>Ga0208297_1000048_pt1 | contig 335570 bp, 306 predicted proteins | sample LMS_cellobiose_e_FD_187367 | JGI IMG/M metagenome (GOLD analysis project Ga0208297, IMG submission 187367) | Rumen-fistulated moose microbial communities from Alaska, USA - LMS_cellobiose_enrichment (SPAdes) (version 2) | ecosystem: Host-associated > Mammals > Digestive system > Stomach >...
GTTCCTCCGCCTCGGGCTCCGCGGCGGGTTCCTCCGCTTCGGGCTCCGCGGCGGGTTCCTCCGTCTCGGGCTCCGCGGCGGGTTCCTCCGCTTCGGGCTCCGCGGCGGGTTCCTCCGTCTCGGGCTCCGCGGCGGGTTCCTCCGTCTCCGGCGTCTCCGTCTGCACTTCCTCCACAGACGGCGGCGCACCTCCCTCCGCCATGGCGGGGCTGCCTCCGGGGACAAAGCCCAGCAGCATGGCGAGGATCAGTATGATGCTGAGAAGTACCTTGCCTGTCTTTTTCATCGGGCTGTTCCTCTCTCTTCCTCCGCGGCGGAGGCCGGCGCTCCGGTCTCAAGGACCTCGTCGAGCTGATACACGTAGATCTCGTTGCTCTTGCCCTTGAGCGGGATCACGCCCACGTCCGTGACGCGGATGCGGTCCTTCAGGGCCTCGTACACCGCCTGGGAGATCAGGATCTGGCCGCGCTTGGCGTTGCTCTCCAGGCGGGCGGCGGTGTTGACGGTATCGCCGATGGCGGTGTAGTCCATGCGGAAGTCGCAGCCGATGTTGCCCACGACCGCGTCCCCGCAGTTGACGCCGATGCCGAAGCTGACGCTCTTGCCGAAGCGCTCCGTCAGCTTCCTCTCCAGCTCCTCGCTGCCGGCGGCGATGTCCCGCGCGGTGCAGACCGCGCGATAGACGTAATCGTCCAGATCGAAGGGGGCGTTGAACACGGCCATGGTCGCGTCGCCGATGAACTTGTCCAGCGTCCCGTTGTTTTTGAAAATGGAGTTGGTGGTCAGCTGCAGATACTCGTTGAGGATCTCGACCACCTGCTCGGGCTGCAGGCCCTCGGACATCGGGGTGAAGCCCCGGATATCCACGAACAGCACGGCGATGTGCCGCTTCTCGCCGCCGAGACGGATCTCGAAGTCGCCGCGGGCGGCCACCTCGTCCACGACCTGCGGCGCGACGTATTTCTTGAAGGCGTTCAGGATCCGGCGCTTCTTGATCGTCTCAAGGATATAGCCCAGCGCCAGATGCGCCGCGTAGATCAGCAGCACCGCGGCGATCAGCTCGACCACGCGCGTGACGAGCCCGCCCTTGAACAGCAGCCTGCAGGCCAGCAGCGCGGCCGCAATGACGCCGGCGCCCAGGATCGCCGCGGGGACGATCTTCATGCGGCGGATCGCCAGGTAAAAGGCAACGGCCAGCAGCGTCACCGCCGCGGCATAGACCCAGGGGTCGACCGTCAGCGCGGTCCGGCCCTCCAGCAGGGCCTCGAAGATGTTGGCCTGGATCTCCACGCCGTACATCTGCCGGCCGTGCTGGATCGCCGCGTGGTAGCTGTCCTGCATGCCGGGGGCGTAGGCCCCGACGAAGACGACGGAGCCGGCGAAGACAGCGGGGTCGACGCGGCCCTCCAGCACGTCGCAGAGGGAGAGCGTCTCATACTCGCCGCTGCGCGCCGTGTAGGCGAAGCTGAAAAGCCCCTTCGCGTCCGTCTTCGGAAGCTCGGCGTCCCGGCCCAGCGCCTCGGCATAGCGCAGGTAGACCGCCGCCGGGAAGGACCAGAGCGTCTCGCCCTGATACTCGGTCTTCAGCCGGGCAAAGCGCACGAACTGATCCCGGTCGAGGTAGGTGTTGGCGTAGCCGTAATCCACCGCCGCGCGCAGGGCGTCATAGGGGTATTCGACCCGCTCGATATGGTCCCGGTCCACGCGGATGCCGTCCCCGTCCCTGCTCACCTCGGTGCGGTAAACGAGGTTGACGGCGGTCACGACGTTGCCGCCCGCCTCGCACGCGCGTGCCAGGCGCGCGTCCGTCTCCGCGTCGCGCTCGCTGACGTACATCACGTCGAAGGCGATCACCGCCGGGGCCGTCTCGGGCTCGGCGTCCAGCAGCTCCACCAGTCTGGCCGGGACGTCCCGCTGCCAGTCGGCGTACTCGCCGTATTCGGCGATGGTCTTTTCGTCAATGGCCAGGATCTTGATCGCCGGATCGGGCACGGAGGGCGTCTGGCACAGCGGATCCGTGATGAGCCTGTCGAGCGGGTACAGCAGCTGCGAGGCCGTGACGGCGAAGGTCAGAACGGCCGTCAGCAGCACGCCCAGCAGCGTGTGTTTCCCGTTTTTTCTTTCGTCCAAGTCCCCCGCCCCCTTCGCAGCGTATACCATGGCAATTTTATTCCAATATCCATTATAGCGCGAACAGGCGGGGCACGCAACCAAAAACTGGCGGTTTTTTCCTCGTTTTTTCCGCTTTTTCGCCGTTTCGGGCAAAAAAACGCCCGGGCGCCGGAGGATCCGGCGCCCGGGTCGATACCGTTGGGCTTCGCCTCAGTCCTTTTTGCGCTCGCGGATGCTGAAGTTCAGCAGCAGCGCGACCACGCACAGGGCCAGCAGCAGGATGAAAGAGGTCGCGTAGCCGCCCGAGGCCTCGTTGATCTTGCTCGCGCCCGTCGCAATGAAGGACGCGAAGATCAGGTTGCAGTTCATGATCGGGAAATTCATGGAGAAGAAGCGCTGTCCGAACATCTCCGAGGTAAAGGCGGAGCTGATGGTCGGGCAGGTGCCGTAGGACAGGCCCGTCAGGCAGAGGCCTGCCACGCACAGGGCGACGGAGCCGGTCACGATCGACAGGAGCGTCACGCCCGCGGCGCAGATGGTCAGGATATTGGCCGCGATCATGGTGGAGCGGCGGCCGAGCTTGTCGAAGACCGCGCCCGTGATCACGCGCCCGAGGCCGTTGCAGACCGACAGCAGGCCGACCAGCAGCGTCGCCGTCTGGGCCGCGGCGCCGACGGAGAGGGCCAGGTCACGGGCCATGGAGATGACGGTGTTGCCCATGGCGCACAAAAACACGATGCACAGGAAGGCTTTCCAGAAGTTGGCGCTGCGCAGCATCTGCGCGGGCGGGGCGTCGGCTTCGCCGCCGACGGCCTGCTTCGCGGCGCCCTGCGGCGCCTCCGGACGGCGCAGCACCAGGGCCGCGAGCATGAGGACCACGCCGAGCGCGAAGCCGATGACGCGGTAGGTCATGCGCCAGCCCACCGCGGGGGCGGCGATGAGGGAGTTGGCGAGGCTGCCGAGGATCAGGGCGGAGGCGCCGAAGCCCATCATCAGCACGCCGGAGCACAGACCCTTTTTATCGGCGAACCAGGCGCTCACCGTGGAAATGATGCAGTTATAGGTCATGCCGATGCCGAGGCCGGCCAGCAGACCGTAGCTGAGATAGAGCAGGACGACGTTCTGTCCCACGCCGCCGGCGAGCACGAAGCCAAGGCAGGCCAGCACGCCGCTGAGGATCGTGGTGACGCGGAAGCCGAGCTTTTTTAGCAGCACGCCCGCGAGCATGCCGCCGAGGCAGAAGAAGCACATCGTCAGCGTGAAGTTCAGCGTCAGCTGCGAGGCGGTCCAGCCGAATTCCTCCGCCAGCGGGGCCTTGAGGATCGACCAGGCGTAGACGATGCCGGCGAAGAGCAGCACAACGGTGCCAACCGCGAGATAGAGCCAGCGTATGGGCTTGTGTTCCTGCTTCATGGGGGGACCTCCTGTTTCCGGGCGCGCCCGTTTCTTTTTGCTTTTTCAGTATAACATGACTTTTTCTTCCAGACAACAGAAAAAAGGACGCGCGGACATCCTGTCCGCGCGTTCGTTTTCTCAGCGGGCGGCCGCTTTCTTCAGCCGCTCGATCAGCTTTTTCTGGACCGGGACCCGCTGCCGCCGGGGAAAGGCCGCGTCATACCAGGCGTACAGCTCCGCCGCGTCCCCGGCGTCCAGCCGTTCGATCAGATCCAGACCCAGCGCGTGCACCGCCAGCAGCATCCAGTAGGCGCAGCGCGGTTCCGGGTGCCTGACCGGCGCCTCATAGCAGAAGCGCAGCAGCTCGCGGGTCTCCTCCGATCCGGGCTCCCCGGCCCGGAAGCGCTCCAGCAGCGCCCCGACGTCCTGCGCGAAGCGCTCGTGGCAGGGATCGTCCGCCGGGCCCTTCGTCAGCCCGAGGACGCCCGCAAAGGGCTTTTTCTCCTGTTCGAGCTTTTCGCATTTGGCCACATACTCGTCATACAGTTCCGTGAGCTGCGCAAGCGCGACGCTCCGAGAGCCGTTATCCTCCATCGCTCTTGTCCTCCCTGCCCTGTCCGTGTTACAATAGAAAAAAAGATTATCCGCGAAAGGAGCGAGACCCATGAAGCGAAGTCTCCGGGAATGGAGCCTGCGCGTCGTCATCCTGCTCGCCGGGCTGACGGTCGCCCATCTGGGCGTCACGCTCTTCCTGCTGTCCGACCTCGGCTCGGATCCCTTCAACGTGCTGGTGCAGGGCGTGTTCCGCACGCTGCGGAGGCTCGTTGCCTCTCCCCTGCTGACCCACGGCCGCACCCACATCGCCATCAGCCTGCTGATCGTCCTGATCCTGCTGATCCGGAACCGCTCCTACCTCAAGATCGGCACGGCGCTGTGCATGCTCTTCGGCGGGCTGATCATCGACTTTTTCAGCCGGATCCTCACGCCGCTGCTGAGCGGCGCCTCCTTCCCGCTGCGGCTCGCGATGCTGGTCGCGGGCTGCGTGATCCTGGCCTTCGGCATGACGATCGTGATCCGCTCGGATGCGGGCACCGGGCCGAACGACCTCGTCGCGCTCGTGATCAGCGAGCGGCGCGGCTGGCGCTTCAGCCTTGTGCGCGTCGCCGTGGATGCGCTCTTCGCGCTCACGGGCTGGCTGCTGGGCGGCGTGATCGGCCTCGGCACCGTGATCTGCATGTTCCTCGTCGGGCCGGTGGCCGGCTTCTTCCTGCCGATCAACGGCCGCTGGATCGCCGCGCTGATCGCCCGGCTCTGCCCCGTCCGGGAGGCTTAAGGCTCCGGATCCTTCGGCTCCTCCGCACTCTCTGCGGCCGCTTTCTGCTCCGCCTCCCGGCGCATGGTCCGGTACTGCCTCCAGCTGTAAATGCCGAAAACGAGCCCGCCGATCAGGAAGACCGGCCCGGCAACCCAGGCGAGCCAGGGGAGCAGCGTAGAGCTCTCCCGGATCTGATCCCACATCATGGACACGCCCAGATAGGCCAGATAGCCGGACACGACCAGCCGCAGCAGCACCATGTTGGCAAGGCGCGTGCTGTTCCTGCCGGCGGACGATCCGCTGCTGTTGTCCATTGCATTTCCTCCCGCACATCGGAAAAACGGACGGCTGCTCCACAGCCGTCCGTTTCCGTTTATTTCTGTCAGCTGTTTTTCTTCTTGGACACGACGTCGAAGATGACGGCGGCCAGCAGCACCAGGCCCTTGACCACCTTCTGGTAGTTGGCGTCCACGCCCATGATGCTCATGCCGATGTTGATGACGCCCATCAGCAGCGCGCCGATGATGACGCCGGGCACCGTGCCGACGCCGCCGTAGGCGGAGGCGCCGCCGATGAAGCAGGAGCCGATGGCGTCCATCTCGTAGTTCTGACCGTAGGTCGGCTGGGCCGAGGTCAGGCGCGCGATGGTCAGCACGCCGGCAAGGCCGGCCAGCAGGCCCATGTTGGCATAGGCGAAGAAGTAGATCTTCTTGGTGTCGATGCCGGAGAGCTTCGTGGCCGTCTCGTTGCCGCCGATGGCGTACAGATAGCGGCCGACGGTGGTCTTGGACGTGATGTAGGTGTAGATCAGGATCACGACCGCGACCCAGACCAGCGCCATGGGCAGGCCCTTGTACTGGGCCAGGCGCAGCGTGAAGAAGATGACCACGGCCACGATGACGACCGCCTTGACGAGGGTCTTGAGCAGGGATTCGACCTCCAGCCCGGCGCGGCTGCGGGTGCTCCGGTTGCGGAAGGTGAAGAAGAGATACAGCACACAGGCCAGCACGCCGACCACGAGGCAGAGGATGTTGATCTCGCTGCCGCCGAAGACGTCCTTGACGTAGCAGTTGGCGCCGCCGCCGAAGATCTGCACGAACTTCTCGTTCGTGACGGACATGGTCTTGCCCTGCAGCACCACGTTGGACAGGCCGCGGAAGACCATCATGCCCGACAGCGTCGTGATGAAGGGCGGCACGTGCACGTAGGCGATCCAGAAGGCCTGCCAGGCGCCGATCGCCAGGCCGACCAGCAGCATCACCACAACGGCGAGCCACATGTTCAGATCCTTGTGCATCAGCACCGCGCCCACCGTGCCGACGAAGCAGACCACGGAGCCGACCGACAGGTCGATGTTGCCGCCCGTCAGGATGCACAGCAGCATGCCGGTGGCCAGGACGAAGACGTAGGCGTTCTGGGAGATGATGTTCGTGATGTTCTGGGGCATCAGGATCTTGCCGCCGGTCCGCCAGGTGAAGAACAGCGTCACCAGCACCAGCGCGATGATCATCGTGTACTTCTGGACAAAGTCCAGGATCTTGCTCTTAGTCGTCATTGTTTCTTCTCCTTCGCATCGGAATCGGTAGCCAGGATACAGGCCATGATCTTCTCCTGGCTGGCCTCGCCGCGGTCAAATTCGCCCACGATGCGGCCCTCGTTGAGGACGTAGATCCTGTCGCTCATGCCCAGGACCTCGGGAAGCTCCGAGGAGATCATGATGACGGATTTGCCCTCCGCCACGAGCTCGTTGATGATGCAGTAGATCTCGTATTTCGCGCCGACGTCGATGCCGCGGGTCGGCTCGTCCAGGATCAGGATATCCGGGTCGGCGTACATCCATTTGGACAGCAGCACCTTCTGCTGGTTGCCGCCCGACAGGTTCCCGACGTTCTGCTGGACCGAGGGCGTCTTGGTGTTCAGCTTTTTCCGGTACTCCTCCGCCACCGCCAGCTCCTTGTCGTGGTCGATCACGCCGCGGCGGCTGACGCCCTTGAGGTTGGCCAGCGTGGTGTTGATGGAGATGGGGTTCGAGAGGATCAGGCCGCTGCCCTTGCGGTCCTCGGTGACGTAGGCCAGGCCCGCGTCGATGGCCTGCCGCGGGGAGTGCAGCTTGACCTCCTTCCCGTGGATCTTCACGCTGCCGCTGATCTCCGTGCCGTAGCTGCGGCCGAAGATCGACATCGCCAGCTCCGTGCGGCCCGCGCCCATCAGCCCGGAGAAGCCCACGACCTCGCCCCTGCGCACATGGAAGGAGACGTCGTCGATGACTTTCTTCTCCGTATAGACGGGATGGTTGACGTTCCAGTGCTCGACCTCGAGCGCCACGTCGCCGATCTCGACGCCCTGCCGCTTCGGGAAGCGGTCGGACAGCTCGCGCCCGACCATGCCGCGGATGATGCGGTCCTCGCTGAAGTCGTCCACGCCGCGCGTGAGCGTCTCGATGGTCTTGCCGTCGCGCAGAACGGTGATGTCGTCGGCGACGTAGGAGACCTCGTTGATCTTGTGCGAGATGATGATCGAGGTCATGCCCTGCTTCTTGAATTCCAGCAGCAGATCCAGCAGCGCCTGGGAGTCCTCCTCGTTGAGGGAGGAGGTCGGCTCGTCGAGGATCATGAGGCGGGCGTGCTTGGCCAGCGCCTTGGCGATCTCGACCATCTGCTGCTTGCCGACGCCGATGTCCTTGATGAGCGTCTTGGACGACTCGGTCAGACCGACGATCTTCAGATATTTCGTAGCCTCGGCGTGGGTCTTGTCCCAGTCGATGGCAAATTTTTTCCCTTGTTCGTTGCCGAGGAACATGTTTTCGCCGATGCTCATGTATGGCACCAGCGCCAGCTCCTGGTGGATGATGACGATCCCCTTGCCCTCGCTGTCCTTGATGTTGGAGAACTTGCAGACCTCACCCTCGTAAACGATGTCCCCGGAATAGCTCCCGTAGGGGTACCAGCCGCTGAGCACGTTCATCAGCGTGGATTTCCCGGCGCCGTTCTCGCCCACGAGGGCGTGGATGCTGCCCTTCTTGACGACGAAGTTGACGTCGTCAAGGGCCTTGACGCCGGGGAAGACCTTGGTGATCCCCCTCATTTCCAGCATGTTTTCCGACAAAATATCCCCTCCAGCCTTGAGAGTTGATTAGATATCGGGCAAGGCGGTGACCCGCCTTGCCCGATCGGGATGCTTTGGCTTATGCGGATCAGCCGATCTGATCCATCGTGTAGTAGCCGGAGTCGATCAGCAGCTCCGTGTAGTTGTCGACCGTGCAGGCCACGGGCTCGCACAGGTAGCTGGGGATGATGCCGGTGCCGTTGTCGTAGGTCTGGGTATCGTTGATGGGGGGCTCGGAGCCCTTCATGATCGCGTCGACCATCTCAACGACCTTCGCAGCCAGGGTACGGGTGTCTTTGAAGACGGACATGGCCTGACGACCCTCGATGAGGTTCTTCATGATGGCGATGTCGCAGTCCTGACCGGTGATGACCGGGTACACGTCGTTGCTGTAGGAAGAGGCCAGCGCGTTCTCCACGCCCAGAGCGGTGGAGTCGTTGGAGGCCAGAACCGCATGCAGCGGGGTGCCGTCGGCGTAGTTGGAGCTCAGGATGTTCTCAAAGCGGGCCTGGGCAGCGTCGGTCGCCCAGTTGGCGGTGGCGACGACAGCCTTCTCGGTCTGGCCGGAGGGGCAGACCAGCTTGCCGCTGTCCAGATAGGGCTGCAGCACGCTCATGGCGCCGTCAAAGAAGAAGTTGATGTTGTTGTCGCCCGGGTCGCCGGTGATGAACTCGATGTTGAAGGGGCCGGCCGCATTGTCGAGATCCAGCGCGTCGCGGATGTATTCGCCCTGGGTCACGCCGACGAGCCAGTTGTCGAAGGTGGCGTAGTAGGAAACGGCGTCGGAGTTCATGATCAGGCGGTCATAGGCGATGACGGGGATGTTCTTCTCCTTGGCCTGGGCCAGCACGGTGCCGAGGGAGTCGCCGTCGATGGAGGCGATGACCAGGACCTTGCAGCCGTTGGCGATCATGTTTTCGATCTGGGAGACCTGGGTGGCGATGTCGTTGGCGCCGAACTGCAGGTCGACCGTGTAGCCGGCGGCCTCCAGCATGGCCTTCATGTTCTCGCCGTCCTGATTCCAGCGCTGCAGGTCCTTGGTGGGCATGGCCACGCCGACGAGACCGGCGTCGCCGCCGCCGGAAGCGGCCGGAGCAGCAGACTGACCGCAGGCGGCCAGGGCCAGGACCATCACGAGAGCAAGCAGCAGAGCAAGCAGTTTCTTCATGATTTGTTGTGTCCTCCTTGTAAAATTTTGTCGTGATGACAGCGAAGTTTTCATTCAAAACTTCTAAATTTGATATTAGTTTTTTGCCGCTCCGATGTCAAGGTCTTAATCGAACTTAATCGTTTATTTGTTAGAATTGTATGAGTTTTTAATCACAAAAATAGTAAATTTGACGAGGCCTTTGCGGCGGGAAAAGGCCCTCTCCGGCTTGCCCGCCCGGCCCCTTTTGTGCTATGCTCTTTCCAAAGGGAAAAGGAGGGAGCACCTTGGATCTCAGCTATCACGTCCGCCGACTCGCGGAGTCGTTTTACGCTCTGGAGCAGGGCGTCGTCCGCTGCTTCCTGCTCGTCGGGGCTGAGCGCGCGCTGCTGGTCGACACCGGCTTCGGCGGCGATCTGCGCGCGGTCGTCGCAGGATTGACCGACAAGCCCGTCACGTTGGTGAGCACGCACTCGGACGGCGACCACACGGGCGGCGACGCGGACTTTCCCGCGCATTACATCCACGCCGCGGAGCTGGCCCGCTACGTCGCCCATCGCCCGGAGGCGGCGCCGCCCGTTCCGGTCGAAGAGGGTTATGTCTTCGACCTCGCGCCCTACCGGCTGGAGGTCGTGCATCTGCCCGGGCACACGCCCGGCAGCATCGCCCTGCTTGAGCGGGAGCGGCGCTTTCTGATCGGGGGCGACGTCGTCTCGACCAGGCCGATCTTTCTCTTCGGCGACGGCCGCGAGCCCGCCGCGTACCGGGGCTGTCTGGAAAAGCTGATGGGCCTGGCCGGCGCCTTCGACCGGATCTATCCCGCCCACGGGGAGCTGCCGCTTCCGCCGGAGCGCGTCGGCCGGACGCTCGCCGCGCTCGACGAGATCCTCGCCGGCCGGGGCGAGATCTGCGAAGCCGAGAAGCCCCGCTTCCCGGCGGAGGTCAAGCTCTGCCGCGCGGGGGACTGCGCCTTCCTCATGACGGGCTTTTGACCCGGACGAACGGACAAGCGCCGCGTTTTCACGCGGCGCTTGTCCGTTTCTCCGGCTCAGTATTCGGTTTCATATGCGGCGATGACGGCGTTCATGACCGCCGCGCGGAAGCCCGCCTCCTCCAGCGCGCGCACGCCCTGGATCGTGCTGCCGCCCGGGGAGCAGACCCGGTCCTTGAGCGCGCCGGGGTGCTCGCCGCTCTCGAGCAGCATCCGCGCCGTGCCCAGAAGCATCTGCTCGGCAAAGCGCAGCGCGTCCTGCCGGGGCAGTCCGCAGGCGACGGCCCCGTCGGCCAGCGCCTCCACGAACATGGCGGCGTAGGCCGTGCCGCAGCCGGCCACGCCCGTCGCCGCGTCCAGCAGCCGCTCCTCCAGCTCGGCCACCAGACCGGATTCGCCCAGCAGCGCCCTGAACGCCGCCTTATCCGCCGCCGTGACGGCCGCGGAGGCGCAAAAGAGCGTAACGCCGGCGCCGGCGGCCACGGGGATGTTCGGCATCAGCCGAATGATCGGCGTTTCGGGGGGGAAGATCTCCTCCAGCGAGGACAGCTCCTTTCCCGCGACCATCGAAAGGATCACGAAGCGGGTCGTTCTCGCCTCGAGCACGTCCCGGATCCCGGCGAGCATCCCGTCAAGCTGCCGCGGCTTCACGGCAAGGAAGAGCCAGTCCGCCTCCGCGGCTGTCCGCCGGTTGTCCGCGGTCTCCGCACCCAGCTCCGCGGCAAGGCGGCTCGCCTTGTCCGGGCTGCGGTTGGCCAGCAGCAGCCGCTCTGCCCGCCCGCTCCCGGCGACGGCGCGCGCCAGGGCCGAGCCCATGTTTCCCGTTCCGATGAATCCGACTGTTTTCATAGTGATCCTCCCATAGACGAACAGGGCAGCCGCGGGGCTGCCCTGTTTCTTTCATGATTCCGGTTTTTCCTGCGGCGGATCGGTCTGCGCCTCTCCCGCTTCCCCGGCGTAGCCGTCGATCATGGAGATCTTGCGGGCCGGGCGCTCGATGGTGCTGTCGTTGCGGGCCTGCCGGGCCAGCTTCCGCTCCTCGGGCGGGAACTCGCCGTGCTCGAAGAAGTAGTTGAAGGTCTCGGCCTCCATCGTCTCGTGCACGAGCAGGTATTCGGCGATGTCGATCAGTTGGGCGCGGTGCTCGGTGAGGATGCGCTCGCACTCGGCGGCGGCGCGGTCGAAGATGGCCTTGACCTCCTCGTCGATGATGCCGGCGGTCTCCTCGGAATAGCTCTTGGTCGTGCCGAAATCACGGCCGATGAAGATGCTGCGGTCCGAGCTGTCGAACAGGATCGGTCCGAGACGCTCGCTCATGCCGTAGCGCATGACCATGTCGCGCGCCAGATTCGTCGCCTGCTGGATGTCCCCGGAGGCGCCGGTGGAGATGTCGTCCAGGAAAAGCCTTTCGGCCGTGCGGCCGCCCAGGGCCATGACGATGCTCTCGAACATCTCGGCCCGGGAGGTGAAGCTCTCCAGATCCTCCTGCGGGCGCATCAGCGTGAAGCCGCCGGCCGCGCCGCGCGGGATGATGGTGATATAGTGCACCGGATCCACATGCTCCAGGAAGTGCGCGGCCACCGCGTGGCCGGACTCGTGATAGGCGGTCAGGCGGCGGGCCTTCTCGCTCATCTTGCGGCTCTTCTTCTCCGGGCCCATCTGGACCTTCAGGATGGCCTCGTCCACGTCCTCCATGGTGATGAAGCGGTGGCGCAGGCGCACGGCCAGCAGCGCCGCCTCGTTCATGAGGTTTTCCAGATCCGCGCCGGAGAAGCCGGGCGTGCCCTTGGCGATGGAGTTGAGGTCCACGTCGTCGGCCAACTGCTTGTCGCGGGAATGGATCTTCAAAATCGCCTCGCGTCCGCGGATATCGGGCAGGCCGACGTAGACCTGGCGGTCAAAGCGGCCGGGACGCAGCAGGGCGTTGTCCAGGATATCGGCGCGGTTCGTGGCCGCCATGACGATGACGCCCTCGTTGCTGCCGAAGCCGTCCATCTCCACCAGGAGCTGGTTGAGCGTCTGCTCGCGCTCGTCATGGCCGCCGCCGAGGCCGCTGCCTCTCTGCCGGCCGACGGCGTCGATCTCGTCGATGAAAACGATGGCCGGGGCCAGCTTCTTGGCCTGCTCGAACAGATCGCGCACGCGCCCGGCGCCGACGCCGACGTAGAGCTCCACGAAGTCGGAGCCCGAGATGGACAGAAACTGGACGTTCGCCTCGCCCGCGACGGCCTTGGCCAGAAGGGTCTTGCCGGTGCCCGGAGGGCCGACGAGCAGCACGCCCTTGGGGATGCGCGCGCCCATGGCGGTATAGGCCTTCGGATCCTTGAGGAAGTCGACGATCTCGGCCAGCTCTTCCTTTTCTTCCTCGCAGCCGGCCACGTCGCTGAAGGTCTTTTTGTTTTTCTCCTCGCTGCCGAGGCGGGTGCGGGCCTTGCTGAAGCGGGCCACGCCCCCCGCGCCGCCGCCCTGCTGGCGCATCATGGCGTACCAGAGCCAGAAGGCGCCGCCAATCAGCAGCAGGTAGGGCAGAAAGCTCACCCACCAGGGGACGGAGAAGCCGGGCCGGTAGTCGTACTCCCTGAGCACGCCGGACTGGTACTGCTCCAGCACCAGGTCGTGGAAATCTTCGTAAAAGACGGAAAAGCTGTAGAGGTCGTAGGATCTGCTCTCGGTCGCTTCCTCACCGGTCTCGGCGTCGATCTCGCCGGTGCGGATCTCCATGCGGATCTCGCTGTCCTCGGTGACGAAGGAGCTGACCTTTTCCTGCGTGAAGAGGTCGACCAGGTCGGAATAGACCAGGCTCTCCTGCTTGGGGCTGCGGGTCATGGTATAGACGGTCGCGATCAGGATCACGATCAGCAGCGCGTAAAAGCCCAGGTCGCGGGCACGGTTGCGGTGGGGTTTCAAATGGTCTTCACATCCTTTTTTGCCGGGGAATGCGGTCAGGAGTAGATTTCCTGCTTCAGCACGCCGATATACGGCAGATTGCGGTATCTCTCGTTATAATCCAGCCCGTAGCCGACGACGAACGCGTCCGGCACCTCGAAGCAGGAATAGTCGGCGGCGACCGGGGCCTCGCGGCGCGACGGCTTGTCCAGCAGCGTCGCAATCCGGATGGAGGCGGGCCGGCGCACTTCCAGATATTTCTTCAGATAGTTGAGCGTCCTGCCGGAGTCGAGGATGTCCTCGACCAGGATCAGGTGCCGCCCCTCGATGATGCAGCCCAGATCCTTGTTGATCTTGACCGCGCCCGTCGAGGTCGTCCCCTCGTAAGAGGAGACCGCCATGAAATCCATGGAGCAGTCGATCGTCACGTTGCGCATCAGATCGGCCATAAAAATGAAACAGCCCTTGAGGACCCCGATAAAGATCGGATCCTTCCCCGCGTAATCCGCCGAGATCTGTCTGCCGATCCTGCAGACCGCGTCGTCGATCTCGCTGCGGCTGAGAAGCACATGCTCGATGGCTTTATCCATGGTTCGTTTCGTCCTCCCGTTTCTCTATATCCAACCGCAGGACGCTGTCTCCGTCCTCCGGAAGGGCTCTCTCGTCCTGTGCCAGTCCCCAGACGGCCAGCACGCCCGCCTCGTCCCGGATGACCAGGGCGCTCTCCCGCTCGCGCTGGGTCAGCCCCGCCTCCAGGAACAGGCTCTTCAGGCTTTTGCCGAGCTTACGCCCCGCGGGGCGCATCCGGTCGCCCGGGCGCCGCCCCGTGCAGAGCAGGCTACCCCTTATCTTCTCACATTTAAAGGCATAAGTTTTGAACTCGCTGTGAATTTCTGCGCCGCGGTACACGTCCTTCGTACAGCGCAGGCGCAGCCCCAGCTCCGGGATCTCCGTCGCGCGGCCGGGGATCAGCGCGCGCGCGGGCAGCTCCGGCGCGGGGCCGTCCTCCCGGAAATACAGCCGGCCCTTTTCCCGGCGCAGGCGCAGCCCCGGCAGGTCCAGCCAGCCCAGCTCCGTGCCCTGCGCGAAGGCCAGCGCGGCAGCCACATGCTCCCGGCTCAGGCTCTCCGGGCAGAGGGCGCGCAGCACGCGCGCGGACACGGCCCGCGGCAGCGCCGTCAGCTCCGCGAGCGGGAGGCTTTCGTCCCGGTATTCCCGGGAAATGAACGCCTCCGCCATGGCGCACAGGCACTCGTCGTCCTCGCGCAGCAGCTCCGCCGCGCGGCCGGCCGCCTGTGCGAAGGCGGGGTTCAGCTCCCGCAGGACGGGCATCACCCGCGCGCGCAGGCGGTTGCGGGCAAAGTCCGTGTCGGCGTTGCTGGCGTCCTCCGTATGCGCCACGCCCTGCGCGTCGAGATAGGCCTCAATCTGCTCCCTTGTGCATGCCAGCAGCGGCCGCACGATCCGGCCCCGCCGCGGCGGGATGCCGCGCAGCCCGGCCGCCCCGCTGCCGCGGCAGAGATGCAGCAAAAGCGTCTCGGCGTTGTCGTCGGCGTTGTGGGCCGTGGCGATCCGGTCACAGCCGAGCTCGTCGGCTGCGCGCTCCAGAAAGGCGTAGCGCAGCGTGCGCGCCGCGGCCTCGATCCCGAGGCCGGCCGCGGCCGCATAGGCGCGCACGTCGCCGTGCTCCGTCCGGCAGGGGATGCCGCGCTCCCGGCACCAGTCCTCCACGAAGGCGCAGTCGCGCAGCGACGCCTCCCCGCGCAGGCCGTGTTCGAAATGCGCCGCGCAGATCGTCAGCCCCAGCTCCTCCCGCCGGCTCCAGAGCCAGTGCAGCAGGCACATCGAGTCCGCTCCGCCGCTGACTGCGCAGAGCACCCGGCTCCCCTCCGGCAGCAGCGTGAGGTCGGCGCGCAGCTCAGTAATCATCGTCGCGGCGCCGCTCCACGGAGCCGAAGGAGGTGTAGTCCGGCAGCCAGCTCAGCTCCACGACGCCGGTCGAGCCCTTGCGGTTTTTCAGCACGATGGCCTCGGCGAGGTTCGGGTTCTCGCTCTCGCGGTTGTAGTAGCCGTCGCGGTAGAGGCCGATGACCACGTCGGCGTCCTGCTCGATGGAGCCGGACTCGCGCAGGTCGGACAGCTGCGGGCGCTTGTCCTGGCGCGCCTCGTTGGCGCGCGACAGCTGCGAGGCGCAGACCACGGGCACGTTCAGCTCCTTCGCCATGATCTTCATCATGCGGCTGATGTCGCTGACGGCCTGGGTGCGGCTCTCGTTGGACCAGCTGTGCCCGCTCCCGGCGGACTGCAACAGCTGCAGGTAGTCGATCACGACCAGGCCGAGGTTCTGCACTCTTCGGCACTGGGCGTTCATGTCCGAGACCGTGAGGGTCGGGTTGTCGTCGATGCGGATCTCCGTGCCGCCCAGAAGCTGGCACGCGTCGGCGACGGCGCGCCACTGCTGGTCGCTCAGGCGCCCGGTCAGCAGGTTCTTGAGCGGCACCAGCGCCGCGTGGGAGAGCAGGCGCATCACGAGCTGCTCCTTGCTCATCTCCAGCGAGAAGATGGCCACGGCCTTTTTCTGGTGCACGGCCACATGCTGGGCCATGTTCAGCGCGATGCTCGTCTTGCCCATGCCCGGGCGGCCGGCCACGAAGATCAGCTCGGAGCGGTTCAGACCCAGGATGGTCTGATCCAGATCGGCAAAGCCCGTGGGCAGGCCGGGGACCTGGCCGCCGGATTCGGACAGGACGGTCAGCTCGTCGAAAACGCTCTGCACCACCGAGGAGATCGGGGTCAGGCCGCCGACGCTGCGTCCCTGCCGCAGCGCGTAGATCTTGCGCTCGGCGGCCTCCAGCATGGAGTCGGCCTCGCCGGATTCCTCGCGGATCATCTCGTTGATCTCGTCGGCCGTCTCGCCCAGCCGGCGCATCAGCGCCCGGTCGCGCACGATGGCCGCGTATTCCATGACGTTGGCCGCCGTGGGCGTGACGCGGATGAGCTCGGCCAGGTAACTCTCGCAGTTGTCCGCGTAAACGCCGCGGACCTTCATCTGGTCCAGCACGGTCACGGGATCGACAGTCTGGCCGAAGGAGAACATCGCAAAGACCGTCTCGTAGATATCGCGGTTGAGCTTGATATAAAAATCGTCCGCTTTCAGTTTTTCCAGCACCTCAGGCACGCGCCTGGGGTCGATGAGGAGCGAGCCGAGGACCGCCTGCTCCGCCTCCGCGGAATGCGGGGTCCGTCTGCCCAGCAGTTCATCCATGTCACTCACCTCCGCCCTTGAAAAAGGGGCTTATCCCTCCACGACCAGGACGTTGATGTTCCCGCTGACCTCGAAGCCCAGCTTGGCCTTGACGGTGAACGCCCCGAAGGTCTTGATGGGCTCCGCCTGGACGATCTTGTTCTTTTCGATGTCCATGTCGAACTGCTCCTTGAGCGCCTTGCTGATGGCCTCGCTCGTCACCGCTCCGAAGAGCTTGCCGCCGCTGCCGGCCCTGGCCTTCACGACGACCTGCACGGCGCCGAGCCTTTTGCCGTACTCCTCGGCCTTGGCCTTTTCCTTCGCAAGCTGCGCGGCCTTGGCCTTCTCCTTGAGCTTGAGCGCGTTGAGGTTGTCCGCCGTGGCCTCGGTGGCGAGCTTCCGGGGCAGCAGATAGTTGCGGGCGTATCCGTCGGAGACTTCCTTCATCTCACCCTTCTTGCCCTGGCCCTTCACGTCAACGTTGAAAATGACTTTCATCTGTGGATCCTCCCCTTCCCTCAGCTGTCGAGGTATTCGTCGATCGCGGCGAAGATGCGCGCCGCGGCTTCCTGTACGTCGCCGGTGTCGAACTGCGCGGCCGCCGCGTTGCGGTTGCCTCCGCCGCCCACCTTTTCCATCAGGATCTGCATGTTCATGTCCCCGATGGAGCGGGCCGAGGCGAAGGTCTCGCCCTTCCCGTCCGGCGCGACGACTACCGAGGCGTCCACGCCGGAGATGTTCAGCAGCTCGTCGGCCGCCTGAGCCGCCACGATGCGGCTCTGCGGCGTCTCGGGCACCGCCACGGCCACGTTGCGGTAAAGCCGCGCGCTCTGCAGGACCCGGTAGCGGGCCACGGTGACGTCCATGTCGTTCTGCAGCAGGCGCTTGACGTCCGTGGTGTCGGCCCCGCAGCGGCGCAGATAGGCCGCCGCGTCGAAGGTGCGCTCGCCGGTGCGGATGGCGAAGCTCTTGGTGTCCAGCACGATGCCGGACAGCAGCGCGTCCGCCTCGCAGCGGAGCATGTCCGCGGGCTCGGAGAGCTCCTGCAGGATCTCGGTCACGAGCTCGCTGGCCGAGGAGGCGTACGGCTCGATGAAGCTCAGCGCCGCGTTCTGGATATAGGTCGCGCCCACGCGGTGGTGGTCGATGACCGCCACGCGGTTGCAGGTCTCGAGCAGGTCGGGGTCCTCCACCTGCTCGGGGCGGTTGATATCGACCACGACGAGCAGCGTGCGCCCGTCGGCCCGGAGCATGGCCTCCTCCGGACTGAGGAAGCATTCCTGATACTCCGGCTCCTTCCGCAGATGCTCGAGCAGCGGCTGGGCGGCGTTTTTCTCCAGGTCGATCACGATGTTGGCTCGGCCGCCGCACTTGCGCGCCAGGCAGCAGATGCCGACGGCGGCGCCGACGCTGTCCAGATCGGCGAACCGATGGCCCATCACGAGCACGCGGGAGGAATCCCGCACGAGCTCGGAGAGCGTGTTGGCCACGACGCGGGACTTCACCTTGGTGCGCTTCTCGATCTCGAGGCCGCGCCCGCCGTAGAATTCAAAGCTCAGCCGGTTTTTCACCACGACCTGGTCGCCGCCGCGCGAGAGAGCCAGCTCGATGCCCATGCTGGCAAACTGCAGCGCCTCGTGCAGGGAGCCCGCGTCCACGCCCAGGCCGATGCTGATGGTGGCGTTGACGCCGTTGGGGCTGGAGACCTGGTGGATGTCCTCCACGAGCTGGAAGCGGCCGCCCTTGAGCTCCTCGAGACAGCGGGCCTCGAACAGGACGAGATAGCGGTCGCGCTCGAAGCGCTTGATGATGCCCTGCAGGCCTTCGCACCACTGGGTGAGCTTGTCCTGCACCGCGTCGCGGATATCGTTGCGGATGCGGTCGGGCTGGTTCTTGTACATCTCGTCAAGATTGTCGATGACGATGATCGCGGCCACGGGGCGCGCGTCCTCGTACTCCTGCCGGATGCGGTCGTATTCCGTAACGTCCACCCAGTAGGTGATGCCCATGAAGGCGCTCTCGTCCTCGGTGTTCTCGGAGCGGATGATGTTGCCGTGAACCTGGTACTTGCGGCCGCCCACCTCCAGCAGCCCGGGGTAGCGGTTCTTGCCCTCCAGCAGCCACTTGCCGCTGAAGCTGGGGACCAGGTCGGAAATGCGCGCGTCCAGCCGCGTGCCGGAGCTGCCGCCCATGTCGAAGAACATCCCATTGCCCCAGACGATGTGCGAGTCGTCCAGGCGGAACACCGCGATCGGCAGGGGGAAATTCATGAGCGTGTTGCTCTTGGCGTTCTCCGTGTCGTAGGTGACCTCCTCGATGTAGGCGGCAAGCTGCCTGGCGCGGCGGCGCCTGGCAAACTGCCCGTAGATCAGCAGCAGCAGGACCACGCCGCATTCCGCGGCCGCCAGGATATAGCCGTCCAGTCCGATGGCGCGGAAGACCAGCGTCGCCGCGGCAAAGACCAGCATCACGACCAGATACATCCCGGTTCCGGGCTCGGCCAGCCTCTGGATCTTTTTGTTCACCCGCGCACCTCCTCTCTATCGCAAAATCCCGATAGTTAGAACATTATATCAAATTATACCAAATACGCCGCCGCTTTACAACAAATAATTTCGCCGCGCCGGGCCGATACTAAAGACAGCTTCAGAAACAGAGAACGGAGGCTGCCTGTGAAAGCTGTCATCATGGCCGGCGGCGAGGGCCGGCGCCTGCGCCCGGTCACCGGCGGGGCGCCCAAGCCGCTCGTCCCCCTGCTGGGCCGCCCGCTGCTCGAGCATATCCTGCTGCTGCTCAAAGCCAACGGCGTCACGGAGGTCTGCTGCGCCGTCCGCTACCGCGCGCAGGAGATCATCGAGCGCTTCGGGGACGGCCGGGAGCTGGGGATGCATCTGCAGTACCGCCTCGAGGGCGAGGCGCTCGGCACGGCCGGGGGCGTCAAAAACTGCATGGATTTCATCGGCGACGAGGCGTTTTTCGTCCTCAGCGGCGACGCCGCCTGCGACTTCGACCTGCGCGCCCTGGCGGAGGCCCGCCGCGATGCCGGGGCGGCCGCCGCCCTCGCCCTGAGCCGCGAGCGCGCGCCGCTGCGCTACGGGCTGGCCGTCACCGACGGAGAAGGCCTCGTGCGCGCCTTCATCGAAAAGCCGGACTGGAGCCGGGTCGTCACCGACCTGGTGAACACCGGGGTATACGTCCTTACGCCGCGGGCCATGGCCTGCGTTCCGGAGGGGCGCCCCTTCGACTTCGCCCGGGACCTGTTCCCGCTGCTGCTGCGCCGCGGGGAAAAGCTGGTCGGCCGGGCGATGGCGGGCTACTGGTGCGACGTGGGCACGCCGCTGTCCTACTACCGCTGCTGTCTGGACGCGCTGGAGGGGCGGCTCCGCCTCAGTCCCGCCGGGGGCTTCGTCACCGCGGACGGGCCGGAGGCGGCCGCGCCGGCGCCCGAGGGGCTCTCCTGCCCCTGCCGCGACCGCGCCGCGCTGATGGGAACGCTCTCGGAGCTGTTCCTCGAGCTCGGCGCGGACTACGGCGACGGCCTGCGCCTGCGGACGCCGCGCTTTTCCCTGCAGATCCGGCCGGAGAGCGAGCGGGAGGCGATCCGCATCGCCGTGCATTCCGACGACGCCGCCTTCGCCCGGGAACTCGCCCTCTCCGCGCGCGACGTCGCCAGGGCGCTCAATCTGTAATTTCCCGATTCTTTTTTCCTTTGCCTCGCGCATTCCGATTGCCAAAAGACTTCTCCTCATGCTACAATAAAGCCGAGGAGAAGTCTTTTTTTATAATATATTATGGAGGGAACGCATATGAATGTGGAAAAAACGATCCGCAGCCTGAAGCTGCGGGGCTACTCCGTGCAGCATTTCGCCACCGGCGAGGAGGCGGCGGCCTATCTCTGCGGGCAGATCCGGGACACGAGCGTCGGCATCGGCGGCAGCAGGACGGCCGACCAGCTCGGGCTGTATGAGAAGCTCGGCGAGCAAAACGAGGTCTACTGGCACTGGCGCGAGCCGGGGCCCGAGACGCTGCGCAAGGCCAACGCCGCCGAAGTGTACATCTCCGGCGTCAACGCCATGACCGAAAACGGCGAGATGCTGAACATCGACGGACGCGGCAACCGTCTGGCCGGCCAGGTCTACGGGGACAAGCGGCTGTATCTGATCGCCGGGACGAACAAGATCTGCCCGGACTTTGAAAGCGCGCTCCACCGTGCGCGCAACACCGCCGCGGTGCAGAACTGCAAGCGCTTCCCGAACAAGACGCCCTGCCAGCTCGACGGACAGTGCCACGACTGCCGCTCGGCCGACCGCATCTGCCGCGCGCTGCTCGTGCACTGGATGCCGATGATGGGCATGACGACGGAAGTCATCCTGATCGACGAAGAACTGGGGCTGTGAGTATGAGCTTTATCCGAAGAAGTGAAGAAAAAACGCTGGACCTCAAAAAGATGTTCGGCGGCGCCGGCGAGGCCAGCATGTTCAAGATCCTGAACGGGCCGGAGGAGATGCACGGCAAGGGCCGGGTGTTCAACCACCTGTTCCTCGCCCCCGGCTGCGAGGTCGGCTGGCACGTCCACCACGGCGACGGGGAGACCTACTACATCCTCCGCGGCCGCGGAGAATACAGCGACAACGGGACGATCGTCCCGGTCGGCCCGGGCGACGTGACCTACGTCGGCGACGGCGAGGGCCACAGCCTGAAAAACACGGGCACGGAGCCTCTCGAGGCCGTCGCGCTGATCCTGTATACCTGAAAAAACCGCTGCGGGAGGGGACTGTCGTCCCCTCCCGCAGCGGTTTTTTGCCGCGCCCGGGAAGGCGCTCAGGATTCGCGGTACTTGCTCATCGTCTCGCGGAAGAGATCCTTCGTGCTGGGCGGGGTATAGGTCACGGCGTTGGCCCCGGCGCGGATGGTCTCGCGGATGCTCTCGTCCGTGTTGCCGCCCGAGGCGATGATCGGCAGCGCGGGATACTGGCTGCGGATCTTCCGCACGAGCTGCGGCGTCTCCTCGGCGGCCGCCACGTTGATGATCGCCGCGCCGCTCTCAAGGCGCCGGGCGATGCTGGTGTCCTCGCTGATGACGGTGATGACGACCGGGATGTCCACCGCGGCGGCCACGGCGCGGAGATTGGGGTTGGAGATCGGCGCGTTGAGAACGACGCCCATCGCGCCCTGCGCCTCGGCGTCCTTGGCCAGGCCCACCGTCCGCACGCCCTTCGTCGTGCCGCCGCCGACGCCGCAGAACACGGGCACGTAGGCGGCCTTGACGATCGCCTCGCTGATCGCCTGCTGCGGCGTGAAGGGATAGACGGCAAAGACCGCGTCCGCGTCACAGTTGCGGATGATGGCCAGATCCGTCGTGAACACGAGCGACTTGATGCGGCGGCCGTTGATGACGATCCCGCTGGCCTCGTAGACCGCCTCCGGCATTTTGAGGATGTGGTGTCTCAGGCTGCTACGCACGTTCGGCGCGGCCGGCCGGCCGGTCTGCTGCGTCTTTTTGCGGACGAGCTCCCTGAGCGCGGCGAAGACCGCCTCCGGGTCGGCCGCCATGTCCTCCGAGGAGAAAACGCGGTCGAAGCCCAGGCTCTTCCAGCGGGACGCGCCGCGTCCGTCCGCCCCGACATAGGCGATCCGGGCGTCCCCCAGGCCTCTCTTCCCCGCCTTCGCCAGCAGGAAGGCGGCGACGGGATCAAAGCAGAGCACCAGATCGTAGCTGTCGTTCCGGATGAACTGGCCCAGCTCCGCCGCGATGACGCTGATCGGCCTTGCGACGCCGCTTATCCCCTCGGCGGAGGCTCCGTCCCGCTCGTCCGGCACCGTCCCCTGCTCCGTCAATTCCTGCAGGAAGCGCCGCACAAGCTCGCGCGAGCGGGTGCGGATCTGCGAGACCGTGTCCGAAAGAAACGCCTGCATATCCAGCGTTTCGCACAGTTCTCCGTCGTTTGTGAAGAGCTCGCGCAGACCGGCGGCCGCCGCTCTCTGTTCGTTCGTATAGCATCCGTTCAGAAACAGTGTGCGCATGGCGTTCCTCCTTTTTCGATGATCCGGGCCTCCTGTCGTCCGCGGCCCCGTTCTCTCCGCCCTTCAGCGGCGGGAGAACGCTCCGGCTGCCTGACAGTATACCATAGACCGCGCCGCTTGTCCAATCCGGCCTGCCGGCGGGAAAAAAGCCTGAGACGGAAGCGTTTGCCGTCTCAGGCTTTTTCCCGGCGGTTGAGCCGCTCGGTCATCACGGCCAGCAGTGCGAGCCACAGCGCCAGATAGAAGGGGTAGAGCTTCAGCGATATCCGCTCCGCCAGCACCCCGAAGAGCGGCGGCAGGAAGGTCGTGCCCAGATAGGCGCTGGCCATCTGGATGCCGATGATCGCCTGGGAGTTGGCCCGCCCGAAGTGCGCGGGCGTAGCGTGGATGACGGAGGGATAGACCGGCGCGCAGCCGAGGCCGAAGATCACAAGACCCGCCGGCGCGCAGCCCCGCGGCGGCAGCAGCATCAGCAGCACGCCGAGCGCCATGCCCGCCGCGCCGACGCGGATCATGCGCCGGTCGCCCATTCGCTCGGCGACGAAGCCGTTGAAAAAGCGGCCCGCCGTGATGCCCAGGTAGAACAGCGAGGCAAAGCGCGCCGCCGTCTCGACGCCGAGGCCGCGCACGCCGACGAGGTAGCTGCTGGCCCAGATGCCGGCCGTCCCCTCCGCGCCGCAGTAGGCCAGGAAAGCCAGCAGGATATCCGGCACGCCCGCGATCCGCAGCGCGCCGCGCAGCCCGAGCGGCTCTCCGGCGGGCCCGTCCGCCCCGGCCTCCCCGCTCCGGCCGCGCCAGAGCGGCAGCGACAGGAACAGGATCGCCGTCAGCGCGGCCTGCAGGAAGCCGACCGTGCGGTAACCGGGCTGCCACTGGCCGCTGCGCGCGATGCACGCGCCCATGATATACGGGCTGATCGACGCGCCCACGCCCCAGAAGCAGTGCAGCCAGCTCATATGCCGCGAGCTGTAGTGCAGCGCGACGTAGTTGTTGAGCGCCGCATCCACCGCGCCGGCTCCGAGGCCGTAGGGCAGCGCGCAGAGACACAGCGCCGCCAGCGAGCGCGAGAAGGAGAAGCCGAAAAGGGCCGCGGCCGTCAGCGCCACGCTCAGCGCCGTGACGAGCCCGGCGCCCAGGCGGCGGGTCAAGCGGTCGGACAGCAGGCTCGACACGATGGTGCCCCCGGCGATGATCATGGAGATCACGCCCGCGAAGGACAGCTCCGCGCCGAGCTGAAGGCGCATCAGCGGCCAGGCCGAGCCCAGCAGCGAGTCGGGCAGGCCGAGGCTGATGAACGCCAGATATATGACGGCGATCAGCAAAGAAAACATCGTTCACCTCACGGCGGCCGCTACGGGCCGCACGCAGACGATTATAGCAAATGCCCCTCCGTTTGTACAGAAAAAACGCCCCGCCCCCGGGCGGACAGACCGGAGAGCCGACGGATCTCGCGGCTTTCGTATGTCCGATCTGCCCGCCGGGGCGGGGCGTCCGCCTTTTATTTCCGCTCCGGCAGACGGACGGCCGGGGCCGGCAGCAGCAGCGGCATCCGCACGGCGCTCACGCGCCGGATGGCGGCGTGATAGAGCACCAGCAGCACCGCGACGGCCAGGAGCCAGGCGGCCGGGCCGGACAGGCACACGGCCGTATAGCCCATGCGTCCGGTCAGCCCGAGGGCGACGAGCGAGCGGGCCAGCAGCTCGGCGGCGCCCGCGCTCATGGCCTGGACCGAGAAGCCCATGCCCTGCAGGGAGTTACGAAGCAGGAGCAGCAGCGCCAGCAGCGGGTAGGCTCCGCCCACGGTCACGAGAAAGCGCTTCACCTGCTCGAGGATGGCCAGCTCCGAGGCGTCCAGGAACAGCGTGGCGACGGCGGCGCCCGCGAAATAGTTCAGCAGGAAGGCCACGCCGCAGAAGACGAAGCAGACCACGGTCATGGCGCGCATGCCCTGCCGGATCCGGTCGGGCCGCGCGGCGCCGAGGTTCTGGCCGCAGAAGGTGGCCATGGCCATGCCCGCCGCGTCCAGCGGCGCGGTGACGACCCCGTTGACCCGGCTGCCGGCGGAGACCGCCGCGACCGAGTCGGAGCCGAGGCTGTTGACGGCGCTCTGCACGAGGATCGTGCCGACCGCCGTGATGGAAAACTGCAGGCCCATCGGCACGCCGACCGCGGCGATGGCACCCATGCGCCGCAGGTCCGGCCGCGCGTCGCCCCGTCTGAGCCGCAGCGCAGGCACGCGGCGGCGGATATACACGAGGCAGGCCGCGCCGGCGGCCAGCTGCGAGACGACCGTGGCCCAGGCCGCGCCCTCCACGCCCAGCCCCAGGCCGCCCATCAGCAGCAGGTCGAGCAGGACGTTGACGATCACGGCGATGATCAGGAAATGCAGCGGCGTCTGGCTGTCCCCCAGCGCGCGCAGCACCGCGGCGCCGAGGTTGTAGAGCATGGTCGCGCCCACGCCCATGAGCACGATGAAGATGTAGCGGAAGGCGTCGTCGAAGATCTCCGCCGGGGTGTTGGTCAGGCGCAGGATATCGTCGGTCCAGAGGGTGCTGATCAGCATGATCAGCGCCGTCATGCCCGCGCCCAGCCAGAGCATCTGGCCGCTGCGGCTGCGCACGCCTGCCCCGTCGCCCGCGCCGAAGCTCTGCGCCACGGGGATGGCGAAGCCCGCGCAGCAGCCCTGCGCAAAGCCCAGGATCAGAAAGTTCAGCGCGCCGGTGGAGCCCACCGCGGCAAAGGCGTTCACGCCGAGCAGGCGGCCGACGAGGATGCTGTCGGCCAGGTTATAGCATTGTTGAAACAGGCTGCCGAGCAGCAGCGGGCCGCAGAAGGCCAGGATGCGCGCCAGAGGCGAGCCTGTCGTCATATCTCTTGTTGTCGTCATCAGAAATTCCTTCTTTCCAAAGCCGGGATTCGGGGCGGCCGGCATGGCGCGCCCCCGGCTTTTGAGCCTCTATTGTAGCGGCCCGGCCGGAGAAATCAAGAGGAAAAGTCCACAAACTCCCGCGATTTTTTGCGGCAGTCTGCGGACTTTTTTGGTGCTATTCCCGATTTTTCCGAACTTTATGAAGAAATTGTTACGAGACGTTGAACGCGGGAAGAACTTTTGGCGCGGCACGCGCGGCCGGCGCGGGGCGCGGACGGGCCGTTCCTTTCCCGGTCCGCCCCCCTCACTCGTCGAGCTTGAGGACGGCCAGGAAGGCCTCGGTCGGGATCTGGACGGTGCCGAGCTGGCGCATCTTCTTTTTGCCCTCCTTCTGCTTCTCGAGCAGCTTCTTCTTGCGGGTGATGTCGCCGCCGTAGCACTTGGCCAGCACGTCCTTGCGCATGGCCTTGACCGTTTCGCGGGCGATGATCTTGCCGCCGATGGCCGCCTGGATCGGCACCTCGAAGAGCTGGCGCGGGATGTTCTCCTTGAGCTTTTCGCAGAGCTTCCGGGCGCGCGGATAGGCCTTGTCGCGGTGCGCGATGAAGCTCAGCGCGTCCACGCCGTCGCCGTTGAGGAGCATGTCCACCTTCACGAGCTCCGAGCTCTTGTACTCCGACAGCTCGTAGTCGAGCGAGGCGTAGCCCTTCGTGCGGGCCTTGAGGGTGTCAAAGAAATCGTAGATGATCTCGTTGAGCGGCATCTCATAGTGCAGCTCCACGAGCCGCGTGTCGAGATACTGCATGTTTTTGTACTCGCCGCGCCGGTCCTGGCACAGCGGCATGATGTTGCCCACGAACTCGTTGGGCGTGATGATGCTGACCCTGACGTAGGGCTCGTAGGCCTCGGCGATCACGGTCGGGTCCGGGTAATTGTGGGGATTGTCGACCATGACGGTGCTGCCGTCGGACTTGACCACCTTATAGATGACGGAGGGCAGCGTGGTGACGAGCTCGAGGTCGAACTCCCGCTCGAGACGCTCCTGGATGACCTCCATGTGCAGCATGCCCAGGAAGCCGCAGCGAAAGCCGAAGCCCAGCGCGGCCGAGCTCTCCGGCTCGTAGCTGAGCGAGGCGTCGTTGAGCTTGAGCTTTTCCAGCGCGTCGCGCAGGTCTGGGTACTTGGAGCCGTCCTCGGTGTAGATGCCGCAGTAGACCATCGGCCGCGCCGGGCGGTAGCCGGGCAGGGCCTCGGCCGCCGGGCGCTGGGCCTCGGTGACGGTGTCGCCCACCTGGGTGTCGGCCACGTTCTTGATGCTGGCGGTGAAATAGCCCACGTCGCCGGCGCAGAGCTCCTCGCAGGGCTCGAGCCCGATGGGCCGCAGGTGCCCCACCTCCACGACCTTGTAGCGCGCCCCGGTGGACATGAGCAGGATCTCGCTGTCGCGGCGCACGCGCCCGTCGATCAGCCGCATAAAGACGATGACGCCGCGGTAGTTGTCGTACTGGCTGTCGAAGATCAGGGCCTTGAGCGGCGCGTCCGGGTCGCCCGAGGGCGCGGGGACCCCGGCGACGATGGCGTCGAGCACGGCGTCGATGTTGATGCCCGCCTTCGCGCTGATCTCCGGCGCGTCCTGCGCCGGGATGCCGATGATCTCCTCGATCTCGTCCTTGACGCGCTGCGGGTCCGCGGCAGGCAGGTCGATCTTGTTGACGACCGGCAGGATCTCCAGATTGTTGTCGAGCGCGAGATAGGTGTTCGAGAGGGTCTGCGCCTCGACGCCCTGGCTGGCGTCGACGACCAGCACCGCGCCCTCGCAGGCGGCCAGCGACCGGCTGACCTCGTAGTTGAAGTCCACGTGGCCCGGCGTGTCGATCAGGTTCAGGGTGTAGTCCGTCCCGTCGGCGGCGCGGTAGCCGAGGCCGACGGCGCGGGCCTTGATGGTGATGCCGCGCTCCTTTTCCAGATCCATGTTGTCCAGGATCTGGTCCTCCATGATGCGCTCCTCGACCGCGCCGCACTTTTCGATCAGGCGGTCGGAGAGCGTGGATTTGCCGTGGTCGATGTGGGCGATAATGGAAAAATTTCGGATCTTGTCCTGTTCGATCATCGTCTCAGTCTCCCCCGCTCATTTCTTCGAGCGCCATTTCGGCCCGGTCGGCCATCGTGCGCAGCTGCTCCAGGAACTGCAGCGCCGCGCGGGCCGTGTCTGCCGCGGCGTCGGCCTGCTCGCTGCGGCAGAGCAGGTAGTCCGCCGACACGCCGTAATAGTCGCAGGCGCGGCAGACGAAGTTCAGCCCCGGCTCGCGGGCTCCGTTTTCATAGTGGCTCAGCAGCGCCTGGCTGATGCCGAGATCGGCCGCGGCGACGCGCTGGCTCAGGTTCCGCTGGCGGCGCAGGGCCGACAGGGTCTCTGCAAAGCTTCTGTCCATGCGAAGTCCTCTCCCTCTTTTGATAACAGGGTGTATTATAACGGCTCTTTCCCGCTTTGTAAACAGAAAAGTTCTTCCCGCGCTTGAAAAAGAGGGCGGGAAGTGGTAGAGTGAATCTGTTGGACAAACACATAACAACTTTTCACAGGAGGAAACTTCCATGTTTGAAAATCTGGTAGAAAAGCTCAGAGCGAATCCCCGCAGGATCGTCTATACCGAGGGCACCGACGCGCGCATCCTCGAGTCCGCCGCGCGCCTGAAGCAGGGCGGCTTCCTGACCCCCGTGCTGGTCGGCAGAGCAGACGAGGTCAAGGCCGCGGCCGAAAAGGGCGGCTTCGACATCGAGGGGCTGGAGATCCTCGATCCGGCGACCTACGATAAGATGGACGAGATGGTCGAGACCATGGTCGCCCTGCGAAAGGGCAAGATGACCCCCGAGGAATGCCGCGCCAACCTCCTCAAGGGCAACTATTTCGGCACCATGCTCGTGAAGATGGGCGTGGCCGACGCGCTGCTCGGCGGCGCCACCTACTCCACGGCCGACACCGTGCGGCCCGCGCTGCAGCTCGTCAAGACCCGCAAGGGCGCCAATCTCGTCTCCTCCTGCTTCATCATGGTCCGCGGCGACGAGCTGCTCGCCATGGGCGACTGCGCCATCAACATCGACTACCAGGACAAGCTCGACAAGGAGGGCAACGTCGTGCTCACGGCCGCGCAGCAGCTGGCCGAGGTCGCCGTCGAGACCGCCAGGACCGCGAAGGTCTTCGGCATCGAGCCGAAGGTCGCCATGCTGAGCTACTCCACCAAGGGCTCCGGCAAGGGCGCCAACGTCGACCTGGTGCGCAATGCCACCGCCGTCGCCAAGGAGATGGCCCCCGAGTTCGCCATCGACGGCGAGATGCAGTTCGACGCCGCCGTCTCCCCCGTGGTCGGCCAGCTCAAGTTCCCCGGCAGCCCGGTCGCCGGCTATGCCAACACCTTCATCTTCCCGGAGATCCAGTCCGGCAACATCGGCTACAAGATCGCCCAGCGCCTGGGCGGCTTCGCGGCCTTCGGCCCCATCCTGCAGGGCCTGAACGCCCCGATCAACGACCTCTCCCGCGGCTGCGACGCGGAGGAAGTCTACCAGATGTCCATCATCACGGCGGCGCTGGCCTGACGTCAGAAGAAGCATGCTCCGTTCCGCTTCCCCGGTTTCCGAAAGAACCGGGGAAGCTTCATCTCCGCAAGCTCCTTCTTCCTTTTCCAAATCAAGCCCGCTGCGCCGGGCTTTGATTTGGGTATTACCGCATCGTTTGGGGACTCTATTATGGATGACAGAGATTATATGCGCGAGGCGCTCGCGCTGGCGCGGGAGGCTTTCGACGCCGGCGAGGTGCCGGTCGGCTGCGTGATCGCCGACGCGGAGGGCCGGGTGATCGGCCGCGGCCGGAACCGGCGCGAGGAGGGCGGCGACGCCACGGCCCACGCCGAGATCGAGGCCATCCGCGAGGCCTGCGCCGCGCGCGGCGACTGGCGGCTGGATGGCTGCACGCTCTACGTGACGCTCGAGCCCTGCCCCATGTGCGCCGGAGCGATCCTCAATTCCCGCATCCCGACGCTGGTCTTCGGCGCGCGGGACGCCAACATGGGCGCCGTGGGCAGCGTCCTCGACCTGTTTTTCGAGCGCTTCGGCCACAGCCCGCGGGTCTACGCGGGCGTGCTGCGGGAGGAGAGCGCCGCCCTGCTGACGGCGTTTTTCAGGCAGCGGCGCTGAAGCCTTGTCAAAAAGAAAGACCCCGCGGCGTACGCCGCGGGGTCTTTTTCTCATTTCATGTCGATGCGCCGCACCAGCGCGGCGGCGATCAGCCCGATCCCGACGCCCGCGAGCGTCCCGCTGAGCGTGAGGAAGGGCAGATAATAGCGGAGCGCGTCCGTCTCCAGCAGCAGACAGGCCATGCCGATCTGCCCGGCGTTGTGCGCGACGCCGCCCGCCACGCTGACCGCGACGGCGGAGAACACGCCGCTTTTTTTCAGCAGCCCCATCGCCGCGAGACTCAGCGCCGCGCCGGCGAGGCTGTAAAACAGGCTTGCCGCGCTGCCGAAGAGCAGCGAGACCAGGAACACGCGCACGAGGGAGACGAGCGCCGCCTCCTTCCATCCGAGCTTATAGAGCACGAACACCACCGCGATGTTCGCCAGCCCCATCTTGACGCCGGGGATGGCCGCGAGGCCGGGCAGCAGGCTCTCCACATAGGAGAGGATCAGGGCCAGCGCCGTGCAGAGCGCCAGGGTCGTGAGTTTTTTCGTCCTCATGCCGCGCTCACCCCACGACGGCGTCCAGGCCGCTGTCCTCTCCGCCCTCAATCGTGACGGTCAGGCGGTTGGGCAGGCAGGTGACGACCTGGCCGCGGAATCGGATGCGGCCCTGCCGGACGCAGAGTCCGTCGGGACAGTCGGCCTCGGCGATGCGGGCCGTCCCGTCCTCGATGACGAGCAGGTTCGTGCCGCCGTTGAGCGGATACGTCCCGTCCTCGTCCAGGCGGAAGCGGGCGACGACCTCGCTCTCGACGCGCACGACGGCCCAGGCCCCGGCTTCGCCCCGCGCGGCGAGGGCCAGGTAGAGCCCTCCGGCGAGCAGGAGCAGGCCCAGGATCAGCGCCAGGTCGGCCCAGAGCTTTTTCACGGCCGGGAGAGGCTCAGGCCTTCACCGTGCCGTCCGGGTTGAACAGGGGCAGCGGGGCCAGGAAGATGATGTCGTCGCGCTTGGCCGCGTCGCCCTCGGCCAGGACGGCCATCCGGCCCGCGACGATGCCGCCGGCCTGACGGACCAGCTCCTCGGTGGCGTGCAGGCTCTCGCCCGTGGAGATCACGTCGTCGAGGATGAGCATGCGCTTGCCGCGGATCTGCTCGGCGTCCGCCGTGTCGATGACGAGCTTCTGGACGGCCATGGTGGTGATGGACTTGACGTTGACCTCGAACACGCCGGACATGTAGGCCTTGGGGCCCTTGCGGGCGAGGAAGTACTTCTCCGCGCCGCTCTGGCGGGCCATCTCGTACAGCAGCGGGATGGACTTGGCCTCGGGGGCGATGATGTAGTCGTACTCGGGGGCGCGCTTGAGCAGCTCGGCCGCCGCGTGCACGGTCACTTCCACGTCGCCGAACATGACGAAGGCGCCGATGTACAGTTCATCGGAAACCTTGCAGAGAGGCAGCTCGCGCTTGAGCCCGGCGATGTCGATCTCGTATGTCATGGGATGGTCCCTCCTGAAAAAAGTAGTGTCTCAAACAAAAGCTATTGTACCGCATACCGGAAAAAAATCAAGAGGCTTGTCCGAAAAAGCGCGCGACGTTTTCCCGCCGCGCCCGCCTCTTCCCGTCTATCGCCAGACGCCCTCGGCCAGGAAGCGGTTGGCCCGCGCGTGCGCTTTTTCCACCAGCGCGGCGTCGAAGCCCATCTGCTGCAGCAGGTGGATCGCGTTGCGGGAGGTGGCCTTCCCCCTGCGGAGCTTATAGTCGAACAGCATCTCCCGCTCGCCGACCTGCTCCTCGAAATGCGCCTGCTCATAGCTGTCGCGCAGCAGCTCGCACAGCTCGACGTCGTGGGTAGCGGCCAGGCAGAGCAGCCCGGCGTCCGCCATGCCCCGCAGCACCACGCTGGACGCCGCGATGCGCTCCACGGTATTCGTTCCGCGCAGGACCTCGTCCACCACGCAGAGGATGCCCGTATCGCGCGCGGCCGCATCCAGGATCCGTTTCAGCGACCTCGTCTCCACGATGTAATAGCTCTCGCCCGCCAGCAGATCGTCGCTCAGCGCCATCGAGGAAAACACCCGGAAGGCCGTGGCCTCATAGGCCTCCGCCGTGACGGTGCAGATGCTCTGGGCCAGGATCGCCGCCAGAGCCGCGGTCTTCAGGTAGGTGGATTTTCCGGAGGCGTTGGAGCCGGTGATCAGGATCGGGCGCCGCGTCACCAGGTCGTTCGGCACGGCCCCGTGAAGCAGCGGATGGACCAGCCCCAGCGCGCGGATATGGTTCGGCTCTGCGCGGTCAAAGTCCAGGACGGGCTCGGCATACCCGTCCAGGCCGGCCCGATAGGACGCGATCGAGATGGCCGCGTCCAGGCGGCCGAGATGCTCGTGGACGGCAAAGACGTCGTCATGACAGCGGCCCAGCTTGTTTTTGAGGAATTCGTAGGTGATCAGATCCAGCAGGGTCACAGTCAGGAACACGTCCTCCACGCCGCCGTTATCCATGCCCGTGGAGACCCCGCCCGTCCGGATGACCGCCCGGAGCCTGTCCAGGCTGTCATAGGCCGGCTGGAGGTGCCGATCCAGCTCCGGGTCGCGCAGGCGGCGGAGCTTCCGCACGGCAAAGACCATCCTGACCACGTAGTTGACCGTGTCGTAATCCCGCTGGGAGCGGCGTTTGCCGAACTCGTGCACGGCGACGTTGAGAAAGACGGCCAGCAGCACGCCGCGGATCCCGAGCCCGACGGAGAGGACCGCGCAGACGGCGCTGACGAGCAGGAACAGGAAAAAGGCCAGGTAGACCGCCAGCATGCCCGCCCCGTGCCTCGAGGGGGAAAAGGCCCGGCAGAGGTCCGCCCGTCTGGTGCAGCCCAGCCGCGCCAGGATCGCTCCGACGTTCAGCCGGCGCTCCTCGTCCCGCTGCATGCAGTCGATCAGTTCCTTCCGCCGCACGTATTCCGCCCGGTCGACGGCCGGGCTGCGCAGCATGTGGTACAGCACCTGCTCCCCGGAGGTGCAGCGCTTCGGATTGATGCGCTTGAAAACGCGGTCCATGTCCAGGTCGTTCCAGGTGATCTCGTCAAGCAGGAACGGGTCGAGCCCCCGGTCCCGCCGGAAATCGGAATAGGCCCGGATATAGTTCATGTCCCCGTCGAAGTACGTCGGATCCGGGATCCTGCCGTAGGACGCACGCAGCATTTTTTTCAGTCTGCCCGTTCTCATGTTCCGCCGCATCTCCTTTCCCGCCCGCTCCGCGGGGCCCTGTCTGTGCCGGACGCCTCCCTTCCCTGCCTGTATCATACGAAAAGCCGCCCCTCCTGTCAACCGCGGCGTCGGGCGGGATCGGTCCGCGCGGAAAACAAAGGACCGCACAGCGAGCTGTGCGGCCCTTCGTTTTGGGAGAAAAGAGAGGATATAAGGAGTAGAAAAGTATCAGGTATTGGCGGGCCGGTATTCGTCGAAGGTGATCGTCAGCGTCAACGTCTGCCCCTCGCGGTAGACGCTCAGCTGCGTCGTGTCCCCGGCCGAGTAGTTCCTGAGCGCCTGGCTCAGGTCGGCGTAGCTCTCCACAGTCTCGCCGCCGAGGGCGGTGATGATGTCGCCCTTCTGCAGCCCGGCCCGGGCCGCGGCGCCGCCGGGCTCCACCCGGCTGACGTAGGCGCCGAGCGGCGTGCCGTAATAGCGGGCGTAGGTGGCGTTGTACTGCTGGTCGATGCTGACGCCCATGAAGGCCTTGCCGGTGACGTAGCCCTTGGTGATCAGATCGTCTGCGATCCGCGCCGCGTCGTTGGCGGGGATCGCAAAGCCCAGCCCCTCCACGCCGGCGGAGCTGTATTTGGCGGTGACGATGCCGACGACCTCGCCCCGTTCGTTATAGACGGGGCCGCCGGAGTTGCCGGAGTTGACCGCCGCGTCGATCTGGAACATGTTGAGCGCGACCGAGTCCTCCGTGCTGATCACGCGGTCGAGCGCGCTGACCCAGCCCTGCGACATGGAAAACTCCAGCTCGCCCAGAGGGTTGCCCACGGCGAAGATCCTGTCGCCCACGGCCAGCTCGTCGCTGTCGGCGAAGCTGACGGGCGTGAGCCCGGCGGCGTCGATCTTCAGGACGGCGATGTCGTTGGCCTGCTCGGTGCCGACGATGACGGCCTCGTACTTGCTGCCGTCGTGGAGCATGACGGTGATCGTATAGCCGCCGCGGTGGGCGTACTCGATCACATGGTAGTTGGTGAGGATATACCCGTCGGCCGTGAGGATGAAGCCCGAGCCGCTGACGGCGGAGGAGCTCGACATGCCGAAGAAGTTGGTGTAGGTCACGTCCGTCGTGACGCCGACCACCTGGCTGCAGGCCAGATCGTAGATCTGCCCGGCGCTGAGCGCTTCGCCCGCGTTCAGCGCCGCCCGGCTGCCGGCGGAGGCGACCTCAGCGGCGGCGGCCGGGGCGGCCGGCTCCTCCAGGCGCTGCTCCAGCGCGGAGACACGGTTGTTCAGCCCGCGGCCCATCAGGGCCGCGCCGCCCAACGCGCCCAGCAGGGCGCACAGCAGGCACAGGCACAGCGAAACCAGGAAGCCGCCGCGCTTTTTCTCCTTTTTCGGCGGCGTCTGCGGCCGGACCGGCCGCTCCGGCGGCGTATAGTAGCGCGGCGGGACGGTGTTCTCCCCCGCCGGGACGTAGTGCGCGTCGGAATAGATCTTCTGCGTGTAGCCGCTGCGATAGCGGTATTCTCCGCTGGCCCGGTCGGTGCAGGGGACGGGCGCGGCTTCCTGCGCGTTTTTTCCGTTTTCGGCTTCGTTCATGGATAGGACCTCTTTTTTGCCGATCTCATCTGCTGCTGTAAGGATACGGGGAAAATATGTCTGTGGCATGAACAAAGCGGCAACGATTTTTGAACTTTTCCGCAGCCCTGCCGCGCTGGCGCGAAGGGCGGGCGCAAAAACGCCCGGGAGCGATCCCGGGCGTTTCTGCGTCCTGTGTTTTTTCAGCCTTCGAATTCACAGATGAAGGCGATGTTGCCGCTGTAGGCGCGGGGATAGGTGTCGATGGGGTCGTTGCGGCTGTCGTTGTAGCACCAGTAGCCCACAACGTCCCAGAGCATGATGTAGTCCTCGGCCGCATCGTCGTAGTCGTCGGTATAGGAGGGCTCGCCATCGCCCCAGGGCCAGAAGCCGACCTGCTCGCCGTTGACCCAGCGCAGCTCGCCCTGCGTGCGCTGGCAGCCGATCCAGACCATGCCCATGCCGTAGGTCTCGGCCAGGGCCACGACCTTGTCGAATTCGTCCTTGTCGTTGATGACGACCAGATAGCCGCCCATCTCGGCGCAGCGGTCGCGCGCCTCGGTCCAGCTCACGTCCTCGATGAACAGGCGGTAGCTGGATTCCGGCTTCGGCGTCTCGACCGGCTCGGCCGACGGCGTCTCCGCAGGCGCGGTCTCGACCGGCGCGGCGGTCTCCGTATCGGCCGTGACGGCGGGGGGCGTGGGCTCGGCCGGGGCCGAACGGGTCGGATCGTTGTGCCTGCTGATCGCGTTATAGACCACGGCGGCGCCCAGCAGCAGCGCGCATAGGATCACCACGGCCAGCACCGGGCGGCGGCGGCGACGGCGCACCGTCTCGGCGATCTTGCGCTCCCGCTCGACGTTGGTGCCGTAGCGGATCTCGGCCGCCGGCCAGTCGATGACCACCGGCTCCAGCTCGGGGTTGTGCTCCACCTCCAGGATGGGGATGGGCTCGCGCGGCTTTTCCGGCTCCGGCGGCGTCTCGGGCTCCGGGGCCGTTCCGGGCGCGCCGGGGGCGATCTTCATGTCCGCGTCGGGATCGTCCTGTTCGCTCTCCTCCGGGGCGCTCTCCTCCGGGGCGCTCTCCTCCGGGGCCGCTTCCGGCTCTTCCCCGGCGATCTTCACGTCCGCGTCGGGATCTTCCTGTGCTTCTTCCACAGGCGTCTCTTCCGCGGGCGTCTCTTCCGGGGCCGCGGGCTCTATCGTTTTCTCGTTCTTCTCGTCCTCGTTCACGGTCTCGTCTCCGTCTTTCTGTTTCGTCTCTTCCTCCGGCGGCTGGGCGTCGCGGCGCAGGATGGACACCATCATGCGCTCGACCTGGCTGAGCTCGGCCTCGTTCTTCTGGAAAAGGGCCTCCGCACTCGGCGCCCCGCCGAGATAGGTCTGCACGCAGCTGAGCAGCACGGCCTTGAGCTCCGCCACCGTCTGATACCGCTCGGCCCGGCGGAAGGCCGTGGCCTTCATGATGATCTCCCCGAGCCGTCTGCCGGCGGCGCGCGGCGCCGGGAAGAATTCCCCGTTCAGGCGCCGGCGGGCGGCCTTCTCTTCCCCGTCGCGGGCGAAGGGCAGGCGTCCGCTGTCCACCGCGTAGTACAGCAGCAGGCCCAGCGAATACACGTCGGCGGCGGGCGTACGCTCCCCGTTCCAGTAGAGCTCGGGCGCCAGGAACTGCAGCTCCTCCCCCTGCCAGTCCGATGCGGAGCCAGGGCCGAGGACCGGCCCTTCTTCCGTCAGGCGGATGTTGCCGGGGTAGACGCCGCCGCGGTAGCGGTCCGTGCCGACCTGCTCCTGGATCTGCCCGCACAGGGCGATGACCAGCTCGCACAGCTCGCGGCGGCCCATGCGCAGGATATCCTCTCCCAACACCGGCGCGGGAGAAGTCGGTTTGTCGTTTGTCACTCGGATCACCCCTCGGATGGTTCGTTCTTTCTTATGATGTTAACATAATTCCATCCGTGCCGTCAATCCCCAACTGCGGCGCAGGGAGTCCTTATTTTTCCATTTTCTCGCACAGGGCGGCGATCTGATCGGCGTACTTCGCCAGTTCCTTGTTGGCGCGGCCCTCGCAGCCGCGGGCGGCGGTAAGCAGGCGCTCGGCCGCGGCGACGAGCTTCGTGAAGGCCGGGCTCACGCTGCGCACCTTCGCCTTTTTGGCGATGGGCACGCCCTCGGTGACGCGGACGAACGCATCCCCGAGCAGGTCGAAGCTCGTGCCGCTGTACGGGGCGAAGGCGCGGTAGCCCAGCTCGCGCAGAGTCACGGTGAACGCATCGGCCGATTCGGGGTCGCCGTGGTTGACAAAGACGGTGTGCGGCTTCTGCCCGAAGCCTTCGAGCCAGGCGAGCAGGCCGTTTTTGTCCGCGTGGCCGCTGACGCCGGGCAGCGTCTCGACCGCGCAGCAGACCTGGATCTCCTCGTTGAAGAGCTTGACCTTCTTGACCCCGTCCACCAGCATCCTGCCGAGGGTGCCGGCGGACTGGTAGCCCACAAAGAGCACCGTGCACTCCGGCCGCCAGAGGTTGTGCTTGAGGTGGTGCCGGATGCGGCCGCCGTCGCACATGCCGCTGGCCGAGAGGATGACCTTGGGCGTGCGGTCCTCGTTGATCTTCTTGGATTCCTCCTGCGAGACGGTCAGCTCCAGGCCGGGAAAGACCAGGGGGTTGACGCCCGCGCGGATCAGGCGGCGCATCTCGGCGTCCACATAGTCGGTGTCGCACTGGAGGAAGATGCTCGTGGCCTCGATGGCCAGCGGGCTGTCCACATACACGGGGAAGTTCCCGTGGCCGGTCACGAGGGCGCGCTCCTTGATCTCGCGGATGAAGTAGAGCATCTCCTGCGTGCGGCCCACGGCGAAGGACGGGATGACCAGGTTGCCGCCGCGGTCGAGCGTCCGCTGGATGCGCGCGGCCAGCTCCCCGACGTAGTCCACCCGCTCGGTGCTGTGCAGGCGGTCGCCGTAGGTGGACTCCATCACCAGATACTCCGTGCCCTCCACGCTCTTCGGATCGGTCAGGATCGGCTGGTCGCGGTTGCCGATATCGCCGGAGAAGGTGATCTTGCGCTCCTGCCCGTTCTCGCGCAGCCAGACCTCGATCGCCGCGGAGCCCAGCAGGTGCCCCACGTCGTTCATGCGGATCGTCACGCAGTCGTTGACCTGGATGGGGACGCCGTAGCCGCAGGGGCGCAGCAGGCCGAGCAGGCCCGCGACGTCGTCCAGGTCGTAGAGCGGCTCGACCGGGCCGCCGCCGGCGCGCTCGGCCTTGCGGCTCTGCCACTCGGCCTCGGACATCTGGATGTTCGCGCAGTCGCGCAGCATGATGTCGCACAGAGAGCAGGTGGCCGCGGTGGCGAAGACCGGGCCGCGGAAGCCCTGCTTGTACAGCAGCGGCAGATGGCCCGCGTGGTCGATATGCGCGTGCGTCAGCAGCACGAAGTCCAGCTTCTCCGGCGCCACGGGCAGCGGCTCGTTCACATAGATATCCTTGCCCTGCTCCATGCCGCAGTCCACCAGACCGAGCTTGTCGCCCGCCTCGATCAGGGTGCAGCTCCCCGTGACCTCGTGCGCCGCGCCGATAAAGGTGATCTTCATAGTCTTTCTCCTTTCCGCCGATTCCTGTCCCGTCTATCATACACCCTCCGCGCCGCCGCTTCAACGGCCTTTTCGCGCGCCGGGCGCTTTTCCGTTCCTTTATTTTTCTGAATTTTTCATTTTCGGGATGGCGCGCGGGGCGGCGCTGTGGTAAGATGGGCGTTGTGAGTGATTTCCTGACGAAACGGAGCCTCCCATGAAACAGAAAAAAAGACATCCTTTTCAAACGATCCTGTGTCTGCTGCTGTGCCTCGCGCTCGCCGGCACGCTGTTTTTGCGCGTGACCGGGTCGGAGGCGGCGTCCGGAGGCACGGTGAAGCCGACCGCCTCGCCCGCGGCCTCGGGCACGGCCCCGCAGCCCTCCGCGCCGGCGGAGACGGCCGCGCCGTCCGACGGCGGCGGCGAGCCTCTGCCCCCGGCGGATCTGCCGCTGCGCATCAGCGAGGTCATGTCCTCCAACAAGAGCACCCTTGCCGACGAAAACGGCCTCTTCCCCGACTGGCTGGAGCTCTGCGCCGTCGGCAGCGAGCCGGTGTCCCTCGGAGGGCTGGCCCTCGCCTGCGGCGACGTCCGCTGGGCCCTGCCCGACCGGCAGCTCGCCCCGGGCGAATACCTGCTGTTCCTGTGCGACGGCAGCGGTGAGGACGGCCGCGCCCCCTTCAAGCTGTCGAAGGACGGCTGCCTGCTCTCGCTCGAGACGATGGAGGGCGCGCCGATCGACCGCTTCGAGCTACCCGCGCTGAAGGCGGACGAGAGCTACAGCCTCGGCGCCGACGGGCAGCGCAGCGTCACGAGCCAGGCCACGCCCGGCTATGAAAACAGCCAGGAGGGCTACGCCGCCTTCCAGGCCGCCCAGACGCGCACTTCCCCCCTGCTCATCAGCGAGGTCATGGTGTACAACGCCTGGTTCGCGGCGCAGGGCGGGCAGTACTACGACTGGGTCGAGCTCCGGAACGTGTCTGACGGGGCGGTCGACGCCGGCGCCTATTATCTGTCCGACAGCGGCAGCGACCGCGCGCGCTTCCGCCTGCCCGCGGTGAGCCTCGCCCCCGGCGAGACGCTGCTGGTCTTCTGCGACGGAGACGCCGCGGCCGAGAGCGGCCGCGCCCCCTTCTCGCTCAACGCGCACGACGAGCAGCTGTACCTGAGCGCCGAGGACGGCACGCTCTGCGACTACGTGCACCTGACGGGCATCCCCTTCCGCGGCAGCATGGGCCGCCTGAGCGGGGAGAACGGCTTCTTCTACTTCACCGAACCCAGCCCCGGCGCGCCCAACCAGGGCGGCTTCCGCTGCGTGGCGGCCAAGCCCGTGCTTCTCGGCGAGGACGGCGTGTTCGACGGCGTGGAGAGCGTGACCGTCGCGCTCGCGGCCGGCGGCGAGATCCACTACACGCTCGACGGCTCGACCCCCACGGCGGCCTCCCCGGTCTACAGCGAGCCGCTCGTGCTGACGAAGACCACCGTCGTGCGCGCGCTCAACATCCAGTCCGGCATGATCACCGGCGAGAGCCTCGATTTGAGCTTCATCATCAACGAAAACCACACGCTGCCCGTGGTCAGCCTCGTGTCCGAGCCGGGCAATCTCTTCGGCGGCAGCGGGCTGTACAACAACCCGAACCTCGACCTGGAGCGCACCGGCTCCGTGACGCTGTACGAGGACGGGCGCTGCTTCAGTCTCGAGTGCGGCATCAAGCTGCACGGCGCGACCTCCAAATTCGCGCAGGACAAAAAGTCCTTCAAGCTCAACTTCCGCTCCCGCTACGACGGGGAGCTCGAATACGACCTGTTCGGCAACGGCGTGACGGAGTTCAGCTCCATCCTGCTGCGCGCCGCGCAGGAGAGCACCTACTCCACGCTCATGCGCGACAACCTCATGCATCAGCTCGCCCTGCAGTGCTTCCCGGAGCTGCCCGCGCAGGACTACAAGTACGCGGTGCTCTACATCAACGGCGCCTACTGGGGCGTGTACAACATCCGCGAGGCCCACTCCCCGGCCCATTACGCCAACCACTACGGCTATGACGAGGACAGCGTCGTACAGTGGAAGGAGACCTGGGATCCCGAAGGGCCCATGGCTGAGATCCTGCGCTTCGCGCTCAGCCACAACCTCGCCAACGACGACAACTACAACCAGGTGATCGAGCACGTCAACATCGACAGCGTGATCGGCTGGACCATCATGCAGGCCTACTGCGGCAACTACGACTGCAACCCGCCCAACATGCGCTATTACTACTCCTCCGAGGACGGCGTGATGCGCTTCGCGCTGGTCGATCTCGACCTGGGCATGTTCACCTACGACGTGTTCGACGTGCCGCTGCACGGCTCGGTCGTGGACGGCAGCCGATACTCCTACGGCTTCAACAAGCTGGCCAACAAGCTGATGGAGAACAAGCAGTATCAGCTGCGCATGGCCGAGCAGCTCTCGGCCGCGCTGACCGGCCCCATGTCCAACGAGAACGTGCTGGCCCTGATCGACGAGCTGGCCGACCAGCTCCGGCCCGAGATCGCGCGCGACCGCGTGCGCTGGGCCCGCGGCAGCGCCGACGCCGACACCGCGGACTACTGGGAGCACGGCTACCAGATGGTCGACTACCTGCGCGACTACGTCACGCGCAAGAGCGGCCGCGCCCGCCAGGTCGCCAACTCCTTCATCGCCCACACCAGCCTGACCGCCGAGCAGCAGCACCAGTATTTCGACGACGTGGTGTGACCGGGGCACAACCAAAAAGAGCCCGCCGCTCCGAAGGGAGCGGCGGGCTCTTGCGGTTTGGTCCGTTTTTCCGCGTTGTCGGGTCCTGCTGAGCGCTGCACCCCTCATCACCCGCTTCGCGGGAGCTTCTCCCCTCCAGGGGAGAAGCCCGGCACGGCGGCAAGCTTTCGCCCCTTGGGGGAGAAGGTGCCCGGTGCGCACACCGGGCGGATGAGGGGAAGCCTCCCTCCGCTTCGGTCTGTCCCGACCGCGAGAAGCCCGCCGCTCCGAAGGGAGCGGCGGGCTCTTGCGGTTTTTTGCTTATTCGGCGCGGCCGGGCCAGAGCGGGCCGGGGAAGGCAATGCAGCTGACGCGGAAATCCTCGGGCACGTACTGCCCCGCCCCGTTTCCGGAGCCGTCGCCGTTCACGACGAAGGCAACGCGGTGCTCCAGAACGGTCGTGCCGAACGTGCACTGGCCGCATTCGTCGAGCGAGGCGTCCGCAATCAGCTTGCGGAAGCCCGGCGTAAAGCTCCATGCCAGAAACTCATCGTCGGCCAGGAGCTCCAGCAGCTCCTCCGGGCTGTACACGTACACGAGCGTATCGCCGATGAACAGATGCAGCGGATAGCAGCAGCGACCGGCAAGCCCGGACCAGTCGCCGTCGGCGATGCAGCGCTGCAGCTCGGCGGCAAACTGCCCCTCCGGAGAGTCGGGGTCGAGGGGCTGGGCGGGCTCGCCGGCGAAGGGGTTGAGCAGCTCGCCGAGCGAGAGCTCGGGGCCGGCGTAAGTGCCGCCCGGCATCGGCGTGGGCACCGGGCCCTGCGTCACCGCGCCGCTCGCGTCCACGTCGAGACGGTTCCCGGCGACGGGCACGCCGTCCCAGGTCACGTCGCCGCACTCCCGGAAGCGAAAGGCGGGTGAGGGCACATCGTGCACGTCGCAGCCCGTGAAGCAAATCCCGTCGGTCTGGAAGAACTGGCCCGCGCCGAGCGAGCAGTCAAAAATCTCGGTTTCGTTGATCTCGAAGTCCGTGCCCTGCATGGTCTGCACTCCGAGGACGCCGCAGCCGTACAGACGGCAGTGCTCCACGCGCACGCGGTGGCAGTCCTCGAAGTACAGGACGCCGCCCGAGCAGTAGCCGGGCTCCTCCGTGTGGCCCGCGGTGAAGCCGATGAGGTCGATGGCGCTGCAGGACTTGAAGTGCAGGACGTTGGCATAGCGCGGGATGGCGGCGATCGTCGTGGCGGCGGCGTCCTTCTCGGCGGCGATGATGGACAGGCCGCTGACGCCCTCGACGACCAGCTCCGGCCCGTCGACGCTCTCCTGCCAGTAGTAGTATTCGCCGCCGGTGCTGCCGTAGCTGGAGGCCGTCGAGAGGTCGAAGAGCGCGCCGTCGAGGATGATGGTGCGGTCCGGCCCGATGGCCCTGACGAACTCGTCCGCGGTCCTGACCGTGATCGAGCCGCCGGGCGCGACCTCCGTCGCCGCCTCCAGCGAGGTCGACGGAAAGACGATATCGGGATCGCTGTCGTGATGCGTCATGCTCTCGAGCGCCGCGGCGTCGAGCGGCAGGCCGTCCACCCCGACGGGCTCGATCGAGTGGTCGAGCACCCAGAAGCGGCTATCGTCGTCGAAGGCGCAGCCGTCCACCACGCAGGGGTACTGCTCGAAGGCGAAGACGGCGCTCTCATACTTGTTCTCGTGCACGTCGTTGGAGAGGAAGAAGGCGTTGCGGGTGTAGGCGCAGTTGAGCAGATACTGCGCGTCGTTGTTCCAGACGCGGTTGTTGTAGACGACGAAGCCGTCGGAATAGAGGGCGTTGAAGAGGTTCATCGCGGCGCCCTGGCCCTCGCGCAGGCCGTGATCGTATACGTCGCAGTCCTCCACGCGCACGTTCCGGCAGCGGTTGACGCTGACGGCGGAGACGCTGCACTCGTAGATGTGCGAGCCCTTCACGCTCACATTCCGGCAGTACTCGGCCCAGACGCCGATCGTGCCGCAGCCGAAGAGGCCGCAGTCCGTGACGGACACGCCCTCGCAGTTATAAAAGCGCAGCACGCCGCCGGTACAGTAGGCCCCGTCGGTGTGGCCGGCGGTCAGGCCCTCCACGCGCACGGCCACGCAGCTGTCGAAGTGGAGGACGTTGGCGTAGCGCGGCTCGACGAGCAGGCGGGTCGTCTCGGGGTCCTCTCCGCGGATGGTGAGGTTGTCGACGTTGGAGATGAGCAGCTCAAAGCCCTTCTCGCCCGCGGGGCCCCAGGCATAGAAGGCGCCCTCCGGGGCATGGCCGTAGTCCGCGGCGGTGGAGAGATCGTAGTCGCCGGGCGCGAGGACAATGGTGCTGTCCGGCGCGATGGCGGCCAGCAGCTCGTCCACGGTGGAGACATGGACCTCCCCGCCTCCGCCCCCGGTCGGCGCCGGCCTCGGCGTCTCCGCGGGCGCGGCTGAGGGCGGCGCCGTTTCGGCGGCGGGACCTGCGGCCACGCCGCAGCCCGCCAGCAGCGCGAGCGCCAGCACGGCGGCCAGCACGCGCGCGGTGCTTTTCTTGTATGTCATGATCTGTTCCAGTCTTTCTTTCAGATTTTTCTTTTCGGTGGCGAAGGTCGTCGCGACCACGCCGACCGGCAGCGCGCCGGAGGCCGCCACCTGCAGGAGCGTATCGCCGTAGGCGCGCCGCTCGGCGTGCGTCATGGCGCGCAGCAGCGTCTCGTCGCAGCTCAGCTCGCAGGCGCGGTCCAGCTCCCGGCGCAGGACATAGACAAGGGGATTGAACCAGTGGGCGCTGAAGACGACCACGGCCAGCCATTTATACAGAATGTCCCGGCGGCGGACGTGCGTGAGCTCATGGCGCAGGACGCAGTCGAGCAGCTCGCCCGCGCCGATCGAGGCGGGCAGGACGATCCGGGGCGCGAAAAGCCCGACCGTCAGCGGCGTTTTGACCGCGTCGCTGACAGAAAGCGCGCATTTTCTGCCCGGGATCGCGTCGTACTGCCTCTGCACCGCCTCCGACGGCGCGCGGAGCGTTTTTCCCAGCGCGGCCCGGAAGCGCAGATAGGACACGGCCGGGACGCAGAGGCTGACGAGCGCGCCGGCGGCCCAGACGCCCAGCCAGAGCCGCGGCGAGCGCCAGTCCGGCCGCACGGCCTCCGACTCCGCGGCGGGCCGCGCCGGGGCGGGCGTCGGCGGGAGCTCCTCCGGCAGCGCGTAGGCCTCGAGCGGCGCCTCGGCCAGGGGCGCGGAATCCGGGCCCAAAATGCCCGGATCCGCTTCCGGCGGCGGGAGCTCCGCAGCCTGCTCCGTCTCGATGTACGCCGACGGTACGCGCGCGGCCGCGACCGACGCGCTCTCCGCGCCGGCCGCGCCGGGCACAAGGCCGGGCAGCGGCAGCGCGAAGCGCAGCAGCACGAGCAGCCAGGCATAGTAGTACACCGTGCTCGGCATCCGGCGCAGCAGCAGATAGCGCAGCGCCAGCAGGAGCAGTGCGAGCGCCGTCCCGCTGAGCGTCAGAAACAGCAGCGTCCGCATGGTTCAGTCCTCCATTCGGAATAATCGGCGCAGCTCCTCGATATCCGCCTGCGTCAGTCCCTCGGACCGGACGAGCGCGGCGACGAGATCCTTGGCACTGCCTTGATAGAGTCTGCGGATCAGGTTGTCGGCCGCCCAGGCCTTGTACTCCTCCTCGCCGATCAGCGGCGAGTAATAAAAAACGTTCCGCTTTTCCTGGCGGATCACGCCCTTGGCAGCCAGCCGCCCAATCAGCGTCTTCACGGTCGTGGCCTCCCAGCCGCGGTCTTTCTGCAGCGTCTCGCGGATCACATTGACGGGCAGGGCGTCCCCCGCCTGCCAGAGCACCTTCATGACCTCCAGCTCGGAATCGGAGATCTTTTCGGCCAGAGAAACGGACATGGGAATTCCTCCTTCATGCGGGAACAGTTTACACGTGTAGTCCGGACATCTATACCATAGCACAGCAGACTACAGTTGTCAACCCTAAAGAATCTTAACTTTACAGAAAAAAGGGCCCGCCGCTCCGAAGGGAGCGGCGGGCTCTGTTCTTTCTTCCGTCACAGATCGAAGAAGCTGATCTGGCTGCTCTCGGGCAGGTCGCCCAGCGCGCCGAGGCGCTTGAGCTCGGCCAGGTGGGTCTGGCTGACCTTCGGGCAGGCCAGGCCCAGCTCCTCCACGCTGATGAAGCGCTCGCCGCGCTCGCGGCAGGCCTGCAGGTCCATGGCCGCCGCCTCGCCCAGGCCGGAGATGGCGACAAAGGGCGGGCGGAGCCGATCGGGCCCCACGGGCAGGAAGCGCAGGGAGTCGGATTCGTACAGGTCGATGGGCGCGAAGCGGAAGCCGCGCATGTTGAACTCATACACCGCCTCGAGCGTGACGAGCAGGTCCTCCTCGTTGGCCGTCAGGTCCGTGCGCAGCTTCATGGCGTTGATGCGCCGGCGCACGTCCTCGGTGCCGCCGCACATCATGGCCGCGTCGAAGCCGCCCTTCTGGCTGCGCCGGTAGAAGTAGGCGCTGTAGAAGGCCAGGGGCTCGTGCACCTTGAACCAGGCGATGCGGAAGGCCATCATGACGTAGGCCACCGCGTGGGCCTTCGGGAAGAGGTAGGCGATCTTGCGCGCCGACTCGATCCACCAGTCGGGCACGCCCATCGAGCGCATCTGCTCCTCGGCGTCGCCGGGGAAGGAGCCGCTCTTTTTGACCTTGCCCTTGCGCACGGCCTCCATCGTCTTGAAGGAGAGCGCCGCGTCCATGCCCTTCGCGATCAGATAGATCATGATATCGTCGCGGCAGCCGATGGTCTCGTCGACCGTGGCCACGCCGTTTACGATCAGGTCGTGGATGTTGCCGGCCCAGACGTCCGTGCCGTGGGAGAAGCCGGACAGGCGCACCAGCGTGTCAAAGAGCCTCGGCTGCGTGTCCACCAGCATCTGCCGGGTGAAGTTGGTGCCGAACTCCGGCACGCCGATGGTGCCGGTGCGGCCGATGATGGGGTCGTCCTCCGGCAGACCGAGCACGGCAGGGCTCGTGAAGATGGACATGGTGTCCGGGTCGTTCAGGAGGATCTGCTTGGCGTCCACGCCGGTCATGAGCTCCATCATGCGGATCATGGTCGGGTCGTCGTGCCCCAGCTCGTCGAGCTTGAGGAGGTTGTCCTCCATGCAGTGGTATTCAAAATGCGTGGTGATGATCTCGCTGTTGGGGTCGTCCGCCGGGTGCTGCACGGGGCAGAAGTCCGTGACGTCCTTGTCCTGCGGGATGACGACGAGGCCGCCGGGGTGCTGGCCCGTGGTGCGCTTGATGCCCACGAGGCCGCGCGTAAGACGGTTCTCCTCCGCCTTGGTGGCGTGGATGCCGCGCTCCTCCAGGTATTTTTTGACGTAGCCGTAGGCCGTCTTCTCGGCCAGGGTGCCGATGGTGCCCGCGCGGAAAACGTGATCCGGGCCGAAGAGCGTCTCGGTGAACTTGTGGGCCTGGGCCTGATACTCGCCCGAGAAGTTCAGGTCGATATCCGGCGTCTTTTCGTTGCCGGGGAAGCCAAGGAAGGTCTCGAAGGGGATGTCGAAGCCGTCCTGCCGCATGCGCGTGCCGCAGTCCGGGCAGTCCTTCGGCGGCATGTCCGCGCCGCAGCCGTAGCTGCCGTCGGTGACGAACTCCGAGCGGCGGCAGCTGGGGCAGACGTAGTGCGGCGGCAGGGAGTTGACCTCCGTGATGCCGGACATGTACGCCACGATGGACGAGCCGACGCTGCCCCGGCTGCCGACCAGATATCCGTGCTCGAGGGAGTTCTGCACCAGTTTCTGGGCGGACATGTAGATGACGTCGTAGTTGTGGTCGAGGATGGTCTTCAGCTCCGTGTCCACGCGCTTCTTGACGATATCGGGCGGGTTTTCGCCGTAGATGCGGTGCATCTTGCCGTAGACCAGATCCTTGAGATCCTCGGCCGAGTGCTCGATCCGGGGCGGGAAGAGCTCCTTCGGCAAAAGCTCGATCTCGTCGACCTCGTCGGCGATGGCGCGGGTGTTGTCGACGACGACCTCTTTGGCCGTCTCCTCGCCCAGATACGCAAATTCCGCCAGCATCTCGTCCGTCGTGCGGAAGAAGATCGGGCAGCTCCGGTCGGCGTCGGAGAATTTCTTGGCCGCCTGCAGGATGTGGCGGTACTGCTCGTCCTCGGGGTCGAGGAAGTGCACGTCGCTGGCGGCGACGACTCTCTTGCCGAGCCTTTTGCCCAGCTCATAGATCGTGCGGTTGTAGTCCTGCAGCACCTCGACGCCGCTGACGCGGCCGTTGTCGACCAGAAAGCCGTTGTTGCAGATGGGCTGGATCTCCAGATAGTCGTAATAGGAGGCGATCTTCTCCAGCTCCTGCGCGCCGGCCCCGCGCATGACCGCGCCGTAGAGCTCGCCCATGCCGCAGGCCGAGCCCACGAGGATCCCCTCCCGGTGCCGGTCGAGCAGGCTCTTGGGCACGGTGGGCGTGCGGTGGAAATAGTTCAGGTAGGACCGGGAGATCATCTCGTAGAGGTTCTTCAGTCCCGTCCGGTTTTTCACCAGCAGGATCATGTGCCAGGTCCTGGCCGTGTCCGTGCGGCGCAGGCTGTGGTAGACCGTCTCGATCTCGTCGAGCGTCCGTGCCCCGTGCTGCTGCAGCATGGGCAGGAACTTGCCCATCATGCGCGCCACGACCAGCGCGTCGTCCGAAGCGCGGTGGTGGTTGAACTTCGGCAGCCCGAGGTGGTTGGAGACGACGTCCAGCTTGAACCGCTTCAGCTCCGGCAGCAGGGCCTGGCTGAGCGCCAGGGTGTCCAGGAAGACGGGGGCGAAGCGGATGCCGCCGCGGTCCGCCGCGGCCTGCAGGAAGCCCACGTCGAAATGGGCGTTGTGCGCCACGAGCGGCCTGTCCCCGGCGAACGCGAGGAAGCGGCGCAGGGCCTCGTCCTCGCGCGGGGCGCCGGCCACGTCGCTGTCGCGGATGCCGGTCAGCTCCGTGATGTTCGCGGGGATGGGCATCTGCGGGTCGACGAAGGTGTTGAACTCGCCCTTGATCTCGCCGCCGGAGAAAACCACCGCGCCGATCTCGGTCATGCGGTCGCTGCGGGCGTTGAGGCCCGTGGTCTCGATATCGAAGGCCACGAACTCCGTGTCCAGCGGGAGGCGGGATTTGCCGATGACGGCGCTGTTGCCGTCCATGTCGTTGACGAAGTAGGCCTCCATGCCGTAGATGATCTTGACGCCGTGCTTTTTGCCGGCCTTCCACATGTCCGGGAAGGCCTGCGCAACGCCGTGGTCCGTCACGGCGATGGCGGGCATGCCCCAGTCGGCTGCGCGCTTGACGATCGCGTCCGGCTCGGTCAGCGCGTCGAGGGTCGAGAAGCGGGTGTGCATGTGCAGCTCCACGCGCTTGACCTCGGCCTTGTCGGGGCGGACGGTCTTTTTGCCCTTGACGATGCTGCGCGGCTCGAGCACCATGTCGTCGTCGAATTTGTTGTAGCTGACGTCGCCCTGGACGATCAGGTGGTCCTTTTCCTTGATCTTGTCGAGGATGCTGCGGTCGTCCTCCTGGCGCAGGAAGCGCGAGACGTGCAGCGTGTTGGTGAGGTCGGTCAGGTCGAAGCCCAGGACCGCCCCGCCCTTTTTCGTGCTGCGGCTGTTGACGGCCACCACGTCGCCCTCGACCGTCACACGGCCGGATTCGAGCGTCACCGTGCTCATCGGGACGGGGCGCTGCTTGACCGCGCGGCCGAAGAGCACGCTGCCCTGCGGCGCGGCGCCGGGCGCGGCCGGGCCGGACGCCGGGGCGGGGGCCGCCTTCGGGCGCGGGTAGTCGGCCTGGATCTGCACGCTGTTCAGGCCGTAGTCCTCGCGCAGGCAGTTCTCCAGCGTGCTCAGCTCCACCGCGGAGGGCATGGCGGCAAAGCTGACCCGGACGGTCAGCGTGCGCGCCGCGGTCGAGAGCTCCGCATCCGTGATACAGGCTTTGTCCAGGCCGCCGCAGAAGTCCCTGCGCCCGGCGCAGCCGGGGAAGGCGGCCAGAAAGTTCGTATGCTCGCTCATGTCTGCTCTCCGTCGTTCCGGATGGTCTCGAGCAGCGCCTCGCACAGCCGCTCGCAGGGGTAGGTGCCCAGCACCCGACCCTTTTTGAACAGCAGGCCCTTGCCGACGCCGCCGGCGATGCCGTAGTCGGCCTCGCGCGCCTCGCCCGGGCCGTTGACGACGCAGCCCATCACCGCCACGGTGATGTCGCGCCCGCAGCCCTGCAGCTTCTCCTCGACCTCGCGCGCCAGGGAGATCAGATCGATCTCCGTGCGCCCGCAGGTGGGGCAGGATATGAGGCGCACGCCGCCCCGGCGCAGGCCGGCCGCCTTGAGGATCTCAAGGCCGGTCTTCACCTCCTCGACGGGGTCGGCCGTCAGCGAGACGCGGATCGTGTCGCCGATGCCCTCGCTCAGCAGCGTCCCGATGCCGACGGCGGAGGCGATGCTGCCCCGGAAGGCCGTGCCCGTCTCGGTCACGCCGAGGTGCAGCGGGTAGTCGAAGCGCTCAGAGGCGAGGCGATAGCTCTCGATCGTCAGCGGCACGGAGGAGGTCTTGAGCGACAGGCAGATATCCTCGAAGCCGTATTTCTCCAGCAGCGCCGCGTGGGTGGCCGCGCTCTCGACCATGGCCTCGGCGCAGGGGTGTCCGTATTTGTCCAGCAGGCGCTTTTCGAGGCTGCCGGCGTTGACGCCGATGCGGATGGGGATGCCGCGGCTGCGGCAGGCCTCCGCCACGGCGCGCACGCGCTCCTCCCCGCCGATGTTGCCGGGGTTGATGCGGATCTTGTCGGCGCCGCGCTCGGCGCACAGCAGCGCCAGCTTATAATCAAAATGGATGTCGGCCACGAGCGGCAGGTCCGTCTGCGCCCTGATGGCCTCGATCGCCAGGGCCGAGCGCTCGTCCGGCACGGCCAGGCGCACGATCTCGCAGCCGGCGGCGCGCAGCGCGCGGATCTGCGAGACGGTCGCGTCCACGTCCCAGGTCTTGGTGTTGCACATGGACTGGACGCTCACGGGCGCGCCGCCGCCGATGGTCACGGCGCCGGCGCGGATGCTTCTGGTAAGTTTTCTCTCTGTCATCTGTTTCCGGTCCTTATTGCCCGACGATCCTGATGATGTCGTGCAGCATCACGTAGGCCATCAGCCCCAGCAGCAGGACCATGCCCGCGCCGTGGATGTAGCCCTCGTATTTGGGATTGACCTTTTTCCGGGTGACGGCCTCGATCAGCGCCGTCACCAGCAGGAAGAACACGCGCCCGCCGTCGAGCGCGGGGATCGGCAGCAGGTTCATCACGGCGAGGTTGACCGCGATGAAGGCGCCGAAATAGAAGATGTTGAACAGCGCGTCCGCCGTGGAGGCCGCCTGCTCGCCGGTCTCGGCCATCATGTCCACGATGCCGACCGGCCCCGCCAGGTCCTGCACGCCCACGCGCCCGTGCACGAGCTCGCCCAGGGCCATCCACACCATGCGCACGAACTGCCGGGTCGTGGCCCAGGAGTAGCGCAGGACGTTCGGGAGGCTCGGCTCGTCATAGCCGTCGAAGATAAAGCCGTACATCGGCTGGGCGTAGCCGGGGTACTCCAGGCGCTCGAGCCGGAAGTCCGTCAGCCTGACGCGCTGTCCGCCGCGGATCACGACGACGTCGTACACGCCGTCGCCCCGGTTCAGGAAATCCGAGACGTCGCCGTATTCCAGCACGCGGCGGCCGTCGATGCTCCAGACGCGGTCGCCCGCCTGCAGGCCCTCGGCGCTCTCATAGGGGCAGCCCTCCATGAACTCCGTGATGACCGGCGGGCGGAAGCCCTCCGCGCCGGCAAAGAGGATCAGCACGATCACAAAGCCCAGCAGGAAATTCATGAAGGCGCCGGCGAAGAGGATCAGCAGCCTTTTCCACACGCTCTGGTTGACGAAGGCGCGCGCATCCTCGCTCTCGCCGTCCTCGCCGGTCATGGCGCAGTAGCCGCCGAAGGGGATCACGCGCAGCGAATACTCGGTCTCGCCCTTCTTCTTTTTGAAGATCGCCGGGCCCATGCCGATGGCGAAGGCCTCCACCCGCACGCCGCAGGCCTTGGCCGCCGTGAAATGGCCGAGCTCGTGGATGCCCACGAGCAGGCCGAAAAAGAGGATCGCGAGAATCACGTAAAGAACGGTCATTTGGCAAAAGTCTCCCTGACATAGGCTCTGGCGGCGGCGTCCGCGGCCAGAATGGTCTCCAGATCGGCGCCCTGCACGGCGCCGACGCGCTCCACGGCGCCGGCCGCGGCGTCGTAGATGCGGTTATAGCCCAGGCGGCCGGCCAAAAACAGGTGCACGGCCTCCTCGTTGGCGGCGCTCATCACGCAGGGCGCGGTGCCGCCGGCGCGGGCGCAGTCCATCGCCAGGCGCAGGCAGGGCGTGTTTTCCAGGTCGGGCGCGGAAAAGCTCAGGTCCCGCAGCGTGCGGAAGTCCAGCCGTCCGCAGGGCGAGCCCTTCCGCTCCGGCCAGGTCAGCGCGAGCTGGATCGGCAGGCCCATGTCGGGCACGCCGAGCTGGGCGATCACGGTGCCGTCCACGAGCTCCACCATAGAGTGTATGACGCTCTGGGGGTGGATGACCACCTCGATCTCGTCCGGCGTGACGGAAAACAGATGCATGGCCTCGATGAACTCGAGCCCCTTGTTCATCATCGTGGCGCTGTCCACGGAGATCTTCGCGCCCATGCTCCAGTTCGGGTGCGCGACGGCCTCGGCGGGCGTCACGTCCTCCAGCCCGGCGCGCGGCCTGCCCCGGAAGGGGCCGCCGGAGGCCGTGAGCAGGATCTTTTTCAACTCGCCCTCTCCCCGCCCGGCCAGGCACTGGAAGATGGCCGAGTGCTCCGAATCCACGGGGACGATCTCGGCGCCCGTCTCGCGGGCGCGGCGCATGACGAGCTCGCCCGCGCACACGAGCGTCTCTTTGTTGGCCAGGGCGATGCGCTTCTTCTCTTCGATCGCGGCGAGAGTCGGCTTCAATCCCACGGAGCCGGACACGGCCGTGACGACGCAGTCGCTCTCCGGCAGGGCGGCGGCCTCGACGAGGCCCGGAAGCCCCGAGACAACGCGGACGTCCAGATCGGCCACGGCGGCGCGGAAGGCGCGCGCGGCCTCTTCGTCGTACACGGCGGCGAGCTTCGGGCGCAGAGAGCGGACCTGCTGCTCGAGCAGATCGATCCGCCGGTTGGTCGTCAGCGCGGCGACGGGGATGCCCAGGCGCCCGGCCGCGGCGGCGCTCTGCCGCCCGATGGAGCCGGTGCTGCCCAGGATGGTGATGGCGTTGACCATAGACTTATCCTCTTAAGGTTTTCAAAAACTGTTTATGCGCCTCCGGGACGCGGCGGCTCTCGACCGCCTTGCGGATGGTCATGTTGTGCGTCCAGGGGTCGAGCCGGCGCTCCCGCAGATAGGGCAGCGCCGCGTCGTACTGCTTGGCGAGCGCGGTGGCGAAATACCACGCGGTCATCATCCTGACGTAGTATTCCTCCGAGCGCACGGCGGCAGCCAGATCCAGAAAGCGCGGCTCAAACTCCCCGTCCAGATAGTGGCACATCAGCATGCCCAGTCCGAAGCGGACCGTATAGGTCTCCCCGGAGGCGAGCCACTGTTCCACGTGGGGCAGCAGCTCCGCCCGATGTTTGACAAAGCCCTTCGGGCGCAGACTGTCGCAGACGGCCCAGTTGTCCACATGCGGCAGGAAGCGCTCGACCTCGGCCAGACAGGCGCCGAAATCCCGGACGCTGTCCAGCAGGAAGGCGTGCAGGAGGTTCTCCTCGTGAAGCGTGTGGGGGAGCTGCCGCAAAAACGACTCCGCCGCCGGGCTGCCCCGCAGTTCCCTGGCCAGCGCGCGCAGCTGGGGCTGGTAGGCGCCGAGGATCGTCTCCGGCGGGACGTTCGGGATCAGCCGCGCGACAAAGGCGGCGTTTTTTTCGTTTGCCAGGGCCAGCAGCCGCTCGGATACGCCGCTCATGCCTTCACCCCGCCGAAGCGGCGGTCGCGCCCCCGATAGGCGGCGATGGCCCGGTCCAGCTCCGTCTCGTCGAAGTCCGGCCAGAGCACGTCCGTAAAGTAAAACTCCGAATAGGCGCACTGCCAGAGCAGGAAATTCGAGATGCGCTGCTCCCCGCCCGGGCGGATGAGCAGGTCGGGGTCGGAGACCCCGGCGGAGTCGAGGTAGGAGGAGAACAGCTCCTCCGTCAAAACCCCGGCGCGGCCCGCCGCCGCGTCCGCGGCATAGCGGCGCGCGGCCCGGACGATCTCGTCCCGGCCGCCGTAGTTGAGGCAGAGATTGGCCTGGAAGCCCCTGTAATGGCCGGAGATCTCGTTGGTGCGCCCGACGAGCGCGCGCAGTTCCGGCGAGAGGCCGGAGACGTCCCCGAACACACGCATGCGGATGCCCTCGCTCTCCATCTTCTCGATGGCCTCGCGCAGGTACCTGCCCAGCAGGCGCATCAGCGCGCTCACCTCGTCTTCCGAGCGCTTCCAGTTCTCGGTGGAGAAGGCGTAGACCGTCAGGTAGTCCAGCCCCCGGTCGCGGCAGGCGTAGGCGATCCTCCGGAAGGTCTCCGCCCCGGCGCTGTGGCCCGCCGTGCGCGGCAGGCCGCGCTTTTTGGCCCAGCGGCCGTTGCCGTCCAGAATAATGGCAATATGGCGGGGAAGGGGCCTGTCGCCCTCCCCCGCCGTTATGATGTTTTTCTCTGCGGCCATCAGATCTCGGTCAGTTCCTTTTCCTTGCGCTCGGCGATCTTGTCGATCTCCTTGATGTAATCGTCGGTGAGCTTCTGGATGTCCTTCTCGGCGATCTTGTAGTCGTCCTCGGTGATCTCGGAGCTCTTCTGCTGCTTCTTGAATCTCTCGATCGCGTCGCGGCGGATGTTGCGGATGGCGACCTTGGCCTCCTCGCCGTACTTCTTGGTCTGCTTGACCAGGTCGCGGCGGCGCTCCTCCGTCAGCGGAGGGAAGACCAGGCGCAGCGCGCGCCCGTCGTTCTGCGGGTTGATGCCCAGATCGGAGGCGAGGATCGCCTTCTCGATGCCCTTGAGGACGGAGCTGTCCCAGGGCTGGATGACCAGCGACCGGGGGTCCGGCGTCGCCACGGAGGCCACCTGCTGGATGGGCGTGGGCACGCCGTAGTAGTCCACCTGGATCTGGTCGAGCACCGCGGCGTTGGCGCGGCCGGCCCGGATCGTGGCCAGCGTGGTGGTCAGCGACTCGCAGGTCTTTTTCATTTTGTTCTCAAATTCCGGATAGTCAGACATGTCGTTTCCCTCCTGTGTCGTATTGTAACTCGATGGATCGTCTTTCAACCGACGGTCGTGCCGACCGCTTCCCCGCGCAGCACGCGCAGGATGTTTTCCGGCTCGGCCAGCGCGAAGACCGCGGCCGGGATCCGGTTGTCCATCGCGAGGCTCGTGGCCGTGCTGTCCATCACCGCCAGATGCCGCGCGAGCACCTCGTCGTAGCTGATGGCGTCGAATTTGACGGCCGCGGGGTTTTTGCGCGGGTCGTCGTCGTAGACGCCGTCGATGTTCTTGGCGAGCAGGATCGCGTCGGCGCGGATCTCCGCCGCGCGCAGCGCCGCCGCCGTGTCCGTGGAGAAAAAGGGCTGCCCCGTGCCGCAGGCGAAGAGGACCACGCTGCCGCGCTCGAGATACTCGATGCTGCGGCGGGTGTCGTAGCGCTCGCCCACGCCCTGGATGTCCACGGCGGTCATGACCCGGGCGTCCGCGCCGAGCTGCTTGAACACGTCCGCCACCGCCAGGCAGTTCATCGCCGTGGCGAGCATGCCCATGCGGTCGGCACTCACGCGCTCGACCTTGCCCGCACCGTCCTTGACGCCGCGCCAGAAGTTGCCGCCGCCGATCACGATGCCGATCTGCACGCCGCCGTCGGCGGCCTCCTTCACCGTGCGGCAGACGCGCGTGACGAAGTCGAAGTCAAAGCCGGTCTTTTTTTCCCCGGCCAGGGCCTCGCCGCTGATCTTGAGCAAAACGCGCTTCCACTTGCTTTCCATAGGGCCTCGTTCCTCCCCGTTGTTCATTCCCAATGATTTTACCACAGCGGGGCTCTTTTGACAATTCCCAATTGCTGCGAATGCCAAATATCCGGTACCGGTATGACATTTCTTGCGCGGCGGCGGGTGTAGGATAGGGGCATGACGATCCTCTATCTCGACCGCCTGTTTCTGTTCAACGCGCTGATCGACTATCTGCTGTGCCTGGTCTCGGCCCGGGTCAGCGGCGTGTGCCTGCGGCGCGGGCGCTACGTCCTGGCGGGGCTGCTCGGCGGCGCCTATGCCGCCGCGGCCCTGCTGCCGGGGCTGCGCTTTCTCGCGGGGGCGGGCGGGAAGCTGGCCGCGGCCGGGCTGATGGCGCTGATCGCCTACGGGGGCGAGCGGCGCTTCGGGCGCTGCGCGGGCACCTTCCTGGCCGTGTCGGCCGCTTTCGGCGGCGCGGTCTGGGCCCTGTCGCTCGGCGGCGGCGGAAAGGTGCCGGCCCTCTCCGGGCGCACGCTGCTGCTCTCCTTCGCGCTGTGCTACGGCGGCGTCAGCCTGCTCTTCCGCGGCCGGGCGAAGCTGCCCGACCGGCCGCGCGCCGAGGCGCGGCTCGTCCTGCTCGGGCGGGAGTGCCGCTTCATGGTCCTGCGCGACACGGGCAACGCCCTGTGCGACCCGCTCACGGGCGGCGCGGTCATGCTCGTGTCCCCCCACGCGCTGCTGGGCGCGCTGCCGCAGGCCGAGACGCTCTTTTCCGGCGACCCGGTGAGCGCGCTGGAGCGGGCCGCGGCCCTGCCGGAGCTGCGCGGCCGGCTGCGTCTGATCCCCTACGCGGCGGTGGGGACCGCCTCGGGGCTGCTGCCGGTCTTCCGGCCGGAGGCGCTGACGCTCGACGGGAGGGCCGAGCCGGGGCTGCTGGTGGCCGTCTCCCCCTCCGCCGCGGGCGACGGCTTCGAGGGGATCGTATGAAGTATCACGGGCCTTTGCGGGCCGGGGAAAGGAGACTGTTATGCTGTGCAAGCCGCGGATGCTGTTCTGGAAGGAGCGTCTGCTGTCGATCCTGGGGCTGGAGCCGCCGGGCGTGTTCTACGTGGGCGGCAGCGTCGTGCTGCCCCCGCCGCTCGAGCGGGCCGAGGAGGAGCGCGCCGTCACCGCGCTGGAAAACGGCGACGAGGCCGCCCGCCGCCTGCTCATCGAGCACAACCTGCGGCTCGTGGTCTATATCGCGCGGCGCTTCGAGAGCAGCGGCGTCGGGCTGGAGGATCTGATCTCCATCGGCACGATCGGGCTGATCAAGGCCGTGAACACCTTCAAGGCCGGCAGGAACATCAAGCTGGCCACCTACGCCTCGCGCTGCATCGAGAACGAGATCCTGATGGTGCTGCGCAAGAACAGCGGCCAGCGCGCGGAGCTGAGCATCGACGAGCCGCTCAACACCGACTGGGACGGCAACGAGCTGCTGCTGTCCGACGTGCTCGGCACCGACGTGGACGAGGTCTCGCGCCCGCTGGAGGACGACGCCGAGCGCCAGATCCTGCTGGAGGCGATCTCCGGGCTGAACGAGCGCGAGCGCGAGATCGTCCTGCTGCGCTTCGGGCTGCCGGACGGGCAGGAGCACACCCAGAAGGAGGTGGCCGACCGGCTGGGCATCTCGCAGAGTTACATCAGCCGCCTCGAAAAGCGCATCATCGAGCGCCTGCGCCGGGAGATCCTGCAGCGGCTGCAGGTCTGAGCGCCTTGTCAAAGCGGGAAAGGGCTGATATAATGAAAGCCACAGGATCTTACGGAACCGGAGGCGAGCGAATGAACCTCTTCGACGTGATCGGCCCCGTCATGGTGGGGCCGTCCAGTTCCCATACGGCCGGCGCGGTGCGCATCGGTCTCATCGCAAGGCGGCTGCTGAAGGAGGAGATCGCGCAGGCGGAGCTGCTGCTGCACGGCTCCTTCGCCGACAGCGGACGCGGCCACGGCACCGACCGGGCGCTGATCGCGGGCCTGCTCGGCATGGAGCCGGACGACGAACGCATCCCGGACAGCTTCGCGCTGGCCGAGCAGGCCGGGCTGCGCTTTCGCTTCGGCACGGTCGACCTGCCCGAGGCCCACCCCAACACGGTGCTGCTGCGCCTGCGCGGGCGCGGCGGTGCCAGGCTCGAGGTCGAGGCCGCGTCCATCGGCGGCGGGCGCATCGAGGTGCGCAGGCTCGCCGGGATGCCGCTGCGCTTTTCGGCCGAGCAGCCCACGCTGATCGTGCGCAACGAGGATCAGCCCGGCAGCGTGGCCGACGTGTCGCGCCTGCTGGCCGACAAGGGCATCAATATCGGCACCTTCCAGGTCAACCGGGACGAGCGCGGCGGCAGCGCCGTCATGGTCATCGAGTGCGACGCGCCGCTCAGCGACGCGCTGGCCGAGGATCTGCAGCGCCTGCCGGGCATCCTGCGGGCCGTCTGCATCAACTGAGGGAGGGCAGCGATATGGCGATCTTTGATTCCGCAGCCGAGCTGCTCGCCGCCGCGGCGGCGAGCCCGCTGCCGCTCTGGCAGCTCATCGTCAACGCCTCCGCCGCCGACGTCGGCCAGGCGCCCGAGGACTGCTGGGCCGAGATGGGCCGGCGCCTCGCGGTCATGCGGCAGGCCGACGCCTCCTACGACCCCGCGCAGCGCTCGGCCAGCGGTCTGAGCGGCGGCGACGGGGAGAAAATGCGCCTGCGCGCCGAATCGGGCGCCTGCCTCGGCGGGCCGTTCACGGCGGAGCTGCTGACGGTCGCGCTGCGCATGGGCGAATGCAACGCCTGCATGCACCGCATCGTCGCCGCGCCGACGGCCGGGGCCTGCGGCGTGATCCCGGCGGTGCTGCTGGCCTATGCGCGCACGCGCCGCGCCGGCGACGACGCGCTGATCCGCGCGCTGTTCGTGTCGGCCGCCTTCGGCGCGATCATCGCCAAGCGCGCCTCGCTCTCCGGGGCCGAGGCCGGCTGCCAGGCCGAGATCGGCTCGGCCAGCGCGATGGCGGCCGCCGCGCTCGTCTCGCTCGAGGGCGGCACGCCGGAGCAGATGGCCGACGCCGCGGCCATCGCGCTGAAAAACCTGATGGGCCTCGTGTGCGACCCGGTGGCGGGCCTCGTGGAGGTGCCCTGCGTCAAGCGCAACACCGTCGGCGCGATGAACGCGCTGACCGCCGCGGAGCTGGCGCTGGCCGGGATCCGCTCGCGCATCCCCGCCGACGAGGTGATCGACGCCATGCGCAGCGTGGGCCGCTCCCTCTCCCCCGCCCTGCGCGAGACCGGGCGCGGCGGCGTGGCCGCCAGCCCCACGGCCGCGGCCTTCCGGGAGGCCTTCTTCGGCGGCGGCGACGGGGACGACATCGAAAAATAATAAAAAAAAAGAAAACTCCTTCTTTCGACTGAAAGAAGGAGTTTTCTTATGCGCCGCACGCTCATACCGCCTCGACGAGGTTGTTGACCCATTTCCGGCTGCGCACCAGCCAGAGCCCGACGGCGCATTTGATCAGCTCCAGCGCCTGCACCGCGATGAACAGCGGCAGGATCGGCATGGCCGTGAAACGCGAGAGCACGAAGGCCGTCGGCACGCACACGCCCCAGACGAAAGCGCTGTCGAACAGGAAGGTGATGATCGTCTTCCCGCCGCAGCGCAGCGTGAAGTAGGCGGAGTTGGTGAAGGCCACGAAGGGCATCATCAGGGAGTTGACGATCAGAAACTGCGTCGCGAGGGCCTTGACCGTGTCCGTGGTGTTGTACAGCCGCGGCAGCAGCGGCGCCACGAGCGCCATCGCCCCGCCGACGACGAGGCCGAGCGCGACGGCGAGGGCCAGCAGCCTGCGGTCCTCGTCCACGGCGCGCTCCAGCTCGCCCGCGCCGAGGGCGTGGCCGATCAGGATGGACACCGTGCTGCCCATGGCCAGCGACACGCAGAAGAACACGCCGTTGACCGTGTTGGAGATATTGATGGAGGAGACGACCTCGAGACCGCGCAGGGAGTAGCACTGGTTGAGCACGGTCATGCCGCTCGACCAGAGCAGCTCGTTTGCCAGCAGCGGCGCGCCCATGACCAGCATTTTCCTGATCAGCGCCCCGCTGACCCGGAGCGTGCGGTAGGCCCCCGTGATGAAGGGGACGCGCCCGCTGTGGCGGTGCGTCCAGATCACGACGATGCCCATCTCGACGAGGCGCGCGAGCACCGTGGCCACGGCCGCACCGACGACGCCGAGCGCCGGCAGGCCGAGCTTGCCGAAGATCAGCAGATAGTTGAACACGAGGTTGACGAAGACCGCGGCGATCCCGGCCTTCATGGGCAGGACCGTCTCCCCCGTCTCGCGCAGGGTGCTGGCGTAGACCTGCACGACGGCGAAGGGCAGCGTCTGCAGCAGGATCACGTGCAGATAGTCCTCCCCGAAGCGCAGCGTCGCACCGAGGTCGAGCGCCTCCCGCCCCTCGTGCAGGAACAGGGAGATCAGCTGCCGCCCGAAGCCGAGGAAGGCCGCGGCGAAGGCCGCCGTGATGGCAAGGCCGACGAACCACTTGGCGCGGAAGGTCTCGCGCACGCCCTCCAGATCCCCGCGGCCGTAATACTGGGCCGTGAAGATGCCGGGCCCGGCCAGCGCCCCGAAGAGGCTCAGGTTGAACACGAAGACGAGCTGGTTGACGATGGCCACGCCGGACATGGGCTCCGTGCCCACCTGGCCGACCATGAGGTTGTCCAGGAGGTTGACGAAGTTCGTGATGACGTTTTGGATCAGGATCGGCAGCATGACCGCGAAGACCCGGCTGTAAAACGCGCGGTCGCCGATGAGCGCATGTCTTTTCATAGTGCGCCCATTGTACCATAGAATCCGGAATTTGCAAGGTCGTTCTTGACGCGGCGGCCGCGCCCGGCTATAGTGGGAAGCGCTCAGGCGAGCAGCAGCGCCCCGAGGATGAGCAGCAGCTCGCCGTCGCCGCTCTCCCGGTACAGGAAGTACAGGATGAGCATCAGCAGCAGATCCTCGGTCTCAAGCGAGCCGAGCAGCCGCTCCGTCAGCCCGCCGAGCCCCATGAGCGGCGGGGGCGGCGGCGCGTGCCGCGGCGGCGGGGGCGGCGGCGCGGGCGCCGGGCCGGGTCCGTCCTCCACGCGGCGCACGAGCCCGCTGTTGCCCTGATAGCGATTATACATCCTCCGCGCCCCCTTCGCCCAGGGCCAGGCGCGCGATGCGCGCCATGCCCGCCAGCTTCATCGCCCGCTCGAGCTTTCCGCGGCGTTTCTCGGACAGCCAGGGCTTCATGGCCTCGAGCAGCGCCTGCTCCCGGCCGGGCACGGCCCCGCCCTTCAGCAGGCCGCTCAGCCGCCCGAGCAGGGCCGGGTCGAGCTCGCCGGGGCCCTCCGCCGCCGCGGGAGGCGGCGCCTCCCCCTCCCCGCCCATGAGCGAGCGGGCCAGCCTGCCGATCTCCGCCATCTGCGCGGGATCGTTCAGGATGCCGCTGATCCTGTCCTCCAGTTCGCCCACGGGATCACCTCATTTCTTCTCCAGCATCTGCCGGAGCTGCTGCGCCACACGCTGCCCCTCGGGCGTGGCCAGCACCCCGCCGAGCAGCTTTTTCAGCGCCTCGGTATCGCCGCCGCGGACGGCCTCTTCCACCGCCGGGCGGTCGACCATCGCGCCGAGCCGCCGCGCCTCGTCGGAGCGGGCCAGTTCCCGGAAGGCCTCGGTGCGGCCGCTGCGCTCCAGCTCCCGGCTGATCGCTTCCAGATCCTGCATCGCTTTCACCCCTACCATCCTATTCGACAAAGCGGGTTTTGATTCCCGCGAATGAGACAGGAGGCTCCGCCCATGATCGCCGCCGTTTTTTCCGACACGCATACGAACGTCGCCCGCATGCTCCGGGCCGTGCGCGAGACCCGGCCCGACGCGCTCGTCCACCTTGGCGACCACGACCGCGACGCCGAGATCCTGCGGCGGGAGTTCCCCGACATCCCGCTCTTCTCCGTCAGCGGCAACTGCGACCTCGCCTCGCTCACGCCGCTCGTGACGATCGCCGAGCTCGGCGGCGTCAGGGCCTTCCTCTGCCACGGGCACCAGTACGGCGTGGACTGGGGCGACCTGAGCCGCCTTGCCTGGGCCGCGCAGGAGCGGGACTGCCCGCTTGCGCTCTTCGGACACACGCACCGCGCCGAGCTGCGCACCATGGGCGGCGTCACGCTGCTCAACCCCGGCACGGCCGGGAAGGGGCGGGAGCTGAGCTGGGCCACGGTGGAGGTGTTTCCCAACGGTGGCTTTGCCTGCCGGATCCATCGATTCGAATAAAAATCGATCGAATAAAAAACCCGGCCGCCCGCGGGCAGCCGGGTTTTTCTTTTCGGGTTTTCAGGATCTCAGGAGCCTTCCTCGTCCTCTTCCTTCAGATCCTCGGGCAGCACGGCCATCAGATCCTCCTTCGTGGGGGCTTCCAGCGCGGCGACGCGGTTGGACTGGCGCACGACCATGTCCTCGAAGCGGTTGCGCACGTCGCGGCCGTTGCCGAAGTTCTGGTCCCGCTCCTCGTAGAGCGTGTCGAAGAGCTCCCCGGCGGCCTTTTCGCTCTCCTCCGTGATGACGTAGCCGTTCTTTTTGCACTGGATCCTGAAGATCTCCAGCAGCTCGTCCCCCTTGTAGTCGGGGAAGTAGAAATATTTGTTGAAGCGGGATTCGAGGCCGGGGTTGGAGCTGAGGAACTCCGTCATCGGCCCGGTGTAGCCCGCGACGATGACGATCAGGTCGTCCCGGTGGTCCTCCATGGCCTTGAGGAGCGTCTCGATCGCCTCGCGGCCGAAGTCGTTCTCCCCGCCGGAGGAGAGGGAATAGGCCTCGTCGATGAACAGCACGCCGCCGAGGGCGGATTTGATGACCTCCTGCGTCTTGAGGGCGGTCTGCCCCACGTAGCCGGCGACGAGGCCGGAGCGGTCCACCTCGATGAGCTGGCCCTTCGAGAGCACGCCGATGGCCGCGTACAGGCCGCCGACCAGCCGCGCCACGGTGGTCTTGCCGGTGCCGGGGTTGCCCATGAACACCATATGCAGGCTCATCGGCGGGACGGGCAGCTCGTTCTCCTGCCGGAGACGGCGCACCTTCATGAGGTTGACGAGGCTTTTGACGTCCTTCTTGACCTCCTTGAGGCCGACCAGCGCGTCGAGCTGCTCCATCAGCTCGTCGAAGCTGGGCCTGGGCTTGTCCTCCTCCTGCGCCGCGGCGGCGGGCCTGGTCTCCCCGCCGGAGTTCTGCGGCTGGACGGGGTGCTTTTCGGTGAAGCTCTGCTCCCCGCTCGTGACGAAGTCCAGGGGGTTGAGGCCCTCCTTGGTCTTGCGCACGCCGTTGGTGTCGCACACGGCGGTCAGCCGGTCGGTGCATTCGGTGATGTACTCGGCCTCGGCGAAGGTCACGTCGTCGTCCACGGCGGCCAGATACAGCAGGATGTTCGTGAGCATCCGGATGAAGGTGCGCGAGGTCTCGGTGCCGCGCCTCGCGTCGCTCTCGGCCAGGTTCCAGTAGAACACCGGGGGCATGAACACCTCGTTTTCGCACACGGCGCTCGTCAGCGTCCAGAGCATCCATTTGGGCTGGGGCTGCTTCTTGGAGAAGATCTGGTTGGCCATGTCCACGTGCGCCTGGGTGATGCCGCTGGAATGGCTCCACAGCCCGAGGGCGCACTTGGTCATGAACTCGTCCAGCTCCGGGGCGAGCGCGGCGCTGCCGAGGCGGTAAAAGGCGTCGGTATTGGCCAGATAGATCTTATGGAATTCCTCCGGGGAACGGTTCCAGGTGGTGGGCATGGCGATCTCCTCCGCATCGGTATGTCTTGATAGCAGTATCATTATAATCCAAAATGCGCCGGGGTCAAGTCCATTTCGGGCCATTCCCCGGCGCATCGGCCGCTAAAAGCCGCGCCGCCGGCGGCAGCAGGGCCGCCTTCCTCCCGGCGGGGGCGGAGGCGGAGGCCCGAAGCCCGGCCGCCCCGGCGGGGGCGGAGGCGGAGGCCCGAAGCCCGGCCGCCCCGGCGGGGGCGGAGGCGGAGGCCCGAAGCCCGGCCGCCCCGGCGGGGGCGGCATCGGGCGGCCTCCCACGCGGCGCCAGACCCGCTCAAAGCCGCTCAGGCGTCTTTCCCAGTCCTGATCCATGCGCTTCTCTCCTTTGCTTTTTGTACGCCCCATCCTATGTCGGGGCTTGCAAAGAGGTGTGAAGTGTGCGATAATCCTGTTATCAAAGGAAATGCAGGTGAACGCGATGCCGAGATTTTTCATGGCCGGGACCAATCTGGCCGGCGGGATGGCCATCCTGAAGGGGCGCGACGCCGAGCACGTGCGCGTGCTGCGGCTCAAGCCCGGCGAGGACGTCGTTATCTGCGACGGCCGGGGCACGGATTATAAATGCCGTCTCGTCAGCTCCACGAAGGAGGAGGCCGAGGCCGAGATCCTGGAGGTCGTCCCCTGCCCGGCCGAGCCGAGCGTGCGCGTGACGGTGCTGTGCTCTCTGCCCAAGGGCGACCGGACGGACTACATCATCCAGAAATGCGTGGAGGCCGGGGCCTCGGAGATCGTGTTCTTCCCCTCGGCGCGCTGCGTGGCCCGGCCCGACGCGCCGGAGAAGAAGCTGGAGCGCTGGCAGCGCATCGCCGAGGAGGCCGCCAAGCAGTCCGGCCGCGGCATCATCCCGCCCGTCCGCTGGGTCTACGACTTCGCCGGCGCGCTGGACGTCGCCGTCAAGCAGGAGCTGGGGCTGTTCCTCTACGAGACGGGCGAGCGCGAGGCGCTCGACGCCGTGCTCGGGGCCAACCGCGAGATCCGCACCGCGGCCCTCATCACCGGGCCGGAGGGCGGCTTCGAGCCCTTTGAGGCCAAGCTTGCCGCCATCGCGGGGCTGCACGTGTGCTCCATGGGCGAGCGCATCCTCCGCTGCGAGACCGCGCCCGTCGTGGCCACGACGGCCGTGATGTACGCCACGGGGAATCTGAGCTGAGCAGAATGCCGAACGAGAAAGGGAGCGTTTTCGGGACGCTCCCTTTTTTTTGCCGCGCGGCCGGGCGGCAGGAAATTTCGTGAAACGCTGACAAGCTTTTTGTGTCCCCGGCGGGACATTTCATATTTTTTAACCAATTGACTTTGCCCGGCGGCGATCCTATAATTTGACCATACTCAGACGGACGCGAAGCACTCTTCGCGGCCGAAGCTTCGGTGAAAGGAGACCGCGCCATGACCCGTACGTCCATGCGTATGACGGGACTGATGTGCATGTGCAGCATGCGCATGATGGCGCGCGCTTATTTTTCTCCGCTCACCGACCGTATTCCCGCCTGATCGGACATTGCCATTCAGACCGGGGAGCCGTGTGGGCTCCCCGGTTTTTTTGTTTGGCGGAAAGGCAGACCATGATAGAGATCCGAAACCTGAACAAGAGCTACCGCACGGCGGACAAGGAGATCGTCGCGCTGGAGGACGTCAGCCTGACGATCCGGGACGGAGAGATCTTCGGCATCATCGGGCTCTCCGGCGCCGGCAAGAGCACGCTGGTGCGGTGTATGAACCTGCTGGAGCGGCCCGGCGCCGGCGAGGTGATCGTCGACGGGCAGAACATCACCGCGCTGCCGCGCCGCGAGCTGCTGCAGCTGCGCCGTTCCATCGGCATGATCTTCCAGAGCTTCAACCTGCTCGAGCAGCGCAGCGTGATCGGCAACGTCTGCCTGCCGCTGGAGATCGCCGGCGTCCGGCGGAGGGAGGCGCGCGAGCGCGCCCGGGAGCTGCTGGAGCTGGTCGGCCTGGCCGACCGGGCGCAGGCCTATCCGTCCCAGCTCTCCGGCGGGCAGAAGCAGCGCGTGGCCATCGCACGCGCGCTGGCCACGAAGCCCCGCTATCTGCTCTGTGACGAGGCCACCAGCGCGCTCGACCCGACCACCACCCGCTCGATCCTCGAGCTGCTGCGCACGATCAACGAGACCCTGGGCGTCACCATCGTCGTCATCACCCACGAGATGAAGGTCATCGACCAGATCTGTGACCGCGTGGCGGTCATCGACCACAGCCGCATCGCCGAGGAGGGCAGGGTGAGCGACGTGTTCACCAACCCCCGCTCGCAGATCGCCCGGGATCTGATCATCCCCCGCGAGCGCACCGTGCTGGAGACCGAGGGCGGCCGGAGGCTGCGGCTCAACTTCGGCGGCGAGACCACCGCCGGGCCGCACATCGCCGAGATGATCCTCTCCTGCCAGGCGCCGGTCAGCATCCTGCAGGCCAGCACGAAGGAGCTCGACGGCGTGATCTACGGCTATACGATCATCGAGCTGCCGAAGGACGCGCACCAGGCCGAGCGGATCCTGGCCTGGCTGCAGAGCAGCGGCATCCGCTGGACGGAGGTGGCGTAAGAGATGGTTTCCGAAACACTTGCCAAACTCTGGAGCAGCGGGATCCTGCAGCGCGGGATCTGGGAGACGGTGTACATGACGCTGCTGTCCACGGCCCTCGCCTACGTCATCGGGCTGCCGCTGGGCGTGGTGCTCACCGTCACCGACCGCGGCGGCCTGCACCCGATCCCCTGGCTCAACCGCGTCCTCGGGATCTTCGTCAACTTCTTCCGCTCGATCCCCTTCATCATCCTGATGGTGGCGATGCTGCCCGTGGCCAACTGGATCGTGGGCACCTCGCTGGGCAACCGGGCCATGATCGTCATGCTGGTCATCGCGGCCGCGCCCTACGTGGCCCGCATGGTGGAGAGCTCCGTCAAGGAGGTCGACGCCGGGGTCGTCGAGGCCGCCCAGGCCATGGGCGCCAACAATCTGGAGATCGTCCGGAAGGTGCTGCTGCCGGAGGCCCGGCCCTCCCTCGTCATGGGCGCCGTCATCTCCATGGTGACCATCCTGGGCTACTCCGCCATGTCCGCCACCATCGGCGGCACGGGGCTGGGGCAGATCGCCATCAGCTACGGCCACCAGCGCTTCAACGCCGACGTCAAATGGGTCTGCGTGTTTTTGACGGTGCTCATCGTGCAGGTCATCCAGGAGCTGGGGACCGCCGTCGCGCACCGCTGCGACAAGCGCATCAACAAGTAAGCAAAAAAATTTCGATAAGGAGAGAACATCATGAAAAAGACACTTGCCATCCTGCTCACCGCCGCGCTGCTGGTCCTCAGCCTCGCCGGCTGCGGTCAGTCCGCCTCCCCCGACGCCGGGTCCGTCAAGCTGGTCGTCGGCGCCACCTCCAGCCCCCACGGCGAGCTGCTGGAGCTCGTCAAGGACGAGCTGGCCGCCCAGGGCATCGAGCTCGAGATCGTCATCTACGACGACTACGTGCTGCCCAACACCGCCCTGAACGACGGGACGCTGGACGCCAACTACTTCCAGCACACCCCCTACCTCAACAGCTTCAACAGCGCCAACGGCACGGAGCTGGTCTCCGCGGGCCTGATCCACTACGAGCCCTTCGGCATCTACTCCCGGACCGTCTCCGACCTGTCCGAGTTGGCCGAGGGCGCCACGATCCTGATCCCGGACGACGAGTCCAACCAGACCCGCGCGCTGCTGCTGCTGGCCCAGGAGGACCTGGTCGTGCTGCCCGAGGGCGCGTCCGTCGAGACCGGCGTTTCCGTGCTGGATATCGTCGACGACAAGGGCTACAGCATCCAGGCCGCGCAGGCCGACGCCGTCCCCGCGCTGCTCGCCAGCGCCGACGCGGGCACCGTCGCCGTCATCAACTACAACTACGCCCTGCCCGCCGGCTTCAACACCGCCGACGCGCTGGCCATCGAGGACGCCTCCGGCGACGCGGCACAGACCTACGCCAACATCATCGCCGTCCGCAGCGGCGACGAGAACCGCCCGGAGATCGCCGCGCTGGTCAAGGCCCTGCAGGGCGGCGCGGTGGACGCCTACAACGAGCAGACCGGGGCCGGCATCGTCCCGATCTCCTGAAACGGGCGGCCGCATACCGGAAACAGATCCGCCGGGGACGTCTGTCCCCGGCGGTCTTTTCTCATGCGGCCGTTTTGCTCCGAGCGTCTACTTCGCCTCGTCCAGCTTGCCGGACTGGCGGGCGTGCTCGAGCCAGACGCGCATGCTCTGCAGCGCGCGGTCGAGCGCAGTGAGCTTGTCATAGATCCGGTCGAAATCCCGGCGCTCAAAGTCGTTGACGCGGTCGTCCACCGCGATGGCGAGCAGGCTGTCCTTCTCGGCCTGCACGGCGTTGAGCGCGGCGAGCGTCTCCACCGTGATCTGCGCCAGGCTCGCGAGCCTGGCCTCGGGCACGTACTTGGCCCCGATCGGGCACTCGCTGCGGCAGTAGCGGTTGCACAGCTCCGGGTTCCGATAGCCCCGCTCCATGGCCAGCACCTCGTCCGGGTGCGCCGTGCTTTTGCCGCTCTCGATCTTCTCGATGCGCTCGGGCGTGATGTGCACCAGCAGCTCGCTGGCCGCCTCCCGCGTCAGGCCGCAGCTCTCGCGGCTGAGCTGGTAGATGTTCTTGTCCTTTTTCGTCGAGCGTTTCCCCATGTGTCCCGCCTCCCTGTCGCTAAGCAGTATACACGATATTTTGCCGTTTTGGAAGAAATATCGTGTTTTATTTTGCTCCGGCCGTCATGGAAAACCGCGCGGCCGCAGCGTATCCTGATACCAGACAGAGAAAAGCACAAGGCCGCCCCGCGCGGGGCGGCGACGGAAAAGGAGCGTATCATGACTTATCTCCCCTACATCGGCATCGCGGCCGCCGTGCTGCTGATCGCCTATATCATCGCCAGCGGCTACGTCAAGGCCCCGCCCGACAAAGCCTTCATCATCTCCGGCCTGAAGCGGGATCCCAAGATCCTGATCGGCCGCGCCGGCATCAAGGTGCCCTTCTTCGAGAGGACGGACACGCTGGTGCTCAAGCAGATCAGCATCGACATCAAGACCAACGGCTACGTCCCGACGCTCGACTTTATCGGCGTGGACATCGACGCGGTCGCCAAGATCCGGCTCAAGACCGACCCGGAGGGCATCAAGATCGCGATGAAGAACTTCCTCAACATGAACGAGGAGCGCATCGCCGACGCGCTGACCGATTCCCTGCAGGGCAACATGCGCGAGATCATCGGCACGGTCAAGCTCAAGGAGCTCAACACCGACCGCAAGAAGTTCGGCGACGAGGTGCAGGAAAAGGCCCAGACCGACATGAACGCCCTCGGCGTGGAGATCATCTCCTGCAACATCCAGAAGATCGAGGACGAGAAGGGCCTGATCGTGGCCCTCGGCCAGGACAACATGAGCCAGATCCAGAAGGACGCGTCCATCGCCAAGGCGCAGGCCGAGCGCGACGTCGCCATCGCCGAGGCCGAGGCCAAGCGCATGGCCAACGAGGCCCAGGTCGCCGCCGAGACGGAGATCGCCTCCCGGCGCAACGAGCTTCGCATCCGCCAGGCCGAGCTCAAGCGCGAATCCGACGTCAAGCAGGCCGAGGCCGACGCCGCCTATGAGATCCAGCAGCAGGAGCAGCGCAAGACCATCGAGGTCACGACCGCCAACGCCAACATCGCCCGCCAGGAGCGCGAGATCGAGCTCAAGCGCAAGGACGTCGAGGTCACCGAGCAGACGCTCGAGGCCGAGATCAAAAAGCGCGCCGAGGCGGACAAATTCGCCCGCCAGCAGAAGGCCGAGGCCGAGCTCTTCGAGCGCCAGCGCAAGGCCGAGGCCGAGAAGTTCGAGCGCGAGAAGGCCGCCGAGGCCCGGCGCGTGCAGGCCGAGGCCGACAAGTTCGCCCGCCAGGCGCAGGCCGAGGCGGAGCTCTTCGCAAAAACGCAGGAGGCCGAGGGCATCCGCGCCGTCGGCGAGGCGGAGGCCAGGGCCATCGAGGCCCGCGGCGTCGCCGAGGCCGAGGCGCTGGAGAAAAAGGCCGAGGCCATGAAGAAATACGGCCAGGCCGCCATGATCGAGATGATCGTCAAGGCGCTGCCCGAGATGGCCGGCGCGATCGCCAAACCCCTCGAGAGCATCGACAAGGTCACCATCATCGACAGCGGCAGCGGCGGCAGCGGCGTGGACTCCATGGGCGCCTACGTGCCGAGCGTGCTGGCCCGCACCATCGCGACCATGAAGGAGGTCACCGGGCTCGACCTCGTGGAGGTCATGAAGGCCGAGACCTACGACGCGAAGGTCAACCGCAACATCAGCGTCAGCGGCGAGGCGGCCGAGGCCGTCAAGGCCGTACTCGAATGAACCGATCGGGAAAGGTGGATCCGCCATGAAGGAATACAAAGTCGTCAAATGCAGCGAGCACGAGGCCGAAGGCGTCATGAACCAGATGGCCATGTACGGCTGGCGGGTGGTCACCGTGACCTACTGGAACTACTGGTGGATCCATCTGCTGATCACCTTCGAGCGCGACATCTGAACACAGCGGAACAGGCCCCGCGGATCGCTCCGCGGGGCCTGTTTCCGGGTTTTATCCTCTGGCGATGTTGATGGAGCTGACCCAGCACTGATCCATCCCCGTATAGACGCTCATCTCCTCGCCCGTCTCGTGGATCTCCAGCTCCCGGGCGATGTGCAGCAGGGTCTCCAGCTCCGCCGTACCGCCGATGTTGATCAGCCAGCCGCCGTCCCGGGAATAGAGCAGGACGTAGTTCTCATAACAGACGAGGTGCCGCTCGTCGGCCGTGCCGCCGTACTCGTAAATATCCCGGGCGCAGGCGATCTCATAGACCTCGACGCCGTTGTCCCAGCTCTCCTGACCGACCAGCTCGCACGAGCCCATGAGCATCAGTACCCGGCCGGGCATCGTATACTCCACCTCGATCAGAACCGGAATGCCCACGTCGTTCACGCCCTCGGCGGGATATCGCTCGGCCTCGGCCTCGCGGTCGTCAATCAGATACCAGTACCAGCCCGGCCGTTCCGCGTCCCAGGCGGGGAGAGGGACATCTGGATCGTTCATCCCATCGTAGGGAAGCCAAAGTGTCGGCTCCTCGGGCAGCCACTTCGGGCGGAATTCCACGCGCCGCGGCACACCCTCGCCGGAGAAGCGGAACGTCATACCGTCCTCAAAGCGATCGCCCATCGTATAGACGAGCTCGTTGCCCTCCTCGTCCTCCAGAACGAGCTGATGGCTTTCCACCGCCTCCGCAGGCAGAGCGGCCAGGCTCACGCGGAAGGCCCCGGCCGCGTAGGCGAGTCCGCCGCACAGCAGCAGAGCCGCCGCGAGCAGCAGCGCCAGGCGCACCGTGCGCCGCAGGCGGGCGGTCTTCTGTTTTTCACGGCGGGCGAGTTCTCCCAGTACGCGCGCTTTGACGCGCTCGCCGAGTGCCGCGTCGTCGTTCCCCAGCGCGATGTCCTCCACCGCGCAGTCGTCCAGCAGATCACTGACCGGCAGTTTCACAGTCAAGCCCCCTTTCCTCCAGCTTCGCCCGCAGCTTTTCGCGGCCGCGGGAGAGCCGCGTCCGCACCGTGCCGGGTTCAAGGCCCATCGCCTCGGCGATCTCCCCGGTCTTTTGATAGAAATAGTAAAAGCGCAGGAAAATGCTCCTGTCCGGCTCGCCGAGCTCCTCCACGGCCTCGCGGGCCAGACGTCCGATCTCCTGACGCACGGAGCTTTCCTCCGGGCCCTCGCAGGCAAGGCTGAGCGCGTCCTCCTCGAGCGGGACGCTCAGGCGCAGGCGGCGCAGCCTGTCCTTCGCGCGGTTGCGCGTCACGGCGGCCAGCCAGGAGCGCAGGCTCCCCGGCCGCACGGTATCCGCTTTTTCCCACAGGCACAGGAACACGTCCGAGACGAGTTCCTCCACGTCCTCCGACTGCAGCGGCGGCTGGATGATGTTGCGCACGATCGCGCCGACATAGCCCGCATAACGGTCGATCGCGCGCGTCAGCGCCTCCGCGTCCCCCCGTCGGATCCCATCGAGCAGTTCCTGTTCGTTCAAGGCCGGTTTCCCCCCCTTCCGTCTTATGATCGCGCCGAAGCGGCGGATTGTTACGGCGCACGCAAAAAAAATTTCTCTGTAACAGTTTTCGCTCCGGCGGCGTTGTTAGTGGCGTAAGGAGGCGAATCCGGATGAAACGCATAGTCTCACTCTTTTTGATGCTGGCCCTGCTTGCGCTCGCGCTCGGCGCCTGCGGCAAAATGCCTGCGGCCGAGGGCGGAGCCGGAGCGGACACGGCCCCCGAGAAGCTGGTGCAGGGTTACGTGCCTGCGGAGATCCCCTATCCCGAGTGGCTCGCGCGGACCGGCCGGCGCGACTGTGTCGCTTGGCAGGGCGACCGGATCTGCGTCGCCGGGATCGGCCCGGACGATCGGCCGGTCTTCGGCTATTATGACACCATCGGCGCGCGCTGGCAACAGCTCCCGCTGGACTGTTCCGCTCAGGCCGAGCCGGAGATCCGCGCGCTTTCCGCCGCGCCGGACGCGATCTGGCTGCTGCTGCGCGATTTCGACCGCGCGGGCGACGAGGCGATCTGGTATCTGTGGCACTGCACGCCCGACGGAGCGGACGGCGTCCTCTCGCGCATCGACTTCTACGGCGGCGGGGAGAGCTCGGAGGGCCGCTCCCTGTACAGCGAGTTCACGGGTCTGCTCGCCCTCGGGACGGAGCGGGCGCTGCTGTTCGACAACCAGGGCGGCTACGCGATGGACGGGCAGGGGAACCGTCTCGAGCTGGCCGTGCCGGAAGGTCTGAGCGCGGATCTGCTCTTCGAGGCGAACGGAAAGCGCCTGTATTACTGCTACGGTGAGGATCACGAGCGCCTGATCTCTCTCGATCCCGAGACCCTGACGCCCGGGCCGGAGCTGCCCGTCGTGTCTTACGGCTCCTTCAGCAGCCAGCGGGGGCGGTATCTGTGCTCCTATGGCGACGCGCTGTGCGAGTACGACCCGGAGAGCGGCGGCACGACGCCGATCTTCTCCTGGCTGGAGGCGGCGCTGCGCGCCGACGAGACCGGCAACTACGGCTGCCTGGAAAACAGCGCCGGGGACTTTTTCTTTGCCGGGAACGGACGCTTCGTGCGCGTGCGTCCCACGATGGTCCGGCCGCGCGAGACGCTGCGCATGGCGGTCTTTGCCGACACGAGCGCGCCGATGTACGCCTACTGGCAGCGCAACGGTCACGGCGACTACTTCATCAGCGACGATCTGAAGAACGCGGTGCTGCGCTTCAACAACACCGATCCCGACTACCGTATCGAGCTGGTGCCGACGGCCTACGGCAGCGAGCAGGAGCGCGACCGCGCGCTCATCGAGCTGACGATGCGGAGCGATCTCGACCTGATCGACACGAGTCTGCTGCCCGAACGCGCGCTCGACAGCCGGATGCTGACGGATCTGCTTCCCCTGCTGGACGCCGACGGCGAGCTCGGCCGCGAGGACTTCCTGCCCGGCCTGCTCTCCGCGATGCTGCGTGGCGGTGGACTTTACGAATACGTCGACCGCTACGCTCTGCTGGGCCTGGCCGTAGCCGCAGACTGCGATCCCGGCGCGGATAATTGGACGGTGGAGAATCTGCTGGCCGGGATCGCGGCCCACCCGGAGCGCGCGGCGCTCGACCCGAACCTGAGCCGGGACGAGCTGCGCGAGCTGTTCCTGCAGGCGGGCACGGCGGAGTTCATCGACTGGGACGCGGGAGCGGCCCGCTTTGACGACGGGCGCTACGAACACTGGCTTGAGCTGCTGGCGGCCCTGCCCCTCGGCGGCGAATGGACGGACAGTCGGGTTTTGACGCTGTCGGGAGATCTGAGCGCCGAGCTGGCCTTCGGCGGGCTGCGCGGCCGGCTGAACGGCGACTTCCGCTTCTGCGGCTTCCCGGAGGCGCAGGAGAGCGGCTGCTACTGGCGTCTGCCGCCCTCCGTCACGGATCTCGGCGCCTCCTCCGCGTGCACGCGCGTGGGCATCCTCGCCTCCTGTACGCGGCCCGAGGCAGCCTGGCGCTTCGTGCGCTGTCTGATCCTCTCGACCGAGCCCGGCGAGCTGTACGAGGGCATCCCGGCCTGCCGGAGCGTCTTTGAGGCGCAGCTGGCCGCGGCTGCCGGGGATGAGGACATGCCGGAGCCGATGCGCGTGAGCGAAGCCGACCTCGTACGGCTGCGCGCACTGGCCGAGGGCACGCGCCGCGCGGTCCGCGCCGACCCGGAGCTGCTGGCGATCCTGCGCGGCGAGGCCGACGCCTTCCTTGCCGGGCAGTGCACGGCCGCGGAGGCCGCCGCGCGCAGCCAAAGCCGCGTGAGCGTCTACGTCTCCGAACAGGGGGCCTGATGCGAAATGAACGGCAGGGCCGGGAAACCGACGGTTTCCCGGCCCTGCCTTTTTCTTCCTCCCGCCTTACGGGGCGGGGTTGACGTGGATCATGACGTGCTTGACGCGCGGGAACGAGCGCTCGACCTCGTCATGCACGCGCTCGGCGACGGCGTGCGCCTCCGTCAGCGGCAGCGCGCCGTCCACGGCGATCTCCATCTCCACGTAGACGCGGCTGCCGAACTCGCGCGTGGTCAGCCGGTCCACGGCGCGCACCTGCGGCTGGCCCAGCGCGCACTCGCGCAGGGCCTGCTCGGTCTCCTCCCCGGCGCTGCGGTCGACCATCTTGTCGATCGCGTCGCGGAAGATGCCGACGGCGGCGCGGACGATGAACACGCAGATCACGACGCTGGCCAGCGGGTCGAGCAGCGGCAGGCCCAGCCGCGCCCCGCCCACGCCGATCAGCGCGCCGACAGAGCTGAGCGCGTCCGAACGGTGGTGCCAGGCGTCGGCCATCAGCGCGCCGGAATCGAGGCGCCTGGCCCAGCGCCGGGTGACGCGGAACATCAGCTCCTTGACGAGGATCGACACGGCCGCCGCGACGAGCGCCAGCACGCCGGGCACCGGCAGCTCGCCCGCCTGCGCGGCGCCGAGCTTCCGCACGCCCTGCCAGCCGATGACGAGGCCCGTGATCAGCAGCACCACGGCCAGCAGCAGCGCGGCCACGCACTCCAGGCGCTCGTGCCCGTAGGGGTGCTCCCGGTCGGAATCGCGCGCCGAGAGGCGCACGCCGACGATGACGATGATCGTGCTGAACACGTCCGAGGCCGAGTGCACCGCGTCCGAGACCATGGCGCCCGAGCGCGCCAGAACGCCCGCGAGCAGCTTGAACGCGGAGAGGAAGAGGTTGGCCGCGATGCTGCCCCGGGACACCCGGAGCGCGGCGGCGGAGCGGTCTTCCATGGACGAGTCCTCCTTCCGCCCGCAAAAAAAGCGGGGCAAGACATTCTATTCCTGTCCCGCAGACACAGTCTGCTGTCACGGCGTGACCCGGCTCCCGAGGGCTTGTTCAGTTCTCACACAGCTTACCCCATCCGCGCGCGGAAAGCAAGCCCTTTCTCGCGCGGCGCCCTTGCTTCCCTGCGGCGGCTGTGCTATACTGACCGCAGTTAGATTATACAAACGGCGAGGGACAGATATGACGATACGGGATCTCAGGCCCGGCCAGACCGCCCGCGTCACCGCCGTCGGCGGGACAGGCGCGCTGCGCCAGCATTTTCTGGACATGGGCGTCATCCCCGGCACGGAGATGACGCTGGTCAAGCTCGCGCCGATGGGCGACCCGATGGAGCTGCGCCTGCACGGCTACGAGCTGACGCTGCGCCTGGCCGACGCCGAAAAGCTCGAGGCCGAGCCGGTCGCGCCGCGCGCCGCGGACGAGGACGAGGACGCCGGGGAGGACGGGCGGCGGCGCAGCCGCGCCCAGCACCCCGGCCTGGGCGAAGCGGGGCGCTTCCACCCGAAGGGCACGGGCACGCCCCTGCCCGAGGGGACGACCCTGACCTTCGCGCTGGTCGGCAACCAGAATTCCGGCAAGACCACGCTCTTCAACCAGCTCACCGGCGCCAACCAGCACGTCGGCAACTTCCCCGGCGTGACGGTGGACCGCAAGGACGGCGTCATCCGCGGGCTGGCCGACACGCTGGTGACCGACCTGCCGGGCATCTATTCGATGTCCCCTTACTCGAGCGAGGAGCTCGTGTCGCGCGACTTCGTGCTCAAGGACAAGCCCCGGGCGATCATCGACATCGTCGACGCGACCAACATCGAGCGCAACCTCTATCTCACCATGCAGCTGCTGGAGATGGGCGTGCCGATGGTGGTGGCGCTGAACATGATGGACGAGGTGGCCGGCAACGGCGGCTCGGTGGACGTCAACGCCATGGAGGCGATGCTGGGCGTGCCGGTGGTGCCGATCTCGGCGGCCAAGAACCAGGGCGTGGACGAGCTGATCGCCCACGCGGTACACATCGCGCGCTATCAGGAAAAGCCGCTGCGCCAGGACTTCTGCGGGTCGGACAGCCACGGCGGCGCGATGCACCGCTGCCTGCACGCCGTGGCGCACCTGATCGAGGATCACGCCGCGCGCGTCGGCCTGCCCGTCCGCTTCGCGGCGAGCAAGCTCATCGAGGGCGACGAGCGCATCCTCGCCCAGCTCGAGCTGGACGAAAACGAGAAGGAGCTGCTGGAGCACGTCATCATCCAGCTGGAAAACGAGCGGGGGCTCGACCGCAGCGCCGCCGTCGCGGACATGCGCTACGAGTTCATCCGCAGGGTCTGCGACGCCTGCGTCGTCAAGCCGCGGGAGAGCCGGGAGCACCGGCGCAGCGAGCGCATCGACCGGCTGCTGACCGGGCGCTTCACGGCGCTGCCCGTGTTCGCGCTGATCATGGCGCTGGTGTTCTATCTCAGCTTCTCGCTCATCGGCGGGACGCTGCAGGATCTGCTGGCCCTCGGCGTCGAGCGCCTCTCCGCGCTGACGGACGCGGCGCTGCGCGCCGCCCGGGTCAACGAGGCCATCCGCGGCCTCGTGATCGACGGCGTGTTCGAGGGCGTGGGCAGCGTGCTGAGCTTTCTGCCGATCATCGTGACGATGTTCTTTTTCCTGTCCCTGCTGGAGGACAGCGGCTATATCGCGCGTGTGGCCTTCTTCATGGACAAGCTCCTGCGGAAGCTGGGCCTGTCGGGCCGCAGCATCGTGCCGCTGCTGATCGGCTTCGGCTGCACGGTGCCCGCGGTCATGTCCACGCGCACCCTGCCCAGCGAGCGCGACCGCCGCATGACGATCCTGCTGACGCCCTTCATGAGCTGCACGGCGAAGCTGCCGATCTACGCCTTCTTCGTCAGCGCCTTCTTCCCCGGCCGCGGCTGGCTGGTGATGACGGGGCTGTACCTGCTGGGGATCGTGTTCGGCATCCTGGCGGCGCTGCTGTTCAAGGGCACGCTCTTCCGGGGCGAGGCCGTGCCCTTCGTGATGGAGCTGCCCAACTACCGCCTGCCGAGCCCGCGCAGCGTGGGGCAGCTTTTGTGGGAAAAGGCCAAGGACTTCCTGCAGCGCGCCTTCTCGATCATCCTGATCGCGACGATCGTGGTCTGGTTCCTGCAGAGCTTCAACTGGCACTTCGACCTGGTCGCCGATTCGCAGGCGAGCATCCTCGCCTCGATCGCGGGCTTCCTCGCGCCGCTGCTGCGGCCGCTCGGCCTGGGCGACTGGCGCATCGCCACCTCGCTCATCAGCGGCTTTCTGGCCAAGGAGAGCGTCGTGAGCGTGCTGGAGGTGCTCTTCGGGGCCGAGGGCGGCGTCACCGCGGCGCTCAGCGGCCTCGGCGCGGCCTGCCTGCTGGTGTTCAGCCTGCTGTACACCCCCTGCGTGGCCTCGATCGGGGCCATCCGGCGGGAGCTCGGCCGGGGCTGGGCCGCCGGCGTCGTACTCTGGCAGTGCGCGGTGGCCTGGCTGGCGGCGCTGCTCGTGCGCGGCGTCGGGCTGCTGCTGGGCTTTGTGTGAGGTGCCGCCGTGAACGTCTGGGACATCCTGCTGCTGGCGCTGCTGGCCGCCGCCGTGCTGTCGGCCGTCCTCAGCCTGCGCCGCGCGCGGCGCGGGGGCGGCTGCGGCTGCGGCTGCGCCGGCTGCACGCGCGCGTGTGACAAGCGCGGGAGCGAAGCGGAGAAACGGGACCGGGAGCCCTGAACGCAAAGCCGCTCCGGCATGAGGCGCGGCTTGACTTCCGGCGAAAACTGTGATATATAGGGAGAGAAATCAATGGGGAGGAAACGTACCATGAAGCATATCGTCACCCTCAAGACCCGCAGCCTGTGCCAGAGCGCCGCGAAGGGCGGCTGCGGCGAGTGCCAGACTTCCTGCCAGTCCGCCTGCAAGACGAGCTGCGGCATCGCCAACCAGCGCTGCGAGAACGAGAACGCGAAGACCAGCAAGTAAGCTTCGCAAAGCAACTGCCGCCATGTTCGGGCGGCAGTTTTTTATTCCGATCCGATAAGGAGATCCGCCATGATCCATCGTTTTCAACTGTTCGGCACCCGCATCGTGCTCGACGTCTGCTCCGGCGCGGTGCACGTCGTGGACGCTCCCGCGTACGAGCTGATCGGCCTGTACGAAACGCATACGCGCGAGCAGGCCCTCGCCGCGGTGCGCGCGCGTTTCCCGGAGCTGTGTGAGGAGGAGCTCGGCGCGTGCTGGGAGCAGATCGGCGAGCTGAAGGCCGCCGGGCAGCTCTTCACGCCCGACGGATTCGAGCCGCTCGCCGGGCGGTTCAAGGAAAAAAGCGCCGGGGTGATCAAGGCCCTGTGCCTGCACGTGGCGCACACCTGCAACCTCAACTGCTCCTACTGCTTCGCCAGCCAGGGCAAGTACCGCGGCGAGCGCGCCGTAATGCCCTTCGAGGTCGGCAAACAGGCGCTGGACTTCCTCGTGGCCCACTCCGGCACGCGCCGCAACCTCGAGGTGGACTTCTTCGGCGGCGAGCCGCTGATGAACTTCGAGGTCGTCAGGCAGCTCACGGCCTACGCCCGCTCGATCGAGAAGGCCGCCGGGAAGAACTTCCGCTTCACGCTGACCACGAACGGCCTGCTCATCGACGACGCGGTGATCGACTTCTGCAACCGCGAGATGAGCAACGTCGTGCTCAGCCTCGACGGGCGCAGGGAGGTGCACGACCGCTTCCGCGTGGACTACGCCGGGAACGGAAGCTGGGAGCGCATCGTGCCGAAGTTTCAAAAGCTCGTGGAAGCGCGCGGCGGGAAGAATTACTACATGCGCGGCACCTTCACGCACCACAACCCGGATTTTCTCAACGATATCCGCGCGATGCTCGAGCTCGGCTTCACGGAGCTGAGCATGGAGCCCGTGGTCTGCGCCGCGGACGACCCCTCCGCGCTGACGGAGGCGGACCGCGCGATCGTGCTGCGCCAGTATGAGGAGCTGGCCGCGCTGATGCGCGAGCGCGAAAAGGAGGGGCGGCCCTTCACCTTCTACCACTACATGCTCGATCTGGCCGGCGGGCCGTGCATCTACAAGCGCATCTCCGGCTGCGGCTCGGGCACCGAGTACATGGCCGTGACCCCCTGGGGCGACCTCTACCCCTGCCACCAGTTCGTCGGGGAGGAGCGCTTCCGCCTGGGCGACGTGTGGAAGGGGCTGGACAACCCCGCCGTGCAGGGGGAGTTCGCCGCCTGCAACGTCTATCAAAAGCCCGCGTGCCGCGACTGCTGGGCGCGGCTCTACTGCTCCGGCGGCTGCGCGGCCAACGCCTGGCACGCGACCGGCGCGATCACCGGCGTGTACGAGGCCGGCTGCGAGCTTTTCCGCAAGCGCATGGAGTGCGCGATCTGGCTGGCCGCCGTGCGCGCGCTCGACGAAGCGGGGGACGCGGAGTGATGGACACCCCGCTCGTCGATTTCGCGCGCGCCTACGCCGGGAGCGGCGGCGTGCGCCTGCATATGCCGGGGCACAAAGGGCGGCCCTTCCTCGGGCCGGAGGCGCTGGATCTGACCGAGATCCCCGGCGCGGACGTGCTGTACCACGAGGAGGGGATCCTCGCCCGGAGCGAAGAGAACGCCGCGCGGCTGTTCGGCAGCGCGCTGACGCTCTATTCGGCGGAGGGCTCGTCCCTGTGCGTGAAGGCGATGCTCTTCCTCGCGCTGCAGCACGCGCGCCTGACCGGGAAACGGCCCCTGATCGCCGCCGGGCGCAACGCGCACCGGAGCTTTCTCGCCGGGGCCGGGCTGCTGGGGCTGGACCTGTGCTGGCTCTGGGGCGAGCCGGGCGAATTCCCGCTCTCCTGCACGGTGGAGCCGGCCGCGCTCGAGCGCGTGCTCGCAGAGGAAAAGCCCGCCGCCGTGTACCTGACGAGCCCGGACTATCTCGGCAAGCGCGCCGCGCTGCCCGCGCTGGCGGCGCTCTGCCGCGCGCACGGCGCGCTGCTGCTGGTGGACAACGCCCACGGCGCGTATCTGAAATTCCTCGCCCCGTCGCTGCACCCGCTCGACCTGGGCGCCGACGTCTGCTGCGACTCGGCGCACAAGACCCTGCCGGTGCTGACGGGCGGGGCTTACCTGCACCTGTCGGAGGCCTGCCCGGCGGCGCTGCGCCCCCCGGCGCGGCAGGCGATGCGCCTGTTCGCCGGGACGAGCCCGAGCTATCTGGTGCTGGAATCGCTGGACCTGTGCAACGCGCTGCTCGCCGGGGAGTACCCCGCGCGCATCCGCGCGGCCGCCGCGCGGCTGGACGCGCTCAAGGCGACGCTCGCCGCGGCGGGCTGGACGCTCGCCGGGGACGAGCCGCTGAAGCTGACGCTCCGCCTGAAGGGACGGGGCTATACGGGCGCGGCGCTCGCCGCGGCGCTCGCGGAGGACGGCGTCGTCTGTGAGTTTGCCGACGACGGGCACCTGGTGCTGATGTTCTCGGCCGAAAACGGAGAGGCCGATTTTGCCCGGACGGAGCGGGCGCTGCTGAAGCTGCCCCCGCGCGCGCCGATCCCGGAGGAGGCGGCGCCTCCCTTCCGCCCGGAGCGGGTGCTGCCGCCGCGCGAGGCGCTGCTGGCGCCTTTTGAGACGCTGCCGACGGAGCGCTGTCTCGGGCGGGTGCTCGCCGCGCCGACGGTGAGCTGCCCGCCCGCCGTGCCGATCCTCGTGTGCGGGGAGCGGATCGACGAGACGGCGCTGGCGCTGCTGCGCCGCTACGGGCAGGAAAGCTGCGACGTGATCATGGAGGAGGATAGCCTGTGAAAGAGATCTTTGAACGCATCAGCGTCCGCCGCTTCGACGCCAGCCGCATCCACTGGTGCTGAGCCGATGAAGCTGCACATCCTTCGCTGCGGGACCATGCGCGTGTCCCGGACGGTGCCCTTCGGCAACGCCATCGACCTGAAAAACACCTCCCGGCAGCTGCTGACGCCGGACGACAGGCGCGTCGAGCTGCCGGTGTTCTGCTATCTGATCGAGCACCCGGCGCACGGACTGCTGCTGGTCGATACCGGCTGGTGCCGGGAGCTCAGCCCCGGCGGGGTCTATGATCCGAAGGCGGCCGCGCGCGTGCTGCCCGGCTATCTGAGCGCCTTTTACCACCCCTGTCTGCCCGCGGGCGAGGCCGTGCACGAGCAGCTGGCCGCCCGGGGGCTGCGGGCGGAGGATCTCGACTGCGTGATCCTGACGCACCTCGACCCCGACCACGTGGCCGGGCTGCGGCATCTGCGCGGCGCGCGGCGGATCGTGCTGCCGGAATATGAATACTACTGGTCCTGCCGCACGGTGTTCAAGGCCCGCCAGCCGCAGAGCCTGTGGATGGACGTGCCCATGGAGCGGCCCTACTACCGCGGCGCGCAGGACTGCCCCAACCGCTGGGCCGTCGACCTGTTCGGCGACGGGAGCGTGCAGCTCGTCCACATGCCCGGCCATACCGAGGGCCAGGCCGCCGTGCTGCTGCGCGGCGGCTCGCGTTTTGCCGTGCTGGCCGCGGACGCGGCCTTCTCCCCGCGCAACTGGGCCGAGGAGATCACGCCCGGCTACGGCTTCGACCGGGAGCAGCAGCTCGTCTGCCTGCGCTGGCTGAAGGAGAAGGCCGCCGACCCCGCCTGCGCGGGGATCTGGTGCAGCCACGACGCGGCCGTCGCGCCGGGCACGGTCGAATGGTGAAAAACGGCGGAAGGCCGTCCCAAAAGGGACGGCCTTCCGCCGTTTTCCGCACCCGATCGTCACGGAGAGAGCCGCAGCGTCTCGACCGCGTCCCAGTTCCGGCCCTCACACCAGAAGACCGTCCGCTCCCCCACGTCGAAGACCATCGACACGACCGTGGGGCAGGCCGTCTGCGCCGTCGCGCGCAGCACCGCGAAGCAGTCCTCCGCGCCGAAATCGTACGGCGCCGCGCGCAGCATGGCCTCCGCGGTCTGCCAGCGGTCCCGGCCCATCCACGGATGCCTCCCGAAGTCCCGCTCGAAGGGGGAGAAATTGGTCAGCACCGTGTGATCCGGCTTCTCGTACCAGCGGCAGCCCTGGCCCGGGACGAGGTGCAGGACGTTCCCCTCCGCGTCGGACAGGGCCGCCATGAAGGTCACCCCGGGGACGCTGAACACCGGGCGCGTGCGCGCGAGATCCCGGATCTCGCGGAGGGTCCTGCGCTGCAGCAGCAGGTCGATATCCAGCAGGAGGAGGTCCTCCCCCTCCCCCGCGGGGTCGCTGCGCGCGTCGAAGGGCCAGCAGGTCGGCATGCCGACGAAGTCGCCCCGGGCGTTGGCGCCGAACAGCGGCAGCCAGCCCTCCTTCGCGTCGTCGATCTCGATATAGACGCCCTCCGGCGTCGGGCGGACACGGTACGCCATGTCCAAAAGGTCCAGATTCCATCCGACGACGGTCTTTTCCCTGTTGACCGTGATGCTGGTGCACATGGGCGGCCTTCCTTTCCGGCTCGGTACAGTGATCGGGGCGCGGACATTCTGTCCGCGCCCCGTGCAGATATCGTATGCGGCGGCTTAGAGCTGGGGACCGGCGGCGACGAGCGCCTTGCCGGCTTCGTTATCCTCATACTTGGCGAAGTTCTTGATGAAGCGGCCGGCCAGATCCCGGGCCTTGTCCTCCCACACGGCGGGATCGGCGTAGGTGTCGCGCGGATCGAGGATGCCGGTGTCCACGCCCTCGAGCTCGGTGGGGACTTCAAAGTTGAAGTAGGGGATCTTCTTGGTCGGAGCGTTCAGGATCGCGCCGCCCAGGATCGCGTCGATGATGCCGCGGGTGTCCTTGATGGAGATGCGCTTGCCGGTGCCGTTCCAGCCGGTGTTGACCAGATACGCCTTCGCGCCGCTCTGCTCCATGCGCTTGACGAGCTCCTCGGCGTACTTGGTCGGGTGCAGCTCCAGGAAGGCCTGGCCGAAGCAGGCGGAGAAGGTCGGGGTCGGCTCGGTGATGCCGCGCTCGGTGCCCGCGAGCTTGGCGGTGAAGCCGGACAGGAAGTAATACTTGGTCTGCTCCGGGGTCAGCACGCTGACGGGAGGCAGCACGCCGAAGGCGTCGGCGGACAGAAAGATCACGTTCTTGGCGGCCGGGCCGGAGGAGACGGGGCGCACGTTCTTGACGATCTTCTCGATATGCTCGATCGGGTAGGACACGCGGGTGTTCTCGGTCACGCTCTTGTCGGCGAAGTCGATCCTGCCCGCGGCGTCGACCGTGACGTTCTCGAGCAGGGCGTTGCGCTTGATGGCGTTGTAGATATCGGGCTCGGACTCTTTGTCGAGGTTGATGACCTTGGCGTAGCAGCCGCCCTCGAAGTTGAACACGCCGTTATCGTCCCAGCCGTGCTCGTCGTCGCCGATCAGCAGGCGCTTCGGATCGGTGGACAGGGTGGTCTTGCCGGTGCCGGACAGGCCGAAGAAGATGGCGGTGTTCTCGCCGTTCATGTCGGTGTTGGCCGAGCAGTGCATCGCCGCGATGCCCTTGAGCGGCAGGTAGTAGTTCATCATCGAGAACATGCCCTTCTTCATCTCGCCGCCGTACCAGGTGTTGATGATGACCTGCTCACGGCTGGAGACGTTGAAGGCCACGACGGTGTCGGAGCGCAGACCGAGCTCGGCGAAGTTTTCGCACTTGGCCTTGGAGGCGGTGTAGACCACGAAGTCGGGCTCGAAGCTCTCGAGCTCCTCGGCCGTGGGCTTGATGAACATGTTCTCCACGAAGTGGGCCTGCCAGGCGACCTCCATGATGAAGCGGATGGCCATGCGGGTGTCCTTGTTGGCGCCGCAGAAGGCGTCGACCACGTAGAGCTTCTTGCCGGAGAGCTGATCCCGGGCCAGCTTCTTGACCTCGGCCCAGACGGCCTCGCTCATGGGATGGTTGTCGTTCTTGTAGCCCTCGCTCGTCCACCAGACGGTGTCCCTGGAGTTTTCGTCCATGACGATGTACTTGTCCTTGGGGGAACGCCCGGTGTAAATGCCGGTCATGACGTTGACGGCGCCGAGCTCGGTCATCACGCCCTTGTCGAAGCCCTCGAGGGCGGGATCCATCTCGTCCCGGAAGAGCAGCTCATAGCTGGGGTTGCGGATGATCTCGGTCGTGCCGGTGATCCCGTATCTGTTCAGATCGATGTTAGCCATAGCGCATCAAAACCTCTTTCTAAAGATTGTGATAAAAGTATAACACAGTCATGTCTCTGCGTCAATCGGGATCGGCGCGCCGCGGCGCTTTTTTTGCGCGCCGCATGCGGGCCGCTCCGGCCGCGCCGCCCCGGGCGCAAAAAAGCCGCGCCCCGGCGGGGCGCGGCAGGTTTTTGCGGCGCTTCAGCTCATCCGGTACGTGACCGTCACGTTCGCGGTGATCCCGGTCTGGCCCGGCTGGAGGACGGGCGCGCCGGCGTCCATCGCCTCGGCCGCGGGGAAGCTGTCGGCCGAGCGGGCGTAGCGCGCGGAGCTGTCCTGCCAGCCCTCGGTGACGGCGACGGCCTCGCCCAGGGTCATTCCGGCCGCGGCGGCCAGCGCCTCCGCCTTGTCGCGCGAGGCGGCGACCGCCAGCGCGAGCGCCTCGCGGTAGGCCTCGTCATAGCCGCTGCAGAGGAAGCTGATGCTGTCGATCTGGTTGACGCCCGCGGCCACGCAGGCCGACAGGAGCTCGCCCAGCGTCCCGATGTCCTGGTCCTGCACGGTCAGGGTGCTGGTGACCGTGTAGCCGATGAGGCGCTGCACGCCGTCCGTCCAGTCGTACCGGGGATACATGCCGTAATAGGTGGTGCGGATGCTCGTTTCCTCGACCCCGCGCGCGGCGAGCGCGGCGATCACGGCCTCCACGGTCTCGCCGTTTTTGCCCTGCGCCGCAGCCGCGGTCGCCTCCTGCGTGGTGACGCCGAAGGTGACGGCCGCCTTGTCCGGCGTCAGATAGACGCTGCCCGAGGCCGAGACCGTGATCTCCCGCAGGGGCTCGTCCGGCGCGGCGGCCGGCGCGGCGGCCGGCGCGCCGGCGCCGCAGCCCGTCAGGCCCAGCAGGAGCGCGAAGCCCAGCGCGGCGCACAGCGCCGTGATGATCGTCTGTTTCATGTCTTGATCCTCCCGTGTGTCAGGTTTTTTATGCGTTGTCCTGTCTCTATAGACGGCGCGCGCGGCGGAAAGTTCCAAAAAAACGTCCGGGGCCCCTTCCGTACGGAAGGGGCCCCGGCGGCGGCATCCGCCTTTACGGCACGCGGATGCCCGTCCAGCCGCTCACGTCGCTCTCGCCGCGCTGGTTCTTGCCCGTCGCGACGACGGTGCCGTCCGCGCGCAGGCCCAGGCTGTGGTAGGGCCCCGCCACGACGTAGACGATGCTGCGCCAGCCGTTGACGCCGCACTGGCCGTAGCTGTTGTCCCCGACCGCGGCGACCGTGCCGTCCGCGCGCAGGCAGAGCGTGTGATAGGTGCCCGCGGCGACCGCGCGCATCTCCTCCCAGCCGTTGACGCCGCACTGGCCCTTGCCGTCGTCCCCGACCGTGAAGACGGCGCCGTCGGCGCGCAGGACGACGCTGTGCTGGATACCCGTGCCGGCCATGAGGATATGATCCAGGCCGCCGAAGGCGAGCTGGCCGCTCGTATTGCGGCCGGTGCCGACCAGAGTCCCGTCGCTGCGCAGGCCGACCGTGTGGGTCTTGTAGGTGAAGACGGCCACGATATTCGACCAGGAGCCGACGCTGCACTGCTCGTAGCTGTTGTCCCCGGCGTACAGCACCCGGCCGTCCGCGGTCACGCCCAGGGTGTGCGCGTAGGCCGCGGCCACGTAGACGATGTTGCGCCAGTGGGCCACGTCGCACTGGCCGTGGGCGTTCTCCCCCGTCGCCAGCACGGTGCCGTCCGAACGCAGGCCGACGCTGTGGTTCTCGCCCGCGGCGACGCCGACGAGCCCCGTCCAGCTGCCCACGTCGCACTGGCCGTAGTAGTTCGAGCCGGTGGCCACGGCGGTGCCGTCGGTGCGCACGGCGAGCGTGTGCTCGATGCCCGCGGCGATCGTCGGCTGCGGCACCGAGACGGTGATCGGCTCCGACAGATCCACGGAGGAGGCGGACGGAGCGGACGGGCTGCGCGCCGGGCCGCCGTCGGAGAGCAGCGGGCCGAGGACGAACGCGCCCAGCAGGATCAGCGCCAGCAGGCCCCCGCCCAGGCCGAGGATCAGGCCGAGCGGGCTCTTTTTCTTCCCGCCGCCCGTGCTCTTTTTCGCGGGCTTGCCCGCCGCGGCGCTGCGCGCGCCCTGCTGCTGCGGGGTGCTGCGTACGTTTTGCTGCGGGGCGCTCCGCGCGCCCTGCTGCTGCGGGGTGCTGCGTACGTTTTGCTGCGGGGCGCTCCGCACGCCCTGCTGCGGGGCGCCCCGGCGCACGCCGAGGGTCGCGTCCGCTTCGGGCGCGGCGTAGGACTGCCGGGGCCGGCGTTCCAGCGCCTCGAAGGCCGCCAGCAGCTCCTCGGCCGTCTGGAAGCGCTCGCGCGGGTCGAAGGCGCAGGCGCGCAGCACGATGCGCTTGAGGCCGGCGCTGCCCTCGACCGGCGGGGGCAGCGGCTCGCCCCGGAAGCGGCGCAGGCGGGCCTCTTCGATCTCCGAGGCCTTCGGCGCGGCCGGGGGCAGCGGCACGAAGGGCATGCGCCGGGCGTTGAGCAGCCAGTAGAGCACCAGCCCCAGCGAGTAGATGTCCGCGGGGTGGCCGTAGGGCTGGTTGTTGTAGACCTCCGGCGCCATGTAATTGTACGTTCCGATCTTGGTGCCGCCGCTGGTGCGCTCGGCCGTCTTGGCCACGCCGAAGTCGCCCAGCTTGTAGTCCCCGTCCTTCGAGACGAAGATGTTCTGCGGCTTGATATCGCGGTGGATGATGTTCCGGCTGCGGCAGAGGACCAGGGCGCTTGCCATGTCCCGGCCGAGGCGCACGATCTGTTCCTCCCGCACGGCGTCGCCCAGGGACTTGAGCAGGGGGGTCAGCAGCTCCATGCGGATGAACAGGTCCCAGCCGATGCCGTCTTCGGCCTGCTCGTAGCGCAGGTCGTCGCAGCTGACCACGTTGGTATGGCCCTTCATGCTGGCCATCAGCCGGTACTCCCGCACGAGATCGGCGAGGAAATCCTCATAATGGGCGCGCACGCTCTTTTCGTCGTAGCCGCTGGCGTAGAGCTCCTCCACCTCGCTGCGGCTCTGCGGGATGCGGATGTGCTTGCACGCGGCCTTCTCCTTGACGCCGAAGATGTCGCGCTCGATCTCGTACACGGCGCCGAAGCTGCCGCGGCCGAGCTCGCGCACGGCCGTCCAGCCGGGCCAGAGCTCGATAACCATTCCTTCGCTTTCGACGGGGGCCATGGTCCATACCACCTTATCCGCCGGGCCGCGCCCGGCGCTTTTTTCCTTATTTTCTCATTTTATATCAGGATGTGTGCGAAAGCAAGGGCCTTTTCCGGGCGTTTTCCGCGGCGGGAGGGCGCTCCCTATCCCCGCGGGAAGGGCCAGTCCACCCCGGCCAGCGCCAGGGTGCGGCGGTCGGGCTCGCCGCCGTAGTACTTGTCGAGCACGGCGCGGAAAACCGGGCAGGCCGGGTCGGCCAGCGCAAAGAGCGTCATGCTGCTGCGCAGCTTCAGCTCGTCCGGCCAGCCGAGAACCGCGCCGGGGTCGTCCCCGGGCAGCGCGAGCAGCGCGCCGGAGATCTCCTCCAGCCGGGCGCGCAGCGTGGGCTCGGCCAGGTAGGCGCGCGCCTCGTCCAGGCCGCGGATGGCGTAGCGCTCCGCCGTGGGCGAAGAGCCGAGGCCGCCGAGCTGCGGGAAGACGTACCACATCCAGTGGCTGCGCTTGCGCCCGGCGCGGATCTCGGCCAGGGCCGTCGCGTAATCGCGCGCCTGCGCGTTCAGGAAGCGGGACAGGTCGACCATGGGGCGTTCTCCTTTCCGTTGGAAAGACCGCCGCGGGAAAAACCGCGGCGGTCTTGCGTTGTCCGGCCCGGGAAGGGGCCTTCGTTCAATAGTAGAGATCGTCGATCGAGATGCCGAGGGCCAGCATGACGATGACCAGGATCACGGAGATGACGACGCCGATCAGCAGCGCGCACCAGTAGGAGCGGGCGTGGTTGCGGCGGTTGATGTTCTTGTCGCTGAAGGTGTAGACGAGCAGGAAGATGAAGCCGATGACCGGGATGGCGTAGAGGATGCTGAGCCCGAAGTACTTCCACGCGCTCAGGGGCTTGTACTGGGGCGGGATCTCGTTGTTGATGACGACATTGCTCACATAGCTCGGCGCCGGCTGGGGGATCGGCTGGGGATCCGGCATGGGAGGCGTGTAGACAGGCTGCGCGTCCGCCAGGGACTCGCCGCAGAATTTGCAGAATTTGGCGCCGTTGTCAAGGGCGGCTCCGCAATGGGGACAATTCATGCTGATGACCTCCGTTGAAAGATTTGGGGCTTTGCGCGTTGTTTTTTACAGTATAAAACAGTTTTTTCGCGCTGTCAATCGCTTTTGCGGCCCTTATTCGGCCCGCGGCAGGCTCCAGCGGAAGTGCGCGGCGAGCAGGCGCAGCAGCAGCGTCAGCACGAGGCCGAGCACCATCGCCGGGCCGCTGCCGAGCCGCGGCCAGAGCAGCGCGCAGCACAGCGCCCCCAGCAGGGAGGCGCAGGCATAGAAGTGGCGGATGAACACATAGGGGGTGTTGCCCGCCAGCACGTCGCGCAGGATGCCGCCGCCCACGCCGGTGACCACGCCGACGAAGCTGCTGAGGAAGACGTTGGCCTCCGGGACGGCCGCGTAGGCCGCCTGTACGCCGACGACCGTGAAGCTGCCCAGGCCGAGCGAATCCATCGTCAGCATCGTCAGATCGTACAGGCGCGGCTGCCGGTGGGCCAGCCGCCGCACGGCGGGCAGGAACGCGGCCAGCGACACGCCGATCGCCGTCAGGGCGAAGACCGGCTCGCGGAAGGCCGCGGGCGGCGCGACGTTGAGGATCAGATCGCGGATCACGCCCCCGCCGACGGCGGTGGTCATTCCGAGGATCGCGACGCCGAAGACGTCCATTTTCTTGTCGATGCCGACCAGCGCCCCCGCGACGGCGAAGGCGACGGTGCCGATCATTTCCAGCACAAAAAACATGGCGGTACACGCTTTCCGTATCAGGCTCCGGCGCTGCCGCCGGGCGGGACCGACTCACAGTAACACGCGCCGGCCGCCCTGTCAAGCGGCAGTTTCCCGGGGCGAAAAACGCAGCTCGCCCGGGAGGGAAGCCCCTCCCGGTTCACCGGATCAGGCTCTCGAGCGTTTCGAACAGCGCCTCCGGCTCCACCGGCTTCGACAGGTGGGCGTTCAGCCCGGCCTGGAGGCTGCGCTGCACGTCCTCGTCGAAGGCGTTGGCGGTCAGGGCGATGATGGGGATGAGCCCCGCGTCCTCGCGGTCCATGGCGCGGATCGTCCGCGTCGCCTCCAGGCCGTCCATCACCGGCATGCGCATGTCCATGAGGACGGCGTCGTAATACCCGGCGGGATGGGAGGCGAACTTCTCCACGGCGATCCGGCCGTTTTCGGCCACGTCCGCCTCGACCCGGCGCATGGACAGCACCATGCCCATGATCTCCGCGTTGACGGCGACGTCCTCGGCCAGCAGGACGCGCCGCCCCTCCAGGCTGGCGCGCCGGCCGCCGGCGCGGGCGGCCTTGTTCTTGAAGGCCTCGCGGAACTGGTCCATCACGCTGCCGGCGAAGAGGGGCTTGGCCACGAAGGTGTCCACGCCGGCCTGCGTCGCCTCCGCGGCGATATCGTCCCAGTTGTACGAGGTCAGGATGACGATGGGCGACTCGCTGCCCATGGCGCGGATCCGGCGGGTCGTCTCCACGCCGTCCATCCCGGGCATCCGCCAGTCCACCAGGATCAGGTCGTACTCGGCCCGGCGGGCGTGGTGCAGGCGCACCAGCTCCAGCGCCGCCGGCCCGGAATCGGCCAGGTCGCAGCCGAAGCCGAGCTGGCCCAGCACGATCTGCGCGTGCTCGAGCGCGACGGGGTCGTCGTCGATCACCAGCACGCTCATGGCGCGGGGATCCAGGTCGTCGTCGGCGAGCCCGGCGGCCCGGCGGGCGGATTCCTCCAGGGTCACGGTCACGGTGAAGGTCGTGCCCTTCCCCTTTTCGCTCTCCACGGCGATGTTGCCGTTCATCATCTCGACGAGGCTCTTCGTGATGGGCATGCCGAGGCCCGTGCTGCCGTACTTGTTCGTGGCGGAGGAATCCTCCTGGCTGAACACGTCGAAGATGTGCGGGATGTACTCCGGGCTCATGCCGATGCCGGTGTCGCGCATGGTCAGCTTCAGCGTGGCCCTGCGGTCAAAGCGCGGCCCCTCCTCGATGAGGAAGGTCACCGTCCCGCCCTCGGGCGTGAACTTCACGGCGTTGCCCAGGATGTTGATGATGACCTGCTTGAGCTTGACCCCGTCGCCGATGTAGTAATCGTCGATCCGGCCGATCGTGCGGCAGTCGTAGCTCAGCCCCTTGTCGCGGCACTGGCCGCTGATGATGGTGTTGACCTGCTCGAGCTCCCTGGCGAAGGAGAACTCCTCCTTCTTGAGCGTCATGCGCCCGGATTCGATCCGGGACATGTCCAGGATGTCGTTGATGATGCTCAGCAGGTGCTGCGCCGACGCGCCGATCTTGGTCAGATACTCCCGGATCTTCTCCGGCACGTCCGGCTCGTTGAGCGCGATGTTGTTCAGGCCGATGATGGCGTTCATCGGCGTGCGGATCTCATGGCTCATGTTGGACAGGAAGGCGGTCTTCGCCTTGCTGGCCTGCTCGGCCTCGGTGAGCGCCTCGCGCAGGGCGCGGCTTTTGGCCAGCGACTCGCGCATCTCCGCGTCGATCACGGTGAAGCCGACGCCCACCGCGTGGACGATGTGGTCGTCCCGGTCGCTGGGGTGCCGCACGCCCGCCATGCGCAGCATCTCGTAGTATTCCTTCCCGCCGCGCCTGACCAGGTAGCGCAGGGCGATGATGTTCTCGGCGGCCAGCGCCGCGCGGATGTTGTCCGGGTCGATGAAGCGCAGGAAGGCGTCCCGGTACGTCTCGTCCACGTACAGCCCGCAGTATCCGGCGAAGCGCTCGTGGAAGCGGAAATGGACGCCCTCGGGCGTCTGGTTGGGGTCGCCGGGGTCGGCGCGGTAGCACACCGCGTCGTCGGCGTCCAGATCCACGTGGTACACGCTGCGGTAGTCCGAGGCCATGGCCGTGATCATGCTGTCCTGCTCCTTGCGGCGCTTCTCCTGCTCCAGCAGGCGCTCCTGCAGGGCGATGCGCTCCTCCAGCTCCTGCTGCTTGGCCTGGCTCGCGGCCTCGGCCGTCTTGATACGGGTCATCTCGGTCACGTCCACGCACATGCCCAGCAGGCACAGCCGCCCGGACGCGTCCGTGAATTTCGTCTTGGTCGTCTGCAGGCTGCGCATGCGGCCCTCCGCGTCCGGGACGTCCTCGAAGAAGATATAGGCCTCGCGCATCTCCAGAGCCTTCCGGTCGTCCTCCACGAAATGCCGGGCCGTCCCGGGATCGAAGAGCTCATAATCGGTCCGGCCCACGACGCCCTCCGGAGCGTCCTTGTGGGCGTACTCGGCGAAGGCCTGGTTGCAGGCCAGGTACACGCCGGTCGCGGCGTCCTTCGAGAAGCTCATGGCCGGCATGTTGGTCAGCAGCGAGGACATCGAGCCCATCAGCTCGGCGAGCCTGGCCGCCGTCTGGACCTCCTCGGCCAGGCGGCGGTTCTCCTCCTCGGCCCTTCTGGCCTCCTCCAGCGCCTTCTGCATCGCGCGGCCCGCCCGGACCTCGTCGTCCACGTCCTTGAAGCCCATCATGACCCCGATCTTCCCCTCCGGCATGTAGACCTTGCCGAGGTCGATGCGGTAATGCCTGGGGCCGCTCTCCAGCGCGCGCACGAAGTTCACGGAGAACTGCTCCCGCCCGGCGAACTGCTCCAGGATATAGGGCAGTGAGATCTCCCGCTGCATGCGCTCCCGGTCCTCCGGCGCCACCATGGTGTCCACGTACTGCGTCTTGGTATCGGTGTAGCGGGCGTGGCTCAGGGCGTTGCGGATGGCCGCTTCGTGCAGCGCGTCGCCGTCGGTGTGGAACAGCGAGCAGGCCTCCGTCTCCACGTCCCCGATGAGCCAGACGGTGTGATAGGCGTTGGTCAGCGTGTTGATGACCGCGCCGCGCATCTCATAGCTCTTTTCCCGCTGCGCGCGCTTTTCGGTGATGTCCGAAATGAACACGTAGTACACGCCGCCGTAGGCCTCGGTCTCCGTGTAGTGGCCGTAGTCGTCCACCCAGCGCACCGCGCCGTCCCTGCGGACGATGCGGTACTCCACGTAGTCCATGTTGTCCTCGCTCTCTTCGATCTGCTGCTTGACGGAGCCGTCGATCGCCTCGTAGTCCTCCGGCAGCAGCATCCCCCGGAAGGTGTAGCCCGTCAGCTCCTTGAACTCGTCCAGATCCGCGCAGCCGAAGATGTCGAGCACGGCCTTGTTGGCGTAGAGCAGCTTCCCCGGCTCCTCCGCCTGGTAGATGAAAAACCCGCCGGGCATGTGGCGCCCGATCTCCGTGATGATCGAAAGGGTCTCCGGCCCGAAGCGGAGCTTTTTCCCGAACATGCGAACAGCCTCCCGTCAGAATCACCGGACGCGCCGCCGGGGGACAGCCGGACCCCGCGCCGATGGCAACTTGATAAATAATATGGTATTTTAACACATTCTTCCTGCCTGCACAACCGTCCGGCGGAAGTTTCATCCGCCGGACACCGGCGCGAAAAAAGGCTCCCGGCGCCGCTGTGCGGCGCCGGGAGGGGCGAAAGAAGATCAATCCTTTTTCGGCAGCGGCGGCAGCATGGAGGGATCCACGTTGCTGGCGTTCTCGCCGGGGTAGTCGATGGGGATGCCCGTGCGGCCGGGGGCGATGAACTTGTAGCACTCGAAGTAGAGGCCGGCCTCCCCGGCGAAATCGAGGTAGCTGTAGTCCATCAGTCCGCCCATGCCCTGGCCGCGCACGTAGGTGCCGCCGGCCACGTCCTCGGCGAACTTGCGCACGACCTCATAGCCCTCCTCGGTCTCGAAGGCGAGGTGGTGCATGCCGCTGCCGTGCTGCTTGACCCAGTCCATCTGCGGGCAGGGCAGGAGCGGCTCGATGAGCTCCAGCTCCATGCCGAAGACCTTGGTGATGGCGATGCGCAGGGGGCAGCCGTCGAAGCTCTGGCCGTTGAGGGTCATGTCGGGGGGGCAGCTCTCGCTGATCTCCCAGCCGGTGATGCCAAAGTTGTCCTCGTAGAATTTGGCCATTTTGTTCACGTCCTCGACGAGGAAGCCGATCTGCAGCAGCTTTTTGATTTTGATAGGCATAGGGGTGCTCCTTTCCGTCTTGAAGTGGTGTCCTGTCCGTATTGTACCGCGGACGGCGCGGATTGGCAAGAAAAAGCGCTTTTGGTTTTTTGCGAAATTCAGGCTTGACCTTGCGTGACCTTTGTGCTAATATATTCGAGCGCGGAAGTGGAACCGCTTCCGTCGATCTCCGGGTGTAGCGCAGATGGTAGCGCGCTTGAATGGGGTTCAAGAGGCCGGGCGTTCAACTCGCCCCACTCGGACCAAAAGAAAGAGGGTACCGAAAGGTATCCTCTTTCTTTTGGTTTGTACCGGTTCGTGAACGCCCGGCCTCTTGCTTTTATAATGGCCGGCCGTCGGCCGGCTCGCGGCGTTTACCGCCGCGGGGCGGCCGGGCGTTCAACTCGCCCCACTCGGACCAAACAAAAGAGACAGGCAGGAGCCTGTCTCTTTTGTTTGGTCCGAGTAAGCGCCGCTTCGCGGCGCTGTGATCCGCTTCACTCGATTTTTCGGGAGGGGATACCCAATCCCCTCCCGAACCCGCCCCATGCGGGCCGGAGAAAGCCGCCGCCCGGCCTCTTGCTTTTATAATAGCCGGGCGGGAAAAAGGCCCGGACGGGCTTTTCAGCCTGTCCGGGCCCTTTTTGCGCCCTCACTCGGTGAAGTGGACGTGGTTGTCGATATGGTCCTCGCAGAAGCAGTGGTAGCCCGCGCAGCGCGAGCAGTAGCGGAACTGCAGGTTCGGGTACTCCGCGTCGGTGCGGCCGCAGACGGCGCACTTGTGGCGGTAGAGGTTGGCCGCCTGCTCGCGGCGGATGCGCGCGGCCTCGCGCTTGAAGTTCACCGCCGCCGGACGCGCCCGCGCCGGGGAGCGGCGCACGCGGCGCAGCAGCTCGCCCCCGCAGAAGAGCAGGAAGTTGAGCGTGGCGACCACGGGCAAAAGGTTGAGCGGGAAGCGCGTCGTGATCACGCCGACGGCGAAGAGCGCCGCGTCCACCAGCGCCAGCCACTTGATCCTGACCGGGATCACGAAGAACAGCAGCACCTGCATGTCCGGGAAGAACACCGCAAAGGCGAAGAACATCGCCAGGTAGATATAGGTGCCGGTGACCTCGACGTTCAGGCCGAGCGTGAAGTAGATCAGGAAGGCGTAGAGCGCCGTCAGCAGCGCGCCGGAGAAGAAATAGACCGTGAACTGCCCCGTGCCCCAGTGCTGCTCGAGGCTGCTGCCGATCCAGTAGTAGAAGTAGCAGGCGATCAGCGCCAGCCACCCGGCGCTCGGCGGGTAGAGCAGGAAGCTCACCAGGCGCCAGACCTGCCCGTGCAGGATGTCCCGCGCCGAGAAGGTCATGTAGCTCAGCAGCGTGGGGTTGACCAGGCCCAGCAGCCAGAAGACCACGTTGCCGATGGCGACGTATTTCATCAGGTTCGGGATGCCGAAGCGCGGATGCCTGTAGCAGAAGCGCTCGACGAGTCTCATGGGATCTTTCATGCTTCGCTCCTTTGGGATGATTCGGGATTCCGCATGGTCATCATACCCGTTTTGCCGCGCAAAGTCCATGAAAAAAATGTGAAAGATGAAAAAGTGCTTTGCGTTTGCGAAAAGCTATGGTATATTGATATTTGTGAAATTTTGCTTACACGGAGCGGAGCCATGCTGGAAGACAAGCGCGCAGAGACCGAAAACGAGCGCATCGAGGGCCGCAACGCCGTCATCGAGGCGCTGCGGGCCGGCCGGCCCATCGACAAGATCTATATCGCCAGGGGCGAGGTCGACAAGACCCTCGGCCACATCGCCGCCAGGGCGCGCGAGCAGGGCGCGGTCGTCGTCGAGTGCGACCGGCGCAAGCTCGACTTCATGAGCAGCACCGGCGCACACCAGGGCGTGGTCGCCGTCTGCGCCGTGCGCGGCACGGTGAGCGTGCGCGACATCCTGGCCGTCGCCGCCGAGCGGGGCGAGGCGCCCTTCGTCGTCGTCTGCGACGAGATCAGCGACCCGCACAACCTGGGCGCGATCATCCGCAGCGCCGAGTGCGCGGGCGCGCACGGCGTGGTGATCCCCAAGCGGCGCAGCGCGGGGCTGACCGCGATCGTTGACAAGGCCAGCGCCGGGGCCGCCGAACACATGGCCGTGGCCCGCGTGGCGAACCTCCCCGCCGCCCTGCAGGAGCTGAAAAAGGCCGGGCTCTGGGTCTACGGCACCGCCGCGGACGGCAGCAGCGGCCTCTGGGACACGGACTTTTCCGGCGCGGTCGCGCTGGTCATCGGCAGCGAGGGGGACGGCATGGGCCGCCTCGTGCGCGAGCAGTGCGACTTTATCGTGAGCCTGCCGATGAAGGGGCGCGTCGGCTCCCTGAACGCCTCGACCGCGGCGGCCGTGGTCATGTATGAGATCCTGCGCCAGCGGCGCTGACGGCAGAGAGTATCCCCAAGACAGAAAAAGGGATCTGATAGGATGGATCGCAGACAACTGGATCTGGACGAACTGAAGGAGCTGACGTCCGGCGCCGAGAGCGGCGGTTTTTCGCTTGCGGAGATCCTGGCGGATTTCCGCGGCGGGGAAGCCGCGCCCGCCGCGGCCGCCGAGCCCTCCCCCCGCGGGGATAGGGCGGCGGAGCCGCGCGGAGCCGCCCGGCGGGAGCGCGCCGCGGAGCCCCGGCACACCGGGGCCTTCCCCGCGCAGCGGCCGCGCCGCAGCGCGCCGGAGCGCGCCGCGGACGCGGACAGGACGCGCCTGTTCCGCGCGGCCGAAGCGCCGAAGAGCGCGCGCCGCGATGCGCCGCCGGAGACGGCGGCGCCGGAGCGCGCCCCTGCCCCTGCGCCGCAGGCCGGGGGCGGTTTTTCCGTGGCGGACATCTTATCGGATTTTTACGCCGACCGGGAGGCGGAGAGCCTCCGGGCGGAAGTACAGAAGGAGCAGGAAGCTGTACCGGTGAAGCACAGACGACAGAACAAGTTGAACGGCCCGGAGCCCGGCGTTCGGGATCCGGGGCCGCGGACGGAGACGCCCCGGGCGGAGCCGCCCGTCGGGAGCGCGCCGGCGGCGCGTGAGGCGGCGGCGCCGAGCTGGAGCTTCGAGCGGCGCCAGCCGCGCCCGAGCGAGGCTGAGATCCGCGCCTTCGTGGCCGACTACGCCCGCGCCGACGACGCCGCCGCGGCCGGGAGGGAGACGCCTCCCGCCTACGCCGCGCCGGATTTCGACGAGCGCTTCCACCTGGGCGACGACCGGCCGAAGCAGCGCGAGCTGCGCTACGACGGCAAGACCGTCGACCAGAGCGGGGCCGAGGGCTACGTCCCGCCCGCCGCGCCGGAGTACGTGTCGAGCTACGCGCCCGAGGCGGACGCCGCGGCGGCGGAGGAGAACGAAGAGGAGCCGCGCGGCGGCCTGCTGGGCCGCGTGCGCGAGCTGTGGGACCGCGAGCGCGGGGCCTATCTGGCCTCGGAGCAGGCGCGGCGCGAGGCCGGGCGCAAAAAGCCCGAGCTGCGCGGGGCGGAGGAGCTGGTGCTGCCCGCCGAGCGCGAGGCCGAGGCCGAGCGCGAGCGCGCCGCGCGGGAGGCCGAGGCCGAACGCGCACGCGCCGAACGCGAGCGCGCCGCGCGGGAGGCCGAAAGGCGCGCCGCCGCGGCGGAGGAGACGCAGGTGTTCCCGGCGGCGGAGACGCCCGCCGGGGCCGGGGACGAGCCCACCGCGGCCGTGCGCGGCCGCCGCGAGGCGAAGTCCGCCCCGTCCGGGAGCGCCCGACGCGCCGCGCGGACGGCGGACAGGAGCGCGCGCGCGGGCAGGCGCGTTATAGAGCGCGTGAGCGACGATGCGGACGCCGAGGAGGAGGACGACCTCGCCCCGGCCTGGACGCGCCGCCTCGGCGAGCAGCGCCCCTACGCCTCGGTCTTCCCGGACACGAGCGCCAATCCCGCCCTCTACGCGCCGCAGAGCGAGGCCGAGTACGAGCTGCCGGAGGAGCCCGACCGCGAGGACGAGGGCGCCGCGCTGCGCGACGAGGACTTCTTCCCGCCCACCTTCAAGGAATACATCCTCTCGCGGCTGACGGTGTTCCTCTACCGCGTGCGCGGCGGCATGGCCGGCGCGCTGACGGCCGAGGAGGACGACGAGGAGCTCGGCCCCGAGGTCACGAGCGCGCAGGCCAGCAAATACTACGGCAGCTTCCTGCGCTCGCTGCGGCTGCGGCTGCTGGTGAGCGGCGCGCTGCTGCTGATGATGGCCTGGATCAGCCTGGGCCTGCCCGTGACGGGCAAATTCAACGACACGGCGGTGGCCTCGCTCTTCTGCCTGGCCGTGCAGCTTACGATCATGCTGCTGAGCCTGGACGTGGTGGTCAAGGGCGTGTCCAACGCGATCCGCGGCCGCTTCGGCGCGGACTTCACGGCGGTGCTGGCCTGCGTGGTCACCTCGCTCGACGCGCTTTTGAGCGCGCTGGCGGGCTTCGGGCAGGTGCACCTGCCGCTGTGCCTGCTGTCGAGCCTGTCGCTGACGGGCGTGCTGCTGAGCTCGTTTTTGAGCGCGCGCGGCCTGCGAAAGGCCCTGCGCGTGCCGGCCATCGCGCGCAGGAGCTACGCCGTGACCGGCGAGACGAACACGAAAAACGGCGAGGTCACCCTGCTCAAGTCCGTGCGCCCGCTCAAGGGCTTCGTGCGCCGGAGCGAGGAGGAGGCCCCCGACGAGACGCTCTTCCGCAAGCTGAACCTGCCGCTGCTCGCGCTGGTGCTGCTGCTGACGATCGTCACGGTCATCGTCAAGCGCAACGTGCGCGATATCTTCTACATCCTGTCCGTGCTGCTGTGCCCGGCGGTGCCCTTCACGGCGCTGCTGGCCTTCGCGATCCCCTTCGCCCAGGGCAGCCGCCGCCTGTTCCCGAGCGGCGCGGCCGTGGCGGGCTGGAGCGGCGTGTGCGACATCGGGCAGAGCAAGAACATCATCGTCACCGACCGCGACCTCTTCCCCGAGGGGACGGTCGAGCTGGACACCGTGCGCATCTTCGCGGACGTGCAGCCAGAGCGCATCATCTCCTACGCGGGCAGCCTCCTGTGCGCCGGCGGCAGCGGCGTGAGCGGCTGCTTCGCCGACCTCATGCAGCGCAAGAACTGCCCCATGCGCCAGATCGAGAACTTCGAGTACCTGCCCGGCGGCGGCATGAAGGGCATCATCGATTCGAGCGTCATCCTCTGCGGCAGCACCGACCTGATGCAGCTGATGAACGTGCGCATCCCCTACCGCCTGGTCAACCGCCAGAGCGTGCTGCTGGCCGTGGACGGCGTGCTCTACGGCATCTTCAACATGAAGTACACGCCCGACAACCGCGTGCGCGGCGCGCTGCTGCACCTGATGCGCTCCGGCCGCCACCCGGTGTTCGCCATCCGCGACTTCAACGTGACCCCCTCGATGCTGCACGACACCTTCGAGGTCGCCACCGACGGCTACGACTTCCCGCCCTACGTGGAGCGCTTCCCGCTCTCCGAGGGCACGCCGGGGCCGGACAGCAAGGTGGCCGCCGTAGTCTGCCGGGAGGGGCTCGGCCCGCTGAGCGACACGGCCGACTACGGGCGGCGCATGTACGTGTACACGCGCGTCAACCTCTACGCCGCGGCGCTGAGCGCCGTGCTCGGCGTGGCGGTGAGCTTCGTGCGGCTGCTGAGCGCGGGCGGCGTCGGCGTGGGCTTCCTGCTGCTGTTCATGCTGCTGTGGTCCGTGCCCGCGCTGCTGACCGGCGCCGCGCTGCGCATCGAGTGAGGCGCGGCGGTCATAAAACGAATCAAGAACCTTTTCTTCCGGAGCGAAGAAAAGGTTCTTGCACTCCAAAAGAAGCTCCCAAAGGGGACGTTTGCGAGCGCCGCGCGTGTGAATTCCCCTCATCCGCCCCAGTGTGCGCACTGGGGCACCTGAAGGTGAATTGCCGCGCAGCGGCAAGAGAAGCCACCCTGGGGTGTCCCCCGGAGGGGGAAGGCTTTATGGCTTCTCCCCCCGGGGGGAGAAGCTCCCGCGGAGCGGGTGATGAGGGGGCCGCCGTCCTGCGTTCCCCGGCGGGCCGGACGACCGACCGGCGGAGAGGGGATTCTAAGGGGGACTGTATCCTCAGCGGCGCGTTTCGCGCAAATTTACAGTTGCCAAGAAGTCCCCGGATGGTGTATAATAAACCGATTGCGAAAAAAGGACCTTACCATATACTTTCACAGAGAGGAAGCAAACCATGAGCTACGAAACCAAGAACATCCGCAACATCGCCCTGCTGGGCCACGGCAACAGCGGCAAGACCAGCCTGGCCGAGAGCATGCTCTTCGTCACCGGCGCCATCGACCGCCAGGGCAGGGTCAGCGACGGCAACACCGTCTGCGACTACGACGCCGAGGAGATCAAGCGCCAGATCACCGTCGCCAGCTCCCTCGCTCCCGTGAGCTTCGCGGGCGCGAAGATCAACGTCCTCGACTGCCCGGGCTACTTCGACTTCGTGGGCGAGGTGCTCTGCGCCCTGCGCGCCGTCGAGGCCGCGGCCATCCTCGTCACCGCCAAGGACGGCATCTCCGTCGGCGCCGAGCGCAGCTGGAAGTACTGCAAGGCCGCCAACCTGCCCACCCTCTTCGTCGTCAGCAAGACCGACGAGGAGCACGGCGACTACTTCGCCGTGGTCGAGGCCCTGCGCGCCAAGTACGGCAGCATCGTCGCCCCCGTCACCATCCCGACGAGCGACGGCAAGGGCGTGATCGACCTGGTGCACAACGTCTGCTACGCCACCGGCGGCGGCAAGACCGTCAAGGGCGCCATCCCCGCGGCCGACGCCGGCCGCGCCGAGGAGCTGCGCATGGAGCTGATGGAGACCGCCGCCGGCGCCACCGAGGAGCTCATGGAGAAGTTCTTCGACACCATGGAACTGGATGAGGCCGACATGATCGCCGGCATCAAGGCGGGCCTCGCCGAGCGCAGCGTCGTGCCCGTGTTCGCCAGCGCCGCGATGCAGAACATCGGCACCGACGCCCTGCTGCAGGGCATCGCGGACTACGTCCCCAACCCGGCCGAGACCGCGGGCGTCGACCCCGCCGCCCCCGTGCAGGCCTTCGTGTTCAAGACCGTGTCCGACCAGTTCGGCAAATACAGCTTCGTGAAGGTCATGAAGGGCGCCATCGGCGGCGACCTCTCGCTGCGCAACCTGCGCGCGAACAGCACCGATAAGCTCGGCCGCCTGTACACCGCCTGCGGCAAGAAGATGACCGAGACCAAGGAAGCCTGCTGCGGCGACATCGTGGCCGTCGGCAAGATGGACTGGAAGACCGGCGACACCCTCTGCGATCCCAGGAACGAGGCCGAGCTGCCCGCCGTCGAGATGCCCGAGCCCTGCTACTCCATGGCCATCTCCCCCAAGACCAAGGGCCAGGACGACAAGGTCGCCGGCGGTCTCGCCAGACTCAACGAGGAGGATATCTCCTTCACGCTCGTCAACAACGCCGAGACGCACCAGATGGTCATCTCCGGCCAGGGCGACATCCAGGTGGACGTGCTGTGCGCCAAGCTGAAATCCCGCTTCGGCGTCGAGACCGAGCTCAAGCCCGCCCGCGTGGCCTACCGCGAGAAGATCAAGGCCAAGGTCGAGGCCCACGGCCGCCACAAGAAGCAGTCCGGCGGCTCCGGCCAGTTCGGCGACGTGTGGATCCGCTTCGAGCCCCAGGAGGAGCAGGACGACATGATCTTCGGCGAGGAGGTCTTCGGCGGCAGCGTGCCCAAGAACTTCTTCCCCTCCGTGGAAAAGGGCCTGCGCAACGCCGTGCAGAAGGGCGTGCTCGCCGGCTACCCGCTGGTCGGCCTGAAGGCCGTGCTGTACGACGGCTCCTACCACCCGGTCGACTCCAACGATATGGCCTTCCAGACCGCCGCGCGCCTGGCCTACCAGGACGGCATCCCCCGGGCCAAGCCCACCATCCTCGAGCCCATCGGCCTGCTGCAGGTGTCCATCCCCGACGAGAACCTCGGCGACATCATGAGCGACATCAGCTCCAAGCGCCGCGGCACCGTGCTCGGCATGACCGCCGAGGACGGCATGCAGACCGTCGAGGCCGAGGTCCCCATGGCCGAGATGAGCTCCTACACCATCGACCTGCGCTCCATGACGCAGGGCCGCGGCTCCTTCAGCTGCAAGTTCATCCGCTACGAGGAGGCCCCCGGCAACGTCCAGCAGAAGGTCATCGAGGAGGCCAAGGCGCTGGCCGAGGCCGAATAAGACCGGAACCCACGAGAGAGTACCCGATCCGGGGCGGCGGAGCATCCGCCGCCCCGGCCGTCGTTTCGGCGGCGCGGCGCAAACGTCCCCCCTCATCAGTCAGCTTCGCTGACAGGTATCCAAACTGCCTGCCCTGTAAACGGACACCCTCATCAGTCGGCTTCGCCGACAGCTTCCCCCGGAGGGGGAAGCCTGTAAGGAATGGTGATTCTATGCCCCAGAAAAGCGGCAGCCTCAAAAACATGATATGGGCCGTGTGCATCCTGGCCGCGCTCGTCGCGCTGCTGGTCGGCTTCTTCTACGGCGCGGTCGGCCGCTGGTACGGCGACAAGACCCGCCCCGTGATGAACATCGGCGCCAGGACCGAGACCGGCGGCGCCGAACAGACCGGCGCCGGGCTCGGCACCGCGGCCGACGGCACGCTGCACACCCTGCGCGAGAGCGGCGACGCCGGGCAGAGCTATCTCGACTCCCTGTGCTTCCTGGTCGACGGCAGCTATATCGGCCTGCGCGGCAGCCCCCTGACCGCCGCCCAGGTCTGGGCGACCGAGGACGGGACGCTGGATATGTCCGCCTCCGACACCTGGCGCGTGATCTACCCCGGCGACGGCTCGGCCGTCACCGTCCCCAACGCCGCCATGGTCGCCCGGCCCGAGCTGCTCGTGCTGGCCATCGGCGGCGACGGCTCGGCCGGGATGACGCAGGAGCAGTTCACCGCCGTGTACGAGACGCTGATCGCCTCCATCCTCTCGTCCAGCCCCCAGACGAAGATCGTCTGCGGCCCCGTCCCCTCCGTCACCGCGGCCTACGCGGGCGGCGGAGCGAGCGCCGAAAAGACCGCCGAGATCAACGGCTGGATCCGCCAGATCTGTCTGGACACCGGCGCGGTCTGGGCCGACTGGAGCGGCGTGCTCACCGACGGCGGCTACCTGCGGCCGGAATTCGCGGAGGCCGACGGCCGGACGCTCAGCAGCATCGGCCTGAGCACCCTCTGCGGCTGGCTGCGCACCCATGCGGCGTCAGATTGACCGCATAAGGTCACCCGGCGGGCCGGCAGCCCGCCGGGTCGACCGATACGGTCAATCTTCCTTTTCCAAATCGAACCCGCTCCGCCGGGCTTCGATTTGGGGACGGGAGGTTTTGGCATAAGGCCGCCGGGCAGGAAAGGACGCCTCCTGTTTGCGGAGACGCGGCCTCGTTTTCGGAGCAACGGGTTTTTTGTAAAATAAAACGGCAGAGCAGAAAAATGCTCTGCCGTTTTTACCCGAATTTTTCCCCGACTGGTCGTGATCTCATGAAATGCAAACGCCTGCTCGCGCTGCTCCTGCTGCTGTGTCTGCTGCAGGCCGGCTGCGGCGCGCCCGCGGCGCGGGAAACGGCCGCCCCCGGCCCGGAGCCGGCGGACGCCGCGCCCACGCCGGAGCCGACCCCGACGCCCACGTCGGAGCCCGCCCCGACGCCGGAGCCGGACTGGCCCGTCGGGCCGGCCGTGACCGTGGACGGGCATGAGCTGGCCTCCGGCAGCGTGCTCATCGACGGCCTGGCCTGCGCGGCGCTGGACGAATACGCCGCGGCGGCGGGCTTTGCCGACGCGCGGGAGACCGGCGACGGCGGCTTCGCCTTCGTCTGGCGCGGGCGGGAGGTCACCCTCGGCGAGGGCGACGCCGCCCTGCGCTACGACGGGCGGACGCGGCCGCTCGACGGGCCCGTCGCGCGCTGGCACGGGCGGCTCTGGGTCCCGGCGGAGAGCTTCTCGCTGGCGCTGGAGATCGGCTTTTTCGACGACGGGGAGCGGCAGCATCTCTACTGCACGCCCGGCGCGGGCGCCTGGGCCCTGCCCGAGGGCTACGCCGTGCCGGTGCTGATGTACCACGCCGTGTCCGACTGGGCCGTGGGCGAGCCGGAGCTCAGCGTGCGCCCCGCCGACATGGAGGCGCAGCTCCAATGGCTGACCGACAACGGCTGGGACCCGATCTGGTTTTCCGATCTGGAGCACGTGCAGGACTACGACAAGCCGATCCTCCTGACCTTCGACGACGGGTATCTGAACAACTACACCGAGCTCTACCCCCTGCTGCAGCGCTACGGCGCCAAGGCCACCTTCTTCGTCTGCCCGCGCTTCATCGAGGAGGAGGACACGCGCTTCCTGCACGAGGCGGAGATCCGCGAGCTGGCCGCCTCGGAGCTGGTCGATATCCAGAGCCACAGCTACTCCCACTATCCGGACATGAGCGTGCTGCTGGAGGAGCACGTGCTGCACCAGTTGGCCGATTCGCAGCTCTATCTGACGCGCATGACCGGGCGGCAGCCCTTCGTGTTCTGCTACCCCTGCGGCAACGAGAGCAGCTTCGTGCGCGAGCTGCTGGTCGATTACTACCGCTTCGGCGTCAAGATGGGCGGCGACTGCTACGTCACCGGCGCCGATCCGACGCTCGTGTACCGCTACTACATCAAACGCTTCGACGGCGCGGCCCGGCTGGAGCAGCTCCTCGGCCGGATCCACGGCTGACAGGTATAATTCCCCCCGCGGCCGGAGAAAATAGCCTTGCTCCTACATAGGATGGTACGGGGCGCAGCTTGAGCTTCGGAGTGAGAGACTATCATGACTACGGTCAAACGCGGGGAGATCTATTACGCTGACCTCAGCCCCGTCGTCGGCAGCGAGCAGGGCGGCATGCGCCCGGTGCTCATCGTGCAGAACGACACCGGCAACCGCCACAGCCCCACCGTCATCGCCGCGGCCATCACCAGCCGCCGGCACAAGGCGCGGCTGCCCACGCATATCGAGTTTTCCGGCCGCAGCGTCGGGCTCAGCCGGGACAGCGTGATCCTGCTCGAGCAGATCCGCACGCTGGACAAATCCCGCCTGCGCGAACGCATGGGCCGCCTGGACGAGACGACCATGAGCGCCGTGGACACGGCCCTTGAGGTCAGCTTCGGCCTGCACGGCTGACCCGAAAAGAATAGACCGACCGCCCGGCCCATAAACTGGACCGGGCGGTTTTTCCGCCGCCCGCGGAACGGATCCTGAAAGCGTCGGGCGGTGACTGTATGGAGATTCCTGTATATATCGGCGGGGCGGAGGCCGGGCGGCTGACCCTGGCGCGCGAGGGGCTGTATCTCGTGCTGCGCGCCGACTGCGAGGCAAGGCCCGGCTTCGTGCGGCTGTGGCTGCACGGCGCGGGCGGCAGCGCTTATCTCGGCCTGCTCGCGCCGGAGGACGGCCGCCTGCGGCTGGAGCGGCGCTATACCCGCGCCGCGGCCGCGGCCCTGCCGGAGGGGGCGGCGTACGCCAGCGACACGGCGGAGGGGACGGACGGCACGCGGCGCGGGGAAAGCGGGGCCGCGGCGGAGGATGACGGGCGGCGCGGCGGGGCCGCCGCGGCCTGCCAGAGCGGCGCGGAGGAAGGAGCGGACGACGGCCCCGCCCTCCTGCTCCCCTGCGCGCCCTCCGTGCCGGGGGCGCGGCTCGTCGGCGGGCGCTGGGTGCTTGCCATTTCCCCGCCTTCGCGGTATAATGAGATATTCCACACCGGCGAAGGAGGAACGGGCCATGCAGATGACCGAGCTGATCGCGAAAAAACGTGACGGCGGCGCGCTGAGCACCGAGGAGATCGAGTTCATGATCCGCGGCTATACGGAGGGCGCGATCCCGGACTATCAGATGGCGGCGCTGTGCATGGCCGTCGTCTGGCGCGGGATGGACGACCGGGAGGTGCTCGACCTGACCATGGCGATGATGCGCTCGGGCGAGGTGCTCGACCTGTCCCCCATCCGCGGCGTCAAGGGCGACAAGCACTCCACCGGCGGCGTGGGCGACAAGACGAGCCTGATCCTCTGCCCGATGGTCGCCGCCTGCGGGATGAAGATCGCCAAGATGTCCGGGCGCGGCCTCGGCCACACCGGCGGCACCATCGACAAGCTCGAGAGCTTCCCCGGCTTCGTCACCGGCATCGGAGAGGCGCGCTTTTTCGACAACGTCAACCGCTTCGGCATCGCCATCGCCGGGCAGACGGCCGACCTCGTCCCGGCCGACCGGAAGCTCTACGCCCTGCGCGACGTGACGGGCACCGTGCCCGCGACGGCGCTGATCGTCAGCTCCATCATGTCCAAGAAGCTGGCCAGCGGCGCGGACGTGATCGTGCTGGACGTGAAATGCGGCTCCGGCGCGTTCATGAAGACCCCGGAGGAGGCCGCGGAGCTGGCCCGGGGGCTGACGCGCGTCGGCAGGCTGGCCGGACGCCGGTGCGCGGCGGTCATCACCGACATGGACGAGCCGCTGGGCGACGCGGTCGGCAACGCCCTGGAGGTCAAGGAGGCGATCTCCGTCCTGCGGGGCGAGACGAAGGGCGAGCTGCTGGAGCTGTGCCTGACGCTGGGCGAATGCCTGCTGACCGAGGGCGGCCTCGCCGCGGACGGCGCGCAGGCGCGCGCCATGCTGCAGCGGAGCATCGACAGCGGCGCGGCGCTGGAAAAGCTGCGGCAGCTCGTGGCCGGGCAGGACGGCGATCCGCGCGCCGTGGACGACTGGTCGCTGCTGCCGGACGCGCCGGTGAAGGTCGAGGCCGTGAGCGAAGCGTCCGGCTGGGTGCGGCACATCGAGGCCGAGCAGGTCGGGCTCGTGAGCATGCACCTCGGCGGCGGGCGCGTGACGAAGGAGAGCGCGATCGACCTGTCGGTGGGGCTGGTGCTGCACAAGAAGGTCGGCGACCGGGTCGAGAGGGGCGAGAGCCTGGCGACGATCCACGCCGCGACGCCGGAGCAGGCCGCCGAGGCCGCAGCGCGCCTGCGCGCGTGCTACGCGTTCTCGCCGGAGCCGGTGGAGAAGCCGCCCTTCATCAAGGGGATCGTGCGATAGACGAAAAAACAGCGCCGGAAGGGCATGGCCCTTCCGGCGTTTTTGTTTTATTGCGGGGGTGTCCCCCCCTCATCACCCGCTGCGCGGGAGCTTCTTCCACCTTGCGGTTCCCGAAAAACCGTTCGGGCTTGCGCATTTCCTCCGGTTTTCCGACCGCTGCGGAAATTCCGCTTTTGCTTCATCCGCCCCCGGCGGCGCAAAAGCGCAATTCCCCCAGGGGGGAGAAGCCTTTTTTGCCTTCCCCCTCCGGGGGGCACCCCAGGGTGGCTTCTCTTGCCGCTGCGCGGCAATTCACCTCCAGGTGGCCCGCAGGGCCGGATGAGGGGAATTCGGGGTGCCCCCCTCATCACCCGCTGCGCGGGAGCTTCTCCCCCCAGGGGGGAGAAGCCTTGATAGCCTTCCCCCTCTGGGGGAAGGTGGCCCGCAGGGCCGGATGAGGGCGTCGGATAACAGAGCGGTACGAGAGGGCGCTCGCAAACGTCCCCCTCATCACCCGCTGCGCGGGAGCTTCTTCCGCCTTGCGGTTCCCGAAAAACCGTTCGGGCTTACGCTCCTCCTCCGGTTTTTCGACCGCTGCGGAAATTCCGTTTTTGCTTTTTCCGCCCCCGGCGGCGCAAAAGCGCAATTCCCCCAGGGGGGATGCCTTTTTATATGAAGAAGCCGCCGTCGGCGCCGAGGACCTGGCCGGTGGTGTAGGTCGCCTCCTCCGCCAGATACACGACGGCGCGGGCGATCTCCTCCGGGCGGCCGAGGCGGCCGAGGGGGATCGTCTCGGCGGCGAGGGCGTCGAGCGTCTCGCGGCCGAGCACCTGCACCATGTCGGTGTCGATCACGCCGGGGGCGATCGCGTTGACGCGGATGCCGCTGGGCGCGAGCTCCGCCGCCAGCGAGCGGCTGAGCCCGATGAGGGCGTGCTTCGTGGCGGCGTAGGCCGTCTCGCACGAGGCGCCGTGGCTGCCCCAGATGGAGCTGACGAAGACCATGCAGCCCGCGTGCGCGTGCAGCATCGGCCCCAGCACCGCCTGCGCGGCGTGGTAGGCCCCGTCCACGTTCACGGCGAAGATGCGCCGCCACCAGTCCTCCGACACGTCCTGGAAGAGATGCTGCTCGGCGATGCCGGCGTTCGAGACCAGCAGCGTCACCGGACCGAGCTCCCGCTCGATCCGGCGGATCATGGCGAACACCGCCTCCCGGTCGGCCACGTCCGCCTGATGGCAGATCGCGTCCACGCCGAGGGCGCGCGCGGCCGCCGCCGCGGCCTCGGCCTCGGCGCGGTGCTCGATGTAGTTGACGCAGACGGCGTAGCCCGCGGCGGCGAGCGCCCGGACCGTCGCCGCCCCGATGCCCCGGCTGCCGCCGGTGACGAGCGCGACTTTACGCATATGAAATCCTTTCTATATAGCCTTCCCCCTTTGGGGGACACCCCAGGGTGGCTTCTCTTGCCGCTGCGCGGCAATTCACCTCCAGGTGGCCCGCAGGGCCGGATGAGGGGGCGCGTTCGGGTTCCCCTCATCCGCCCCGGTGTGCGCACTGGGGCACCTTCTCCCCGTGCGCGGGGAGAAGGCTTTTTTGCGCCTTACAGCGCCTGCTCGATCAGGCGGCGGGCGTGATCGGACAGCTCCGTGGTCCTCATGCTTTTGACCGTGTCGGCGTCGATCAGCTCGAGCACCTCGAGCTCGACGCGCGGGCGGCCGAGGAAGGGCAGCTCCCGCACCCGTTCGCTGCCGCGCACGCAGCAGACCGCCACGGGCGCGCCCGCCTTCTGCGCGATCTTGAACGAGCCCGCGTGGAACCGGCCCAGCTCGCCCGTGCGGCTGCGCGTCCCCTCGGGGTAGATGCCGATGCTGCATACGCCGCGCCGGAGATAGTCCGCCGCCGCGAGGATGGTCCTGAGCGCGGCGCGGTCGTTCTCCCGGTCGATGGGCAGGCAGCCCGCCGCGATCGCCGTCACGCCGGCGATGGGCAGCTCCATGTTCGAGGGCTTGGAGACGAACATGAGGTTCCAGCGCCGCAGCAGGCTGATGGCCAGCAGCGGGTCGAAGCCGGAGCGGTGGTTGCACACGAAGAGGAAGGGCGTGCCCTCCGGCAGCTTCTCCAGCCCGATGAGCACCGGGCGCATGCCCGCGTAGCCGCAGAGCCATTCGCACACGGTCACGGTGATCCAGCGGCTGAGGGGGCGCTGCTTCTCGATCGGCCAGCCGCCCCGGCAGAAAAAGCTGTTGACCGTGAAGAGGATCGCGAACAGCAGGTTCGCGGCCAGAAAGCCGAGGGCGAACACGCCCAGCGCGCCGAGGACCGTCGCCCGCGCCGCGGCCAGCGCGTAGGTCAGCGCCGCCGCCGCGGAGAAGAGGAAAAAGTACACAAAGATCATATCTCTGTCCCTCGTCTGTGATAGTGTCCCCAGTATACCGCAGGCGGCGGATTTTTACAAGTGGGCGCGGCGCCGCTCCGGCTTATTTGAGCGCCTTGAGGGCCTCGTGCCCGCCCGTGGCGGCCAGGCCCGAGACCGTCCCCACCGCCGCGGCGGTGAGCAGGTCCGAGGCCGGGAAATCCGGCATGAGGTACAGCCCCGCCACGCCCAGCAGGAGGCCGAGCGCCCCGCAGAGGGCCGGGATGGCCCTGCCGTCCAGGCGCGTGAGCTTGACCGCCTCGCCCAGCAGATAGCACAGCGCGGTGATGGCCGCCACGCCCGTGATGCTTGTCAGATGCATTTCAAATCTCCTTCCTTACAGGCTTCCCCCTCCGGGGGAAGCTGGCTGCCCGAAGGGCAGACTGATGAGGGGGCGCGTTGACAGGCCCGTCCGTCCGGGCCGTGTACGTCCTTAGACCGGTCCGTACGCCGCCCCTCATCCGCCCCGGTGTACGCACCGGGGCACCTTCTCCCCGTGCGCGGGGAGAAGGCAAGTATAGCGGCAAGGCTTCCCTCTCCGGGGGGGGGAAGCTGGCATCCGCCGATCCCCCGCGAGGCGGATGACGGATGAGGGGGCGCGTTCGGGTTCCCCTCATCCGCCCCGGTGTGCGCACCGGGGCACCTGAAGGTGAATTGCCGCGCAGCGGCAAGAGAAGCCACCCTGGGGTGTCTCCCCGTGCGCGGGGAGAAGGCAGGTATAGCGGCAAGGCTTCCCCCCCCAAGGGGGGGAAGCTGGCATCCGCCGATCCCCCGCGAGGCGGATGACGGATGAGGGGGCGCGTTCGGGTTCCCCTCATCCGCCCCGGTGTGCGCACTGGGGCACCTGAAGGTGAATTGCCGCGCAGCGGCAAGAGAAGCCACCCTGGGGTGTCTCCCCGTGCGCGGGGAGAAGGCAAGTATAGCGGCAAGGCTTCCCTCTCCGGGGGAAGGCGCAGCCTCAGGCGCCGAAGGTGAGCTTGACCAGCACGCCGACGATGGCCGTGCCGATCACGCCCACGCCCCAGAGGATGGCCGAGAGCTTGGTGTTGATGACCGCGAACTGCGTGTCCTTCTCGGCCATGCGCTTTTCCAGCGCGAACACGCGCTCCTCCAGCTCCGTCACGCGCCCACCCCCAATCCGAGCAGGGCGCGCCAGGTCTGCGCGCCGACCACGCCGTCGGCCTCCAGGCCGCGGCCGCGCTGGAAGCACAGCACGCCGCCCCGCGTGCCGGGGCCGAATTCGCCGTCCGCGCCGCAGGGGCCGCAGCGGAAGCCGCGCCCGATCAGCAAAAGCTGCGCGGCGCGCACGTCCTCCCCCGCCGCGCCGGCGGCGAGCGTGGGAAGCGGCCAGTCGGGGTCGGGGGCGGCGGCAGACGGGCTCCCCTCATCCGTCCCGGTGTGCGCACCGGGGCGCCTTCCCCCCTCCAGGGGGGAAGGCTCAGAGGAAACGCAGGAATAATAGTCCGGCTGGCCGTAGCCGAGGATATACGGGCTGTCCGGCGAGAGGCGGCGCAGGCCCACCGCGTCGGCGCGGTTGCCCTCGATCACGGTAAGCAGGTCGTCCTCATGCGCGGCCACGAGGCCGACGTGATCCGGCACGCGGTCGCCGTCCCAGTCGTAGAAGATCACGTCGCCGGGCTTCGGCACGGCGAAATCGACCTCCTCCCAGCGCCCGGCGGCCCGGTAGAGCGCGGCCATGCGCGGGCAGGAGCACTCGGGGAACACGAGCGCCGTCAGCCCCGCCTTCGCCGCGGCGGCGGAGACGAAGGCCGCGCACCAGGGGTCCGTCTCGCGCAGGACGTAGCCCGCCGGGAGGGGCCGGATGGCGTTGTAGGCCGCGACGATCTCGCGGTGGAGCGCGCCGCCCTCGACCGCGCCCAGCCAGGCGCGCGCCGCGTCCACGACGCTTTGGCGCGCGGCCGCTTCGGCCGGGGCGCTCATTTGCCCTTCCCCCCGGCGGAGGAGCCGAGCGAGGCGGGCAGGGGCGCGTTGAGCGGGCCCTCCTTGACGCGGCGGCGCGCCGCGCTCTTCTTCTGCGTGCCGCCGGAGCCGCCGCCGTACCAGACGGCGCCCGCCGCGGCGGGCTCGGGGTTGTCGAGCCGGTACTGCCGCAGCAGGGCCTCGGCCGCGGCGCGGCTGAGCCCGGCCGAGGCGAGCTCGGCGTCCGTCGGCTCGTAGCCGGAGGCGGAGATCAGCCGCACAAGCGCGTTGTAGCTGTCCTGCCGCCGCTGATAGGCCGTTTTGTCGGCCGCGGCGGCGTCGTCGGCCTCGCGGCGGGCGTCGGCCAGGGCGTCGCGCTGGCGCTGATAGGCCGTCTGCTCGGCCGCGGCGGCGGCTTCGGCCTCCTCCCGGCGGCGGGCGGCGAGCCGGTCGTAATCGTCCGCCAGGCGCGCGCCCTCGTCCTGCCAGCGGCGGTAGGCCAGCTCGTAGAAATCGGGCATGGCCTCGGACAGGCCGCGCAGGTACTCGCCGTACTGCTGCTGGCCGACGGCCTGGGCGTAGCTGCTGCCGTAGCCGCCGGTGAGGGCCGCGGCCCGGCCCATCGTGTCGCGCATGGCCAGGCGCCCGGCGGCCTGGGCCCGGTCGCTGTAGGCCGCCCAGAGCGGATCGCGCCCGGCGTCCCAGCGGAAGCCGCCGCGCCCGGTCAGGGCCGCATACAGCTCGTCCAGCTCGCGGTCCCAGCGCGTCGGGTCCGGCGCGTAGGCTGTCGAATTTCCATTTCCAGGCAGCTCCTGCCGCAGTGCGGCGGCGGAGGCGCCGAAATCGGTCTGCATGGTATGTTCTCCTTTCTTGGCGCGCCGGGCTCAGCCGAGGCAGCGCAGGCCGAGGCCGCCGGAGCTTGTGAAGGCCCAGCCGTCGCCCAGGCGCAGCGTGCTCTCGGCCGCGAGCTGCGAGACGTGCAGCATGCCGTCGAGCGAGTCGAACCAGCCCTGTTTGGCGCCATTGATCCAGAACTGCCAGCCGGTCGAGGTGTAGAGGCCCAGGGTCTGCCCCGGCGCGAGCACCTCGTAGCGCAGCCCGTCCACCTCGCGCACGGCGCCGGTGAAGCGCAGATTCTGGCTGACGGCGATGCCGAGCGCCTCCTCGCCCGTGTCCGGGTCGGTGATGAGCCCGCGGCGGATCTCGCCGCCGAGCTCGGTCATCGCCGCGGCAAGGCTGCCCAGCCGCTCGTCCACCGTTTCGAGGCTGCCGCGGAAGTCGTAGCTCTCCACGGTCTCGCGCGCGGTCTGGACGATGCGCGTGTCGATGGTCTCGGCGTAGCTGCCGAAGTCCGAGCGCGCCAGATAGTCGCTGCTGAGCTCCGTCTCGATGGCTTCGATGCTGCCGCTGAGCTCGTCGGCGGTCTTGGTGATCAGCGCGCGCAGGTTTCGCGCCTGCTCGCGCAGCGCGCGGCCGGCCTTTTTCCCGGCCGCAGTCGTGTCCGCGGCGGCGCGGGCGGAGGCGTCCGCCACGAGGCGGCGCAGCGCCTCCGGCTCCCCGGCGGCGGGCAGCGCGCCGACCAGGCGCACGAGATAGTCCCGCAGGGCGGCCAGGTCGCGGCCGCTCTCGCCGCGCAGGCGCGGCGGCAGTTCGTAATCGGCGTTCATCACAGATCGCTCCCTTTCTCCAAAACCTGGGTGATCGCGAGCAGCCGCGCCTCGCCCGTGCCCTCGAGGCGCAGGCGGTAGCTGTCGCAGCGGCGGGGCCGCACCGGCAGGCGCAGCACCGCGCCGCCCCCGGCCTGCGCCGGGGCCGTGAGCGCGCCCGCCTCGTGAAAGGCCGTCTCGCCGTCGTAGCTGAGCAGCGCGCGCACCGCGGCCCCGGGGCCGAGGCGGAAGCGCAGGTCGAGACGGCCGGGGTACTTGCGGTCCGGCGTCAGGTAGTGCTGCGGCGCGGTGACGGCGTACCAGCGCACGGCGCTCTCCGGCGCGCCGGCGCGGCCGGTCATCGCCAGCACCCGCCCGTCGGTCGTCAGGGCGTAGAGCTCGCCGCCGGAGGCGGCGAAGTCGGCGACGTCCAGATCGTCCTCGCGCAGCCAGAGGCCGGACTCGCTGTCACAGACCAGCAGTTCGTGCGTGCCGTCCGCGCGGCGCTGGGAGAGGTAGTAGCACGCGCCGAGGGCCCCGCCGACGGCGCTGTCGGCCCGGTCCGCGCCGAGGGCGGCGCCGACGGGCTCCGGGAAGCCGCCCTGCCAGGCGCACACGCCCGCGTCGGAGCGGTAGAAGAGCGTCTCGCCCACGACGGCGAGGCTCTTGTGGCTGCCCTTCTGCACGCCGCGGCAGGGGGTCTCGCTCAGGCGGTGCGCGCCCGTGGGCGAGATCGTCAGGCGGTGCAGGCGGTCGGCCTTGAAGAACAGCGGGCTGCCGAGATAGCCGACCGCGCCGGTCCAGGGCCCGTCGGAGCCGACGGAGGCGGCCCAGGAGTCGGTCGCCAGGCCCAGGAACTGCCGCCAGTTTTTGAAGTCGCCGAGGGCGCAGCCGTAGATCTCGTTGAGGCTCTGCCCGCCGCCGCTGCCGTAGAAGCAGCCCCAGAGGCGGTTGCCGCACTCGCAGATAAAGTCCATGTCCGGGGCGCGGCGCGTCAGGCGCACGCTCCGGTTTTCGAGCGTCATGCTGCCGTCGACCGTGCCGGTGACGACGATCCAGTCGCGCTCCGTGTCCGCCGCGCCGCCGAGGGCGCGGAGGATCTGCTCGCCGTCGAGCGAGCCGGGCGCGCCGGAGAGCGCCACGCCGTCGAGCGCGGCGAACAGCGCCGGGAGCTGCCCCTGGGTCGTGAAGCGCAGGCGCACGTAAGGCGTCTCGATCTCGGTCCAGAGCCCGGCGGCGGCGCTGTACTGGCAGAGCCTGCGCCCGCCGCCGGAGCTGTCGAGCCAGAGGTCGAGGTTGGCCGGGTCCTCCGGCTCCGTGTCGGAGACGGTCGGCTCCGCGGCGTAGAGGCTGCCGTCGGCGCGGCAGAGGGCGGCCTCGACCGTGCCGGTATAGCTCCAGTCGGCGTCGAGGCTGCCGAAGTCCGCGGGCTCGGCGGTGTTGTAGTAGAGGCGGTCGGGCCAGAGCACGAGCGTCGCGCCCATGCTGACGAGCTGGCGCGGCCGGTCGGGCAGGCCGGTCAGCGGCGTAGGCAGGCCGCCGACGTAGAGGGTGCCGTTCTCGACCCAGCAGAGCGCGTCCTTGGCGGCGAGGCCGCCGGGGGCGCGCAGCGCCGCGACGAGGCCGCGCTTTTCGCGCTCGGCCAGGGCCGGACGGCAGCGCAGGGAGAGGTTTTCGGTCTCGGCCCAGGCGCCGTCGGGCACGCGCTCGCGGCGGTCGAGGCCGAGGAAGCTGTCGGTCGTCAGGCGCGTCTGCGCCCGCGGCCGCAGAGTGGGCAGATGCGGGATGGTGATCACTTCCTTTGTTGAGAGGGCGTTTGCGGGCGGGGCCCCTCATCCGCCCCAGTGTGCGCACTGGGACACCTGAAGGTGAATTGCCGCGCAGCGGCAAGAGAAGCCACCCTGGGGTGTCTCCCCGTGCGCGGGGAGAAGGCTTGTATCGCGTCAAGGCTTCTCCCCCCCCCAGGGGGAGAAGCTCCCGCGCAGCGGGTGATGAGGGGGCCGTTTGCGGGTTCTCCCCTCATCCGCCCCAGTGTGCGCACTGGGGCACCTTCTCCCCGTGCGCGGGGAGAAGGCTTTATTTGGCTTCCCCCCGGATCGGGGGGAAGCTGTCGGCGCAGCCGACTGATGAGGGGGACGTTTCGGGTTCTCCCCTCATCCGCCCCAGTGTGCGCACTGGGGCACCTTCCCCCCTCGAGGGGGGAAGGCTTGTATCGCGTCAAGGCTTCTCCCCCCCAGGGGGAGAAGCTCCCGCGTAGCGGGTGATGAGGGGGACGTTTCCTTCGCCGCTCAGAACACGAAGCGCGACGCGCCCTTCGGCGCGCTGCGGCGGTTGAGGTCGTCCGCGAGGGCGCGCCAGGCCGCCGCGAACAGCGCCGCCGACTGGTCGTACTTCTCGATCTCGGCGTTGGCGAGGTCGATCTGCGCCAGCAGGTAGCTCAGATAGACCTCCTCGCCGTAGGGCTCCGGCGCGAGCAGCTCGGTCGCGGCCGTATACGGCGCGTCGCGCTCCGTCTCCGCTCCGCCCTCGTGCGTCAGGCAGAGCTCGCGGGCGATCTGGCCGTCCAGGCGCTCGAGCCAGCGGAGCTTCTCGCTCTCGGCGCAGGCGTTGGGGCGCAGCGCGTCGAGGCGCGCGAGCAGCGTCCCGGCGGTCATACCGTGCGCGCCAGGGCGCGGCGCGTCTCGTCGAGGGCGTCGCGGGCGCGCTCGGCGCGCGTGAACTCCGCGGCCACCTCGGGCGGGACCGCGGACTTCCTGCCGCGCGGCAGCAGGTAGTTGACGCCGTTGACGCCCACGAAAACGTTCGGGTCCTCCCGGTCGGAGCCGCGCGGGACGTTCAGCTCCACGCGGCCGCTTTCATTGGTCTTGGACATGGGTCTCTCCTTTCTTTACAGGGGCGCGCCCCTCATCCGGCGCTGCGCGCCACCTTCCCCCCGATCCGGGGGGAAGGCTTGTACAGAGGGGGGCGTTTCTCCCTCAGTTGGCCTCGTCCGTGGCGGAGAAGCTCGAGCAGCTCATCACGCGCAGCAGGCGCTCGGGATAGAGGATGGTCGCGCCGTTGGTCTCGAACTTGTAGCCGATGGTCGAGAACTGGTTCAGCGGGCCGCCGATCTCGCCCTTGTCGTGCACGATCATCTCGAGCGCGCCGCCCTCGGGGTCGATGATGCCGAAGCTGTCCTTGCCGAAGAAGTAGGTCGCGTAGGTGACGGAGCCGGCCTTGTTCTTGTAGCTGACGGCGCTCTCGCCCGTGCCGACGGTGCTCAGCACCGGGGCGAAGGGGTTCTCGATGAAGCGCACGCCGTGCAGCTCGCCGATCTCGCCGTTGTACAGCTCCTCGGGGGCGGCGTACTTGTGCGCCTCGATCCAGCCGTCGCACTGGCGCAGATCGTGGGCCACGCTCGGGTGGATGACCGCGTAGTAGCGGCCGCCGATGCGCGGGACGCGGTTCTTCTTGAGGATGGTGACGGCCTTGTTGATCATGGCCGGGGTCAGCAGGCTCAGCTTGTCGGCGGCGGCCTCCATCTGGGCGCAGCTCGTCGGGGTGACGACCACGGCGGGGGTGTCGCCGTCGGCCGCGGCGGGCGTAACGGGCGCGAGCGTGGCGGGGTCGACGTTGTCGCAGTAGAGCACGTTCGTGCCCGCGAGCAGCGCGTCGCGGATCAGCTTCTCCTGGGTCTCGGCGGCGGACGCGCCCATCTCCTCGGTCGCGCCGAGGATCACGTCGTCGTAGGCGCGCAGCTCCAGCTTGTCGGTGATGCTGGTGTAGGTGCCGTACTGGTCGACCGAGCCCGTGACGGTGGTGACGCCGAAGGGCTGGCCGGTGGGGATCACGCCCTCGACGAGCTTGCCGGCGCGCTCGAAGGTGTTCCACTTGCGCCACTCGACGCTGCCCTTGTGGTTCTTGGGCAGGGGCTGGCGCTTGGCAAACTGCGCGTAGAACAGCTCCGTGCGGGCGTTTTCGAGCAGCTCCGTGTCGTAGAAGGCCTTGAGCTCGGGCGTGAGGGTGCGGCTCTCGGGGAAGGGCGTGACGTCGCCGGTGCCCGCGTTGACGGTGCCGACGGTGGCGTTGACGAGCGTGCCGGCGTCGGCGAAGAATTGCAGGTTCATAGGTTCTCCTTTCTGGATGGGTGAAATGGGATCCTTGTCGAAAGCGACGGTTCAAGAACCTTTTCTTCCGGAGCGAAGAAAAGGTTCTTGGACTCCAAAAGAAGCTCCCAAAGGGGGGATTCCGGATTCCCCCCTTTGGAATCCCCCTTGAAACGGCCAAAGAAGGGGTTTGCCCCCTTCTTTGGAATCATCCCCCCGCCGGGCAGGGGCGGGAAGCTGGCCGTGAAGGACGGGCCTATGGGGGATGTGTTCCCCCGTTCCGACCGGGTCAAACGACAGCCCGGCGGGGAGGGGCTTCTCAAGGGGAGGGTCGCCTCTCCTTGAGGCGTTTCAAGGGTGGGGTCCCGGGGAGGGGAATACGCAATCCCCTCCCCGGGTGCCCTTCTCTTTCGCTTCGCTTTCTCTTGGGCAAGCAAGAGAAAGCGAAGAAAGAAATCGGCGAGGCGGCGCGCGGGCCCGCCCCTAATCGGGGTAGACCTTCTCGCCGCGGGCGGCGGCCTCGAGGACGCGGCGGCGGACGTCCTCGCGCCGCGCGCGGCTCCAGCGGCGCGGATCGCTCTCGACGAGGGCCCCGGCCGCCAGGCCGCGCCCGCCCTCGCGGGGACGCAGGGCCCCGCTGGCGATGCCGGCGGTCACGCCGCGGGCGGCCTCCTCGGCGGCGGCGCGGCGCAGCTCCGCCCCGTGCAGGGCGTACCAGGCGCGGCGCACGCTCAGGCCCACGGCGGGGCTGGTCATGCGCAAAAAGTCCGGATCCTCCAGCGCCTCGCGCAGCGAGAAGCCCGGCAGCTCGGCGCGCAGCGACTCGGCCTGCACCGCCAGCGACGCGAGATGGCCCCGGTAATCGGGCGCGGGCGGCGTTTCGACATGGCCTTCCGCTTCAGAGGGAAGCCGAGCTGCCGCGCCGGATGCGGGAAGGGTCTGCGGCGGCTCTTCCCCCGGCCCGCACCCCTCATCACCCGCTTCGCGGGAGCTTCTCCCCTCCAGGGGAGAAGCCTTTTCGCTGTCCTCCTGCGCGCCCAGCAGCTCCAGCAGCTCTTCGGTCATGGGGCCACCTCCCGATAGCGCACGAAGGCGGGATAGTCGCGCGCCAGCAGCCGCAGGCCGAGGGCGATCGGGCCAAGGCGCGCGTCCGCGCCCCGGATCAGGCACCAGCCCTCGCCCGTCCGGCACGCGGAGCCGGGCTGCGCCGCGGCGGTCTCGGCCAGGATCGACAGCGCCGCGCACACGAGGTCGCGCCCCTTCTCCCCCGCCCCGGCGTGGCCGCGCAGCGTCAGCAGCCCCGCCGCCGGGTCATAGACGATGATCGTCATGGATAGGCCCTCTCGGCGGTGGCGGCGCGGGCGGCGGGATCCCCCCTCATCAGTCTCGCTTCGCTCGACAGCTGAAGGTGAATTGCCGCATCGCGGCAAGAGAAGCCACCCTGGGGCGTCTCCCCCGGCGGGGGCGAAGCCATAGCCGGGGCGGCGGCGGGGTCGGCCATCGGCGCGCCGGGGTCGCTCCCCTCCAGCCCGGCGGCCATGTCCGGGCGGTAGCGGCGGGCCAGCGCGAGGGCGAGGGCCTTCCAGGTCTCCAGCGCGCGCAGCCTTTCGCGCAGGCCGGAGGAGGCCAGCAGCCGCCGCTTGAGCTCCTCCAGGCCGTCGAAGTCCATCAGCTCCAGGCACTGCAGGGCCTGCGTCTCGCGCCCCGGCTCGAACAGGCCCAGCCGGTAGAGCTGCATGGCCAGCTCGTTCTGGCTCAGCCGCGCGTAGGAGCTGCGCTTCTGCGCCGTCACCTTCACGTCGAACACCGGCAGGCGCAGCACGCCGCCGAGCGGCGCGGCGGCGCCGTCGAGCCCGTCCGCCTCCGGCCACGCGGGACGCGCCTGCAGCCCGGCGTTGGAGTAGCTGACGAAGGCGTCCGCGCCGAGCGCGCCCGTGATGCGGAAGCGCCGGGGCTGCGTATAGAACTGCCGGATCAGCTCGATGCACAGCTCCACGATGCGCCCGAAGGCGACGTAGCTGGCGCGGCTGGCGTCGCGGCTGCCCTTGGAGCTGGCCTCCTGCAGGGCGGCGATGGCGCTGGCGGCGGTGACGCCGGAGTGCACGACGCCGCTGGCCGTCTCGGTGTTGCCGCTGGTCTCGCGCAGCTCGGCGATGGTGGAATTGAGCACCTGCAGCCAGGCGCCGCTGAGCGGCGTGGAGGGGATGGGGCGCAGGCTGTCCTCGCCGAGATTGCCGGTGACGTGCACGAGCGCGCGGCTGAGATCGGCGAACTCCTCCTCGTTGACGCTGCCGTCGATGCGCTGGAAGAAGCGCGGGGTCGCGCCGACCATGGTGTTTTTGATGAAGGCCGTGCGCAGCAGGTCGATGGCGGTCTGGCCGTTCTGGCACAGGTCGACGAAGCCGTAGCCGCAGGGGCTGCCCTCGACCGGGAAGAGCGGATCGAGCACGAAGGGGTAGAGCCCGTGGTCGTATAATCCGATTTCCTTATAGCCTTCCCCCTCTGGGGGACCCCCCAGGGGGGCTTCTCTTGCCGCTGCGCGGCAATTCACCTTCAGGTGGCCCGCAGGGCCGGATGAGGGGAGGGTCTTCCGCTCTGCCCTATCGCCTTCCCCCTCGTCAGAAGAAGCTCGCTCCCTTTCGCTTCCGCGCCTCTCGTAAGAGGCCGCGAAAGCTCCAGATCCGCTCCGTCCTTCTTCCTCTCCAAATCGAACCCGCTGACGCTGGGCTTCGATTTGGGTCTGGGAGACGCTTTCGGGCGAAGCCAACTCGTCCTCCGTGGCGTACAGCACGGTATCGCCGACGTACTTGCAGTAGTGCAGCACGCCGCGCTTTTTATAGTAGACCTCGACGACGGTGACCTTGCCGCTGAGATCCACCGCGTCGTCGTACACGAAGCGCGTGGCGCGGAAGGCGTCGCCGCGCAGGCGGCCCCTGAGCTGCGGCCAGCGCTCGACGAGGGCGTCCTCGTCCTCGAGCTGGGTGTAGAAGAGGCAGCGGCTCTTCTGGATATCGTCCACGCCGGGCTCCCAGAAGAGATTGAGCAGGTCGGCGCGCTCGATGCGGATATCGCCGAGGCCGCCGAGCAGCTCGCCGTCCCAGACGACGCGGTAGGCGGCGGTGCCGGTCTTGAGCTTCTGCCACATGGCCGCGTCGTAGACCTGCTCGAAGCGGTTGCGCTCGAGCACGCAGGGCACAACGGCCGAGAGCATGGCGGCCTCCTGCGCGTCGCCCGGCTCGCGCGGGAGGATGACGGGCTCCGGGAAGGCGTCCATGGCGTCGGCGTGCTTGGAGACGATGACGTTGTGCAGCCAGCCGCTGACGCTGTGGAAGCTCTCGTCGGCGGGGCGCTTCTCGAGCGCGCGGTTGCGCAGGCGCCACCAGCTCTCGGCGGCCACGACACGGCGCTCGAGGGCGGCCTTCCCGGCTTTGTACTTCTGCAGGGTCCGGGTGAATTCCTGCAGGCGGTTCTGGTCGATCATAGTGATTCCTTTCCTGTTAGGCTTCGCCCCCCCTTGGGGGAATTGCGCTTTTGCGCCGCCGGGGGCGTTCCGGCGCGGCAGGGTCGCCGCGCCCTACGGCGGGGAGACCGGCGTTCCGTAGGGCGGGCCGACCCCGGCCCGCCGTGTCGGTCGCCGCGGGGGCCACCCCTCATCCGGCGCTGCGCGCCACCTTCTCCCCCAACGGGGGAGAAGGCTCGTATCGGGTCAAGGCTTCGCCCCCTACGGGGGAGAAGCTGTCGAGCGAAGCGAGACTGATGAGGGGGGCCGGTGCGCATTCCCCTCATCCGCCCCAGTGTGCGCACTGGGGCACCTGAAGGTGAATTGCCGCGCAGCGGCAAGAGAAGCCACCCTGGGGTGTCTCCCCGTGCGCGGGGAGAAGGCTTCGCCCCCCCCTTGGGGAGAAGCTGTCGCCGAAGGCGACTGATGAGGGGGGACGTTTGCGAGCGCCGCCGGGGGCGGATGAAGCGAGCAATAAGGAGTGGCAGCCGCGCCGCTTTGCGGGCAGGTTTTCACGCCTGCACGCAAACGGCATCGCGGCAACAGGAGACGTTTGCGAGCGCCGCCCCTACGGCCGCAGCGGGTCCTTCAGCAGCAGGCCCGCGCCCCCCGCCTCCGGCTCGCGCAGGGGCGCGACCGGGCGCGACATGCAGGCGTAGCGCCACTCGTCGGCGGCGTGATCCTCGCCCTCGGTGTCCAGATCCTCGGCGCTGTTTTTCGCGAACTGCAGCGTCGGCACGGTGCGGATGAAGTCCCGGCAGTTGTCGAACACGTACAGGCGCGCATAGCCTTGCGCGTCGAACTGCAGCCGGTAGTGGCACTGCATCCAGCCGGGGATGCGCTTGTTGTCGCCGGGGGTGAAATACACCCCGCAGCGCGCGGCGGTCTCGGCCACGCTCTCGCCGCGGCTGGCGTCCCAGATCGAGGGGTCGGCCACGCCGCCCGACACGCGCCCGCGCAGCCAGGGGTGCTCGCGCTCCAGGCGGGCGATCTCCCGGAACTGCCGCTCCGGCGTCCAGCGCACGCCCTCGTTGCCCTCGCCCGTGCCGCCGTAGAGCTCCAGCACGCGATAGAGCACGCCGTCGTAGTCCACGGCCCACCAGGCGCAGGAGAAGGGCCGCCCGTAGCCGAAGTCGTAACTGCGGAAGAGCGTCCAGCCCCGGCGCTCGCCGGCGCAGAGATCGAGGGCGGGGATGACGTGGGTGAAGCGGCGGGCGCGGATGAGCTCCTCTTCCGATTCGGTAAAGCCGTTCCTTTGAGCCAGAGCCATGTCCGGCCTCACCCGGAAATCCTCGAAAAACTGTCCCTCATAGAGATCCCAGCGGCCGTACAGCCAGGCCTCGCGCAGCCGCCGGGGCAGGCGCGCGAGCCGCGCGGCGTAGTCGGGGTCGGCGCGCATGAGCGCCTCGTTGTCGGTGACGAGCGAGCGGATGAAGCAGTAGTCGTCGGGCTCCTCCCCCTCGCGAAAGCGCCGGTCGATGAACAGCCGCTTGACCCAGGCGTGGCCGACGCCGCCGGGGTTGCAGGTGTAGTAGACGCGCTTGGGGAAGGCGTTGACCCCGCGCACGCAGGCCTGCAGGCGCTCCATGCGCTCCTCGGGCTGCTGGGTGGCCTCGTCCACGAACAGCACGTCCACCTCCGTGCCCTGGAAGCGCAGCGCGTCGGCGTCCGTCTCGCAGTAGCGGAAGAGGATGCGGCTGCCGTTGGGGAACAGGAGCTGCTTTTTCTGGTCGTTGTACTCGGCCAGGCGCTCGGCGCCGTCTGCGTGCTGGCAGCGCAGCAGTTCGCACAGGGGCAGGATGTGGTTTTCCTGCAGCTCGGGGTAGCTGCGGCGCACGATCATGCACTGGATGCCGGGATAGCGCAGGCACAGCAGCACGGCCTTGACGCGCACGGCCCAGCTCTTGCCGCCGCCGCGCGCCCCGCCGTAGGCGACGTATTTGCGCTTCTCGGCCAGGAAGCGGCGCTGCTTGGCGCTCGGCGCCGGGATGGTCAGTGTGGGCATGGATTGCCTCCTTTTCGGGGTATGAGAACGTTTGCGGGCGCGGGACCCCTCATCCGCCCCAGTGTGCGCACTGGGGCACCTGAAGGTGAATTGCCGCGCAGCGGCAAGAGAAGCCACCCTGGGGTGTCCCCCAGAGGGGGAAGGCTTGATGGCTTCCCCCCCTCGGGGAATTGCGCTTTTGCGCCGCCGGGGGCGGAGAAAGCAAAAGCGGAATTTCCGCAGCGGTCGAAAAACCGGAGGAGGAGCGTAAGCCCGAACGGTTTTTCGGGAACCGCAAGGTGGAAGAAGCTGTCGGCGCAGCCGACTGATGAGGGGGGACGTTTGCGAGCGCGGGGCCCCTCATCCGCCCCAGTGTGCGCACTGGGGCACCTTCTCCCCGTGCGCGGGGAGAAGGCTTCGCCCCCTGGGGGGAGAAGCTCCCGCGCAGCGGGTGATGAGGGGGGACGTTTGCGAGCGCGTCCCTACTCCGCGGCTTCCGCCGCGCCGCCCTCGAAGCGGACGGTGACGCCGCGGCGGCTCTCCTCGGCGCTCAGCTCGCGCCGCAGGGCGAGCACGTCCTTCAGGATCGCGCTCAGGTCGCGCGCGGACTTCGTGTCGCGCCGGTCGCCCGGCTCGCCGCCGAGCTCGGCCTCCAGCGCCGAGGCCGCCAGGCGCGCGATGCGCCCGGCCGTGGCCGCCAGCGTGTCATTCGTCTTCGGCAAGCAGCTTTTCCCCCCTTCTCTGAAAATCGTAGCGCTGCACCTCGGCCAGCGTGCGCAGGCCGCGCCCGTCCAGCCGGTCGAGCACCCCGTCGACGTAGCGCCAGTCGCCCGCGCAGCCGGCCTTCGCCGCCTGCTCGAAGGCGTAGAGCAGCAGGTCGCGCCGGTCGGGGTCGAAGCGCGGACGCAGATCCTCGCCGTAGACGGTGCAGCAGGCGTGCACGCGCAGGCGGTCGGCCTCGTTCGCCGCGCGCCCGCCCAGCCGCGGCAGCAGCTCCCCGGCCAGCGCGCGCGTCTGCGCCTCGAGCTCCCCGCCCGCCTTGGCAAAGCTGTCCGGGTGCAGCCTCCGGCGCTTCCAATAGTCCTCGAGCCCGCCGCGCGCCGCGCAGAGAGCTTCATCAACAGCAGCAGAAGAAGCTTTCTCTTCTGTCCTGTCCTCTCCTGTGCTCTCCTCTTCTGTGCTCTCCTCTTCTGTCCTGTTCTCTGGTTGCGTTACGCACGCGTTACGTACGCGTTTCCTGTATTCCTGCAGACGCTTTTTTCCCATCTCCCGCTTGCGCTGGTACTTCCCGCCGTAGTCCTCCCAGTCGTGGATGCGCGCGCCGTCGGCCGTCTCGTCGACGAAGCCCGCCGCAGCCAGCGCCGCGGCGAAGTCGGCGGCGCGCCGGGCCGGGAACTGGCACACCCGCGCCAGCTCCTTCTCGCTCACGCCGCGCAGGCTGCCGTCCGGGGCGTTGTCGAGCGCCCAGAGCCACAGCAGCGCCAGATGCCCCAGCGCCGCCGGGACCCGGATGCCGAGCGCCCCGGTCAGCCGCAGCAGCTTCCGGTGCGTCGGCAGGGACTGATGAAATTCGATCCACGGCATGGCGTCAGACCGGCCGCATCCGGTCATACGGCCCGGCCGGGCGGCCTTCCCCGGCCCTCCGCGCCGGCTTCGCCGCCCCGTCGGCCCGGAGCGGGGGCTGCGGCGGCCGCCCGCCCCACGGGAAGCCCGTGCGCTCGAGACGGCGGATCATGGGATGGTCGGGGATCTGCAGCACGTCGTTTCGCTCCTTTTTGTACTGTTTAACCGAACTATATGCGGAAAAGAAAATCCGCTTTTCGGTAGTTCGGTTAAAGTATATCACAAAAGTTCGGTTTTGTCAAGCACAATTTCGAAATCGCGCTTGACTTTTTTTCGGTTAAAATGTACATTATAGATAGAAAGCGAAAAACGCCGCGTCGCGGCAGACCTGCCTTCTCCCCGAAGCGTGGAGACGCCCCAGGGTGGGCGAAGCCTATAAAGCCTTCTCCCCGCGCACGGGGAGAAGGTGCCCCGCAGGGGCGGATGAGGGGCTCTCTCTCGCAAACGTCCCCTCATCCGTCGTCTGCGCCGACGGCTGAAGGTGAATTGCCGCGCAGCGGCAAGAGAAGCCACCCCGGGGCGTCCCCCGGAGGGGGAAGGCTATAAAGGAAGTGATTTTATGTACTCCGAGCCCATTTACGACAAACAGATCTTTGCCGACAACCTGCGGCGGCTGCTCAAGGAGCGGCACGAGAGGCAGATGGATCTCGTGCGGCTGCTGGACGTGAGCCGCTCGACGCTCAGCGCCTACTGCGCCGGGGCGCAGATGCCGCGCATGGACAAGCTGGAGCTGATCGCGCGGCACTTCGGCGTGCCGCTGTCGGCCCTGCTGGAGGCCCCCGACGCCGCGGCCGGCGCCGCGGACGCGCCGCGCGCGCGGGAGGACGGCGGCTCCCCGATCCTCGCGGTGTACGACGCGCTCAACGACGCCGGGCAGACCGAGCTGCTGCGCTACGGGCGCTTCCTCGGCGAGCAGAGCGGCTACCGCGCGGCGGCCCCGAAGCCGCTGCAGATCCGGCATTTCCTGGTGCCCGCCGCGGCCGGCACCGCCGCCCCGATCGAGGGGGAGGACTTCGAGTGGATCCCCCGCCCGGCGGACGCGCCGCCCAAGGCCGATTTCTGCCTGACGATCGCGGGCGACAGCATGGAGCCCTACATCCGCGACGGGCAGCTCGTCTACGTGCGGCGCGACGCGGAGCTGCGCGAGTTCGACGTGGGCGTGTTCTTCGTCGACGGCGACGTGCTGTGCAAGCAGTGGTGCCTGGACTACGCGGGCACGCTGCACCTGCTGTCGGCCAACCCCCTGCGGCAGAGCGCCAACCGCTGCTTCCCGCGCGACTCGGGCCAGCACGTGGTCTGCTTCGGCAAGGTGCTGCTGCCCGCCCCGATCCCGAAACCGAATTACACCTGAGCCAAGGCTTCTCCCCCACCGGGGGAAGGCTGTAAAGGCTTCTCCCCCTTGGGGGAGAAGCTCCCGCGCAGCGGGTGATGAGGGGGACGTTTGCGAGCGCCGCCGGGGGCGGAAGAAGCGAGCAAAAAGGAGTGGCAGCCGCGCCGCTTTGCGGGCAGGTTTTCACGCCTGCACGCAAACGGCATCGCGGCAACAGGAGACGTTTGCGAGCGCCGCCGGGGGAATTGCGGGCCGCCGCTGCCGGCGGCAGAGAAAGGCGGCCCGCAATTACCGCAGCGGTCGGAAAACCGGAGGAAATGCGCAAGCCCGAACGGTTTTCCGGGTACCGCAAGGCGGAAGAAGCTCCCGCGCAGCGGGTGATGAGGGGGTCTCCCCCCCCTCACGCACCGCGCTGTCATCCCACACCCTCATCCGTCACGGCTTCGCCGCGCCACCTTCCCCCAGAGGGGGAAGGCTGTAAAGGCTTCTCCCCCACCGGGGGAGAAGCTGTCGAGCAAAGCGAGACTGATGAGGGGGACGTTTGCGAGCGCCGCCGGGGGCGGATGAAGCGAGCAATAAGGAGTGGCAGCCGCGCCGCTTTGCGGGCAGGTTTTCACGCCTGCACGCAAACGGCATCGCGGCAACAGGAGACGTTTCCTTCGCCTTCCCCTCATCCGGCCCTTCGGGCCACCTGAAGGTGAATTGCCGCGCAGCGGCAAGAGAAGCCACCCTGGGGTGTCTCCCCGAAGCGGGGAGAAGGCTATATAGAAAGGAGTATCTATATGTCCTACATCATGGCCCTGGACCAGGGCACGACCAGCTCGCGCTGCATCCTCTTCGACCACGCCGGCGGCGTCTGCGCCATCGCCAACCAGGAGTTCCGCCAGATCTATCCCAGGCCCGGCTGGGTCGAGCACGACGCGGCCGAGATCTGGGACACCACGCTGGAGGTCAGCCGCGCCGCGATGAGCAAGCTCGGCGTGACGGCCGCGGACATCGCCGCCATCGGCATCACCAACCAGCGCGAGACGACGGTGATCTGGGACAAGGCCACCGGCGAGCCCATCGCCAACGCCATCGTCTGGCAGTGCCGCCGCACGAGCGGCATCATCGACGACCTCGTGCACGCCGGCTGGGCGCCGACGATCCGCAAAAAGACCGGCCTCGTGCCCGACGCCTACTTCTCCGGCAGCAAGATCAAGTGGCTGCTGGACACGATCCCCGGCGCGCGCGCCCGGGCCGAGAGGGGCGAGCTGCTCTTCGGCACGATCGACACCTGGCTCATCTGGAAGCTGACGGGCGGGCGCGTGCACGTCACGGACGTCACGAACGCCAGCCGCACGATGCTCTTCAACATCCACACCCTCGACTGGGACGAGGAGCTGCTGCGGCTGCTGAACGTCCCGCGCGCGATACTGCCGGAGGTGAAGCCCTCCTCCTGCGTCTACGGCGAGACGGATTTCGAGCTCTACGGCGGCGAGATCCCGATCGCGGGCGCGGCGGGCGACCAGCAGTGCGCGCTGTTCGGCCAGTGCTGCTTCGAGCCGGGCACGATGAAAAACACCTACGGCACGGGCTGCTTTTTGCTGATGAACACCGGCGCCGAGCCGGTCGAGAGCAAAAACGGTCTCGTCACAACGGTCGCGGTGGGCTTTCCCGACCACGTCGAGTACGCGCTGGAGGGCAGCATCTTCATCGCGGGCGCGGCGGTGCAGTGGCTGCGGGACGAGCTGAAGGTGCTCACCTCGGCCAGGGAGAGCCTCGAGTACGCGCGCAGCGTGCCCGACACGGCGGGCGGCTACGTCGTCCCGGCCTTCACGGGCCTCGGCGCGCCCTGGTGGGACCAGGAGGCGCGCGGCTGCGTCGTCGGGCTGACGCGCGGCTTCTCGCGCGCGCATCTGGTGCGCGCCACGCTCGAGAGCCTGGCCTACCAGACCTACGATATCTTCCGCGCCATGGAGCAGGACTCCGGCATCCCGATCCGCTCGCTCAAGGTGGACGGCGGCGCCAGCGGCAACGATTTTTTGATGCAGTTCCAGAGCGATATCGCCGGCTGCGAGGTCACGCGCCCGCAGTGCATCGAGACGACGGCGCTGGGCGCGGCGTATCTGGCCGGGCTGGCGGTCGGCTTCTGGACGAGCCGGGAGGACGTGCGCCGCAACTGGGCGATCGACCGCGTGTTCGAGCCCGCGATGACCCTCGGCGAGCGCGAGGAGAAGCTGCGCGGCTGGCACAGAGCCGTCCGCTGCGCCCGCCTCTGGGGCGAGAAGGAGTAAGGCTATCAAGGCTTCTCCCCCCCCCTGGGGGAATTGCGCTTTTGCGCCGCCGGGGGCGGATGAAGCAAAAGCGGAATTTCCGCAGCGGTCGAAAAACCGGAGGAGGAGCGTAAGCCCGAACGGTTTTTCGGGGACCGCAAGGTGGGAGAAGCTCCCGCGAAGCGGGTGATGAGGGGGACGTTTGCGAGCGCCGCCGGGGGCGGATGAAGCGAGCAATAAGGAGTGGCAGCCGCGCCGCTTTGCGGGCAGGTTTTCACGCCTGCACGCAAACGGCATCGCGGCAACAGGAGACGTTTCCTTCGCCTCACCCCTCATCCGGCCCTGCGGGCCACCTTCCCCCAGAGGGGGAAGGCTATAAGGAAGGATCAGAAGATATGAACTACGACAAACTGCGCTCCTGCGAACTGTTCCTCTTCGACATGGACGGCACCCTGTATCTCGGCGACGAGGTCTACCCCGGCGCGATCGAGCTGATGGAGGATCTCCCGCGCCTCGGCAAACGGTACATCTACCTGACCAACAACTCCTCCCGCGCGGGCACGGACTATATCGCGCGCCTGCGGGGGCTCGGCTTCCCCTGCGAGGCGGAGAACGTCTTCACCTCCGGCATGGCCACCGGGCTGTACCTGCGGCAGCGCCACCCCGGCGCGAGGGTGTACCTCGCCGGCACGCGCGCCTTTTACCGGGAGCTGAAAAGCTACGGCGTCGACCTCGTCAACGACGAAAGCGGCCATACCGACGCCGACACGGTGGACGTGGTGGTGCAGGGCTTCGACACCGAGCTCGTGTACGAGAAGCTGAACCTGGCCTGCCGCTTCCTGCGGCGGGGCGCGGCCTTCATCGGTGCCAACCCCGACTGGGTCTGCCCCATGCCCGCCGACGAGGTCCTGCCCGACTGCGGCAGCATCTGCGCGCTTCTGACGGCCTCGAGCGGGGCCGAGCCGATCTGGATCGGCAAGCCCAACCGCAACATGATCGACGTGATCTCCGCCATGACCGGCGTGCCGAACGAGCGCATCTGCGCCGTGGGCGACCGGCTGTACACGGATATCGCCGTGGCGCAGAACGCGGGCAGCGTATCGGTGCTGGTTCTCTCCGGCGAGACGACGCCGGCCATGGCCGCCGCCGCCGGGCGGCAGCCGGACTACATCCTGCCGAGCGTGAAGGAGCTGCACGGCGTCATCGCAAGGCCATAAGGTCAGGCGGCGGCATCCATGCCGCCGCCTTGACCGATGACCTTGCGCTTCCTTTTCCGAATCGCGCCCGCTTCCTCGGGCGGCGATCCGGTTTTCCCGCCGGGGCGGGGACTGCCGCCCTCCGTTCCGAGATCTGATTTGAGAACTGCGAAGTGCCTGCCATGACGACTTACCTCTTCCCCGTTCTCACGGGGCTTTTGATCGCGCTGTTTTATCTCGGCCTGCCGTCCTTCCGCGCGCCCCTGCCGGCGCGCGCGGCGAACGACCGGGGCGCGCGGCTGTTCCTCCTGCTGTTGACGCTCGCGTACGCGGCGCTGGCCTTCTTCCGCCTGGGCGACGCGCGCGCCCCGCGCACCGGGCTGCGCTTCGAGCGCGATTCGGTGGTGCTGGAGCTGGCCGCCCCGGCCGAGCCGACCCGCCTGCTCCTGCGCAGCGGTCTCGGGCAGGGCTCCTTCGTGTTCGAGCTCTCGTCCGACGGCGAGCACTGGCAGGCCGCGGGCAGCTACGACCAGGGCCACGCCGAGCTGCTCAAGTGGCAGGAGCTGAGCCTCACGCCCCCCTCGGCCCCGGCGCGCTGGCTGCGCGTCAGCGGACGGGACGGCGCGGAGCTGATGGAGCTGGCGCTCTACGACGCGTCCGGCGCCTGGCTGCCCTTCGCCGCCGAGAACCCCCTGACCGACGAGCAGGGCCTCGTGCCCGACGCGCCGGACTTTCTGAATTCGAGCTATTTCGACGAGATCTACCACGCGCGCACGGCGCTGGAGCACCTGCGCGGCGAGCGCCCCTACGAGATCAGCCACCCGCCGCTGGGCAAGCTGATCCTCTCGCTGGGGATCCTGCTGTGCGGCATGACGCCCTTTGGCTGGCGGCTGATGGGCACGCTCGCGGGCGTCGCGATGCTGCCGGTGCTCTGGGCCTTCGCGCGGCGGCTCTACGGCGGACGCACGGTGCCCGCCTGCTGCGCGGCGCTGCTGGCCTTCGACTTCATGCACTTCACGCAGACGCGCATCGCCACGATCGACAGCTACGCCGTGCTGTGGATCCTGCTGATGTACTTCTTCCTGTACGGCTGGCTGGAGAGCGGCTCGAAGCGCGACCTGGCGCTGTCGGGGCTGTTCTTCGGCCTCGGCGCGGCGACCAAGTGGACCTGCCTGTACGCGGGCGCGGGCCTCGGCGTGCTGTGGGCGCTCCATTGGATCGGAGCGTTTGTGAAGCGGGAGGCGCCCTCATCCGTCGCCTGCGTCGACAGCTTCCCCCGGAGGGGGAAGCCCGGAAAAGAGGCAAGGCTTCTCCCCCCTGGGGGAGAAGCTCCCGCGCAGCGGGTGATGAGGGGGGTATTCCCCGCCTTCCTCAAAAACGTCGGCTTCTGCCTGGTCTTCTTCGTGCTCGTCCCGGCGGCGATCTACCTGCTGAGCTACCTGCCCTACGCCGCCCCGGCGGGGCTGCGGCCCTTCTCCGGCGCGTACCTGCGCCTCGTGTGGAACAACCAGCGCTACATGTTCCGCTACCACAGCGATCTCGTGGCCACGCACCCCTACTCCTCGCGCTGGTACCAGTGGTTGCTGGATCTGCGCCCGATCCTGTTCTATCTCAAGTACTTCGACGACGGCACGCGCGTCAGCTTCGGCTCGTGGCTCAACCCGGTGCTCTGCTGGGCGGGGCTGCTGAGCCTGCCGCTGCTCGGCTGGGCGGCGCTGTTCCGGCGCGGCCGGCGCGCGGCCTTCCTGCTCGTCGGCTATCTGGCGCAGCTGCTGCCCTGGGTCTTCGTCGACCGGCTGACCTTCGAATATCACTACTTCGCCTGCTCGGTGTTCCTGGTGCTCGCGCTCGGCTGGGTCTTCGCGTACCTGCGCGAGAGCGGCGGCCGCTGGCGCGTGCCCGTGATCGGGCTGACGGCGCTGGCCGGCCTCGTGTTCGCGCTGTTCTACCCGACGCTCGCCGGCCTGCCCGTGCCGCAGGACGCGCCCTGGTACCACTGGCTGCCCGGTTGGCCGTTCTGAAGCGTTTTTGTCTGTTTGCCCAAAAAAGCGGCGCAAAATTCGGAGATATGACGAAACTGCCGCGCCGGGAAAAAAGCTTCCCCCAACGCGCGGCGCTTATGCTATAATATGCTCAGCGAACTATCCTCAACGAAAGGAGTCGGCAACATGAAATTCACCTTTACCGAAAAGCGGATGGATTCCTCCGACACCCTGCGCGCCTACGCGGAGAAGAAGATCAGCAAGCTCGACCGGTTCTTCCGGAACGAGGGCGAGGCGAGCGTGACCTTCAGCATCGAGCGCGGCCGTCACCTGGCGGAGATCACCATCAAGAACGGCAGCATGTACTTCCGGGCCAGCGAGCTGACCAACGACATGTACGCCTCCGTCGATTCGGGCGTGGCGGCCATCGAGCGGCAGATCCGCCGGAACAAGACCAGGCTGGCCAAGCGCCTGCGGGAGGGCTCCCTGGAGCGCGAGGCCGTGCCCGCCTACGCCGCCGCGGCGGAGGAGGAGGAAGAGGACGAGGAGTTCAAGATCGTGCGCATGAAGCACTTCGCGATCAAGCCCATGTCCGCCGAGGAGGCCATCCTGCAGATGAACCTGCTGGACCACGAGTTCTTCGTGTTCCGCAACAGCGAAGAGGACGAGGCGATCTCCGTCGTGTACAAACGGCGCCAGGGCGGCTACGGCCTGATCGTCGACGATGCGGAGCGTTGAGCCATATTTGGATTGGGAGGAGAAACACAGATGAAATGCCCGCGCTGCGGTCACGAGATGGAAGTGGATTCCCACCGCAAGATCCCGCTGATGATGTGTTATGAATGCGGCTATATGGAGGGGCGCAACCTCGGCCCCATCACCGCGAAGGGCGAGACGAACTTTGCCCGGCTGAAGAAGCTGAACTTCAACGAGTTCGTCGCCTACCTGTCGGCGGGGCTGGGTCTCGACCAGGAGAAGCTGGTCGATTGGCTGGACGATTCCGCGGAATGACGCACGGAAGGGCCGGAGCTTTCGCTCCGGCCCTTTGAAACTGCCGGCAGAATGTCGGCAGTTTCAAAGGGCCACCACGGGAACTCCGGGAGTTCCCGTGGTGGCAAAGATAAAACGTGAAGAGGGGACTCCCATCCCCTCTTCACAATCACCCCATGCCCGGCCAAACTCTGCCGTATGGGTTTTTCTGCAGTCTGAACGGGCCGGAGCTTTCGCTCCGGCCCGTTTTCGCGCCGCGTGCGTGAATTTCCCCTCATCCGCCCCAGTGTGCGCACTGGGGCACCTTCTCCCCGTGCGCGGGGAGAAGGCTTCGCCCCCCCCTTGGGGGAGAAGCTGTCGAGCGAAGCGAGACTGATGAGGGGGGACGCTTGCGGGCGCGGACCGATCCCGAATCCGCTTGCCCCGCCCGCCGATTCATGCTACAATAGCCCCGATCACTTCAGAAGGCAGGTACGCGCCATGGACGCCTATCCCGGAACGCTCTATATCGTCGCCACGCCGATCGGCAACGCCCGCGACATGTCGCCGCGCGGCACGGCCATCCTCGCCGAGGCCGACATCATCGCCGCGGAGGACACCCGCCGCTCGATGGTGCTGCTCAACCTCCTGGGCGTGCGCGGCAAGCTCGTCTCCAACCACAAGTTCAACGAGTACGGCAAGGCCAAATACTTCGTGAGCGAGCTGCTCGCGGGCAAGAGCGTGGCCGTCATCACGGACGCGGGCACGCCCTGCATCTCCGACCCCGGCAACGAGCTGATCCGCGCCGCGGTCGAGGCCGGGATCCCGGTCGTCGGCGTGCCGGGCTGCTGCGCGGCGGTGACGGCGCTGAGCGTGTCGGGCTTCGACCTGTCGAGCTTTCTGTTCTACGGCTTCTTCCCGCGCGAGAACGCCGAGCGGCGCCGCCTGCTGGAGAAGCTCCGCCGCGCCGACACGCGCACCTTCGCCTTTTACGAGAGCCCGAAGCGCGTCATGGAGCTGCTGGACTTCCTGATCGCGGAGGGGGCGCGCTGCCGCCTGTGCCTGTGCAACGACCTGTCGAAGCTGCACGAGCGCAGCTACCGCGGCACCCCGGCGGAGGTCAGGGCGCAGCTCGAGGCCAAGGGCAGCTGGGACAAGGGCGAGTACGCCCTCGTGCTGGAGGCGGACGAGGACTGGCGCTTCACGAAGGCCGAGCACACCGTCACGGCCGAGGCCATGCTGGTCGACGCGATGGTCACGCGCTCGCTCAACGCGAAGGACGCCGTCGCCGCCGTGCTCGCGGACGAGAACAATTCCTATTCGAAAAACGAGCTCAAGGCCGCCGCGCTGAAGCTGAAGCGGCTCTTCGACGCCCCGGCGTCGGATTGAGGCGGCCCCCAATAAAAAGGCGTGTGGAAAAGCTCCACACGCTTTTTTTGTTGTTCTTACCCCGCTCACTTCGCGGCCGCGGCGTCCTCGAACAGCCGGCCCTCGGCCACGCCGTGCCTCTCGGCGTAGCCGGTGAGGATGAGCGTGAGCGCGCCGTCGCCGGTGACGTTGCAGGCGGTGCCGAAGCTGTCCTGCAGCGCGAAGATGGCGAGCATCAGCGCGGTGCCGGTCTCGTCGAAGCCCAGCACGCCCGTGATGAGCCCGAGTGAGGCCATGACCGTGCCGCCCGGCACGCCGGGCGCGCCGATGGCGAAGACGCCCAGCAGCAGGCAGAACAGCGCCATCGTGCCGGGGCTCGGGATGTGCCCGTAGAGGATGCGCGAGATGGTCATGCAGAAGAACACCTCGGTCAGCACGGAGCCGCAGAGGTGGATGTTGGCGAACAGCGGGATGCCGAAGTCCGTCAGGTCGCGGCGCAGCGCCCTGCTTTTGCGCGCGCAGTCGAGCGCCACGGAGAGCGTCGCCGCGCTGGACATGGTGCCGACGGCGGTCAGATAGGCCGGCCCGTAGTGGCGCAGCACCTCCCAGGGGCTCCTGCGCGCGTAAGCCCCGGCGGCCAGGTACAGCACGGCCAGCCACACGAAGTGGCCCAGCAGCACGATGCCGATGATCTCGACGAAGGCGGGGAGCTGGCGGGTGATCATGCCCTCGTAGCTGAGCTGGCAGAAGGTGGCGCAGATATAGAAGGGCAGCACGGGGATGATGACGCGCCCGACGATCTTCAGCACGATGCTCTGGAACTCCTCCAGCAGCGTGCAGGTGACCCGGCTCTTCGTCCACACGGCGGCCAGGCCGAGCAGCAGGCTCAGCGCCAGGGCGCTCATGACGGGCATGATCTGCGGGATGTCGAGGCGGAAGAGCACGGGCGGCAGCTCGCGCAGGCCCTCGAGCTCGGTGACGATGGACAGATGCGGGATCAGCGCGTAGCCCGCGCCGGTGCTCATAAAGGCGGCGCAGATCGAGCTGGCGTAGGCCAGCGCCACGGCGATGCCCAGCATCTTCGAGGCGTTGGCGCCCATGCGGGTGATCGAGGGCGCGATGAAGCCGATCACGATCAGCGGCACGCAGAAGCTGACGAGCTGGCCCAGGACGTACTGCAGCGACACGACGACCTTCATCGCCCCCTCGCCGAAGACGCGGCCGAGGGCGATGCCGACGGCCAGGGCGATGAGCAGACGGACGGGCAGGGATGCGAAAAACTTTTTCATAGGACGCTCCTTTTCGCTTTCCGCCGCCCGGAGGCGGCAAAAAACGCAGCCGCCCCCGGAGGGCAGCCGTGTGATGATTTCGACCGGGCTATTGTACCCGTTTTTCCGGCGTCTGTCAATCGTCCCCGCGCCGCTGCCGGTGCACTTTCTTCATCCAAATCAAACCCGCTCCGCCGGGCTTTGATTTGGGTTCCATAAAGGGGGGATTGCGTATCCCCCCCTTGAGAAGCCCCTCCCCGCGGTCGGTCGTCCGACCCGGACGGAACAGGGAAACGCATCTCCCTTGTGCCCGTCCTTCACGACCCGCCTGCCATACCGGCATGCGGGGGGAAGATTCTTAAGAGGGGGGCACACCCCCTCTTGAGCCGTTTCAAGGGGGTTTGTCAAGGGGGGAATACGGAATCCCCCCTTGACTGTCCTTCTCTTTCGCTTCGCTTTCTCTTGGACAGGCAAGAGAAAGCGAAGAAAGAAATCGACGATGATCTCCGGCGCGTCGAGTCGCCGCGCCCTACGGAGCATCCGCCCCCGGCGGCGCTCGCAAACGTCCCCTGTTGCCGCGATGCCGTTTGCGTGCAGGCATGAAAACCTGCCCGCAAAGCGGCGCGGCTGCCACTCCTTTTTGCTCGCTTCTTCCTCCGCCTTGCGGTACCCGGAAAACCGTTCGGGCTTACGCTCATCCTCCGGTTTTTCGACCGCTGCGGTAATTGCGGGCCGCCTTTCTCTGCCGCCGGCAGCGGCGGCCCGCAATTCCCCCGGCGGCGCTCGCAAATGTCCCCCTCATCAGTCGGCTGCGCCGACAGCTTCTTCCGCCTTGCGGTTCCCGAAAAACCGTTCGGGCTTACGCTCATCCTCCGGTTTTTCGACCGCTGCGGAAATTCCGCTTTTGCTTTCTCCGCCCCCGGCGGCGCAAAAGCGCAATTCCCCAGAGGGGGAGAAGCCTTGACGCGATACGAGCCTTCTCCCCGCGCACGGGGAGACACCCCAGGGTGGCTTCTCTTGCCGCTGCGCGGCAATTCACCTTCAGGTGCCCCGCAGGGGCGGATGAGGGGCCAACGCCCGCAAAGCGGCCCCTGTTGCCGCGGCGGCGCTCGCAAACGCCCTCTGTCAAAACGCGAAAAAAGCCGGGGGCCCTGGCCCTCAGCTTTTTTCGTCCCGTTCCTTCCGCCGGTCCTTCTTCCCGCGCCGGTACGCCCAGACGCCCGCCGCGGCCAGCGGCACCGCCAGCAGCAGCGGCCAGCGCGGCGGCGTGGCGCGCAGCGCGGCGGCCTCGGCCGCCGGGGCCTCCTCCGGCTGCGGTTCCGGCGCCGGGGTCTCCGCCGCGCGGGCGGCGGCCGCCTGCTCGGCAGCCAGCGCGTCCTGCTCGGCGGCCTCGGCCTCCAGGCGCTCCCACTCGTCGGCGCGCTCGTCCACGACCAGCGCGTAGTCCGCCATCGCCGCGGCCACGCGGCCGATCAGGATATCGCCCAGCAGCGGGCCCAGCCCGTCGCTCATCACGACCAGCAGGATCGGCGAGGGCGTCCAGATCACGCCCGCGGCGTGGTTGACGCCGTCGGCGCTGCCGTATTTCTGCGCGATCTCATACCGCCCCTCCAGCTCGCGCCGGAAGTACTGCTCCGGCTGGGCCAGCCGCATATAGTCCAGCACGCCGGGGTACTCGTCCGGGTGATCGTACAGCTCGCGCACGATGCCCAGCATGAAGGGCGCGGAGTAGTGCATGGTCTGGAAGTAGTCCGCGGGCAGCTCGTCGGCCGGGAAGTGCGCGTAGTCCAGCGAGAGCTGCGGCACGGCGTCCGGCTCGGTAAAGACCTGCCGCCACAGGGCGCTGGCCCAGCTGTTGTCGGAGTAGACCAGCACGCGCTCCTTGATGGTCTCGGTCTGCTCGGTATAGTAGGCGGGCAGGCCGTCCAGCCCGCCCTCCTCGGCCATGCGGGTAAAGCGCATGATCATCGGCAGCTTGTAGAGGCTGGCCGTGTAGTACCATTCGTCGCCGTTCCAGCTCCAGGTCTCGCCGGTGCGCGTGAAGCACACGGCCACGCTGATCTCGGCCCCGGCGCAGTGCGTGTCGGCCGCGGCCTGCCCGACCAGGGCGGCGAGCTCGTCCTCGTCGACGACGGTGTGGCGCGTGCCCTTGTGCGCATCGTCCTCTGCGCGGGCGGCGGCCGGCAGGCACAGCGTCAGCAGCAGCGCCAGCAGCGCCGCGCAGACGCGCCTCACCACCCCGCCTCCGGCGGCAGGGCAGAGCCGAAGAAGAGCACGTCGCTCATGGCGCGCTCGGCGCCGAACTGCACGGTGTTGATGACCTCGCTCCCCAGCACGATCGTGGCGGTCTGGCCGCCGTCGAGCGTGTAGGCGCGCTGCACGCCGTGCTCCAGCATGGCCTCGACGGCCGCCTGCAGCGTCGCCAGGTAATAGTAGCCGGGGGTCTTGGCGTTGACCGTCAGGGCCAGATAGTGCCCCTCCTCCCGGCAGCCGATCAGGGCGCGGGCGTAGTGGTCCCAGATCTCGCCCCAGCGGTAGCGGTCGGGCATGACGTTCTCGCCGTCCTCGATCACGACCGGGCCGAAGCACAGCGAGAAGCGCACGTGGTTTTCGTCCACGTAGGCCTGCGCCTCCTCCTCGGTCTTGAACTGGCCGCGGTAGACGAACAGGAACTCGCCCCGGTCGGTCACGAAGCAGCTGTCGCTGGTGTCCGGCTCGAAGCGGCGGATCTGCCCCTCGTAGACGCAGATGCCGTTGTTGCGGCCCGGATAGCGGTAGAAGTCGCCGCCGATGGTGAGCACGGCCTGCGTCTCCTCGGCGTAGGTCGTCGGGAAGTGGTCGGTCTGCGCGTCGAAATCGTCCTCGCTGAGCTTGCGGCAGAGCTGGCTGCCGTCGGCCACGATGACCTCGGCGTAGGTGCCCTGCGCCCAGGCCGTGACCTCCTGCCAGACGAGCACGAGGATGGTCTGGTCGAGATAGTAATGGATCTGGCTGTCGGGGAAGCGCTCGATCTCCGGGTCCCAGATCAGCTCCCGCCCCTCGAGCAGGCGCTGCGCCTCGGGCCGCTGCAGCAGCTCCAGGATCACCTGCGGATCGTCGGTCACGCCGAAGCCCTCCGGATCGGGGGCCTGACCGCGGTTGGCGTCCACGGGCAGGGTGTAGACCTTGGGCACGGGCACGAGCGCGGCCGCGGCCTCGCCGAGCATCGCAGCGGCCAGCGCGTCGTAGTCGTCGGCCCAGGCGGCCGTCAGCAGCGCCGTGCAGTCGGCCACGCGCCAGGCGCGCGCCTCGCGCCGGAGCGTCAGGGTGTAGCTGCCGCGGCGCACGGCCTCGCGCGTGCCCTCGCATACGCGCGCCATCGCCTCGCTCCCGATGCCGCCGAGCAGCTCCTCGCGCACGCTCAGCTCCCGCGTGAGCACCTCCTCGGTGCGCGTCGCGGCCTCCAGCCGCTCGTCCAGCACCGCCTGCATCGCGGCGTTCAGCTCTCCCTGCAGCACCGCGGGGTCGGGCGCGTAGAGATCCACCGTCAGCGTCGCGGTGTCGCTCTCGCGCCGCAGCGCGCTCGCGGCGGTGAAGAGATAGGGCTCGCGCACGGCCCCGGCCAGCGCCCGGCCGTCGTCGGTCTGCGCTTCCGTCGGCGGCGGCAGCAGTCCGTCCGCGGTCAGCAGCGCGCCCGCGGCGTCAAGGTCGCCCTCGTTGAGCGCGCGCAGGAAATCCTCCGCCACGCGCCCGGCCTCGCCGTCGGCCTCCTCGCTGTCCTGCAGCAGGTCGCCCAGCCGGTCGGCGTCCAGAGAACCGCCCAGCGTCCCGAACAGGTTCCCGAACAGCGCGTCGCCGCGGCTGCCGTCCGGCCGCCCCAGCTCATTGCCCAGCCGCCCGAAGTACAGCAGCGCGCCCAGCCCCGCGATCAGCACCAGGATCAACAGGGTCATCCAAAATTTTTTCATCGCTTCACGTCCTCTATCCAAAGGCGTCCCCGTCCGGGGACACAAATATCCAATTTTGTATTAAACCACATCCCGCGCGAAAAAGCAAGCGCGCGCCGCCGTCCCCGGAAGCGGCGCTTCTCCGCCTCGGCTATGGCATCTCCGGAGGCCGGAAGCCCCGCCTCGTTTTGTCGGAGACGCGATGTCTGTATAATAGAAGGACACGACATCGCACGGGAGGTGCGCAAGCATGGAACACGATCACGAACGGGAGTTTGACTTCCGCCCGCTGGGCCAGGCGCTCAAGCAGGCGCGCGAGGCGCGCGGTCTGACCCGCGAGCAGCTTTCCGAGCTGCTGGACAAGGCGCCGCGCCATATCCAGGCCATCGAGAACGAGGGGCAGCTTCCCAGCCTGACGCTGCTGGTCCGGCTGGCCCGGCTGCTCGATCTGCCGCTCGACCCCTATCTTCTGCCCGCGCGCGCGGCGCAGAGCCCGGCGCGCCGGCGCGCGGAGCTGCTGCTCGACACGCTGGACGAGGCCGAGCTCGCGGCGCTCTGCGCCGCGCTGGAGGCCTACCGGCGCGCGAAAGGGGGCGCCGCGCTTTGAGGAAGCAGATCCTGCCGCTCCTGCCGGCGCTCGCGCTGCTGCTTCTGCTGGCGGGCTGCCGCCATCCCCTCGTCCGGGAATATACCGGCGTGCTGACGGCGGAGACGCTGTCCGTGCTGGACGACTATCCCGCGCTCGAGACGGCCGACCTGCGCGGCAGCGACTGTCTGGCCGAGATCGCGGCCTGGAGCGCGGCGCACCCGGAGGTGACGGTGCTCACGGACGTGGACGTCGGCGGCAGCCGCGTCCCGACCGACGCGCGCGAGCTGCGTCCGGAGGCGGGCGCGTGGACGGTCGAGGGACTCTGCGCGGCCGCGCCCGCGCTGGGCGGGGTACAGGTGCTCGACCTCGGCGGCGCGGCCCTGCCGCCGGCGGACTACGCCGCGCTGCGCGAGGCCTGGCCGGAGGCGGAGCTGCGCGCCGGGATCGCGGCGCTGGACGGCGTGTTCACCGGGGCCGAGACGGCGCTGGACCTCAGCGCCGTCGGCCCGGGGCGCGCGGACGAGATCTGCGCCCTGCTGCCCCTGCTGCCCGCGCTCGAGACGATCGAGACGCGCGGCCCCGACGGGTCGGGGGTCTGGCCGCTGGGCGCGCTCAGCCGCCTGCGCCACGCGGCCCCGCAGGCCGTCATCGGCTGCCGCTTCGAGCTGTTCGGGCGCACGGTCTCCTCGGACGACGAGGAGATCGGCTACGTGCGCCAGGAGATCGGCGACGACAACCTGCCGACCCTGCGCGCGGCGCTGCCGCTGCTCTCGTCCTGCCGCCGCCTGGTGCTGGACGACTGCGATCTGACCTACGCGCGCCTGGCCGAGCTGCGCGACGAGTTCCCGGAGCGCGGGCTCGTGTGGCGCGTGCGCTTCGGCGTGGACAGCGCGCTGACCGACACGCAGCGCATCTGGTCGATCTACGTCACGAACGAGAACTGCGACGTGCTGAAATACTGCACGGAGGTGCTGTACTTCGACGTGGGCCACTCGCTGGAGCTGTCGGACTTCCACTTCATCCCCTATATGACGAAGCTGCAGGTGCTGATCGTGGCGCGCACCGGCTTTTCCGACTGCTCGCTGCTGCTCAGCTGCCCGGATCTGGAGTATCTGGAGATCTTCAGCAGCGAGGTGACGGATCTCACGCCGCTGGCCCAGTGCACGAACCTGGAGCATCTGAACATCGCCAACCTCCCCGCCGTGACGGACATCACGCCGCTCTACGGGCTGACGAAGCTCAAGCGGCTGCGCATCTGCCTGGACTACGTGCCCGACGAGCAGAAGGAGGAGATCACGCGCCTGCTGCCGGACTGCCAGATGATGTTCATCGCCGTCAACCCCACGGACAACGGCTGGCGGCGCGACCAGTTCAACGAGCTGGTGCCGCGCTACGCCCTGCTGCGCGAGCAGCTCGGCTACGCCTACTACAACTCCCCGCGTGACTTCGTCGACTGGGAGGAGATGGAGGAGCTCGGCTACGATATCTACTCGGTGTTCACGCGCTCGTGACCGCCGCTCACGCGCCGCTCTGTCACCCCACGCCCTCATCCGTCACGGCTTCGCCGTGCCACCTTCCCCCAGAGGGGGAAGGCTCGTATAGCGTCAAGGCTTCCCCCCCCTCGGGGAATTGCGCTTTTGCGCCGCCGGGGGCGGAGAAAGCAAAAGCGGAATTTCCGCAGCGGTCGAAAAACCGGAGGATGAGCGTAAGCCCGAACGGTTTTTCGGGAACCGCAAGGTGGAAGAAGCTGTCGGCGCAGCCGACTGATGAGGGGGACGTTTGCGACCGCCGCCCCTCATCCGCCCCTGCGGGGAGAAGGCAAATAAGGCTTCTCCCCCTCGGGGGAGAAGCTGTCGGCGCAGCCGACTGATGAGGGGGACATCCCCCCCCCCAAAAAAAACAAGACCGGGACGAGCCTGTCGGCTCGTCCCGGTCCTTTTGTCATTTTTCCTCCCGCGGGGGGCTGCGGCGCTTTTTCCGGCGGCGCCGCTGCTCGTAGACGCACACGATCGCCGTCAGGAAGCAGACGGCGCAGGTGCAGTAGATATACGCCTTCGAGGCGGGGCTCGTCAGAAAGGCCATCAGCGGGTTATAGCCGTCGAGCACGGTGATGACGGCCAGCCCCAGCGAGAAGGCGATAGCCAGATGGGGCAGGAACTCCCGGATCCTTTTCACGGCTCGTCCTCCTCTCCCGTCGTCGGCGTCCCCGGCAGCTCGCGGATCAGCAGGATATCGCCCGCCGGGCGGCCGCCCAGATAGGGGTGGTTGAACACGCTCTGGTTGAAGGTCAGCACCGAGGAGCGCCCGCCGTCGAGGTTATAGGCGCAGCGGCAGCCCAGCTCCGCGAAGATCTGCGAGAAGCGCTCGATGCGCGCGCCGTAGGAGTAGCCCGGCTGCCGCCCGTCCACGAGCACGAAGCAGTAGTGCCCGGGCTCGTAGTAGCCGACGCCGGAGCGCGGGTTCACGTCCGCGATCGCGCTGGTGGTGTTGAAGCTGCCGCGCTCGCGCGCCTGACCGTCGGCGTCCAGCAGCGCCGGGCCGAACTTCCAGATCTGGTACGGCTCGCGCGCCAGGATGTCTTCGACCTCATAGGTGCCGGCCTCGTGCGTCTCCATCGTGCCGTCGTAGTAGAGCACGCAGATGTCGTTGCCGGTGGGGTCGTCGAAGTAGAGCTGGCCGTTGCGCACCAGCAGACCGCCGGCGGTCTGGTTGTCGGCGTAGTCGCCGTTGATGGTCAGGATCGCGCCGGAGTCGCGCGCCATGGTCACGGACTCCTCCTCCATCCAGAAGCGGAAGTCCCCGCCCGCCCACCAGGCGGCGAAGCACTGCAGGTCGGCGATGTAGATGTCGGCCACGAAGTAGGTGATCTGCGCCTCGTCGTCGGTGACGATCCTGTCGATCGTGATCGCGACGTTGGGGCTCGTATAGCTGTTTTCGGTGACGACGACCTCGTCGGTGAAGTGTTCGGCGAAGATCGTGCGCCAGTCCATCGGGTCGGGGGTCGGCTCCGGGGTCGGGGTCGGCTCGGCCGTCCCGTCCGGGGCCGCCGTCTGCTCCGTCGGCGGCACGTCCGGCGTCGCCAGCGGCGCCGCGGTGCGCACGGGCACCGGGGTCGGCGTCCGGCTCTGCGCGGCGGTCAGGCGCGGCAGCACGTGGTGGAACAGCGCGAACACGCAGAGGATCAGCCCCGTCAGCAGGATATCCTGCAAAATCAGCGCGCCGACGGATTTTCTCTTTTTCCGCGCGCGGCGCGGCGCCGCGGTCTCAAACCCGGCTTCTCCGTACTTGTCCTCCACGTCCTCACCTCTCTCTCCGTGTCGAAAACTCGTATCTGTCATTATACCCGTTTCCCCCGCGGGTGTCAATCGCCCGCGCCGGGCCCCTCATCCGCCCCAGTGTGCGCACTGGGGCACCTTCTCCCCGTGCGCGGGGAGAAGGCTTTATTTGGCTTCTCCCCCTGGGGGAATTGCGCTTTTGCGCCGCCGGGGGCGGAGAAAGCAAAAGCGGAATTTCCGCAGCGGTCGAAAAACCGGAGGATGAGCGTAAGCCCGAACGGTTTTTCGGGAACCGCAAGGTGGAAGAAGCTCCCGCGCAGCCGACTGATGAGGGGGCGCTCCCCCTGACACGCAGAAAAAGCGTGCGGAAAGCTCCGCACGCTTTTTTCTGTTGCTGTGTCCGCTCAGAGCAGGATCGCGTCCTTGGGGCACGCGCCGGCGCAGGTGCCGCAGCCGACGCAGGCGTCCTCGTCCAGCGTCCAGGTCTTGGCCGCGCGGTCCACGGTCAGCGCCCCGGCGGGGCACTTCTTGGCGCAGAGCGTGCAGTAGACGCACTTGGCCGGATCCTGCACGGGCTTGCCGTCGTCCCGGGGCTTGGGCGCGGCGGCGCTCTTCTCCTCGGCCTTCTCCTCGGCCTTCGGAGCCTCCTCTTCCGCCTTCGGCGCGGCGGGAGCCGCGGCCGCCGGCTTCGGAGCCGGGGCCTTCTTCACGGGCGCCTTCTTGACGAAGGTGCCGGAGACCATCAGGTCCTCCTCCTTCGTGGCGATCATGTGGTAATCGCGCGTGAACTCGATCGCGCCGTGGGTGCAGAAGTCCATGCAGGTCGCGCAGAAGGTGCAGGAGCCGAGATAGAAGGTGCGGGTGATCCTTTCGTCGCCCTCGGGGGTCTTCTCGCTGGTGTGCGTGATGGCGCTGCCGGAGCAGACGCGCTCGCACATGTTGCAGTTGATGCACTTATCCGGGTGGAAGACGATGCGGCCGCGGTAGTTCTCGGCGGCCTCGGCGGGCACGACGGGATACATGTCGCAGCTGCTCTTTTTGAACAGGGAGGAAATGGCCTCCTTCACAAACGGGAAATCCATTATTTCATCGCCCTCCTCTTCTCCTGCAGGATCTCGACGGCCTTGACCAGCCCGTCCATGACGGCCTGGGGCTTGGGGGTGCAGCCGGCGACGTCCACGTCGACGTGCACGTACTTGGACAGCGGGCCCGCGACGGAGTAGCTGCCGCGGAAGACGTTGCCCGACTGCGGGCAGGAGCCCATCGTCACGATGCAGCGCGGCTCGGGGACCTGCTCGATGGCGCGCAGCACGCGCTTGAGCGACTGCTCGGTGACGGGGCCGGTGACGACGACGATGTCGGCGTGGCGCGGGGTCCCGGCCAGCTTGAAGCCGAGGCGCTCGGCGTCGTAGCGCGGGGTGAGCACGCTGACGAGCTCGATATCGCAGCCGTTGCAGGAGCCCGCGTTGATGTGGAACAGCCACGGGGACTTGCCGGTGCTCTCTTCGATCAGTTTCTTGAACATGCTCGCGCCTCCTTAGAATCCGTACCAGGCCAGCACCAGGCTGATCAGAGCCAGGCCCGACACGACGGTCCAGTAGTACTTGAAGATCTGCTCGATCTTCAGCCGCGCGGTGACGGCGTGCAGCAGCGAGATCATCACGACCGTGACGACCAGGCAGACCGCGAAGAGGATCAGCGCGTCCAGGACGATGACGCCGGTGCCGATGCCGCCCAGGAACAGGGCGGTGAACAGGCTCGACATGGTCAGGAGCTTGATCGCGTGGCTGAGCTTGTACACGCCCAGGGGCGCGCCGGAGTACTCGGCCAGCATGCCCTCGCAGATCTCGGTCTCGGCCTCGGCCGCGTCGAAGGGATGGCTGCCGGTCTCGCCGGGGATGACGAGCAGCATGGCCAGCGCGGCGGGGATCATGCTCGCGCGGGTGATCAGGCTGCCGTTTTCGATCTGGTACTGGACGATCTGCGTCATCGAGAAGCAGATGCCGGAGCCGGTGGCGGTGCCGACGGCGCGGCCGACGGCCAGCAGCACCAGCACGAGCGGCAGCTCGCAGGCGATGACGGTGACCATCTCGCGGCTCAGGCCGACGCCCGCGTAGGGGGAGCCGGAGGCGGCGCCGCCGAGGATGATCGCCAGCGCGGGGATCAGCAGCAGGTAGAGGATCACGATCACGTCCGCCACGCCGGAGAAGGCGCTGAAGGAGAAGATCGGGATGAACAGCTGCAGCACCACCAGCGCGGCCAGGCCCACCAGCGGGGCCAGCAGGAAGGTGGTCCGGGACGCGGCGGCGGGGACGATGGTCTCCTTGCCCATGAGCTTGAAGAAGTCATAGAAGGGCTGGAGGATCGGCGGGCCGACGCGCTTCTGCATGCGGGCGACGAGCTTGCGGTCGATGCCGGCCAGCAGCAGGCCCACGAGGAAGCAGAACAAAAAGCCCGGGAAGATGAGGATATAACCCAGATAGCTCAGGGCGGAAATCAGAAGTTGTGGCATCTGTCCCACCTCCTTACAAAACGATCTGCAGGAACACGACCGCCAGCGACAGCGCGACCACGGCCCAGAGCGCGTAGTCGTTGACCACGCCGCTGTGCAGGTCGTACATGAAGCGGAAGTAGTGTCTCCAGTTGTGCTTGAAGCCCCAGAAGAGGTCGCCGCCGCCCACCTGGGAGTAGACGCTCTCTTCGCCGCCGAAGAACAGGTCGTACTTGCCGGGGACCTTTTCGCCGGCGTTCTCGCTGACGCGGTCGTACTTGCCCAGCACCGCCGCGAGCGTGACGGCCAGCAGCATGATGCACAGCACCAGCAGCCAGGACACCGGGCTCCACACGCCCACGTGCACGAAGCTGACGGTCTGCTGCGCCGGGGCGAGGCCGCCCATGACGCTCTCGGCGTAGCCGGCGCCCATCATGTCGTTGATGTACTGCCCGACGGAGAACACGGCGCGGGCCGCGGGCTCGGTCAGCCAGCGGGTGACGTAGTCCGGGAACAGGCCCGTCACCACGCACAGCGCCGCGAAGATGCCCATCGCGAAGCGCATCCCGAAGGGGACCTCGGTGACGTTCTCGTACGCGGCCGGGAGCCGCCCGAAGAAGACCGACTGCGTGACCTTCACGAAGGAGGCCAGGGTCAGCACGCTGGTGATGAGCGCGATGATCGTCACGAGCAGGAAGCCGATGTTCCCGCTCTCGACCGCCTTCTGGTAGGTGGCCTGGTAGATCATCCACTTGGAGGCGAAGCCGTTGAAGGGCGGGATGCCGCTGATGGAGGCCGCGCCGATCAGGAACAGCACCGTGGTGTGCGGCATCTTCTTCGACAGGCCGCCGAGCTTGCCGAGGTCGGTCGTGCCGGTCTTGTGCAGCACCGCGCCGGCCGTGAGGAACAGCAGGCCCTTGAACAGGGTGTGGTTCATCGCGTGGTAGAGGCCCGCGGAGATGCCCAGCGCCGTGGCCAGGCCGGCCGCGGAGAGCACATAGCCGATCTGCGAGATCGAGTGGAAGGCCAGCAGGCGCTTGAAGTCGTGCTGGGCCAGGGCCATCGTCACGCACACGAACATGCTCACGCTGCCCACGAACACCAGCATGAACTGGATCGTGCCGAGTCCCATGCTCTGGAACAGGAAGTACACGAGCCGGATGATGCCGTACAGGCCGCTCTTGGTGAGCACGCCGGAGATCAGCACCGAGATCGAGGCCGGGGCCGCGCCGTGCGCGTCGGCAGCCAGCGGGTGGAAGGGCACCAGGAAGGCCTTGGTGCAGAAGCCCACGAACAGCAGCGCGAAGGCGACCTTCGTGGCGTTGTTGAGCCCGCCGGGGATCAGGGCGGACAGCTGCGCGAAGTTCAGGGTATGTACCTGCGCGTAGAGCAGGATCGTGCCCGCGAGGATGCAGCTCGAGCCGATCGAGCCGACGACGAGGTACTTGAACGCGGCCTCGAGCGCGCCGTTGGCCGTGTTGCGGAAGGCGGTCAGGGCCACGGCCGCGAAGGTGAGGATCTCCACCATGATGAACATGTTGAACAGATCGCCCGAGAGCACGAGGCCGAGCACGCCGCCGGCGAGCATCAGAAACAGCGTGTAGTACTGCGGGATGTTGTCGTCATGCTCCATGTAGCGGAAGGAGTAGAGGCAGGCGACGAAGACCGCCGTGGCGATCAGCAGGCCGAAGAAGAGGCTCAGCGCGTCCACCTCGAGCGCGATGCCGATGGCGTAGCCGCCGGCCGGGACGCGTCCGCCCATCCAGTAGGCGATGATCTCGCCGCCGAGCATGACGGGCCGGACGAGCGCGATCAGGAAGGCCAGGGACGAGGCCACGGACAGGAAGGCCAGGATATGGCGGGCCCAGCGGTTCCTGCCGAACAGGACGATCAGGAAGGCGCCGAGGAACAGCACCATGATCGCGTAGATCGGGAAGTGCCGGTAAGACAGGATATTCAGCCAGTTCATCCTCTCAGCCTCCTTATCTCACGCGTGTCGAGCGTGCCGTAGGACTCCTGCAGCTTCATCACGAGCGCAAGGCTCATGGCCGTCACGCAGGCGCCGATGACGATGCTGGTCAGCGTCAGGGCCTGCGGGATCGGATCGACGAAGAAGCTCGACGGGGTCAGCTCGCCCCAGGTGAAGATGGGGGCGGTGCCGCCGGGGTTGAAGCCGATGGAGATGATCAGCAGGTTCACGCCGTAGTCCATGATGGACAGGCCGATGACGGTCTTGACGAGGTTGTACTTGGTGACGATGCAGTACATGCCCAGGGCCAGCAGGAAGAAGGACACGATATAGTTCATCAGGATCATTTCCTTCCCTCCCTTTCCGCGTCCGCGTTCTGCAGGACGGAGAGCATCAGCAGGCTCACGGAGCTGATGCCGGTAAAGACCTTGACGCCCACGGTCAGGTTCATCCAGAGGATGGTGCCGGAGCTGTACAGGTCGCCCACGCTGCCGGCGCGGTAGAGCACGTTCTCGCAGAACTGCGCGCCGCAGGCCACGCCCAGCAGGGCCAGGGCCACGTAGACCACGGAGGCCAGGCCCTCGCCGTGGTGCACCAGGCCGAAGCTGATGGTCCCGGAAGCCGCCTCGTAGCCGTAGCCGAGCGCGATCAGCGCCACGACCGCCGCCACCAGCACGCCGCCCTGGAAGCCGCCGCCCGGGGACAGGTGGCCGTGGGTGATGATGTAGCAGATGTAGACCAGCGCGAGCGGGACGATCACGTCGGCGCCGCAGGGCACGATCACGTTCTGCACCCGGATGCCGTCTTTCATGACTGATCCCCCTCCTTTTTGTCTTTCTTCGTGAAGAGGATGACCATCGTGCCGGCGACGGCGGTGATGAGGATGAAGGCCTCGCCCATGGTGTCATAGCCACGGAAGTCGAAGACGATGCTCGTCACGTCGTTGACGGCGCGGGCGGTATCCAGGTTCTGCCGCACGATGGCGGCCGCGGCCCCGTCGGTCTCGCCGTCGTCGTAGGACGCGGGGTCCTGCTGCAGCTCGTAGACGGAAGTCGCCGCGTTTTGCCCCTCATAGGTGCGGGGCATGGCGGCCATGGTGACCGCGGCGTAGACGCCGGCCACCAGGAAGACGCCGAGGCAGACCCAGGTCAGGAATTTTTTCATTGGTCGCCGCCTCCTTTGATCTTTCTCAGGGTGACGATGAAGATCAGCGGGGTCAGCGCCGCGCCGACGGCGGCCTCGGAGATGGCCACGTCGGGGGCGTGCAGCAGCAGGAACTCGGCCGCTGTGAACAGGCCCGTCACGCCCAGGGCGATCACGCTCGACAGGAGCTTCTCCGAGCTGACGGCCAGGATGGCGGACACGACCAGACCCAGCAGGATCAGCGCGTTGAGGATCACGATCCAGGTACTCATTCGCTGTCCCTCCCCAAATCATCGGTCTCCATGGGCTTTTCGGGGCGGATGCCCGCCTTGTACGCGCCTTTGGCGATGGCGTGGGAGCCCACGGGGTTGGTCACGAGCACGAGCAGGCCGATCACGCCGATCTTGACGGCGGCGCCGGCGCTGCCCATGACGCACGCGGCGTACAGCACGCCGCCGATCGCAACGCCCAGCATGCCGAGCGTGGCCACGCAGGTGCTGGCCTGCATGCGGCTGAAGGCGTCGGGCATGCGCAGGATGCCCAGGGTGCCGGTCAGGGCGAAGAAGGCGCCGAGGCCCAGCAGCGCGTCGATCACGATGCGAAGCGCCATTACCGGTCCCTCCTTCCCTTTTCCAGAAAGCGCCCGACCAGCAGGGTGTCGACGAGACCCAGCAGGGCGCAGATGACGGCGATGTCCAGATAGATGCCCCTGCCGCTGTAGAGCGAGAACAGGATCATCGCGCAGCAGACGAGGATGTCCGCCGCGTCGCCCGCGACCATGCGGTCGGCGGACGTGGGGCCCTTGACGAGCCGGATCAGGCTCAGGGCCGCGAAGGCCGCAAACAGCACGGCGAAGATGATCAGATCGGTCGTCATATTCATTTCCAGAACCTCCCGATCCATTTCTCCAGCGTGCCCTTGATGGCCTCGCCGGCCTCGGCGCCGTCGCAGAGAGCGTCGATCCAGTGCACGTAGTAATACGTCTGCCCGGCCTCCTCGGCGATCTCCATCGTGATGGTGCCGGGGGTCAGGGTGATGGAGTTTGCGAGGGCGGCCTTGCCGTAGTCGCTCTCGAGCGCCACGGGGACCTTGACGATGCCCGGGTTGATCTTCCTGCCGAAGACGTAGCCGACCATGGCGCAGTTGGCCTTGACGAGCTCCACCGGGAAGACGCAGATCCAGTAGAACAAGGCGACGAAGAACTTCGCCGGATTGAAGAACCAGAAGGCCTTCTCATGGATGAGGAAGCGCGCCGAGAACAGCGCCGCCGCCAGGCTCACCACCGCGCCCACGATCAGCTCCTGGGGGCGGAACGACCAGGTCAGCAGCAGCCAGAAGGCATAGCAGACCAGGCAGGTGGTCAGCACGGCGGGGAATGTTGTTTTTCTCAAGAAGCAACATCTCCTTATCTAAATTAAAAATACGTACCTTGTAGGCTTCCCCCTTTGGGGGGAAGCTGTCAGCGAAGCTGACTGATGAGGGTGTCCGTTGATTGAGCGCTCCTTACAGGCTTCCCCCTTTGGGGGGATTGCGCTTTTGCGCCGCCGGGGGCGGATACAGCAAAAGCGGAATTTCCGCAGCGGTCGGAAAACCGGAGGAAAGCGTACGCCCGAACGGTTTTCCGGGCACCGCAAGGCGGAAGCTGTCAGCGAAGCTGACTGATGAGGGGGACGTTTGCGAGCGCCGCCGGGGGCGGAAGAAGCGAGCAAAAAGGAGTGGCAGCCGCGCCGCTTTGCGGGCAGGTTTTCACGCCTGCACGCAAACGGCATCGCGGCAACAGGGGCCGTTGATCGAGCGCTCCATATAGGCTTCCCCCTCTGGGGGAAGCTGTCGCCGCAGGCGACTGATGAGGGTTGGTCAGTCGTCGGTCCCTCATCCGTCTGCCCTTCGGGCAGCCACCTTCCCCCACAGGGGGAAGGCTTTATGGCTTCTCCCCCCGGGGGGAGAAGCTCCCGCGCAGCGGGTGATGAGGGGGGACGTTTGCGAGCGCCGCCGGGGGAATTGCGGGCCGCCGCTGCCGGCGGCAGAGAAAGGCGGCCCGCAATTACCGCAGCGGTCGGAAAACCGGAGGAAATGCGCAAGCCCGAACGGTTTTCCGGGTACCGCAAGGCGGAGGAAGAAGCGAGCAAAAAGGAGTGGCAGCCGCGCCGCTTTGCGGGCAGGTTTTCACGCCTGCACGCAAACGGCATCGCGGCAACAGGGGACGTTTGCGAGCGCTCCATACAGGCTTCCCCCTTTGGGGGAAGCTGTCGCCGCAGGCGACTGATGAGGGTTGGTCAGTCGTCGGTCCCTCATCCGTCTGCCCTTCGGGCAGCCACCTTCCCCCAGAGGGGGAAGGCTTTATGGCTTCTCCCCCCGGGGGGAGAAGCTCCCGCGCAGCGGGTGATGAGGGGGGACGTTTGCGAGCGCCGCTTCACTCGACCCGCAGATCCTCCACGTAGCACTCGCGGCCCGCGGTCATGCGGATCGCCGTGCCGCCGCAGACGGGGCAGCGCGCCTCGCGCCTCGCGACGCTCCCCTCGTAGCCGCAGTCCGGACAGCGGAAGGCGGCCGGAACGGTCTCGATGACGAGCGCCGCGCCCTCGGCCGGGCCGCCCTTTGCCGCGAGCGGGAAGAACTCCCGCAGGCAGTCGGGGACGATCCCGGCGTACTCGCCGATCCGCATGCGGATCTCCAGCACGCGCGTGAAGCCCTGTTTTTCCGCCTCGGCGGCCACGATGCGCAGCACGCCCTCGGCGATGGACAGCTCGTGCATCAGCGGTCGAGGCAGCTGAAGCAGGGGTCGATGCTGGCGATGATGAGGCCCGCGTCGGCCACGCTGTTGCCGCGCAGCATGAAGGGCACGGTCGGGGTGTTCTTGTAGCTCGGCACGTGCACGCTGATGCGGTGGTTGTTGAGCGAGCCGTCGCCCACGACCATGTGGCTGAGCTGGCCGCGCGGCGCCTCGTGGCGCTTGACGGACACGCCCTCCTTGATCTTGAGCAGCTTGTTGCCCAGGTTGATCGGGCCCTCGGGCAGGTTCTCCAGCGCCTGGCGGATGATCTTGATGCTCTCGTAGCACTCGAGCGCGCGCACGACCACGCGGGCGAACACGTCGCCGTCGGGCACGACGGGCACGTCGAATTCAAAGTCGTCGTAGGAGGAATACGGCGCGTCGCGGCGCACGTCCACGTCCACGCCGGAGGCTCTCGCGTGGGGGCCGACGGCGCCCATGCGCAGCGCGTCGGCGGTGCTGAGCACGCCCACGCCCTTGGTGCGCAGGGCGATGGTCTTGTCGTTGAGCACGATCTCCACGATGCGGTCGAGCGGGGCCTTGAGCTTGTCGCAGGCCGCCAGCAGGTCGCGCCGCAGCTCGTCGCCGATGTCGCGGCGGCTGCCGCCGATGGTGATCATGGCGTAGTTGACGCGGTTGCCGGTCATGCGCTCGAGCAGATCCATGACGAGCTCGCGCTCGTCCCAGATGTGCATGAACATGCTGTCGTGGCCGATGATGTGGCAGGCGATGCCCATCCACAGGAAATGCGAGTGCAGCCGCTCGAGCTCGGCGGTGATGACGCGGATATACTGCCCGCGCTTGGGCACCTCGATGCCGTTGATGTCCTCGACGGCCATGGCGTAGGTCATCGCGTGCGAGTGCGAGCAGATGCCGCACACGCGCTCGACCAGCACCAGGGTCTGGATGGCGTTGCGCTCGGTGGCGAGCTTCTCGATGCCGCGGTGGTTGTAGCCGACGAAGACCTCCGCGTCCTTGATGATCTCGCCCTCGGTGTAGAGCTTGGCGTGGATCGGCTCCTCGAGCGAGGGATGGTAGGGGCCGATGGGAACGATGTAGCTCATGTCTGGTCCTCCTTTGTCTTTGCCATGTTCTCAACGAGCTCGCTGAGCGGGGTCACCATGATCTGGCCGCGGCCCTCGGTCTCGAGCATGTCCTCGGGCAAAAACAGCCGCTTGGACGTGTCCAGTCCCTCGAACGTGACGCCGAAGAGCTCGTTGAGCTCCCGCTCCGGCCAGGTGGCCGCGGTGTCGTAGATGTCCCCGATGGAGGGGAGGCTGGTCTCGCCGATCACGTGATAGGACTCGACGTCCGGATCGACCGCGTAGTCCCAGGCGACGTCCAGCTGGCCGTCCTTGTTGAGGAAGCCGTGGATCATCACCAGGAAGTGCCCGGCCTTTTTCATGCGCTCGGCGATGGGTACGATCTGGTCCTTCGTGATGACCGTCTGTTTGTACTCCTGCATTCCTTTCACCTCTGCTTGTACGTGGCAAGCGCCGATGAAATGCCGCTTCGGCGCTTTGCGGTCTTTTTCCGCCGCGCGTTCGTCTCGAGATCTTGACGTACACAAAGTACGCCTGCGATCTCTCGCCTTCCCCGCGACAAAAAAACCCTCGCAAATCGCTCTCGCGGATCTCATCATCGCTTACCAAAAATATTTGCCGTTTATCTCAATTCGGGCTCCCGAATTGTCTGCCTGTTCTTTGTGGGGACGATCCGCGGATCGCCCGCCGCTTTGCCGCATCTGCCTCAGCAGATCCTGGGCAGCTGCGCGCCGTCGTCAGAACAACACCGTAAGGTCATGTGCCCGCGCCAGCGCGGTCACATCGACCGACGGAATTGTTCTTCCTCTCCAAATCGCACCCGCTTCGCTGGGCTGCGATTTGGTTTCGGGTCAGCAGATCCTGGGCAGCTGCGCGCCGGATAGCTTCTGCAAAATCCTCCGGCCGCCGTGAGCGGTGCGCAGCGTCACGCGGCCGGGGGCCTCCGCCGTCACGGTGCCGATCGCGGCCGCCTCCGCGCCCAGCGGATGGCTCCGCAGCGCGGCCAGCGCTTTTTCCTCGTCCTCGGGCGGCACCACGGCCAGCAGCTTGCCCTCGTTGGCGCAGTAGAGCGCATCGAGGCCCAGCATGGCGCAGGCCGCGCGCACCGCGCCGCGCACCGGGATCGCGTCCTCCTCGAGCTCGATGCCGAGGGCCGCGCCCTCCACGAACTCGCACAGCGTCGTCGCCGCGCCCCCGCGGGTCGGGTCTCGCAGCACGCGCACCCGCGCGCCGCTGTCGAACAGCGTCTCGACAAGGCCGCCCAGCGCCGCGCAGTCGGAGCGCAGCTCGCCCTCCATCAGGCCGCTGCGCGCGAGCATCACGGCCGTGCCGTGGTCGCCCAGCGTGCCGGAGACGAGCACCCGGTCCCCCTCGCGGATCGCGCGGGGGCTCAGCCCCGGATGCCGCAGGAAGCCGATGCCGGCGGTGTTGATATAGACCCCGTCGCCGCGGCCGCGCTCGACCACCTTCGTGTCGCCGGTGACGATCCGCACGCCCGCCTCCGCCGCGGCGCCGCGCAGCGACTCGATGAGCCGCCGCAGTTCCGCGACGGGCAGCCCCTCCTCGAGGATCAGCGCGAGGCTCAGATATTTCGCCTCCCCGCCGCACATGGCCAGGTCGTTGACCGTGCCGCAGACGGCGAGCTTGCCGAGGTCGCCGCCCGGGAAAAAGCGCGGCGTGACTACGAAGCTGTCCGTGGAGAACACGAGCTTTTCCGCGCCGGGCAGCAGCGCCCCGTCGCCCAGCTCGCGCAGCGCGGGATTGTCCAGCGCCGGCAGCAGCAGCTCTTCGATCAGCCGGGAGGTCTTCTTCCCCCCGCTGCCGTAATCCAAGGTAATGATCTCGTCCATAAAATAATACTTCCTTATAGGCTTCCCCCGTCGTCAGAACAACACCGTAAGGTCATGTGCCCGCGCCGGCGCGGTCACATCGACCGACGGAATTGTTCTTCCTCTCCAAATCGCACCCGCTTCGCTGGGCTGCGATTTGGTTTTTCCTCAGCCGCGCCGCTTTGCGTGCGCTCCATACAGGCTTCCCCCTTTGGGGGAAGCTGTCAGCGAAGCTGACTGATGAGGGGGACGTTTGCGCAAGCCCCTCATCCGTCTGCCCTTCGGGCAGCCACCTTCCCCCAGAGGGGGAAGGCTATATGGAATCGTTATATAAATACGCTGCCGAGCAGGCGCCCTCCGAGGACACCATGCAGGGCCCGACCGGGTCCTCCGGCGTGCAGGCCCCGCCGAAGAGCGGGCAGTCCGCCGGGCGGCAGCGCCCGCAGATCACGTCCCCGCAGCGGCAGGGCGTACTCCGCGCCGGGGCGGGACGCAGGCCGAACCGCCTTTCCGCGTCGAGCGCCGCGAACGCCTCCCGGAAGCCGAGGCCGCTGCCCCCGATCTCCCCGAGGCCGCGCCAGAGCGCCGTCCTCGGCTCGAACACGCGCGCGATGACCGCCTGCGCGCGGCGGTTGCCCTGCGCGCTCACGGCGCGCTCGTAGGCGTTTTCCAGCTTCGGCCGGCCCGCCCCGATCTGCCGCAGCAGCAGCGTCAGCGCCCGGACGATCTCGCCCGGCTCGAAGCCGCCGACCACGGCGGGGATGCCGTATTCTTCCGGCAGGAAGCGGAAGGCCTCCGCGCCCAGGATCGTCGCCACGTGGCCGGGGCACAGGAAGCCGTCCACCCGGAAGTCCTCCGTGGCGATCAGCGCGCGCAGCGCGGGCTCGACGGTCCGGAGCATCGAGAGCACGGAGAAGTTCTCCACGCCCTGCTCCTGCGCCGTCAGCGCCGCCGCGGCGGTGCCGGGGGCCGTGGTCTCAAAGCCGACGCCGAGGAACACGACCTCCCGGTCGCTCTCCCGCTTCGCCAGCTCCACCGCGTCCACCGGGGAGTAGCACAGCTCGACGCGCGCGCCGAGGGCGCGGCGGCGCTGCAGGCTGTCGCCCGGACGGCTGCCGGGCACGCGCAGCATATCGCCGTAGCTGGCGATCACCACGTCGGGCCGCATGGCCAGCTCCAGCACCGCGTCGATCTCCTCCGGCGGCGTGACGCAGACCGGGCAGCCCGGCCCGCTCAGCAGCTCCACGCCCTCCGGCAGCAGGCTTTTGATGCCTGCGCGGGCGATGGCGTGGGTGTGCGTGCCGCAGACCTCCATGAGACGCACGGGTTCAGAGCGCATGCTTCAGCTCCTCCCAGGTCTCGAGGTCGTCCAGCGCCTGCCGCTCGGGCAGCCGCTCGATGGCGAAGCCCGCGTGCACGATCACATAATCGCCGATCCGCGGCTCGTCGATGAAATCCACCCGCAGCCTCCGCCGCAGGCCCAGCGACTCGCCGACGGCGTTTTTGCCGTCGGGGTCGATCTCGATCAGCTTCAATGGCACCGCCAGACACATTCGTTTATTCCTCCATCCGCGCGCTCGCGATCATCAGCTGGCCGAGACTGAGCCCCTCGTCGTTGGGCGACACCCGGCGGTGCCGCAGGACGCGGAAGCCCTCCCGCTCCAGCCGGCGCGGCAGCGCGTCCGTCAAGATCATATTCTGAAACGTACCGCCCGAGAGCGCCGCGTCGTTGACGCCCGTCTCCGCGCGGGCGGCCAGACACATCCGCGCGCCCATCTCGACGAGCGTGTTGTGGAAGCGCCCGGCGATCTCGCCGACGGGCACGCCCGCGTCCCTGTCGCGCACGACGGCGCGGATCATCTCCCGCCAGTCGAAGCGCAGCGGCTCGCCCGCGAGGATCACGGGGTAGACGCCCTCGGCGGGCACGGCCGCCGCCTCCAGCAGCACGGCGCCCTGCCCCTCGTAGGAGGCGCGGCGCCTGACGCCCAGGAGCGCGGCCACGCCGTCGAACAGCCGCCCCATCCCGCTCGAGAGCGGGCAGTTCAGGCCGTTTCGCAGCATGGTCTCCCAGCCCTGCGCCTCCGGGAAAGCCCCGGGTTCGCAGCCGCTCTCGCGCAGGAGCGCGAAGGCGACGCGGTCGAGCTCCTCCGTCGCCCGGTCCCCGCCGATGAGCGGGATGGGCCGGATCGAGCCGAAGCGCGTAAAGTCCTTGTGATCCCCGATCAGGCACTCCCCGCCCCAGGCCGTGCCGTCCGTGCCGTAGCCGGTGCCGTCCCAGACAAGGCCGATCGCCCTGCCGCTCAGGCCGTTGTCGGCCAGGCAGGCGGCCAGATGCGCGTGGTGGTGCTGCGCCTGCACGAGAGGCAGCCCCTCGCGCGCGGCGCGCTCCCTCGCGTACTCGGTGGACAGATAGTCCGGGTGCCTGTCGCACACGAGCAGGCGCGGCTTTACGTCGAACAGCCGCTCGAAATGCGCGATCTGCGCGGCGTAATGCTCGTAAGTCTCCAGATTTTTCAGATCCCCGATGTGCTGGCTCGGGAAGGCGTGATCCCCGCGGCTGAGTGCGAAGCTGGCCTTCTGCTCGGCCCCGCAGGCGAGCACGCCGTCCTTCAGCCCCTCGACGCGCAGCGGATAGGGCACGTAGCCCCGGCTGCGCCGGGCAAAGAGCGGCCCGCCCTCCGTGGCCCAGAGCAGCGAGTCGTCGCAGCGGGTCTGGATGGCGCGGTCGTGCAGCAGAAAGCCGTCGGCGATGCCGCGCAGCTCGGTGAGCGCGGCCTCGTTATCCTTGAGGATCGGCGTGTCGGAGAGGTTGGCGCTGGTCATGACGAGCGCCTCGAAGTCCTCCAGCAGCAGCACGTGCAGCGGCGTATAGGGCAGCATCACGCCGAGACGGGCGTTCTCGCTCAGCCACGCATGGCCGCCCGGCGCGCGCTTGCGCAGCAGCACGATGGGCTTCTGGTGCGAGAGCAGGGCCCTCTCCTCCTCGGGCGAGACGAGGCAGAGCCTGCGGACCGCCTCGAGGTCGCGCGCCATGAGGGCGAAGGGCTTCTCGTCGCGCCTCTTGCGCCGCCGCAGCTCGCGCGCGATCGCCTCATCGTCGCAGCGGCAGGCCAGATGCATCCCGCCGAGGCCCTTGACCGCGACGATCTTCCCGGCCCGGAGCGCCGCCTTCGCCAGCGCGATCGCGTCGCCCGGCGTCTCGCGCCCCTCCGCGTCCAGATAGAAGACCCGCGGCCCGCAGACCGGGCAGCAGTCCGGCTGGGCGTGGTAGCGGCGGTCGGTGATGTCGTGATACTCCCTGTCGCAGTCCGGGCACATCGGGAAGGCGCTCATCGAGGTCCTGGCCCGGTCGTAGGGGATGTCCTTGATGATGGTGAAGCGCGGCCCGCAGTTGGTGCAGTTGATGAAGGGATAGCGGTAACGCCGGTCCTTCGGGTCGAGCAGCTCGCGCCGGCAGTCGTCACAGATGCCGACGTCCGGGGAGATGAGGGTGTTGCGTTTTTCCCCGGCCCGGCTCGCGCGGATCGTGAAATCCGGATAGCCGACCGGCTCCAGGCCGTACGCGGCCTCCACCCGCTCGATCAGCGCCAGGGCGGGCGCGCGCTCCGGCAGGAGCTGCGCGAAGCGGTGCAGGGCCTCGCCCTCGCCCTCGAGCTCCAGCTCCACGCCGGAGGCGGTGTTTTTGATATAGCCGCGCAGGCCGAGCTCCGTGACCAGCCTGTGGATGAACGGCCGGAAGCCCACGCCCTGCACGATGCCGTGAACGGTGATCTGCGCTCTCTCCAAGGTCCTCTTCTCCGCCATCGTATGGAAGGCCCCCTGCCGGGGGCGCTTCGAAATCATGCCATAACGCACTATATTATAATTCTTTTTCGCGTTTCCTTCAAGGGGCTTTCCTCAAATTCCGGAAGTATTTTGTTGTTTTTTTGACATACGCGGCGCTTGACCGCGGCGGGGCGCGTCCTGTATAATAGATAAGCCTGAACCAATTATTTGCAGGAGGTCCCTATGGAAGTCTTTGTCAGATCGCTGCACGCCCGTCTGGAGGAAAAGCCCGTGGAGATGCGTATGTTTGAGACCTTTATCGACCGCGCGCTCGAAGAGATGCAGAACGCCGGCTATTTCTCCAACCTCGACCCCGCGCTCCAGGCCAAGGTGGATTCCGAGGATCAGGAGGAGAGCCTCGAGATCAAGACCGCGCTGGCCAAGGAGATGGCGCACCACAGCTTCATCAAGGCCTCTCACTCCATCGACCTGAAGGACGGCCGCACCGCGCGCCACATCCAGGTCAAGGTCGACCCCGCCTTTCTCAACTGCCTCACGCTGAGCATCCAGGGCAGTCTGGAGGGGCTGTACCTGACCGGCGCGCACAAGAAGAACGCGGACGAGCGGATGTATTACCTCATCCAGAGCGACGCCACCGGCGAGGTCTGGGACGCCCTCCGCTCCAAGATCGACGCGCTGGATTATCTGTACGGCTGCTTCACCGTCATCCTGCTTCCGCCGCTGGTGGACTGAGCGCGCCGCATACCGGCCGAAAACGCCAAAAACAGGGAGAGCCCCGCGGGGCTCTCCCTGTTTCGTTCTTTTTCGTTCCGCTCTCGTCAGCGGTGATCGCTGGTCAGGTCGATGTAATCGCACTCGGCCTGCGTCAGCACGGTGTCGAGCGCGGCGAGCGTGCTCTGCAGCTCGGCGTGGTTGGCCGCGCCGATGATCGGGAACACGTCCAGCGCGCCGAACATGGTGTAGGCCATGCAAAGCTGCGCGATGCTCACGCCCTTTTCCTTCGCCAGCTCCGCCGCGCGCTCGACACGGGTGAAGTTGTCGTCGCCGCAGTAGCCGATGCGCACGCCCTCGGGGATGCTGTCGGGATCGTTTTTGAACATCTCGCGGGTGAAGCGCCCGGTGCAGAAGCCGCCGGACAGCGCGGAGTAGGACGCCACGGGGATGCCCTTTTTGATGAGATACTCGCGGGCCTCGGCGTACTTGGGGCCGGAGAGGGAGCCGCTGCCGGCGCGGAAGGGATCGCCCAGCATCTCGGCCACGGAGTAGTGCTCCTCGACGATGCTGAAGCCCTCCTGCCCGGTAGCCTCGGCGTAGTCGTTGGCCTCCTTGATGCGGTCATAGCCCCAGTTGGCGGCGCCGAAGGCGAGGACCTTGCCCTGCTTCTTGAGCTTGTTGAAGGTGTCGATGATCTCGGAGACCGGGGTCTCGGGGTCGTCGCGGTGCAGGTACAGCACGTCCACATAGTCGGTGTAGAGCTTGGCCAGGCTGTCGTTGACCTCGGACTCCATGTCGTAGCTGTGCACGGCGGTGCGCATGAGGAAGGGGTCGAAGTCGAAGTAGCGCGGATGGCCGCACTTGGTGGTGATGATGATGTCGTCGCGCTTGATGCCGCGGCTCTTGAGCCACTTGCCGAGGGCGATCTCGGTGGAGCCGACGTTCGGCGCGCCGTAGCTGTGCGCAGAGTCGAGCACGTTCACGCCCTGCTCCCAGGCGTCGTCCAGACGCTCGAAATGCTCGGGGCGGCCCGAGGGATCGGTGATGAACATGGTGCCGATGATGAAGCGGCTGGCCTTCTTGTCGATGCCCTTGATCTTTCCGTACTGCATAAATCTCGTCCTTTCAAAACAGATTCCATCCGGGGCGGAAGCCCTTGTTTTCACCCCATCAGTATACCAAACGCGCGCCCAAAGTCAAGACTTATTCGGTAACTTTATAAAATATTTTAAAAAACCTCCGCCGCATGGCAAGCTTTCTCTTGACGCTGTCGCCGGGGCTGTGTTACGATACGTTTGTTGAGAGCTTTATCAATTTGCCGGTCCTTCGGCCGGCCGAACAGGAGGGCAATATGGACAAATCCGTTCTCGGCGTTGGCATCATCGGCTGCGGAACCTTCTGCGGCGCCTATCTCTCCACCCTCGGCAGCGTTTTCAAAAACTGCAGGGTCGTGGCCTGCTCGGACATCGACCTCGAGCGCGCGCACGCCGTGGCGAAGGAGTGGAACATCCCCCACCCCGGCACGACCGAGGAGCTGCTGGCCGACCCCGCGGTGGACATGTGCGTCATCGTGACCGGCCCGAACTCCCACTATCCGCTGATCCTGCAGTGCCTGCGCGCGGGCAAGCACGTCTACTGCGAAAAGCCCATGGCCATCACGCTCGAGCAGGCCGACGAGATCGTCGCCCTGGCCGAGGAAAAGGGCCTGCACGTCACCGTCGCGCCCGACACGATCCTCGACGCGCGGGTACAGACCATCCGCAAGGCCCTGGACGACGGGCTGATCGGCACGCCCCTGAACGTCACGCTCAACTTCGTCGGCCCGGGCGCGGACTTCTGGCACCCGCAGCCGGACTTCCTGTACAAGCCGGGCGGCGGCCCGATCATGGACATGGGCCCCTACTACCTCACCGTCGCGGTGAGTCTGCTGGGCCCCATCGAGCAGATCTTCTGCTACGCCTCCCGCGGCTTCGACACGCGCGAGATCCACGGGCACGACTGCGCCGTGGAGGTCGACACCGACTACACGGCCGTGCTCAGGTTCCGCAGCGGCGTGATCGGCAGCTTCAACGTCAGCTTCGACGGCGTGCGCACGCGCGCCCCCGGCATGGAGATCTACGGCACGAAGGGTGTGCTGCTCTGCCCCGACCCGAACACCCTGGCCGGGGAGCTGCAGCTCCTCGAGCGCGACAAGCTGCGCGCGGCGGTCGAGGCCTCCTCGGCCGAGCCCTTCGAGCGCGTGGACTACCTCTACTCGGACGAGAGCTTCTCCCTGTGCGAGACGATCGAGCCCGCCTTCCCGCAGCTCGACGCGCACCGCGGCATGGGCCCCTCTGACATGGCCGCCTGCGTGCTTGAGGGCACGCAGCCGCGCTGCTCGATGTACCTGGCCCGCCACATCACCGAGGTGCTGCTGGGCTTCGATATCTGCCTCAGGACCGGGCTGCCCTACACCCTGCGCACGACCTGCGAGCGCCCCGACCCCATCAAGTAACATACCCGGCAGGAAATCATACATACTATATAAAAGGAGAACGATCATGGAATATCTGCACATCCCCGGCATCGACAAGCCCGTCAGCCGCTTCATCGCGGGCACGGCCTTCATCATCGACCCCGCCGGCAGCGAGGAACAGCTCTCCCACATGGACGACGCGTGGGAAGAGGGCGTGAACATCATCGACTCGGCCCACAGCTACGGCGCGCCGAACGTCGGCGCGACCGAGATCGCCCTCGGCAAATGGATCCGGCGCCGCGGCATCAAGCGCGAGGACATCGTCATCACCAGCAAGTGCGGCCACCCGCGCTACTATGACTTCGACCCCTTCCTGATGCGCAAGTGCGTCCACTCCTACGACATGGAGTCCGATCTGAACGACACGCTGGCCAAGTTCTACACCGACTACGTGGACGTGCTCTACCTGCACCGCGACGACCCCGAGACCCCGGTCGAGGAGATCATCGACACGCTCAACAAGTTCAAGAAGCAGGGCAAGGTGCGCGTCTTCGGCGCGGCCAACTGGACCTGGGCGCGCGTGAAGGAGGCCAACGACTACGCCGCGGCCAGCGGCCAGCAGGGCTTCGGCATCGTGGAGGAGCACTACTCCCTGGCCGAGATGGTCGCCGATCCCTTCATGGCCGGCAGCGGCACGCTCTCCGGCCCGAAGTACGCCGCCGACCGGCAGGCGCTGGTGGAGGCGGGCATCCCCGTGGCGTCCTACTCGGCGCTGTCCGGCGGCTTCTGCACCGGGCGCTTCACCCGCGAGGCCTTCAAGGCCGCGCCCGAGACCTTCCCCGGCGGCGTGCGCGTCGGCTACTGCTACGACGACAACTTCACCCGCATCGAGCGCGCCGCGGAGCTGGCCGCGGCCAAGGGCCTGACCGTGCCGCAGGTCTGCATGGCCTACACCATGTCCGGCCCGCTGACCGTGCTGCCCATCATCGGCGCGGCCAACCGCGCGGAGCTGCGCAGCACGCTCTCCACGCTGGAGATCCGCCTGACGCAGGCCGAGTGCGACTGGATCGACCTGACCAGCGACGAGCGCCCCTTCTGAGGCGCCCCGCCAGAACCCTTCCCATCTCATACGGAAAAGAGGTCTTTCGACATGTTTTGTCCGCACTGCGGTTCTCCGGTAAAGGACGGCAGCAAGTTCTGCACCGAGTGCGGCGCGCCCCTGCCGGCCGCGCCCGCCGCGCCCGCCGCACAGCGCGCCCGGGCCGATCAGCTCGCCTCCGGCGCGGGCAGCGCGGCGCTCCTGCTGGGCTCCGCCGCCCGCAAGGCGCGCCTGGCCCAGGTCGTCTCCGAGGATCAGCTCGTCAGCGCCCGGACGTACAACGTCATCATGATCGGGGTGCTGCTCTGGGGCCTGCTCGTGAACGTGGTGATGTGCGCGACGCTGGGCGGCGCGGTCAGCCGCATCAACCCCATCGTCTTCCTGATCCTGTACGTGGCCTGCTCCATCGGCGGCATCGTGATCGCCGGCAAGTCCGACAAGCCCCTGCTCAGCTTCCTGGGCTACAACATGGTGGTCGTCCCCTTCGGTCTGGTGATCGCCTCGCTGGTGGACGCCTACGGCGGCGTCGGCTCGGAGCTCGTCCGGGACGCCTTCGTCTACACCATGCTGGTCACGCTGGGCATGGCCGCCGCGGCCGTCGCCTTCCCCGAGCTGTTCGCGAAGCTCGGCGGCGCCCTGCTGGGGGTGCTGATCGGCCTCGTGCTGTGCGAGATCGTGCTGCTCCTCTTCGGCGTCAGCCAGGCGGTGTCGGACTGGATCGCCGCCGGCCTGTTCAGCCTCTACATCGGCTATGACGTCTACCGCTCCCAGCGCTTCCCCAGGACCGTGGACAACGCGGTGGACTGCGCGCTGGACGTCTATCTCGATATCGCCAACCTCTTCCTGCGCATCCTGCGCCTGCTGTCCCGGAAGAAATAAACCCGGCCAAACAGGGCCGGCGCCCATCCTGTCGGATGGGCGCCGGTCTCTTTTTTTCTGTTTTCCGCTCAGAACGACAGCACCGGCGGCATGCGCCGCTTGTGCGCGGCGGCGGCCTCCTTGCGGCGGATCTTTTCGTCCGTCGCCGCGTCGCCGCTCGAGCCGAGGCGGATATAGTCGTGGATGGCGCGGTAGCTCACGCCGAGCTTCTCCTCGTCGCTCATGCCGGACAGGCCGTCGCTCGGTGTCTTCTCCACGAGCTCGCGCGGCAGCTCCGGCATCGTCAGGCCGACGGCCACGACCTCCAGGCTCGTCAGCGCGCCCAGCAGCGAAAAATCGCAGGAGGTGTCGCCGTCCTTCGTGCAGTAGCCGACCGTGGCCTCGGAGAGGTTGCCCGTGCCGACAAGGCGCGCGCCGAGGGCCTGCGCGGCGTAGCGCAGCGCCGTCATGCGCAGGCGCGGGCCGACGTTGATATCGCTCTCGCGGCTGAAGGGCACGGGGAATTCCCCGTCCTCCGGCGCCTTTTCCGGCTCGAACTGCGCCTTGAGCGCGCGGTGCATCGCGCCGATGTTCACGGTGCGGCTCCGGATGCCGAGGGCCGCGCAGACGCGGCGGCTGTCGGCGATGTCCTTCTGCTCCCCGTCGGGCAGCATCAGGCCGTATACGTTCTCCCCTCCCAGCGCGCGGGCGCAGAGGGCCGCGGCCACGGAGGAATCCTTGCCGCCGGAGACGCCCAGCACGACGCGCGTGAAGCCCTGCTCCGCCGCCAGCGCCTTCAGCGCCGCGACGAGCCCGTCCCGGGCCGCGGCGGCGTCAAAGCGGTATCCGCTCATGGCCGGGCCTCCTTTCGGGCCGACTCGCCCAGCATCTTCATCTTCATGTCGTAGTAGGCCAGGCTCATGTCCAGATAATGCCAGTGGGGGTTGGAGAAGCGCTGCTCCTCCTCCCAGATCTCCTCGCGAAGCTGGCGCTTGACGCGCGCGGCGATCTCGCTCAGCTCCTCGGGCTCGAAGCAGCGTCTGCCGTCCTTGATGACGGTCTGCCGCAGCTTTTTGGCGCTGTGGTTGTCCAGCGTGATCGTCTTCCAGGGGCGGATCGGGTCCTTGCAGCGGTAGGTCGTGGAGCAGTCCACCTCTTCCCCGGCGATGGTGATGAGGTCGGCCACGGCCAGCCCCTTCTCGTTGTAGAGGCGGTAGACGTCCTTGAGCCCGGGGTTGGTGGTCTTTTCCACCGTATCGGAGATCTTGATGCGCGGCTCCCACACGCCGTCGTGCTCGACCGCGCAGAGCTTGTACACGCCGCCGAACACCGGCTCGGAGCGCGCGGTGATCATCCGCTCGCCCACGCCGAAGGCGCTGACGGCCCCGCCCTGGCTCAGGATGGAGCTGATGGTGACCTCGTCGAGGCTGTTGGAGATGATGATCTTCGCGTCCGTAAAGCCCGCCTCGTCGAGCATGGCGCGGGCGGACTTGGTCAGATAGGCAAGATCGCCGCTGTCGATGCGGATGCCGTAGCTGCGCGACTCGATCCCCTGCTCGCGCATTTCGCGGAAGACGCGGATGGCGTTGGGCATGCCCGAGCCGAGCACGTCGTAGGTGTCGACGAGCAGGATGCAGTTGTGCGGATAGCGGGCGGCGAAGCGCCGGAAGGCGGTCAGCTCGTCGCCGAAGAGCATGACCCAGCTGTGGGCCATCGTGCCGCTGACGGGGATGCCGAACTTCTGTCCGGCCAGCACCGTGGCCGTGCCGGCCACGCCGCCGATCGCGCAGGCGCGGGCGCCGTAGACCGCCGCGTCGTTGCCGTGGGCGCGGCGCGCGCCGAAGTCCGACACGGCCCGCCCGTCGGCCGCGCGCACGATGCGCTGGGCCTTGGTGGCGATCAGGCTCTGGTGGTTGAACTGGGCGAGGATCTCGGTCTCGATGATCTGGGCCTCGACGATGTCGGCCATGACCGTGATCACGGGCTCGCCCGGATAGATGATGCTGCCCTCCGGGAAGGCGACCACGTCGCCGTGGAAGCGGAAGGCGCCCAGATAGTCGAGGAAGCGGTCGTCGAACTGCCCCAGCGAGCGCAGGTAGGCGATATCGTCGGCGTCGAAATGCAGGTTCACGAGGTAATCCACGATCTGCTCCAGCCCGGCGAAGATCGAGAAGCCGCCGCCGTCCGGGTTGCGGCGGAAGAACACGTCGAAGGCGACGCGCTGCCCGCGGCAGCCCTCGTCCAGAAAATAGCCGTTGGCCATGGTCAGCTCGTAGAGGTCCATCATCATGGCCGGATTGTTCGCGTTGGGAAATCTCATGTCTCGTTTCCTCCCTTATCTGTGTCTGACGTCGATCTGGCAGCTGCGCATCGTCTCCAGCGCGGCGCGGTGGTTTTCGGGCGTGACGCCCGCGCAGCACAGCGCGTCCACGCGCACTTCCGCCTCCGGAAGGGCGGCCTTGACGATCAGCGCGTTCGACACCACGCAGATATCGGTGCACAGGCCGATCAGCTCGATCGCCAGCTCCTCCCCGTCGCCCTCGCAGCCGGTCAGCTCCCGCACCAGCGCGGGCAGCTCCAGGCTGCCGAAGCTCCTCTTTTTCAGCCGCGGCGCGTCGCCGAGAGCCTCGGCGATCAGCGGGTGCAGCTCCCAGCCGGGCTCGCCCTCCACGCAGTGCTCCACCGGCAGCCAGCGCCCCTCGCGCGTCATGAGATAATCCTCCCCGTGGGTGTCGAGCGTGGCGATCACGACGTCGCCGAGCTCCCGCGCCCGGCGGATCTTCTCCGCGGCCGCGGGCACGATGGCCTCGGCCTCCGGCGTGCCGAGCGCGCCGTCGATAAAGTCCCTCTGCAGATCCACCGCAATCAGAACATGATCCTTCATCTTATCTCCCTCCGAATTCCGTACCGGCCGTCCGGGCCGGTCTCACACGCCGGGCTGCACGCGGATGCCGTGCAGGCCCATCAGCTTGACGAAGCGGTCGCGGTCGGTGCGGCCGGACAGGATCAGCGACACGACGCCGCCGTCGTTCAGCCGCAGCTCGACGGCCGTCTCGCGCTTGTTGGTGAAGCGCGCCCCGGTCACGTTCGCATACGCGAAGCGCGCGGCCTCCTTCTCGGCGGCCAGCAGCGAGCCGACCAGCATCTGCCCGCCCAGCGTCTGGGCGGCCAGCTGGATCTCCTCGGGCCGGAAGCGGATGAAGCCCGGGTTGAGCAGCGGGTTGGGCTTGCCGTCGGGCGACACCGAAAGCGTGCAGGAGATCTCCGGGAAGGTCCCGGCGAGCGCGTTCCTGCCGCCCTCGGCCGCCGCGGCGGCCGCGCCGGCGGCGGTGTTGGCGGCCAGCAGCTCCTCGTCGCTCATGGTGGCGATCTTCCGGCCCTTGAGGCCGAGGATCAGCAGCACGACGACCACGACGTGCACCAGCAGCTCGACGCCGGCGTTGAAGACGCCCAGCTTCTCGCTCACCGAGAAGAACAGCAGCGCCATGAGCAGCACGAACAGCGTGTCGAGGATATACAGCACCAGCGCCGCGATCAGCCAGCCGCTCTTCTTTTTGGAGAAGATGTAGGCCAGCACGTAGGGCGCCAGGATGAGCAGCGGCAGCACGATCCCGAGCAGCGTCGGCTCAAAGAGCGTGTAGGCCAGGAACACCGAACAGATATAGTATCTGTCGCTTCCGGCCAAATACAGGATGAAATTGACCACCGTCATCGCGATCACGAAGACGAGGGCGCTGCGCGCGGTGTTGTAGCGGCGCGCCGGGGAGCTGCTCGATTGTCTCATTTCGGGTTTCCTCCTGGCAGGTCATTTTTTCCATCTTACCACAGCCGCCGCCGTTTGTACAGCCGCCGGCGCGAAAAAGACCGTCCCCTTCGGGACGGTCTTTTTCGGCTTTGCGTATGCGGTTTTCTCCCCGCGCGGGTCTTCAGTCCGTCACGTCGAGGATCTGGATGTTGGGATTGCTCTCCGTGTAGGGGGCCCATTCCGGGACGCCCTCTCCGTTGGGATCGCCCGTTCTGGCAAAATTCGTCCAGTAGGTCGACATCATCTCGGACAGCGCATAGTCGGCCTCCGTGAACAGCGGCTGCCTCCAGCAGCGGTCGAGCGTATGGAAGATGTACCAGCACTCGCCGGTGTGGAACGCGCCGTAGCAGGTGCTCATGGGATCGTCGATGCCGGGGATGAAGTGCGTGAACAGATAGCAGTAGGCCGGGTCGCGGCCCAGCTCGACCTGGCTGTCGCCGAGGAGCGTGACGCCCGAGGCGAACATGCCGCCGAACTCGTCGGAGTTGGAGCCGATCATGTAGTCGATGTCGAGGTAGCGGCCCTCGGCGATCACGACCGCCTGGTCCTCGGTCATGAGCGCGCCGTCGATGCAGGTGATGGTGACGTCGACGCCGCTCTCCGCGACCGCCTCGTACAGCTCCATGTCGCCCATCGCGCGCAGCTGCTCGACCGACATGCCGAGCGCTTCCGTGAGCGCGGCGCCGGCGGCCTCGGCCTCCTCGAGCGGGGTCGTGGCCAGGATGTTCAGGAAGCCGCCGCTCTGGAAGATCGCGCGCTGGATGAGGCCCTCCATGGCCGGGGCGCAGACCAGCGTCGTCATATCCATGGCGCCGGCGGACTGGCCGAACATCGTGACCCGGTCGGGGTCTCCGCCGAAGGCGGCGATGTTGTCGTGGACCCACTCAAAGGCCGCGACCTGGTCCATCAGGCCGTAGTTGCCCGCGCAGCCGCCGGCCTCCGCCGCCAGATCCTCGTGGGCAAAGAAGCCGAACACGCCGAGACGGTAGTTGATCGTCACGAGGATGCAGCCCTTCTGAGCCATGATCTCGCCGTCGAACTCCTTCTCATAGCTCCAGCCGCTGCCGTTGCCGCCGCCGTGGATGTAGACCATGACGGGCAGGGGCTCGTCAGATACCCGGGCCGGAGTCCAGACGTTCAGGTACAGGCAGTCCTCGCTCATCTCCGGGTAGGGATCGCTGTAGAATTCCGGCTGGAAGTCGCCGTAGGCGAAGGTGCTCTGGGGGCAGATCGCGGAGAAGCTGTCGCAGGCGCGCACGCCCTCCCAGGGCACGACCGGCTGCGGAGCCTTCCATCTCAGCTCGCCGACCGGGGGCGCAGCAAAGGGCACGCCCTTGTAGATCACGGTGTTCCCGTCCTCCGACAGGACGCCGGTGATCAGGCCGCCGGTGACGCTGACCGGCTCGTTCGGATCGCGCGTCGCCGGCTCCTCCGGCTGTTCCGCGCCCGCGTCCGTTCCGGCTTCGACGGCCGGGGCGGTCTCCCCGGTCTCCGGCGCCTCGGCGCCGTCCGCAGCGGGGGTCTGGGTTCCGCAGCCGCTCAGCATGCCGATCAGCAGAGCCGCCGCGCAGAGGATCGCAAGAAGCTTTTTCATGGTTCCCTTTTCTCCTTTCAGAATCCGGACGGGAGCGCGCCGGACGCGGCGCGCTCTCTTTCCCTGTTTTCAGTATACAGGATGCGCGCGGCCAGAACATCATTTTTCTGCTGTTTCAAGATAAATGATTGCGTTTTTCGAAAAAACGCCCTATACTGATCTCATCGAAAAAGACGCTTTGGGAGGAGACGGCATGGACAGGCGTGTGGAGGCGTATCTCACCGGGCTCATGGTCGAGCGCGCCGGGGACGTGGAGCATCATTTTCGCTGGGAGCACGAGGTGGAGCTGCTGCTCTGCGTCCGCGAGGGGCGGCCCGACCGGCTTGAATCCGTGCTTGCCTCGCAGCGCGAGGCCTACGCGCAGACCATGGGCGACGTCCGCTTCGCCGCCCGGAAGGAGGACCGCGACATGTACCATTTCGTCAGCGCGGTCACGAACTTCTGCCATGCGGCGATCGAGGGCGGCGTGCCCGAGATCCTCGCGTACTCGATGATGGAGAGCTACATCTACTGCGCCGACCGGTATCGCGGCGATTATGGCGATTATTTTCTGGACGCGGTCTACTCCTTTGCCGGGGCGGTGGCGGACTACCGGATCGGGATCGGGGACGAATCGCCGCAGCTCCGGAAGATCAAGACCTACGTCATGGCCAACCTGAACAATCCGATCCGGCTGGGGGACGTCGCGGCGCTGCTGCGCCTGAGCCCCTCGCGCTGCTCCCATCTCTTCCGGGAAAAGACCGGGATGACGCTCCGTGAATATATCGAGCGCGAGCGGATCCACGCGGCCTTCGCCTATCTGGCCTACATGGACAAGCCGATCTCCTGGCTCAGCGAATACCTCTGTTTTTCCAGTCCGAGTCACTTTGCCTCCGTCTTCCGCCGGCATACCGGTCTCTCCCCCGGCCAATGGCAGAAGCAAAACCGGAGGCGGCCCTGACGCGCCTCCCCCGCGGGGCTGCAAAAAGAAGGCCGATGCTGTCACGCATCGGCCTTCCTGTTTATGCGCTTTTGCCCGGATCAGTACATGCCGCCCTTCCGGACGTGCTCTTTTTCGGCTTGAGGGCCGCTCTTTCCCATTCTGCGTATCTCTGCATGGATTTCTCAAAGCTGGTGTGGCCTCCGGTGCAGATCTCAGCAGCTCATTCATCCTATGCCGAACGTGTAAGCCCTACAGCCGCTCTTCTTCCAGCTTGTGGATCTTGCCCCGCAGAAGGACGCTCTGCGCGATCAGCGCGGCGACAAGCACGGCGCAGACGACGGAGAGGGCGATCACGGAGGCGGGCGTTTTCTGCCTGCCCGTTTCCTGCGCGGCGAGTGTGTCGGTCTTGACGGCTTCCTCCACGGTGAGGCTGACGGGCAGTTCAAAGGAGACGGAATTGCCGTCGTTGTCCTCGCCGGTGACGGTAAGCGTTCCGTCGAAGCTGCCGAGCACATCCTTCGGCGCCGTGAGGGTGATCTGTGCCTGCTTGGTTTCACCGGGCTGGATCGTGCCGACAAGCACGCTCTGACGCAAGGGCATCCCCGGCAGGGAGATCGTGACCATAGCGTTCACAACGTCGGCCTTGCCCATGTTCATCAGCGGGAGTGTGGCGGTGATGGAGTCCCCGGCCACAACGCTTTCGGCCATACGAAGCCCGCCCTGCTCCAAACGGATCTCCTGCTTTACGGGGACGGTGTAGCTGACAGAGAGCTTTGCTTCTTGTCCCAAGGACTGTCCGCTGAAATCAAAGCGCAGGCTGTGCGGTGTGACCTTTGCGGAAGAAAGCACGGTTACGGGGAAAGAGAGATCAAGGCTTTCGCCTGGCATTAGATCGCCCAGCACAACGGTGTCCAGTTCTTTCGGAAGAATATCTCCGCTGGGATCGCTGATCGTGAGCGACAGGTTTTCAAAACCGACGCTGCGGCTTGCGTTTGTGAGTTTGACTACAATCACGCCATCCTCACCCACGTTCAAGCTCGATGTGTCCTCTGAAATGCTGATCTGCGCAGGCTCCGTGTTCGGCTTTCCGTCCCGGATATGAATGATCGTGGGAAAATCTGTCGTCAGTTCCTTTCCGTCAGCGTCAGCGCCGGTCACCCGCACCGTACAGGGATAGTCCCCGTTGACGCGATCCGGGAACAGGGAGAGATGGAAGCGCACCGCCCACAGGCCGTCCTCCGCGCGCTGCGTCCTGGCGCTCATGCTCTGCGGCTTGAACGGGGAGCCTGCCTCGTCCCCGACGATCAGCTCCGCGGCGATATCGCCCGCGACCCGCTCCGAGCGGATCGGCAGGACCAGGCTCAGGCTGTCCCAGGAAACGACGGGCTCATAGCCCTGCAGATACGACCGGCTCATGTCATTGAAAACGGCGCGTTCATCGATCCAAAAGGCGTCTGCGCCGTCCGCATGTGCGCCGGGGATCATGGCCGCGACAAATAAGGCCAGCAAAAGAACAGAAAGACTCTTTTTCATATCACAGCTCCCGAATATTTTCTACGATGCTCTGGTTCAGCACGGCTCTCAGGCGCATCTTCAGCCCCGCGAAGCAGCACAGCACGCAGAGCGCGGCGAGGAGCAGCATGACGGGCAGCCCCGTCCACAGGTGCATATGCTCGCCCGTCCAGAAATGGTACCAGATCGCCGCGGCGACGTACGCGGCCGCGCCCAGCGCCGCGCCGATCGCGGTGTTGAGCAGCAGCGGCAGCCGATAGCAGTCCAGCAGCGCCTTCTCGTCCGCGCCCACGGCGCGGAGCGTGCCGATCATGCGCTCGTCGGCGCGGATGCGCCGCCCGGCGTTGCCCACCTGTATGGCCACCGCGACCGTGAAGAACAGCAGCAGCATCGCGGCGAACAGGCTCATGGCCGAGCGGATGGAGGCGACCTCCTCCCGCCAGGCGTTGAGCCAGTTGAACAGCTGCATGTCGCCGCGCATGGCGATCCGCTCCAGGCGCTTTTCCAGCGCCTGCTCCGTCTCCCGGTCCACGTCCTGCGTCAGAGAGATTTCCATGCCGGATATCTCCGTGATCTCAAAGCCCAGCGCCCTTGCGCCCGCCTCCGTGGTCAGCAGGCAGACCGTGCTGTCCCGGATCGCCTTGCCGCAGAGCACCGCGCCGACGGTGACCGAGGCGTCGTGCCGTTCCATCTGCGCGTACCGGGCGCGCATGGCGTCGAGACTCACGTCGTCGTACAGCTGCGGCTGGATGAGCTGCATCAGCTCCAGCTCCTGTCCGGCGCGGAAGAAATCATTGCGGTACTCGGCAAGGGGCTCCGTGCGGCCCCAGGTGCCCGTCGCCGCGACCACGTCCCCGTCGTCCAGCGGGAAGAGGTAATAGGTCGGCGCGTAGACCAGCACCTGCTCGCCGGCGTCGATGGCCCCCAGGTCGACCTTGCCCTCGGCGATGCGGTCGGTGAAATCCACCCGGCTCAGATCGGTGACATAGAGGATAAGATGGACGGGCCTCCCACTCAGCCCCTGCGCCTCCATGAGCGCGCACATCTGCCGATAGGTTTCCCAGGCGCTGCGCTGCTGGCGGGCGGTGGTGCTGTCCCCCTCGCCCGTCACGGGCGGCTCCGGGTCGTCCGGCGAAAAGCTGAGGTAATTCAGGCCGCTGCCCCCGCCGAAGACGTTGTAGATCCATGTGCTTTCGCCATCCGTGCCCTGCCCGGCCGCTCCGCCCGTAAAGGGCAGGAAGTAATCCGGCGCCTCGCCGTAGAGGAGCAGGTTGACCCGCGTCCCCGCCTCCAGGCCGGCCCGGTCCACCAGCGGCAGGCTGCGGATCTGCGCCACATCCTGCTCGGAGAGCTGGTTTTCCGGCCGCAAAACGGCGAAGGGCGTGTTGGAGAAGCTGCCCCTTCTGTTCGTCAGCGAGAAGGCCACCGGGCGGCTGCGGGCAAATTCCGACACCGCGTCGTAGACCTGCTCCCCGATGATGGCGGAGCAGATCAGCGTGGCGGCCACCAGCAGGGCGGCGCCGATCTGCCGCCAGGGGTGGATGCGCAGCTGCCGCGCGGCGATCAGCTTCGTGGCGTGAAAGCTGCTTTTGCTCTTGAAGCCGCCCGCCCGGCGCAGCAGCGCCGTGTCCCGCAGTACGCCCATGGGCATCTGCCTGGACGCCCGCCGCAGAGGAAGCCCGGACGCGAGCACGATGCAAAGCGCCGAGATCGCCATGACCGGCAGCAGCAGCCACAGGCGCGGCGCAAAGACCATTTCGTCCGGCGCCATGCGGCACAGCAGCCAGGAGACGAGCAGGCCGAGCAGCACGCCGGCCGGCAGCGTGAACAGGGTCAGAAGCCAGGCGTCGCGGCCGAAGATCCGGCGGATCTGCCGCCTGGTCGCGCCGACGGCCCGCAGCATCCCGATCTCTTCGGTCTTGGAGGCCAGCACGCCCTCCATCGCCGAGGAGATCCCGATGCAGACCGCCAGCAGCAACGCGCCCCCGAGAAGGAGCAGCATGGAGGTCATCTCCGTATAGAACGCCAGGTCCGTCCGGGCGGGATCGAGCGGCAGGACCATGCCCTCCGTGCGGCTGACGCCGAAGAAACGGCCATAGTCATAGCGCTTCTCCACCTGGGAGAGAGAAGCAAAGGGGGCATAGGTCATAGCGCGGTGCTGCACGAGACGGCCGGTTGCAAAGGATTCATCGGGGGAAATGAGCACCGAAGGCCAGTTCAGAACGCCATCGGAGGACCAGGCGAAGCCGCTCACATCCAGCGCCCCGGATTGCTCCCGAAGAATACCCACGATAGTAAAGCTGCGTTCTTCTTCTAAGCCGTCCACGGGCAGCAGCGTCCAGGACACCTCGTCGCCCACTTCTGCTTCCAGGCGCAGCTTTTCCAGCGCGCTGCGCTCAATGGCGATCTCACCTCTGGCTTCTGGCATACGCCCTTCGGCCACGGCGCGGCAGAGAATGTCCTGTCCTGCCTCGTCCAAATAACCCAGATATACGTTGCTGCCCTCGACCGAGGCGGCGACGAACTGATGCCCGATCCGATCAAACAATCCGCTCCGCCGCAGCGATTCGTCGGTAATATCCGGCTCGTCCAGCAAAATACAGTCGGTATGGCCTACCGTCTGCGTGACCTGCCGCTCGCGGGCTTCGACGATGCCGAAGGCGCAGAGCGTCATGACCGTCGCCAGCAGCACCGCCAGCAGGATCCCGGCGGCGAGACTCAGATAGGTTTTCCGGTTTGCGCGGATGGACGCCGCGGAGATGTGGTTGATGCTGAGCTGCTTCATACGCTCACCGCCCCGCTGTCTTCGACTACTTGACCGTCCTCCAGACGGATCACGCGCTCGGCCTGCTCCGCGACCGAGAGATCGTGCGTCACCATGATAAGTGTGATGCCGAGCTCCTTGCCCACGGTGCGCATGAGGCTGAGCACCTCGCGCCCGGTCTTGCCGTCCAGATTGCCGGTCGGCTCGTCGGCAAAGAGGATGGCGGGCTTGTTGGCCAGGGCGCGGGCGATGCACACGCGCTGCTGCTGGCCGCCGCTCATGGCGCCGGGCAGGTGGGAGAGCCTGTCCCCGACGCCCAGCAGCTCGATCAGGCGGCCGATGTGCTGCTCGTCCGGCCTGCGTCCGTCCAGCATCACGGGCAGCAGGATGTTCTCCTGCGCCGTCAGCTCACGGACGAGGTTGTAGCTCTGGAACACGAAGCCGAAGCGGCGGCGCCGCAGCACCGAGAGCTGATTGTCGTTGTAGGAAAAGAGATTCTTTCCCTGATAGATGACCTGCCCGCCGGTCGGCCTGTCCAGCCCGCCCAGGAGATGCAGGAGCGTGGACTTGCCGCTGCCGGATTTGCCGGTGATCGCGGTAAAGGAGCCCTGCTCAAAGGCGAGGCTCACGTCCTGCAGCGCCTGGACGGGCGCGGCGGCGCTGCCGTAGGTCTTGGTCAGGTTTTCACAACTGATACTGTTCATATCATTCCTCCAGCGTCAAAGCAAGGCAGCGAGGTCATGTGCCGACGCAGGCGCCGTCACATCGACCGCCTGCCTTGTTTTTCCTTTCAAAATCGAACCCACTTCGTTGGGCTTCGATTTTGTTCGTATGAATATAGCCAAAGAGCGATCTTGCCCTTTGGCTGTATCATACAAGGTCAATCTTACTTTTCGGTGACTTTACCCTTACGTTTTCGTAAGGTTGAGGATCGGAATCTCCAAATTGATCCGCAGGCCGTTCTTTCCATTCTCAGCGCCGACGTGCCCGTGGTGCCGCTGCACGATCTCCTTCACGATGGCAAGCCCCAGGCCGGAGCCGCTCTGCGCCTGATCCTCCGAGCGATAGAAGCGCTCGAACAGATGCGGCAGGTCTTTCTCCCTCACCCCGCCGCCGTTATCCTCAACAGAGCAATAGAAGGTGTGCTCCGTCTGCTCTATTTTGACCCATATCTGACCATCCTCCGCTGTGTGTTCACAGGCGTTTTTAAGGAGGTTTCGGAAGGCCTCCCCAAGCCATTTCCCGTCACAGCGGATCAGAGCGTCTCCCTCGATGTCAAGCTGTCTGTCCGGCCAAAGGGCGTGCAGCTCGTCCCAAACGCCCTCGATCAGCGGTCGGATCGGCTGCTCGGCAAAGGAAAACGCGTACCCGTCCGCGCAGAGCTTTTCCAGCCGCAGAAGGCTGCCGATCAGCTTTTCCATGCGCTCGATCTGGCCGAGTTCTTCGGCCAGATGCTCGCCCCCGTCCATCTCCGCGAACAGGCGCAGGGAACTGAGCGGCGTTTTGAGCTGATGGGAGATGTCCGCCGTGAGGGAGCTGGTGCGCTCGTTTTCCTCCCGCAGCCGTTCCGTCAGGACCGCAATGCGGCTTTCCAGCTCCGAGGCGGCGTTTTCCACCGGCGCCGCGGCGTCCTCCCGCAGGGAAAAGGGCGCGGGCTCGCCGCCCCGGTTCAAATAGTCCTCCATGGATTCGGAGAGATCCCGCAGGCGCTTCTTCTGCAGCAGCAGCTTCACCGCCAGCGCGATCACGACGAGCAGGAGGACAGCAGCCGTCACCGTTCCGACCATTGATACCCCACTCCCCGGATCGTCCTGATGTGCTCCGCACCGATCTTCTCGCGCAGGCGGCTCATGTGAACGGACAGGGTGTTGTCGTCGATGAACCGGCCCCCGTCGTCCCACAGCACCTCCAGCAGGAGTTCCCGCGGCACGACGCCGCGGCGCTCCAGCAGCATCCTGACGATCTTGTATTCCGTCAGCGTCAGCGGCAGCGGCGCGCCGTCCCTGACGATCTGCATCCTGCTCTCGTCCACGGCGAAGCTGTCGCGCCGGACGGCCTGCGGCTTTGCCGGGTTCCGCAGCAGCACGCGCACGCGGGAGAGCAGCTCCTGCATCCGGAAGGGCTTGGTCACATAGTCGTTCCCGCCGGAGTCCAGCGCGCGCACGACGTCCAGTTCCTCGTCCTTTGCGGTGAGGAACAGGATGGGCCGGTGCTCCCCGGCCTCTCGCCACGCGCGGCACAGGCTGACCCCGTCGCCGTCCGGCAGCCCCACGTCCAGCACGATGGCCTGTACGTCCTGATCCAGTTTTTCCCTTGCCTCGCGCGCGGACGCGGCCTCGATCACGCGGCAGCCCTCGCGCGCGAACAGCTCCGCGAGGCCCCGGCGCAGGACGGCATCGTCCTCGACGAGCAGGATCGTTGTTTGCATAGCGTTCTCCCCAAAGAGGTGTGATTTCTTGCTTTGGATTATATACGAAAACCGCCCCGCTTTCAACGACGGCGGGGCAATCTTACGAAAACGTAAGACTTGAAAAGGAAGCTTGACAGTCATAAGTGGACGTTACTGTAGAATTATTCTATGATATCGAGTAACGTTTGAATCTCATTTATGGCATAATCAGCCGCTGGATGCCCCGCTGCTGCAGCGATCCCTGCCGCAACGAATCCACCCGCCTTTGCCGCCTCAATCCCGGCGTCTGCATCCTCCACGACAAGAGCCTCAGCAGGCGAAACGCCGAGCTTCTCCGCGGCCAGCAGGAACGCTTCCGGGTCGGGCTTGGAATGGCTTATTTCTGTTCCGTCTGCAACGGCATCAAAAAAATCGGCCAGTCCCAGACGCGACAGGATCAGTTTCGTGTTTTTGCTGGAAGATCCGATCCCAAGCAGCAGGCCGCGGGAACGCAGCTCCTGAAGTGTTTCCAGAACATCCTCCGGCAGATCCGAAGGCGTCATCTGTATCAGGAGTTTTTTATAATACTCATTCTTCTCCTCGGCAAAAGCCAGTTTCTCTTGTTCCGAATAAATCCTTGCGCTTTTTTCAAGAATAATGTTCAGGCTCTCCATACGGCTCACACCCCGGAGCCGGTCGTTGTTTTGCTCATGGAAAGGAATGCTGAGCCGATCCGCGAGCTGCTTCCAGGCCTGAAAATGATAATGATCCGTGTGGCAAATCACGCCGTCCAGATCAAAGATGATTGCTTTGTATTTCATAGTCCTCCTAAAAATGGACGGCCATTGGCCGTCCATCAGTCATACAGGTTGATTTTTAACAGGTCGTCATACCCAGCGCGGACAAACACGGGTAGCTTTCTGTTCCCGCCTGCGCGGATGCGCTGCCTGCCGTCGTATTTTTTTCGTGTGAAGAAGTCGATCCACTGTCCCTCCGGAAGATATACCGTCCGATCCTCCGCGCTTTCTTCCAACAGCGGTGCGATCAGCAATGCCTCACCAAAGAGATATTCATCCTCGCAGTCAACGGCGTTGGGATCATCCGGCCATTCATAGACCAAGGGACGCATCATGGGCCGGCTTTCTTTCACGCACTGCCGCGCCGTTTTCTGAATATACGGCAGCAGCTTCATGCGAAGCCGGTGCCAAAACCGCATTTCTTCCATGAACTCCGGAGCGTTATGCGCCGCCGCCATGTTCCACGGGCTGCGCTCGTTATTGCCCTCGCCGCCCGGCATCAGCTCCTTGAACTGTCCGCCGTCAGGCTCGGAATGCCATTGCATCACAGGACAGAAGCAAGCCATCTGGGTAGCCCGGCGATAGAGATCCAGGCTGGGAAGCGGCCCGGCAAATCCGGCGAGATCAAAGCCCCAAAACAGGATGCCGCTGGCCGCAGCGGAGAGCCCGGCGCGAAGGGCGCTTTTCAGCTCGCTGTTTTGCGACTGCTGATCGCCCGCCCAGTGAAGCGGCACGGTGTGCTGCCCGGCATAGCCTGCCCTGCTGAAGAGGGTCCTGCTTTCCCCAAGGAAGCGCCGGTAGCTCTGCTCATAGTCGCGGGCATAGCGGTTGACGCCCTCTCTGCCCGTGCTGCCGTCATGAAATCGAAGATCCTCCCGATAGACGAACTCTCCGCCGTCGGTCTTGAAGCCGTCCACGCCCATTTCGAGAAGATACATTCTCTTGGCAAACCAGGTGTTTCTTGTCTCGGGATTGGTGAAGTCCGGGATCATGGAGCCGGAAAACCAATGCCCCTCCGGGATGGTGTAGGGGCTGCCATCGGCGTTGTGGACACAGAGCCCGCGCCGGACGGCATCTTCCCGATCCAAATCGTTTTGACGGTTCGGCATTTCCTGCTCGCCCTGCTTTTTGTAGACGGGCACCTGCCAAAGCAGCAGATGCAGCCCGGCCTCGTGGAGCTTGTCGATCATGCTCTTGGGATCGGGCCAAGGCTCCCGGAAGCTGAGGTCAGACAGGGATAAAGCTTTCCCGTCAGAAAGAGGCGTATAGTCCGCGCCGTTCCATAGATAGAATGTGGCTTCGTCGCTCCAGGCTTCCAGTACAAGCACGCTGGCCGGAAAACCGCTTGCCTTCAGTTTCTCGATCTGCGCCTCGGCCTCGGCCTGTGTGTTCCATCGGTTGGCGGAGATCCACGGGCCGAAAGCCCAATCAGGCGGCAAGACAGCTTTGCCAAACAGGCTCATGTACTCCCGGATGATCTGCTCCGGCCTTCCGGCAAAAAGGACGATTTCGGCACCGTCAGGAAGCGCAGCGATGATCTCTGAATCGTCAAACCGGAAACTCGTCACCTCGCAGGTATCCGCATACAGGCCAAAACCGGTATCCGTCCAGAAGAACGGCGCGGTGCAGTAGGTCTTGTCGCCCTGAAAGCAGAACTTCTCCTCAACGCGGTTGACGACCGTCTTGCCTTTTTGATTCAGCGCATCGTACTTCTCGCCCATGCCGTAAGCCCCATGGTAATGCAGGCAAACGCGCACTTCGCCGCCGCGCCGACACAGTTTGACCTGCCCGCCCGGTGTCTCGAAGACTGTATATTCCGTTTTCGCGGAAAGTCTCAGCATGCTTCTTACCCCTTGATTCCTCCGGCCATCATGCCGTTTTCGAAGTACTTCTGCGCGAAGATATAGATCAGAATGATCGGCACCATGGAGATCAGACTGCCCGCCATCAGGACGTTATACTCTGTGGCGTAGGCGCCGTTGAGTGTGGAGAGCGCGATGGGAAGCGTCATCTTGGATTTGTCCGTCAGCATCAGCAGCGGCCACAGGTAGTCGTTCCAGGACTCCATGAAGGTCGTAATGGAGAGCGTTGCCAGCGTAGGCGCACAGAGCGGCAGCGCCACCTTGCGGTAAACGGTGAACGTCGAAGCTCCGTCAATGCTGGCCGCGTCCAGATAATCGTTTGGGATCGTCCGCATCTGCTGTACCAGCAGAAACACGGCGAAGGGCCGGAAGATCGACGGCAGCAAAACGCTTCCGTAGGTGTTGATGAGCCCCAGCTTGTTCATGACCACAAAGAGAGGAATGATCGTGACCTGCGTGGGGATCATCATGGTTGCGAGAAAAACCTTCAGCAGCAGATCAGCCTTTGGAAAGCGGATCTTGGCAAAAGCGAAGGCCGCCATGGACGCGGAGATCAGTGTGATGATCGTATAGCTGACAGAGATAAACAGGCTGTTTGCCACCGTTTTCAAAAACGGGAACTTGGTCAGGACCTTCTCATAGGCGGCCAGCGTCGGCTCCCTGGGGATCCACTCAATGGGGATACTCATGAGCGCCCCGCGTGCTTTCAGCGAGGTGGAAATCATCCACGCGAAGGGAATCAGCGAAATGACCGCGATCAGGATGCCGATGATATAATAGCCTGCGGTCGAAAGGCGGCGTTTATGTGTCATAGTTCACCCACCGTTTCTGCCCACGCATCTGAATGGCCGTAAAGATCAGAATGATCACAAACAGGATCCAGGAGAAGGCGGAGGCGTAGCCCATTTTGAAGTAGCGGAAGCCGTATTTGTAAATTCGCTCGACCATGACCTGGGTGGCACCGTTGGGGCCGCCGTCCGTCATGATCATGATCTGCGGGAAGAGCTGGAAGGAGTTGATGAGGCTCACGATCAGCACATAGAAGATCGAAGGCGTCAGCAGCGGCAGGGTGATTTTGAGAAAGCGTGTCCACGCTCCGGCGCCGTCGATCTCCGCCGCCTCATAGTAGCTGCGATTGATGCCGACCATGCCGGAGAGCAGGATCAGACCGAAAAAGCCCATGTCCTTCCAGACGGACACCAGAACGATGGCGGGCATAGCCCACTTCTCGTCCAGCAGCCAGCCGGGCCCTTCGATCCCAAAAAGAGCAAGGATATTGTTCATGGCGCCGTACTGGGGAGCAAGAATGCTCTTCCAGATCAAGGACGCCGCCACCCAGGAGGTCAGAACCGGAATGTAGTAGATGACGCGGAAGGCGCCTACGCCCCGGCGCTTCTGACTGAGCAGACCTGCCACGGAAATAGACACGATCAGCATCAGCGGGATGTAGAGGATGATATATGTGAAGGTGTTCTTCAGCACCTTCCAAAACTCAGGACTTGCCAGAATATCCTTATAGTTGGTCAGGCCGATAAAGTGCTGCTTGACAAATCCCTCGGCAAAAAGCCGATCAAGCCCGTTCCAGTCCGTCAGGCTGATAAAGACCGAGAGCACCATCGGAGCAAAATAGAAGATGGCAAAGCCGATCAGGCTCGGGATCAGGAAGGGAGACGCAGTCAGCAGTCCGCTCCCGCCCAGCCTGTGTCCTTCGGCTTTCTTTTTCATGCAGTGTCACCTCCAGTAATAAGCCAGTAATAAGAAAATGGGGCCGCCTCACAAGAGGCAGCCCCACAGAACACGAGGGCAAAGGGAGGCAAACGCTTGCCGGTTTTCGCGGGCAGCTATGGTCCTATGCTTCGTTCCAGCCCTTGACCATACCGGCGTATTCTCTGCGGTCTGCGCCTCGCCTCTGCCCATAGCTGCTCCGCGAAAACTGCGCAGCACCTGTGAGCTGGCAATTCTTGAGGGATTTTTGCGCCCAACGAGCGCCGCTGGGCCCTTGCCCAGCAGGAGAGGCGGGACAAAAAGCTCCAAAAAGGGACGCTCACAGGCGGCAGGCGTATACCGCCCTTTGCCCTTTATCCCAGCCTGATCTGCGCCACGCAGTCAGCCTGCGCAGCATTCAGCGCGTCCTCTACGGTCATCGTACCGTCCGCGGCCGCGGAGAGGTACTGTCCAATGATGTCGCTCATCAGCGCGTAGTCCTCGATCACAGGAGGCATAACCAGATAATTCAGACTGTCAAACACAGCTTCCCGGTTGTCGGGAGGCGTGATCTCAAGGTAGCTTGCCAGCGCGTTCATGTCGCTCAGCGCGGGCAGATCCCAGCCAGCCTCAAGACGGATGTTGGCTGAGGCAGTGCTGGAAGTGAGCCAGGCCAGCCAGGCTGCCGCTGCGTCCTGATTCTCGCTCTCGGGATTGATCACAACGCAGTTGGAGAAGAAGTGGGTGGCCTTCTGCGTGCTGCCCGGTTCCACGGCGATATCCCACGCAAAGTCGCAGTTATCGGTAAAGGTCTGGAAAGCCCAAATGCCGGTGGGGATCATACCGAGGCGTCCGCTCATGAACATGTCCCAGTCGCCCATGCCGCCCTGCTGAACGGTGTTGGGCTGGACATTGCTGACGAGGACGCGGTCAACCAAGGTCTGAACGGCATGGATATTTTCGGGAGAATTGATCGTGAACTCGGTCTTGTCGGTGTTCAGGAGACTGCCGCCATACTGTGCAACGACCTTGAACACTTCGTTATAGGTGATGGGCTGCCAGATGCCGAAGATGTTGTCATCCAGGGCGCGGATCGCCTCCGCAGCCGCCTGCAGATCGTCCTGCGTCCAGTCGGCGGTGGGGTAAGCAACACCGGCACGGTCGAACAGATCCTTGTTGTAGATCAGCACGACGTTGGAAAAGCTCTCCGGCAGGCCGTACTGCTTGCCGTTAACATTGAAAGCACCCAGGGCGGTAGCATTCAGGCCGCTGATGTCTACACCGCTGATTTCGGCAAGCAGGCCCTTGTTGGCATAAGCCGCGAAGTTCTCAATGTTCAGCTCATAGCAGTCCGGAGCCGTGCCGCCGGCTACGCGGGTCTGCATCTGGGTGAAGTAATCATCATAGCCGATGGTCTCGACTTCAACCTTGATGTTGGGGTTCTCAGCTTCAAAGGCGGCGACCATCTTTGCCAGGGTCTCTTCATTGCCGCCGGAGGCGTTGAAGTTGCAATAGGTGATCGTGACAGGCTCAGCAGATTCCGTCTTGCCCTGGGAGGCAGGAGCCGAAGAACTGCTTTCGCCGGAGCCGGGTGCGGGAGTCGTGCTCGTCGTGCCGCATGCGCTCAGTAACATGACGGCGATCAGAACACAGGCAATCAGCGAAAAGAGTTTTGTCTTTTTCATGTCTTTGTTCCTCCTAAAAAGATGTTGATTTTCCGACTCTTTTCGCTTAAAATACAAATCAGCGAAAGAGCCGCGCGCGGGTCTTTTGCTTTGCGGTTTGCACAGGCTTTGACGAGGCGGTGCAAACCGCATTTCCTTTGGCAAGCGTCAGCACACCCGCCTGCGGCGCCTTGCGGGTCTTCTGTGCTCCGATCTCGCCATTTTTCTTTGAAATACGCAAAGTATTCCTGCAAGAAAATGTCTTCATCAGTCCGCAGAATCTCCCGCGACTCGCTCTTGCCGGGTGAACTATCGCTTGCCACTCTTAAACCCGTTTGACTGAGCCGCGTTCCACGAGTTCAAGAGGAAGGATTTCTTCTTGCTTGGGGAGGGTTTGATCTGCGATATGCTTGAGCAGTAGTTCCACTGCTTTTTGCCCTTTGAGGGAAATCTGCTGCTTGACCGTTGTCAGTCCCGGCGTCAGGTACTGCGCGATCTCCAGATCGTCAAAGCCAACGATGGAATAATCGTCGGGTACCCGTTTTCCGGCTTCATACAGTCCCTTCATGGTTCCGATCGCCAGAATATCCGCGGCGGCGACAATGCCGCTTGCACGCTCTCCGGACTGAAGGAGCTTGTTCGCCAGCGCGATACCGCTCTGATAGTCGATCTGTCCTTCAAAGACCAAATCTTTCCGGTAAGGGACTTCGTATTCCTCAAGCGCCTGCTGATAACCCAGCAGGCGTTTTTTCATGACGCCGTTTTCCTTGATCTGCCCAACAAAAAATGCAATGCCCCTGTGCCCGTTTTCCAGCAGATGACGGGTGGCCAGATAACTGCCGTAGGCGTCGTCGATCCGAATGTTGTGGTAGTAATGATCGTTGCAGTAGCTGTCGATCAGGACGATGGGGATCTGGGTTTTCTTCATCTGGTGGTAAAACTCATTGGGATACATTCCGATCACGATGATACCGTCCAGATTGCGCTGCTTGGCCAGGGTCAGATAGCTTTCGTTCGCGTCCGTGGCGGAGATCAGGATATGATAGCCCTGCTGACGGGCGTAGTATTCAATGCTGCCGAGCACCTCGCTGTAAAAGCTGTTTTGAAACATCAGCCGGTCACCGGGCTCTGTCTGGGGAACCACCACGCCGATCAGCTTGGAATCCCGCATGCTCAGGCTGCGGGCATTCAGATCGGGAACATAGTCCAGTTTTTCGATCGCTTCAAAAACTCTCGTTTTGGTTTCGTCTGAAATACTGCGCTTCCCGCTGAGAACGTAGGAAACGGTTGCGGAGGAGACGCCTGCCAGCTCGGCCACATCTTTCAAGGTTGCTCTTGCCATGATGCTGCCCTCCCTATATATTTAAGCGATTAAATTTTTTCATGGCCTTATCCTACTAGATTTCCCCGCCCATGTCAAGCGCATTTTCGCGTTTTTGACGATTTTACCTTGACAGCAGTTCCTTTTCTGTTTATATTGAACAGTGTAAAAGTGTTGAAGCGTTTAAACTCTATGAGGGAGGAAATCCTTATGACTTCCTATATCCCGACCGGGAATGAAGCGGTCTCACTGCCGACGATTCGGGAGACAGACGGCGGAATTGAAACGGTCAGTTTCCTGTATATGGCGCAAAAGGGCTTGGTCGAGCTGCGCGGGAACGCAAGGGAACCACTGATCCGGCCCTTTGTTCAGGAGATTGATTCTAATCATGCGGCAAAAGAATTGGCCTTCTCCGGCCTCCACTGGACGCGCAGCGGCTGCTGGATCCCTGAGATGACAGCAGAGACGAATGGCGTCCGGCTGACTGTCAGCTACCTTTCGCCGATCGCAGAGCGCGGCTTCGGCCTGCGCCTCACCGTAAGAAGTGAGCAGGCAAAGACGCTCCGCTTTGGCCTGAAGGGCCATTGGGCGGGAGCCTGGCATTGTGTGAATGAGGAAAAGAAGCTCGAAGGTTCACTGCACTGCTATGAAAGCGGCTGGAACGACAGCCTGATCTTCGATATGCGCTGCGGCTTTCCTCTCTTTGCCTTTGCACCGATGGCGGATCGGGAAGTAAGCAGCTCGTATGCGTACAAGGATAGCGGCGTCTCCTACGCGCTCTCCCTTGACTGCGAGCTGAAAGCAAATGTCCCGGAGACGCTCACGGTCTGGTGGGGCGTCGGCTTTGAGGAAGTGGCTGCCGCTACCAGCGCGAAAGAAATGCTTCGCCGGGGCTGGGATTGGGAATATGCCAAAACTGCCGCATGGCTGCAGGCGCGCACCCATGAGATGCCCACGCCAAAGCTGACGGAGATCTATAACACCAATCTGTTTTTCTGCATCTTTTATGCCACCGGGATCACGCTGGACACGGAGGAATTGATCTGTGCCACTTCCCGCAGCTCCCGCTACTATGTAAGTGCAGCCTACTGGGATCGGGATACGCTGCTGTGGTCCTTCCCGGCGATTTTGGATGCGGATCCGGAGCTGGCCCGGCAGATCCTCGGCTATATTTTCGGCAGGCAGCGCCGGAACCTCGGCGTCCATTCCCGCTACATTGACGGCACCGTGTTGGAGCCGGGCTTTGAGTTGGACGAGCTGGCAGCGCCGATCATCGCCCTTGTCTCCTATGTGGAGAAAACAGGAGATCGCGCCATTCTGACCGATTCCATGCAAGACGCGATCGCGGAGATCCTGGAGAAGCTAAAGACCGTCAGGCATCCGTCCGTCGATCTCTATGAGACCTTCCTGCAGCCCACCGACGATGAACGGGTGTATCCTTATATCACTTACGACAATATGCTGGTCTGGCTGGCGCTTTCCGGCCTCTCCCGCCTCTGCCCGGAAAAATACGCCGCCTGCGCGGAGCGGGCGGCGAACGTGAAGCAGGCCATCTACGAGCACTGTGTATTTTCGGATGCAGCGGGCAAGCCCTATTTCGGCTGGTCGGTCGATCTGAACGGTCGTCACGACGTCTATGACGAGCCCCCCGGGAGCCAGCAGCTTTATCCTTATTATGGCTTCTGCTCCGCCGAGGATGAGATCTGGCAGAACACCGTCCGTATGATCCGCTCGCCTGACTATGCGTACAGCTTTGCCGGGCAGCCTTTTGCAGAGATCGGCTGCCCCCATGCGCCCTACCCTTGGGTGCTGAGTATCTGCAACAGCCTTCTGTGCGGCCACGCCGAGCAGGCCTGGCGTGAGCTGGAGCAAATCAGGATGGACAACGGAATTGCCTGCGAAAGCGTTGATCCTGTAAACGGCGTCTGCATGACCGGCGCGGCCTTTGCCACGTGCGCAGGGTTCCTGTGCCACAGTATGCGCGTCGCCGCAAAAGGAGATAAGCCATGAGAAATGATCTGGTTTTAGAGCCGTGGAAAATACGCTCACACAGTACCGCGCTGCACGACGATTTCCTGGAAAGCGTGTTTTTCCTCGGAAACGGCCGCATGGGAGCACGCGGGTATCTTCCCTATGACAGGAACGGTTATCCTGTCCAGACCGGGCTGTACATTGCCGGTGTGTTCGGAGAGATCAAACCGGGGATCACGGATATCGTCAATCTGCCCACGCCGATCCAGGAGCAAATCTTCATTGACGGGTCGGCCGCCGAAATCATCGGCGGGATCGAACGGGAGCTGAATCTCAGGGAAGCCCGCTTTTCCTGCTGTCTGACCGTCAGAGCTGAGGGGAAAGAGGCGGAAATCCGCTATACCCGATTCTTTCCGAAAGACCGTACCGGCTTGTGCGCCCAGCGAACGGAAATAAAGGCGCAGCAGAATATGCGTGTGCGCCTGCGGAGCGGACTGTACCTGAAAAGCTGCAACAATCCAGTCCCGGACGATCAGACGAAAAGCAACGCCGAAACGCTGCCTCTTGCAAGCCTTGTCCGGACGGAAACGACCCATGACGGAATGATCTGCACCTTCCGGACTGTCGGAACGGAGCTCACGATCCAAGAGCATCTGTCCTTCCTGTGCTCTTCCGCCATCAGCGGAGTTTATCGGGATGATGACAGCAGCTATGTCTCTTTTGACAAGTCCTGTAAGGCCGGAGAAAGCCTGATCCTTGATAAGCTGTCCTATATCACAACAAGCCGCGACTGCGTCCCTCGTATTTCGAAGCCGCCCCGCCATTGGAGCTTTGATGTGCTCTTTTCCGAGCATCAGAATGCGTGGGCTCTGACCTGGCAGGCATGTGATTTCAACCGTTTTGAAAAGGATACCGAGCTGCAATGCGCCCTCCGCTTTTCCATGCTGCAGCTCATGATGAACTGCAGCCGCCTGGATCCCACTGTGAGCATCGGCGCGAGGGGGTTGACGCATACGCGCTACAAGGGCTGCTATTTCTGGGATACGGATTTCTTCATGCTGCCGTTCTTCCTGAAGAATGATCCTGTTGCCGCCAAAAGCCTGTGTGAATACCGCACGCGCGCTCTCGAGGCCGCGAAGGAGCACTCCCGCAGGATGAATACAAAAGGCGCCCGCTATCCCTGGATGGCGGCGATGGACGGCAGCGAGCAATGTGAGACCTGGGACATCGGCTGCAGCGAGCTGCATGTGACCGCCGATGTGGTCTATGCGCTCGATCAGTATTGCAGAGCAGCCGGAGACGAGGCCTTCTATCTCGACCACGCCGCCGAAGTCTATATTGAGACGGCTCGCTTTTGGATCAGTCGCTACACCTATCACCCCGACAGCGATACCGCAGATTTGCTCTTCTGCAAAGGGCCGGACGAATACTGCGGCGTCACCAGCAACAACCTCTTTACCAACGTGATGGTGCAGCACAATCTCTCCCTGGCGTCGCAGGCTGCGGAGGATCTGCGGATCAAGCGTCCCGAGACGTACCGGGCGCTTGGCATTACTGACGGGGAAATCCATGCCTGGCAGCATCTGCGCAGTATCATTCGCTGGCCGCGCGATCCCGAGACCGGCCATCTGACTACGGATGATACCTTCCACCTGCTGGAGCCGGTCGACCTGTCAACAATCAAGCCCACCGACGAAGCCAGCTATCATGCCGTGTGCTTTGACCGCCTCCAGCGCTACCGGGCAGTCAAGCAGGCTGATGTGCTGCTTTTGATGACACGGCTTCCCGAACTGTTTACCCAAGAGGAAAAACTGCTGGCCTGGAGAGACTTCGAGCCGATCTGCCTGCACGATTCCACGCTGAGCTTCGCCAGCCACGCGCTCTTTGCCGCGCAGAACGGATTAAGAGAAGACGCAGGACGCTATCTTCGCAAGGCCTTGCTTCTGGATTTGCGCGACATTATGGGCAACACCGGCAAGGAGGGCCTTCATCTCGCCTGTATGGGTGAAGCCTGGCAGGCGGCGCAGCACGAATAAATATGACTATACGCAAAAATGCCTCTGAACCGTCTGGTGATTCAGAGGCATTTTCATAGTTACTCATTAGGCGCAAAGCTTTCTGCGCAAGGTCTGCGTAAGCTCGAACATTTTACACTTTAAAAGTTTGCGTTTTCATGAAGAACGGATACTAATTCGCTGACTTTCTTCCTCGAAAGTTACGACTTAGTACATGCCGCCCATGTCGGGAGCGGCGGGCACGGGAGGATTCTTCTCCGGGATGTCGGCCACGAGGCTCTCGGTGGTCAGCACCATGGCGGACACGGAGGCGGCGTTCTCCAGCGCGCTGCGGCAGACCTTGGTCGGGTCGACGATGCCCATCTCGATCATGTCGCCGTACTGGTCGCCCGCGGCGTCGTAGCCGAAGCGGCTGTTGCCGCTGCCGGCGACGGTGTTGAGGATGACCGCGCCCTCGAGCCCGGCGTTGGCGGCGATCTGCATGATCGGGGCCTTCAGGGCCCTGGCCACGATGGCCGCGCCCGTCTTCTCGTCGCCCTCGAGCTCGCCGAGCATGGCCTCGACGGCCTTGGCGCCCAGCACATAGGCGGTGCCGCCGCCGGGGACGACGCCCTCGGCCACGGCCGCGCGGGTCGCGTTGAGCGCATCCTCGATGCGCAGCTTCTTCTCCTTCATCTCGGTCTCGGTCGCGGCGCCGACCTTGATGACGGCCACGCCGCCGGAGAGCTTCGCCAGCCGCTCCTGCAGCTTCTCGCGGTCGTAGTCGGAGGTGGTCGTCTCGAGCTGGTGCTCGATCTGCGCGGCGCGGGCGCGGATCTCGGCCGCGGAGCCGGCGCCGTCGACGATGACGGTGTTCTCCTTGCTGACCTTGACCTGGTGCGCCTGGCCCAGGACCTCCATGCCGGCGTCCTTGAGCTCCATGCCCAGCTCGCTGGACACGACAGTGCCGCCGGTGAGGATGGCGATATCCTGCAGCATCTCCTTGCGGCGGTCGCCGAAGCCGGGGGCCTTGACGCACACGCAGGTGAAGGTGCCGCGCAGCTTGTTGAGCACGATCGTCGCCAGGGCCTCGCCCTCGACGTCCTCGGCGATGATCAGCAGCTTGCGGCCGGCCTTGACGATCTGCTCCAGCAGGGGCAGGACCTCCTGGATGTTGGAGATCTTCTTGTCGGTGATGAGGATGAGCGCGTCGTCGATGACGGCCTCCATCTTGTCGGTGTCGGTGACCATGTAGGGGGACAGGTAGCCGCGGTCGAACTGCATGCCCTCGACGACGTCGCTGTAGGTCTCGGCGGTCTTGCTCTCCTCGATGGTGATGACGCCGTTCTGGCTGACCTTCTCCATCGCGTCGGCGATCAGGGAGCCGATGAGCTCGTCGCCGGAGGAGATGGTGCCGACACGGGTGATGTCCTTGCTGCCGGAGACCGGCTGGGACGCGGCCTTGACGGCCTCGACCGCGACGGCCGCGGCCTTCTGGATGCCCTTCTTCATGACCATGGGGTTGGCGCCCGCGGCCAGGTTCTTCAGGCCCTCGCGGATCATGGTCTGGGCCAGGACCGTGGCGGTGGTGGTGCCGTCGCCGGCCACGTCGTTGGTCTTGGTGGAGACCTCCTTGATCAGCTGCGCGCCCATATTCTCAAAGGCGTCCTCGAGCTCGATCTCCTTGGCGATGGTCACGCCGTCGTTGGTGATCAGCGGGGTGCCGTACTTCTTGTCCAGCACGACGTTGCGCCCCTTGGGGCCGAGGGTGATTTTCACGGTGTCGGCCAGTTGGTTGACGCCGCGCTCGATCGCCTTTCTCGCTTCTTCTCCGTAAATGATCTGCTTCGCCATGATTCAAGTTCCTCCTTGCATTGCTTCCTTTGTAAATGGCGTTGAAAACGCCTCTGTTTCGATCGTTTTTGACGCGGCTTTGCCGCGGCAAAAACACCCTGAGACGAGCTGCGCGAGTCCTCGCGCCGACCAAGCGGGGCGTTCCCCCGCAAGCCCGGCGCGATGAGCGCGAGCCAGTCGATCGCGAAACGGGTTTCGCGATCGAGCGTTTTACTCAATAACGGCCAGGATGTCGCTCTGACGCACGATGGTGTACTCCACGTCGTCGAGCTTCACCTTGCTGCCGCTGTATTTGCCGACGAGCACGCTCTGTCCGGGCGCGACGATCATCTTCACCTCGTTGCCGTCCACCAGGCCGCCGGGGCCGACCTCGACCACCTGATAGACCTCGGGCTTCTCCTGCGCCGCCGGGGCCAGGAAGATGCCGGAAGAGGTGCGCTCCTCCGCCTCGTTCTGCACGAGCACGACTCTGTCAGCCAAAGGTTTGAGTTTCATGTTTTTATCCTCCAGTTCAAAAACTTACAAAAATCAGCATCGTTAGCACTCGAAAACTATGAGTGCTAACGATGCTAATATACCACACTTTTCCGTTTTTGCAAGACCCCAGGCGAAAAAAGTTTTGAACTTTTTGTGACGCCGTCCGGGGCGCGCTCCGCGCGCCGGTCAGGCGCCCTTCCGGTCGTCGAAGAAGTGCATCGTCGCGGGCACGATCAGCTTCACCGCGCCGGGCAGCAGCTTCATATGGACCTCCTTGGCGTAGAGGGCCTCGCCGTCGATGTTGACGACGTCCTCCTCTTCGAGCTCGACCGTGAGCTCGGTGCCGTGCAGGCGCGTGATGTACTCCGGGACCTCGCCGCCGCGCCCGGCGGCGTACCTGGCGATCAGCGGGGCCACCTTGAGCAGGCTCACGCCCTTGATGACGTAGATGTCGAGCTCGCCGTCGTCGGGGCGCGCGTCGGGGCTGGGGTTGAAGCCGCCGCCGTAGCAGCGCCCGTTGCAGGCGCAGACCAGGGTATGCTTCCCCTCGGCGAAGAAATCGCCGCTGCGCACGCGCATCCGGGTGGCGATGCCCTTGAAGAGGTTGTCGATCAGGCTCACGACGTAGCCCATGCCCCCCGGCAGCCTGCCGTACCGGTGCACGCTGGTGCCTACGCGCGCGTCGATGCCGACCGAGCAGATGTTCACGCTGATGCGGCCGTTGCAGTCGATCACGTCGATCGGGTGCTCCCAGCCGTCCAGCAGCGCCCCGAGGTCGCGGAAGCAGTCCTTCTCGTCGCCGAACATGCGGCAGAAGTCGTTGCCGGTGCCGGTCGGGAAGGGGCAGACCGCGACGTTCTTCAGCCCCGCCGCGCCGGTGACGCACTCGTTGAAGGTGCCGTCGCCGCCGCAGGCGTAGACGCGCAGGCGCTCGCCGCTTTCGGCCTCGGCGCGGATCTTGTCCGCCGCGTCCAGGGGCGCCTTCGTGGTATAGACCTCAAAGGGCTCCGTGCGCGAGGCGAAGGCCGCGGCGGCCTTCTGCCGGATCTCCTCGGTGCGGTCGTGTCCCCCGGCCGCGGGATTGACGATGAACAGATGCTTCATGTCGGTTACTCCTATTAATAACATTTCCTTATAGCCTTCCCCCCTTGGGGGAAGGTGGCACGGCGAAGCCGTGACGGATGAGGGCGTCGGCCGCGCGTGCTTTTCTTTTTGGGGGAAGGTGGCACGGCGAAGCCGTGACGGATGAGGGCGTCGGCCGCGCGTGCTTTTCTTTGGTGGAAGGCGGCGCTGCCGATCCTCAATCACAGACCGGTTTTGTACATGAACAGGTCGCACTTGATCATGCCGTTGTAGAGCTTGCGCTTTTTGTCCGCCGGGCGGCCGAAGCAGCGCTCGAACTCCGTGTGGGACGAGAGCAGGTACAGCTCCCAGTTTTCCGTTTTGGCCCAGGCCGCGCCGAAGCCGCGGTAGAGGCGCTCGGCCTCCTCCTTCTCCAGGATGCGCTCGCCGTAGGGCGGATTGGTCACGATCACGCCGCGTTCCGTCCGGCGGTCGAAGGCGCAGGCGTCCGCGACCTCAAAGCGCACCACGTCGTCCACGCCGGCGCGCGCGGCGTTCTCGCGCGCCAGCGCGATCGCCCTCGGGTCGATATCCGTGCCGAGGATGCGGTAGTCGCCGTGATACTCCTTCGCCCGGGCCTCCTCCCGCGCCCGCTCCCAGACGGCCGGGTCGAACACGGCCCAGTCCATCGCGCGAAAGCGCCGGTTCAGCCCCGGGGCGCGGTTTTTGGCGATGAGCGCGGCCTCGATGGGGATGGTGCCGCTGCCGCAGAAGGGGTCGCAGAAATCGTCCCGCCCGCGGTAGCGCGAGAAGCCCACCATCGCGGCGGCCATCGTCTCCTTGAGGGGGGCTGCGTTGTGCGCCGGGCGGTAGCCGCGCTTGTGCAGCCCGTCGCCGGAGGTGTCGAGGCTGAGGCTGACGCGGTCCTTCATGATCGAAAACCGGATCTGGTACACGGCCCCGCTCTCCGGGAACCATTCGATGCCGTAGACGCTCTTGAGCCGCTCGACCACGGCCTTCTTGATGATCTTCTGGCAGTCGGACACCGAGAAGAGCTGCGAGTTGAGGCTGTAGCCCCTGACGGGGAAGGCCCCGTCGGCCGGGATCAGCGCCTCCCAGGGCAGGGCGCGGGCGCCCTCGAACAGCTCGTCGAAGCTGCGCGCCTCGAAGCGCCCCAGCTCCAGCAGCACGCGCTCGCCGACGCGCAGGTTGACGTTGGCGCGCGCCACGGCCTCGGCGCCGCCGCGAAAGCCGACGCGGCCGTTCTCCGCGGCGACGCCGTCCATATCCAGCCGCCGCAGCTCGTCCGCGATCGGCTTTTCCAGCCCCAGCAGGCAGGGGACCGTAAGCATAAAGTCCATGAATGCTCCTTTTCTTCTGTCGTCGTTCTCCATCATACTACAAAGATTTTAACTTGTAAACCGCAAAGGCGCATTGACGCGGCGAAAGAAAGTTACTATAATGAGCACGTATTTTGTCGAAAACGGGAGGCGTTTCCATGAAACCCATCGCCATCGTCACCGGAGGCAGCGGCGGCATCGGGCGCTGCACGGCCGCGCACCTCTGCCGGGCCGGCTGCACGGTATACGAGTTTTCCCGGCGCGAGAAGCCGCAGGAGGGCGTGAACCACCTGACCGCGGACATCACCGACGAGGAGCAGGTGCGCTCCGCCGTGGCGGAGGTCGTCCGCCGCGAGGGGCGCATCGACATCCTGGTCAACAACGCCGGCTTCGGCATCTCCGGCGCGGCCGAGTGCACCGACCCCGACGCCTCGCACGCGCAGCTTGAGCTCAACCTCTTCGGCGCCGACCGCGTGACCCGCGCCGTGCTGCCGCAGATGCGCGCGCAGAAGAGCGGCCGCATCGTGTTCATGAGCTCGATCGCGGGCATCCTGCCCATCCCCTTCCAGCTCTGGTACTCGGTCAGCAAGGCGGGCATCCTCGCCTACGCGCTGGCGCTGCAGAACGAGATCCGCCCCTGGGGCATCACGGTCTGCGCGATCATGCCGGGCGACATCGCCTCCGGCTTTACCGACGCGCGGCAGAAATCCGCCGCCGGGGACGAGGCCTACGCCGGGCGCATCGCGCGCAGCGTGGCCGTCATGGAGCACGACGAGCGCACGGGCATGAGCCCGGACAAGGCCGGGGCCTTCGTGGCCCGCTGCGCGCTCAAAAAGCGCAGCCGCCCCGCGGTCGCCCTGGGGCTGAGCTACAAGGCCGCGGCCGTGCTGGCCAAGCTCCTGCCCCGCCGCCTGTCCAACTGGATCGTCGGGCTCCTCTATGCCAGATAAGAGCCTCCGCCGCCTCGTCCTCGACGGCCGCGCCCTCGACTACGAGCTTGAGCGCAAGGCCGTCAGGAACCTCAACCTGCGCGTGCGGAGCGACGGGAGCGTGCACGTCTCCGTCCCCCGCTTCACGCCGCTCTCCGCCGTCGAGAGCTTTCTGCGTGCCAACGCCGCGCGCATCCTCCGCTCCGTCGACCGCGCGGCCGCGCGGCCGACCCCGGCCCCGCCCGCGGACGGGGCGCGCGTGTTCGTATGGGGCGCGGCGGCGACGCTGCGGCTGCGGCAGGGCGGCCGGCCCGCCGCCGACTGCGACGGGCGGAGCCTGACGCTCACCCTGCGCGATCCGGCGGACGCGGCCGCGCTCGAGCGCGCCCTCGCGCGCTGGTACCGCCGCGAGGCCGAGGAGACGCTCACGGCGCTGTGTCGGCGGCTCTACCCCCGCTTCGCGGCGCGGGGCGTGCCCTGGCCGGAGCTGCGCTTCCGGCGCATGCGCTCGCGCTGGGGCAGCTGCCGGGCGCGGGCGGGCGTGCTGACCTTCAACACCCGTCTGGCCGAGCTGCCGCTCTCCTGCGCCGAATACGTGGCCGCCCACGAGCTGTGCCACTTTTTGCAGCCCAACCATTCCCCCGCCTTCTACGCGGAGCTCGCGCGCGTCCTGCCCGACTGGGCAGCGCGCCGCCGCCTGCTGCGCCGCTGGGAGGCCGACCTCGCCGAATAAAGGGAGTACAAGCATCACATGAAACGCTTTTTTTCGATCCTGCTCGCCGTGCTGCTGCTCTACGCGGGCGGCCATAGCTGGTGGGACCTGACGGCCCGGGCCGCCGGGCCGCCCGCGCCGACCGGGCAGATCCTGCTCGAGGGCGCGGCCCCCGCGCCCGAACCGACGCCGGAGCCTTCACCCGCGCCTTCACCCGCGCCCACGCCCGCGCCCGCGCCCGAACCAACGCCCGAACCAACGCCCGAACCGGCGCCCGAACCGGCGGACGCGCCCGGGCCCGCGCCGACGCCCGAACCGGCGAGCGCGCCGCGGAGCGAACCGGCGGCGACCCCCGCGCCCACGCCCATGCCGACCCCCGCGCCAGCGCCGGTGCCCCAGGGGCGGCAGCCGGGGTATTACGTCATGGTCAACGTGCAGGCCAACACCGTCACCGTCTACGAATCGGACGAGGACGGCGCCTATACCGTGCCCGTGCGGGCGATGGTCTGCTCCACCGGCGGCGCGACCCCGCTCTCCGGCGTTTACCGGCCGGGCTGGCGGCTGCGCTGGCAGACGCTGTTCGACGACGTCTACGGCCAGTACGCGGTGCAGATCGTGGAGAACATCCTCTTCCACTCCGTGCCCTACACCGACTACGGAGACCCCGGCTCGCTCGAGTACTGGGAGTTCGACAAGCTCGGCACGAGCTGCTCGGCCGGCTGCGTGCGCCTGCAGGTCAAGGACGCCAAGTGGATCTACGACAACTGCTATGGCATCGTCGGCGTCGAGTTCTACAGCTCCTCCGACCCCGGCCCCCTCGGCAAGCCCTCCGCGCCGAAGATCTCCGACAACGAGCGCTGCCGCGGCTGGGACCCGACCGATCCCGACCCGGACAACCCCTGGCTGCACGACGGTGAGCCGGAGCCCGAGCCCACGCCCGAAAGCGATTCCCCCGGGGAGGAGACCGTGATCGGCGGCGACGATCCGGAGCCCACGCCCGAACCCGCGCCCGTCCCCGCGCCGCCCGCCGGCGGCACGGACGACGATATCGTGATCCTCGAATAAAAAACGGATGCAAGGCAGACTGCCTTGCATCCGTTTTTCTGCCGGGGCGCCGTTTACCCGTTCAGGCTCTCCGCGAAGCGCAGGAAGGCCGCGCGGCCCTCCTCGTCCCGCTTGAACACGCCCGCGTCCTCGAGCACGCGCTCGAACACCGCGCCGACCTCGCGCCGGAGGATCCCGGCCGCGTTCTCCCCGGTAAAGGCGTATCGCGCGCGCAGGCTGTCGATCCAGTCGGCGTGCTTGGCGAGCGCCTCGTCGCCGCGGATATCCCGCTCCGCGAGCAGGGCCTCGCGCAGGCCCTCCAGCTCGCCCTTGAGCCGCGCGGGCAGCACGGCCAGACCCATGACCTCGATCAGGCCGATGTTCTCCTTTTTGATATGGTGCAGCTCTGCGTGCGGATGGAACACGCCCAGCGGGTGCTCGTCCGTCGTGCGGTTGTTGCGCAGCACGAGGTCGAGCTCGTAGTCCTCCCCGCGGCGGCGGGCGATGGGCGTGACGGTATTGTGCGGCGCGCCGTCCGTCTCGGCAAAGACGCCGACGCTCTCGTCCGTCCAGCCGCGCCAGGCCGCGAGGAGCTTCTCCGCCAGGGCGCACAGGCGCTCCGGCTCCGGCGCGCGCAGGCGCAGCACCGACATCGGCCAGCGCACGATCCCGGCGCGGACGTCCCCGAAGCCGCGGAAGGCGAGCTCCCGCTCGACCGGGGCTTTCGCCATCGCGAACTCATAGCGCCCGCCCTGAAAGTGGTCGTGGCTGAGGATCGAGCCGCCCACGATGGGCAGGTCCGCGTTGGAGCCGACGAAGTAATGCGGGAACTGCCCGACGAAGTCCAGCAGGCGGCGGAAGCTGCCCGCGTCGATCTTCATCGGCACGTGGCGGCCGTTGAACACGATGCAGTGCTCGTTGTAGTAGACGTAGGGGGAATACTGCAGATACCAGTCCGCCCCGTCGAGGCTGAGCGGGATCAGGCGGTGGTTCTGCCGCGCGGGATGGTTCATGTGCCCGGCGTAGCCCTCGTTCTCGGCGCACAGCAGGCATTTCGGATAGCCGCCCTGCGGCGCGAGCCGGGCCGCGGCGATGGCGCGCGGGTCCTTCTCGGGCTTGGCCAGGTTGATCGTCACGTCCAGCGCGCCGTATTTCCCCTCATAGACCCACTTGAGGTCCTTCGCGCAGCGCTCGCGGCGGATATAGTTCGTGTCCCCGCTGAAGCGGTAGTACCAGTCGGTCGCGGCCTCGGGGCTGCGCGCGTATTCGGCCGCGAAGCGGCGGCGCACCTCGTGCGGGAAGGGCGTGAGCGCGCCCATGAGCTTCGTGTCGAAGAGATCGCGCGCCGTGACGTTGTCGTCGATCAGGCCGAGACGCACGGCCTCGCCGCACAGCGCGTCCAGCAGCTCCTGCAGCGTGCCCTCCGCGGCGCCGCCCTCCGGGGCCTCGGCCAGGCCGAAGCAGTCCAGCAGCCGGTTATAGGCGAACGTCCCGTCCTCCTCTTCGATCAGGCCGCATCCCGCGGCATAGCGCAGCAGCGCCTCGAGCGTGCGTTTCATCGGCTCACCTCATTCGGAAAATTTCCCCAAAAGCATAGCATATCCGCGCCGGCCTGTCAATTTGCATAGCCGCGGCGAAACGGCGCACACTATTCCCATAACGGAGGTGCGCCGCATGAACATGACCAACGACGAATACAAACGCTTCACCGAGCGGCACGCGCCGCGCTCGCCGGTGCGGAAAAACCTGCTCTGGGCCTTTCTGGCCGGCGGGCTCATCTGCTGCCTCGGCCAGTTTTTCACCGAGCTGTACGCCGCGGCCGGGCTGGACGCGGAGGCGGCGGGCACGGCCTGCGCCGTCACGCTGGTGGGCCTCGGCGCGGTGCTGACCGGGCTCGGGCTCTACGACAGGCTGGCCCGGCGCGCCGGCGCGGGCACGCTGGTGCCCATCACGGGCTTCGCCAACGCCGTGGTCGCCCCGGCTCTGGAATTCAAGACCGAGGGCTACGTCACCGGCACGGCCGCGCGGATGTTCCTGATCGCCGGGCCCGTGATCGTCTTCGGCACGGCCGCGGGCACCCTGTACGGCCTGCTGCTGGTGCTGCTGGGACAGGGGGGCTGAGCCGTGAGGAAGAAGCGGCCGCGGCCCTCGCCGGTGCCGAACGGGCGCGACGAGCGCGCAAAGAAGCAGCGGCCGGACGACCGCTGCACCGCGCCCGACGGGGTCAGCGGGGACTGGAGCTGAACGCGGAGGGGGAGATCTCCCCCTCCGCGTTCATGTTTTTTCCCCGGCGCTCATATGCTTACTCGGCATACATCCTCTCCAGCGTCTCCTGCGTGCAGCGCAGGAAGCGCCGAAGCAGGCGGTCGTCCCGCCGCCGTCCGTCGGTGATGGCCCCGAGCTGGCGCCAGGACGCGGGCTCGAGCGGCAGCACGCGCACCCGCGCCTGCACGCTGCGCAGCACGAGCTCCGACAGGATCGTGACGCCGAGGCCGTGCTCGACCATCGAGACAATGGCCGCGTCGTCCAGATTGGTATAGCGCAGCTGCGGCGCGACGCGCCCCTCCGGCGTGTCGAAGAGCGGGAGGATGTCCAGGTCGAAGCCCAGCGAGGGCATCAGGAATTCCGAGCCCTCGAAGGCGCGCACCGGATAGCCCCCCTCCGGCACGGCCGCCTCCTCGGGCAGCACCGCCAGCAGCGGGTCGCGCCGCAGCGCCAGCCAGTCCAGCCCCTGCCGCAGCGCGGGCTGCTCGCTGACCAGGGCGCAGTCGAGCGCATCCTCGCGCACCAGGCGGTACAGATCCTGGTTTCCGCCCATGGTGACGGCGATCTCCGCCGTGGGGACCTCCCGGCGGAAGGCCTCCAGGATCGGCGGCAGCCAGTGGCGCGCCACGCTGGAATAGGCCCCGACGCGCAGCGTCTCGGCGGCGCTCTCCCGCATGGCCGCGGCGCGGCGCTCCAGCGCCTCCGCCGCCTCCGCGAAATCCCGCAGCGCGCCCAGCAGGCTCCGCCCGTCCTCGGTCAGGTTCACGCCGCTCTTGCCGCGCACCAGCAGGCGCAGCCCGAGCTCGGACTCGAGCGAGTTCATCATGTTCGTCAGCCCCGCCTGGGTGTAGCCCAGCTCCGCCGCCGCGGCCGTCAGGCTCCCGGCCTCCACCGCCGCCAGCAGCGCCCGGCACTTCTTGCTCTCCATGTTAATTATTTCACTTCCTTATGCATCCGCGATCCATAACGATTACTTATTACAAACATAATAATATAGAGCTTTGCCTTTTTCAAGAGTAATGATAGAATATGTTTACAATTTATTCACGAAAATGTTGGGAAGATTTTGTGAATAAGTGACGGTTGCGGCCGCGGCGGCCGCAGTGAACGAGGAAAGGAGAAAAACTATGGAAAACAACCGCAGTTCCTGGGGCAGCAACTTAGGCTTCCTGCTTGCTGCCATCGGATCCGCCGTCGGCCTCGGCAACATCTGGGGCTTCCCGTACAAGATGGGCAAGAGCGGCGGCTTCACGTTCCTGATCGTCTACCTGCTCCTGGCCATCTTCGTCGGCATGATCATCATGGTGTCCGAGCTGGCCGTCGGCCGCAAGACCAAGCTGAGCCCGATCGACGCCTACAAAAAGGTGTCGAAGAAGTTCGCCTGGATCGGCTGGCTGGCGACCATCGCGCCCTTCCTGATCATGAGCTTCTACTCCGTTCTGGGCGGCTACTGTCTGCAGTACATCGCGCTGAACATGACGAAGCTGAGCTTCGGCAACGAGGCTGTCGCCATGAGCGGCGGCGACGTCTTCGGCGCCATGCTGACCACGCCGCTCGGCTGCGTGGTGTTCACGGCCCTGTTCATCATCATCTGCATGGTCATCGTGCAGGGCGGCGTCTCCGGCGGCATCGAGAAGTTCAACAAGGTCGGCATGCCCGCCCTGTTCGTGATGCTGCTCATCATCATCGTCCGCTCCCTGACCCTGCCCAACGCGGTCGAGGGCCTGAAGTTCATGTTCGTCCCCGGCTATGCGGTCAAGGCGGGCTTCATCGATGAAGCGCCCAACCTCATCACCGTGCTCGGCACGGCCGGCGGCCAGATGTTCTTCTCGCTGTCTCTGGCCATGGGCGCCATCCTCACCTACGGCTCCTACCTGAGCAAGGACGAGAACCTGGTCAAGAACTCCGTCATCATCGTCGCGGCCGATACCCTGATCGCGCTGATGGCCGGCATCGCCGTCATCCCGGCGGCCGTCTCCTACGGCCTGAGCCAGGGCATGGCTCCCGGCGAGATCACCCTGCGCGGCCCCGGCCTGCTGTTCATCACCCTGCAGGACGTGTTCTCCAACATGGGCAAGATCGGCCCCCTGTTCGGCGTCATCTTCTACGTGCTGGTCCTGATCGCGGCCATCTCCTCGGCCATCTCCCTGATGGAGACCATCGGCGCTCACTGGATCGACAAGGATCTGGAGAAGGGCGAGACCGACACCCGCAAGCGCGTCATCCTGATCGTCGCGCTGCTCATCCTCCTCGAGGCGATCATCGTCGCGTGGGACGGCCTGGGCTCCAACTTCAGCCCCGCCAGCCTGCTCGGTATCACCACGGTGCCCACCTTCCTCGACTGCTTCCTCGATTTCTTCGACTGCTGGTCCGAGGGCATCGCGATGCCGCTCGGCGCCATGCTGATGGCCCTGATGATCGGCTGGGAGACCGGCCCGAACCTTGTGCTCGACGAGGTCGCCCACGGCGATCCCTCCGAGGGCTTCAAGAAGTTCTACAAGTTCTGCGTAAAGTTCGTCGTCCCCATCGTCATGGCCTTCGTGCTGGCCGGTCAGATGATCGACTTCTTCGGTGCCAACGAGATCATCTGGTATGTGGTCGCCGGTGTCCTGCTTGTGCTCTTCTGGATCATCGCCGGCGTCGGCAACAAGAAAGAAGCCTGAGCGCACCGCGCTTGCAAGCATACTCACTCCTGAAAAGAGATCCCCTGCCGGGAAACCGGCAGGGGATCCGTCTTTTGTCAAGCCTTCTCCCCCGGGAGGGGAGAAGGTGCCCCGAAGGGGCGGATGAGGGGTGATAAAAAAACCGCCCGTTCGGAACGGGCGGTTTTTTCGTATGCGTCCGTCACACCTCGCGCAGGAAGCGGTCGATGTGCTGCAGCGCCGCGCCGATGGCCGCGTCGTGCTTGCCGTAGTTGCAAAAGCGCAGGTACTCGCCGGTCTCCCGGCCGCCGCTCTCGCGGATCAGGTCCTGGCGCAGGCGGTCCGCGTAGCCGCGCAGGAAGCGCGCCATCTCGCCGCCGATGATGAGGTCGGCGTCAAAGATGCGGCGCAGGTTGCCGATGCCGGTGACCAGATGGCCGAGATACTCCTCCCAGGCCGCGGCGGCCTCCGGCACGCCCTGGCCGACCATCTCGAAGAAGGCCTCGAGCGAGACCGGCGTCTCCCATTTCACCGCCTCCGCCAGCACGCCGGTGGAGCAATAGGCCTCCAGACAGCCGCGGCGCCCGCAGGAGCAGGGCTTGCCGCCCTCGCGGATGACCATGTGGCCGAATTCGCAGCCCCGGCTGCCGAAGATCTCGTCGCCCTGCGAAATGACGGCGCCGCCGATGCCCCGGCTGAGCAGCAGGTACACCGCCTTGCCGAGCCCGGGGCGGAACCAGGCCTCGGCGCGGGAGGCGAGCGTCGCGTCGTTGCCGAAGGTCACATGCCAGGCGGGGAAAAAGGAGGCGATGCGGCTCAGCTCCAGGCGCTCCACGCCCAGCGTCGGCGCGAATTCCAGGGCGTTGCCGATCGCGCTGATCACGCCGGGCAGGGAGATCCCGACGCCCAGCACCCGCTCCGGCGCCACGCCGTTTTTCTCCAGCAGCTCGCCGACGAGCGTGTTCAGGCCGCTCCAGTATGCCGGCGTGTCCTCGAACATCACCCGGTGCTCCTCCGCGGCCACGGCGTTCGGGCTGAGGTTCATCAGCGCCAGGTCGACCCAGTGGCGGGAGACCGACACGCCCACCGCCGCGCGGGCGTCGGGCACGATATCGTTGAGGAAGGCGCGGCGGCCGCCGGTGGAGGCCTGCTGGCCGCTCGTGCGCACGAGCCCCTCCTCCTCCAGCTCGCCGAGGATCTGGGTGACCGTGGGGAAGCTCAGTCCCAGCCGATCGGCGATGTCCTTGCGGGTCAGCTCACGCTCGCGGTAGAGGCTCCTGAGCACCGCCTGGCGGTTGCGTTTTCTGACGCTGAGATTGTTGGTACCGGATTCCATGTCTCAAACACTCCGTTCGTGGCTCCCGTTGGGAAACGTCCTTCTCAGTCGAAGCTGCTCAGCGAGCCGGGCCCGCCTTTCCAGATGCCCTCGGCCACGGGATAGAAGGCCTCGGGGCGCTCGAAGCTGGTCTTGAGCTTGACGATCTCATGCTTGTCGGAGGACTCCTCCAGGCTGTTGAGGATGTCCACGATGTGCGCGGCCATCTCGCCGCTGGCGCGGTGGGGCCGCCCCTCGGCGATGGCCAGGGCCATCTCGGCGGTGGCGACGCCGCGCATGTTCAGCCCGCCCGTGTAGGCCAGGGGCACTTCCTTGTAGTATTTCAGCTTCTCCGGGCCGCCGAGGAACATCAGCCGGTCGACGAACTGCTCGCGCGGGATCTTGTGCCACTGCTCGCGGAAATCCTCGGCGGAGAACAGATAGACCGGGCCCTCGGTGTTGTTCGGGTCGGGCAGGGTGATCATGCCCTTCGTGCCGTAGATCTCCAGGCGCGGCAGCTCCGTGTGCCAGACGTCCCAGCTCATGTTGATGTTGCCGGTGACGCCGGAGCGCAGCTTCATCAGGCCCACATAGTGGGTCGGGATGGCCGGCTCGATGACCGTGCCCTTGATATCGCGCGTTTTGAAGTTCGTGGAGGTGTAGCAGGAGACCTCCTCCACCGGCCCGAGCAGGGAGATCAGCGCGGTCAGGTAATAGGGGCCCATGTCGCGCATCGGGCCGCCGCCCGGCTCATAGTAGAACATCGGGGAGGGATGCCACTCCTCGTGGCCGGGGGTGCAGAGGTTGGCCGTGAAGCCGCAGACCTCGCCGATCGCGCCCTCGTCAAGGAGCTTGCGCACGGTCTGGATGCCGGGTCCGAGGAAAGTGTCGGGCGCGTCGGACACGCGCAGGCCGAGCTCGCGGCCCAGCCGCACGATCTCGGTGGCCTCCTCGGCCGTCATGGCCAGGGGCTTTTCGCAGTAGAGGTGCTTGCCCGCGCGCAGGATGCTCTTGTTGAGCTCGTAGTGCACGGCCGGGACCGTCAGGTTCAGGACGATGTCGACCTCGGGGTCGGCCAGCAGCTCCTCGTTCGTACAGGCCTTCTTCAGCCCGTATTTTTCCTTGGCGGCCTGCGCCTTCTCGAGATACAGGTCGCTGCAGGAGATGACCTCGACGTTGTCGAAGTGCTCCTGGATGTTGCGGATGTAGATGTTGCAGATCGCGCCGCAGCCGATCACGCCGACCTTCATGGTTTCCATATGATGCGCTCCTTCCCTGTTTGTCAGACTTTTGAGACTTTTGAAAAACCGCCCGTTTTTTGTCAAGGATTCCCAAAAACAGCGGGGGGCCGCCTCCGGGCGGGCTTGTGCTCATGTTACACATTCTGCCACACTTGACCGCTTCTGTCAATACTTTTCTTGAGTATTTTAAAATGTTTCTTTTTTTTACTTGACAAACGCTTCTTTTTATTGTAAAAATAGAGTGTATGCAAAGGCACTCTTAAACGCGGCCGCCCGGCGGGCGGCGCGGTCAAGAAAAGTTTGAAAGGAGCAAAAAACATGGCAAAGAAACTTCAGTACGGCATGGTCGGCGGCGGCCCCGGTTCCTTCATCGGCGGCGCTCACAGAAAGGCGATCGCCATCAGCGGCAAGGCGGCTCTCGTGGCCGGCTGCTTCTCCTCCAAGATGGAGAAGTCCCTGAAGACGGCTGAGGAGCTGGACATCGCCCCGGAGCGCACCTACTGCGACTTCAAGGAGATGGCCAAGGCCGAGGCCGGCAAGCTGGACTTCGTCGTCATCGCCACCCCGAACAACACCCACTACGCCTGCAGCAAGGCCTTCCTCGAGGCGGGCATCAACGTCATGTGCGAGAAGCCCCTCTGCTTTGAGATCGCCGAGGCCGAAGAGCTCGTCGCTCTGGCCAAGGAGAAGGATCTGTTCTTCGGTGTCATGTACGGCTACACCGGCAACGCCATGGCGAAGTTCGCCAAGGAGCTGATCGCCGAGGGCAAGATCGGCAAGATCGTCGACGTCATCGCCGAGTACGCCCAGGAGTGGCTGATCGACCAGCTTGACGAGTCCACCAGCCGCACCGCTCAGATGAGCGTCTGGCGCACCGACCCGAAGGTCTCCGGCATCTCCAACTGCGTCGGCGACATCGGCACCCACATCGAAAACACCGTCGCCTACATCACCGGTCTGCATCCCGTCCGCGTCGCCGCGAAGGTCGACTACTTCGGCCATCCCCTGGACCTCAACGCCAACATCCTGGTCGAGCTCTCCAACGGCGCCACCGGCAACTTCTGGTGCTCCCAGGTCGCGACCAGCTACCGCAACGGTCTGGCCGTGCGCGTCTTCGGCGACAAGGGCATGATCGAGTGGCATGAGGAAGACTGCGAGTACCTGACCTTCTGCGCCAAGGGCGAGGCCCCGCAGAAGATGGCCCGCAACTGCGGCTACGTTTACGGCCGCGCCGCCGAGGTCGCCCGCATCCCCAGCGGCCATCCGGAAGGCTTCTATGAGTCCTTCGCCAACATCTACGATTCCTTCTGCGGCGCCATCGCCAAGAAGAAGGCCGGCGAGCCCCTCACCGAGGCCGACCTCGACTTCCAGAAGGCCGAAGACGGCCTGGCCGGCGTGAAGTACCTGCACGCGGTCATCGACTCCGGCAAGAACGACTCCGCCTGGCGCGAGGTCTGATCCCCCGCATCCGCGAAAGAGGAACCCCAGCCCCTTATCATTACTAATTTTGGAGGAATTCACTCATGGCTAGACCTGTAACCATTTTCACCGGCCAATGGGCCGACCTGCCCTTTGAAGAGGGCTGCAAGCTGCTCTCCGGCATCGGCTACGACGGCCTGGAGATCGCCACCTGGGCCGACTTCGACGTCCGCAAGGCCGCGACCGACCCCGCCTACGTCGCCGAGAAGAAGGCCATCCTCGCCAAGTACAACCTGCAGAACTTCGCCCTGGGCTGCCACCTGACCGGCCAGTGCGTCGGCGATCTGTGGGATCCCCGTCTCGACGGCTTCGCCCCCTCCGCTCTCGCCGGCAAGCCCGAGGAGATCCGCGCCTGGGCCATCGAGGAGATGAAGTACACCGCGCGCGCCGCCGCTGCCATGGGCTGCAAGGTCGTCACCGGCTTCATGGGCAGTCCCATCTGGAAGTTCTGGTACAGCTTCCCCCAGACCTCCGAGGAGATGGTCGAGGAAGGCTTCGACGAGATCGTCCGCCTGTGGACCCCGATCCTCGACGTGTTCGACGAGTGCGGCGTGAAGTTCGCGCTGGAAGTCCATCCCACCGAGATCGCCTTCGACTACTACTCCGCCAAGAAGCTGCTCGAGAAGTTCAACTACCGTGAGACCCTCGGCTTCAACTTCGACCCCAGCCACCTGCTGTGGCAGGGCATCGACCCGCACCTGTTCCTGCGCGACTTTGCCGACCGCATCTACCATGTCCACATGAAGGACGTGAAGCTCAACCGCGACGGCCGCACCGGCATCCTGGGCTCCCACATCACCTTCGGCGACACCCACAGAGGCTGGAACTTCGTGTCCATGGGCCACGGCGACGTCGACTTCGACGCCATCATCCGCGAGCTCAACCAGATGGGCTACAAGGGCCCCCTGTCCGTGGAATGGGAAGACAGCGGCATGGAGCGCGTGCACGGCGCGACCGAGTCTCTCGCGTTCGTCCGCAACATCGACTTCGACAAGTCCGACGTCGCGTTCGACAGCGCCCTGGCGAACGACTGATCCGGGCGGAAAGGCATCAACATGTCGGAAACTTACGTCATCGGTATTGATGTAGGTACGTCCGGTTGTAAGATCATCGCGGTGGACGGAGGCAAAGTCCTTGCCTCCTCCACCGTTGGTTATCCTCTGTCCCGGCCCCGCGCCGGCTGGAGCGAGCAGAACCCCGCCGACTGGTGGGAGGGCGTCTGCCGCGGTCTGCGCGAGGTGTGCTCCGGTCTGAACGGCCGGGTCGCCGGCATTTCGATGTCCGGCCAGATGCACGGGCTCGTGGCTCTGGATGAGAAGATGGACGTGGTCCGTCCCGCCATCCTCTGGAACGACCAGCGTACCGAACAGCAGTGCGAAGAGATCACGGCCGCCGCGGGCGGTCTGGACGGGCTGCTGAAGTTCACCAACAACATGATGCTCACCGGCTACACCGGCGGCAAGATCCTCTGGGTCAAGGAGAACGAGCCCGAGAATTACGCCCGGATCCGGCGCATCGTCAACCCCAAGGATTACATCGTCTTCAAGCTGACCGGCGTCCTCGCGACCGACGTCTCCGACGCCTCGGGCACCGGCCTGTTCAATGTGGAAAAGCGCGAATGGGCCTGGGAGCTGATCGACCGGCTCGGCTTTGACCGCAGCTTCTTCGCCGAAGCCCTCGAATCGACCGACAAGGCCGGCGAGGTCACGGCCGAGGCCGCCGGGCTGACGGGCCTGCCTGTCGGCGCCCCCGTGTTCATCGGCGGCGGCGACGCGGTCATCTCCACGGTCGCCATGGGCCTGACCGACCAGAGCAAGATCGGCGTGACCGTCGGCACCTCCGGCGTCGTGGCCATGACGCTCGACTCCTACGGCTTCAACCAGGGCGGCCTGCTGCAGCTGTTCTGCGGCAACTTCCCCGGCAGCTACATGGCCTTCGGCTGCACGCTGTCGGCCGCCGGCTCCCTGCAGTGGCTGCACGACGCGCTGCTCGACTCCAACAGCTTCAACGAGCTCAGCGACCTGGCCGCCGCCGTCCCCTGCGGCTGCGACGGGCTGCTGTTCCTCCCCTATCTGAGCGGCGAGCGCTGCCCGCTGTTCGACTCGAAGGCCACCGGCAGCTTCACCGGCATCAGCGGCATCATGGGCAAGGGCCACTTCGCCCGCGCTGTGATGGAGGGCGTGGCCCTCTCGCTGCGCCAGGTCTACGACCTGATCCGCGGCTGCAAGCCGGTCGATCCCGCCTGCGTCGTCGTCTCCGGCGGCGGCGGGAAGAGCCTCGTCTGGCGTCAGATCCTGGCGGACGTCTTCGAGCTGCCCGTCGTGACCGCCTCCGGCAGCGCCGAGGGCGGCTCCTACGGCGCGGCGCTGATCGCCGGCGTCGGCGCGGGGCTCTACACGGCCGAGGAGGCCGGCAGGCTCTGCACCGTCGAATCCGTGACCGAGCCCATCCCCGAGCACTACGCCGTCTACCGCGCGACCGCCGAGCGTTTCCGCAAGGCTTATTTCCAGACGAGAGAAATCTGACACCCGAGAAAACATTTTACGAAGGAGAGATTACCATGGGCTATTTTGAAAACGTCCCCGTCGTCAAGTACGAGGGCAAGAACAGCAAGAACCCCTTCGCGTTCAAGTTCTACAATCCCGATGAAGTCATCCTCGGCAAGACCATGAAGGAGCATCTGCGCTTCTCCATGGCCTACTGGCACACCATGAACGCCGACGGCACCGATCCCTTCGGCTCCGGTACGCTCGACCGCACGTACGGCAAGGAAGATCCGATGGAGCGCGCTCTGGCGAAGGTCGACGAGGCCTTCGACCTGATGGTCAAGCTGGGCATCCCCTTCTTCTGCTTCCATGACGTCGACATCGCCCCCCAGGGCAACTCCCTGGAGGAGTTCAAGGCCAACCTCGAGAAGGTCACCGACTACATCAAGGTCAAGATGGACGAGACCGGCATCAAGCTCCTGTGGGGCACGGCCAACGTCTTCGGTCATCCCCGCTACATGAGCGGCGCGGCCACCTCCCCCAACGCCGATTCCTTCATCTGCGCCGCGGCTCAGATCAAGAACGCCATCGACGCCACCATCAAGCTCGGCGGCGGCGCTTACGTGTTCTGGGGCGGCCGTGAGGGCTACGACACCCTGCTCAACACCGACATGGGCTTCGAGCTGGAGAACCTCGGCCGGATGCTGACCATGGCCCGCGACTACGCCCGCAGCAAGGGCTTCAAGGGCGACTTCTACATCGAGCCCAAGCCGAAAGAGCCCACCAAGCATCAGTACGACTTCGACTCCGCCACCGCCATCGGCTTCCTGCGCGCGCACGGCCTCGAGAACGATTTCAAGATGAACATCGAGAACAACCACGCCACGCTGGCCTACCACACCTTCCAGCATGAGCTGCGCACCGCCGCCATCAACGGCTTCTTCGGCTCCGTCGACGCCAACCAGGGCGACGACATGCTCGGCTGGGACACCGACATGTTCCCCTCCAACGTGTATGACACGACCCTGGCCATGTACGAGATCATCAAGGCCGGCGGCTTCACCAACGGCGGTCTGAACTTCGACTCCAAGGTCCGCCGCGCCTCCTACACGCCCGAGGACATCGCTTACGCGCACATCCTGGGCATGGATTCCTTCGCTCTGGGCCTGCGCGCCGCCGCGGCTCTGATCGAGGACGGCCGTCTCGACAAGTTCGTCGAGGACCGCTACGCCAGCTACAAGACCGGCGTCGGCGCCGATATCGTGGCCGGCAAGTGCAAGCTCGAGGATCTCGAGGCGATCGCCGGCGAGCGCTGGAACACCAAGGTCCCCAGCGGCCGCGAGGAGTACCTGCAGGAGATCATCAACTCCGTCCTGTTCAACCTGTAAGCCTGTCCCCGAAATCTGAACACAGAGAGGCGCATGCATGAAAGTTGCACTCAGCTATGAAATGATCAACATGAACTCCAGCCTGTCGGGGAACATGAACCTGACCTACAAGTGGTACTGGGAGGACATCGTTGACTGGACCGCGGCGACGGGATTTGACTCCATCGCCCTGACCATGGTTCCCAACCAATTCAACGTGGGCCGCGGCGGCGCCCCGCGCTGCACCCTGGCCATCAACACCAAGTACGGCTCCGCCCAGGGCTACCTGGCCTTCCTGAACGACCGCGGCATCAAGGACGTGTGCGCGATGAACGTCTCCGCCCAGGCCATGCTGGCCGACATGTTCGAGAGCGGCAAGCGCTTCGAGGATCTCTTCCCCGAGTTCTACAGCTACGCTGCGGACGTGACGGACATGCTCGCCGCTCTCGGCGGCAAGACGCTGCTCGTCTCCCCCACGCCGGGCATCGGCGCGCTCAAGGGCCGCTTCGGTGACGATGAGGCCGCGCTGGACAAGTTTACCGGCGAGGCTGTCGAGTGCCTCGGCAAGATCGCCGAGATGGCCGCCTCCAAGGGTGTCAAGGCCTGCCTGGCCAACGACTTCTGGACCCTGGCCCGCGGCGAGCAGGCCGACCGCTTCCTCGCCGAGCTCGACCCGGCCCTCGTCGGCTACGCCCCGAGCACCGCGATGCTGCGCATCGCCGGCGCCGACCCCGTCAAGGAGCTGGAGCGCCACTTCGACCGGCTGGGCGCCGTGGTCTTCACCGACAGCGACTTTGTCGACACGGTGGACGTCTACGCCAGCCCCGCCCCCGAGTACCCGCAGTTTGGGCCGCAGCAGCGCGTCTACAAGGACCTCGGCTACGGCAGCGTGGATCTGGCCGGCGCGTACGCCCTGCTCAAGAGCAAGGGCTTCGACGGCACCGTGATCCTCGAGCCGCGCTACACCACCAACGCGCCGCGCGCGCTTCTGCGCACCCGCACGTTCTGGACCAAGCTCACCAAGGAGGCGTGACCCATGGCTGAACAAAGAAACATCAATTATTCTTACCAGACCAACCTCTGGGGCAACATCAACTATAAACAGCTCACCAATTTCAACGAGTGGTTTATGGGCGATTACGACGACTCCTACTACTTCCAGGACTACGACAAGGTCCTGCGCTACTACGCGGGCGCCGGCTTCAAGGGCATCGAGCTGATGATCTTCAACGTGCCGACGATCATCAACATCTTCGGCAGCATGAAGAACTTCAAGGAGTTTGCCAACGAGCGCGGCATCGAGAAGATCTCCGGCATGTTCAGCCACCACATCGGCTCCGAGGACAAGCGCAACCACAAGGCCATCTTCCAGCTTGAGCGCCAGGCGATCGACGCCCTGGCCGACTGCGACGGCGTCAACCTCATCATCCAGCCCTGCGGCCAGTACTACGGCACCGGCCCGCTGAGCGAGGAGGGGCTGCGCAACGCCGCCGACTGCATGAACGAAGTGGGCCGCATGTGCGCCGACAAGGGCCTGGCCGCCTCCATCCACAACGAGTTCTGGTGCGCGGTCAACAAGTACGACCACGAGAAGTTCTTCGACATGTGCGATCCGCGCTATGTGTTCTACTGCCTGGACACCGCGCAGGTCTCCATCATGGGCGTGGACATCCTGGAGTTCTACAAGAAGTACCACGAGCGCGTGCAGTACTTCCACGTGAAGGACACCACCAAGAAGGCCGCGACGGACGCCGAGCGTTTCCAGGCCGGCGCCGAGTCCGCGGACGACGGCACCCGCTGGTTCTGGGAGCCGGGCGCCGGTCACGTGGACTTCCCCGAGCTGTGGAAGCTGCTCAAGCAGTACGGCCACAAGGGCTGGGTCGGCATCGAGTCCGACGGCACCCCGAACCCCCTGGCCACCATCCTGCTCACCAAGAACTACATCGACACGGTCCTCGACCCCATCTATCACTGATCCAGACGCAGGACGCTCCGGCCCTTTCTGGCCGGAGCGTTTTTGCCCACTTTTCCACCTTTTTTTAAAAACTTGTTTGAAAGCCCTTGCAATTTCTTCAAATTCCCGATAAAATGCGCTTGAGACCGGAATCAGGGAGGGAACCCCCATGGCGGAAGCCTTAAACAACCTGTACGTGAGAAAAATCAACAAACGGCGCGTCTTCAATCTCCTCTACTGGGAGAAGGAAGCCACGAAAAAGGATCTCGCGCTCAAGCTGGGCCTCAGCCTGCCGACGGTCTCTCAGATCATGAAGGAGCTGGAGGAGGCGGGCCTGGTGCAGACCGTCGGCCTGCAGGCCTCCTCGGGCGGGCGCAAGGCCAAGGTCAGCAGCATCGTCAACAACTCCTTCTATGCCGGCGGCATCGGCATCACGCAGCATCACGTGCGCTTCGCGGTGCTCAACCTCGGGCAGGACGTGGTGGCGCGCGGCCGCTTCCGCAAGAGCTTTTCCAACACGCCCGAATACTGGGAAGAGGTCTCCTATATGCTCCAGGCCTTTTTGCTGGAGCACGTCCCCACGGGCGAGAATCTCGGCGTGGGCATGTCCCTGCCCGGCGTCGTCAACGAGGCCGCGGGCCGCGTGGAGCACACCTTCACCCTGCTCGGCGTGGATTCGCTGGACCTGTCGCTGATCCGGCGCTTTGAGGAAAAGGAGCACCCCCTGCTGATCGGGCGCGACTCCGTCCTGGCCGGGAAGGCCGAGCAGTGGTTCCGCAAGAGCAGCGAGAGCGCGCTGTATCTGATGCTCAACAACGTCGTCGGCGGCTCCGTCATGCTCCGCGGCGAGGAGAACCAGCTCAGCCCCCACAGCGCCGAATTCGGGCACATGATCATCGAAAACGGCGGCCGCCGCTGCTCCTGCGGGCGCCGCGGCTGCTTCGAGGCCTACTGCTCCAGCCGCTTTTTGATGGACGAGAGCGGCCTGCCGCTCGAGGACTTCTTCGCCCGGCTGCCCGAAGACGATCGCTTCCAGCGTCTCTGGGACGATTATCTGGATCATCTCGCGCTGGGCATCAACAATCTGCGCGCCATCTTCGACCTGGACGTCATCGTCGGCGGCGAGCTGAGCCATCATCTCTCCGGCTATTACGACGAGCTGCGCAGAAAGATCTCGGACACGGCCCTGTACCCGACGGACGGGTCCTTCGTGCATCTGAGCAACTACTCCGAGTACGACGCTGCCGTCGGCGCAGCGCTGCTGCAGATCGAGCGCTTCCTGGATCTGTGAGGCGGCCGCTATGCTGAGCATCGGCGTGGACATGGTGGATATCGGGGAGATCCGCCGCCTGCTGGAGCCGGAGGACGGCGCCTTCTTCCGCCGCACCTTCACCGAGGCGGAGCGCCTGGCCTCGCGGCGCGCCCCCGACGCCGCCGAATATCTGGCGACGCGCTTTGCCGTGAAGGAGGCCGTGTTCAAGGCCCTGGCAAAGCACACCGCCGCGAAGGGCTTTGATTTTCGCCGGGTCGAGACGCGCAACGCCCCCGACGGCAGCCCCTGTGTGACCGTGGACGGCTTCCTGCGCCCCCTGATGGAGGAGGGCGGCTTCCGGGAGCTGGCCGTCTCGATCACGACGGAGGGCCCTTATGCCGTGGCCTTCGTCGTCGCCCAGGGCTGAGGCGAACAAAAAGACCGCCGCTGTGACGTTTGTCACAGCGGCGGTCTTTTTGCTTTTCCGTTACTTCTGCAGCATCAGCTCGCCCAGGCAGACCTTCGGCTGCCGGTCGTACAGGCCGACCCAGCCGGAATCCTGCACCCAGCGGCCCATGACCACGATGCGCAGATTGCGCACGCCGGACACGTCCACCGTGAAGGCCACGCTGTCGTACATGTCCGAGGTGTAGCCCGGCGCCTCGTAGAGCAGCACGTCGTCGCCGTAGATGCGCACGGTCGTCGGCTGGGTCCAGGGCTGGGCCGAGAGCGAGCCGTAGGTGCGGAAGACCACGCCCGAGAGCGTGCTGTAGGCGTAATTCAGGTTGTACTGGACGTAGGCCTCGTTCTCGCCGTCGGGCGTCTCCGAGGCGAGGGAGCTGCCGTCGGGCAGCGGGTAGATCAGGTTGGAGCTGTCGTAGGTGCGGCCGTTGGCGTCCGTGTAGATGCTGCTGGAGGTGTACGAGCTGCCCAGCTCGATGTAATAGGCCTTCTGCGTGGGCTCCAGCGACGTGAGCGGGACGGGGATGTAGGCCTGATACTCCTCCGCCATCGCCTCCAGCCGCGCCGTCAGCTCGGGGCTGGCGTTGGCCTCGGCCAGCGCGGTGCGGATCACGGCCAGCGCGGCCTCGTAATCCTTGCCCGTGCCGAAGGCCGCGGCCGCCTGTGCGGCGACGCCGTCACAGTAGGCGTTCACGCTTGCCGCGTAGCTCTGGGTCATCTCTGCGGAGATCTCCACCCACTCGTCCTCCAGCGCCGCCTCGTAGAGCAGCACCGCGTTGAGGTGGTCGCCCTGCGCGGCCGCCGCCGCGATCTGTTCGGCGCTGCGGCGCGTGCAGATCTGCTTCATGAGCGCGTCCAGCTCCTCGCCCTGGCCCAGCACGCGCCCGGCGCCGCGGATCATGTCGACGGCCTCCTGATAGTTCCCGGCGTCCGCCGCCGCGTTGGCGGCCGTTTCCAGCTGCGCGCGGTAGTTCGCGCGGGCCTCGTCGTAGGCCGCCTGCGCGCGGTCATAGTTTTCCGCGTCGTCCGAGATGACCTGGGAGAAGGCGCTCATGGCCGCCTCGTAATCGCCGGCCTCGGCGCTGCTCACGCCCTGCTCGTAATTGGCCTTCGACTGCTTCACCTGCTGGAAGTTCCAGCTGATCGTGTTGAAGCTGCGCAGGATGTGGAGCTCGTCGTTGACGGCCTCGACCGTGCTCAGGATCTGCTCGAAGACGCTCTCCTCCACCTCGCCGTCGACGTAAGCCTGCCAGTTGGCGTCCAGATAAGACTCCAGATCCTGCCGGGCCGTCTGCTCCTCGGCGGTCTTGCCCTGGATCCGGCTGCGGTATACCTCGATCGCCTTTTCGGCGTTGCCGGCCTCGACCCATTCCAGAAAGCCCTTCCCGCTCAGCGCGCCGACGCCGCTCTCGACCGCTTTTTTCAGGCCGCAGCCGCTCAGGGCGCCCAGCAGCAGCAAAACGCTCAACACCAGCGCGATCGTCTTTTTCATGGCTTTGCTCTCCTTTTTCGGTGCTGTTTTTCTCGGGAAGATTGTACCATCCCGTCCCGCCGCTGTCAATTTTTCCCGAAAAAAGCGGAAGGAAAAACGCGCGCTTTTCCTTCCGGCTCAGTCGTCCTCCAGTTCCTCCTCCTTGACGATGAGGATGGCCGCGCCCTCCTCGCCGTTATAGAGGCACATGCGCCCGCTCGCCTCGGGATAGAAGCTCTCGCGGTAGGGAAAATCGTCCTGCTGCCGCAGCGTGCGCGCGCTCTCCCGGAAGAGCTTCAGCGCCTCCTTCGGCATCAGCTCGGCCGAATGGCTGCACAGCATGTGCCGGAAGCGCAGGCCCTCCAGCCCCTCCAGCATGCGCAGATGCCCCTCGCTCGTCAGGCTGTCCGGCCAGATCAGGCTCACCATCGGGGCCACGCTGTCGGCGCTGAGCAGCAGCTCCAGCGCCGGGCAGTACAGGCCCACCGAGCCCGCCGTGTGCGAGGGCAGCGGCACGACGTGCAGCGTCCGGCCGCCGAGGTCGAAGACCTGTCCGGGCATGAGCCGCCGGGCCCTGCCGCAGCCGCGCGAGAGGTATTCCTCCCGCTCCAGCTCCGGCGGCAGGCTCTTCTGCGCGGCCAGCACCCGCTCGCGGATCTCGCGCAGCGGCGCCTCGGTCAGCGCGCGGCGGCACTGCGCGGTCATCCAGACCTCCGGGAAAAAGGCGTTGCCGCCGATGTGGTCGGCGTGCTCGTGGCTGTTGACGACCGTCAGCGGCAGCCTCGTCAGCTCCTCCGCCTCCCGGCGGATATCGCCGAGGCCGAGGCCCGTGTCGAACAGCAGGGCTCCGTCCCGCCCGCAGACGAGCGTGGCGTAATTGACGCCCTCCCCGCAGAGGCGGTACACGCCGCCCAGCGGCTCCGTCACCTGAAAATAGCCCATCGCTCAGTCCTCCCGCGCGGCGATCGCCCGGTCGCGGTAGCGGTTGCTGAACAGCACGAGCGCCATCACCAGCGAGACCGCGCCGATCGCCAGGCAGATCAAAAACATGTTCCGGTAGCCGATCTCCGGCGTCCGGCCCGCGTCGATGATGTTGCCGAAGCTCAGCGAGGCGAAGAGGATGCCGAAATCCTGCACGAAGCCGAAGGTGGCGTTGGCCGCGCCGTTGCGGCGCAGCGGCGAATAGAGCACGGCCATGGCGTTCATGATCGGCATGATCGCCGCCGTGGACACGCCCCACATCGCGCCGGCGAGCAGGTACAGCCCGTAGTGCTGCTTCACCGCCGGGCTCATCAGCAGCAGGATCTGGATGAAGATCGCCGCGTGCCCCGGCAGGATCATCGTGAAGGGGCCGTATCTGTCCGCGATGCGGCCGGCCGTGAAGCGCAGCGCCAGCATCACCACGCCGGCGACGGTGTAAAACATGCAGATCTGCAGCGAGTCGTAGCCCAGGATCTCCTTGGAGAAGACCGTCAGGAAGATCACGATGCAGGAGGTCGCGGCAAAGCTGACGGCAAAGTTGATGCTGCAGCCGAGCGCCTTCTTCTCGATCAGCCTCCACACGCCGCGGTATTTCGGGTCGTTGGCCGCGGCCGCGGCCGCGAGGCGGTAGCGCGCGGGATCCTTCTTCTCATAGTCGACGAAAAGGCTGATCACGGCCGCGATCAGCGTCAGCGCGGCGCAGATGACGAACATCACGTTATAGCCGATATCCGACATCAGCAGCCCGATATACGGCCCGACGGCGAACGCGACGGTGCTGCCGATATAATACAGGCTCATCCCCTCGGACATGCGCGACTGCGGCGTGACGTCGGAGACCATGGCCGCGGCGGCCACGTACAGCGCGCCCTTGGACAGGCCCTGGATAAAGCGCACCGTCAGCGACAGGGCGGGGATCTTCGTGCCGACGAGCAGGAAGGTCGGCAGGGCGAACAGCAGCGCGCACAGCAGCAGGCAGTTGCGGCGGCCGAGCCGGTTGACCAGCCAGCCGCAGAGAAAGGCCATGGCGATGGAGCCGATGTTGAAAAACGAGGTCATGTAGCCGCCGAGGGCCTTGTTGCCCCACAGGTCGTTGGCATAGGGCGCCATGGTCGTGTTCATCATCTGGATGCTGGTGTTGCAGAAAAAGCCGATCAGGCAGACGAGGATAAAGTTCTTCGTCCAGAGGCTCTCGCGTTTTTCCGTCCGGAGGGTGGGGGTGCTCAACTTGGATTCCTTCCTTTCAAAAGCAGCAGCCGGGAGCTCTCCCGGCTGCTGTGGATGCCTGTCGATGTCTGGGGATTACTCCATTTCCTCCATGACCCGGTCGGCCAGGTCGCCGAAGGTCTCGAAGCCGCCGAAGTCGGCGATGGGGATCATGGCCTCCAGCTCGTTCTCGATCTGGGCGAGGTAGCCGATGCGCTGCAGGGAGTTGGTGCCCAGCGCCTCATGGATCTTCGTGTCTGCGCCGAAGCCGGCGGTGTCCTTGCGGAACACGGGGCCGGCAAGCTTGATGAGTTCCTGTACGACTTCTTCTCTGGTCATGGTTATTTAACCTCCTCGTCTAATTCAAAGTGAAATCCCTTGTAGCCGCCGAGATCGACGAGCTTCTTGTGGACGCCGATCTTCTCGCCGTTGGCGATCCGCTCGCGCAGGATGCGGCGCTTTTTCGGGGTCAGGCCGTAGATGACGAAGTTCGAGGTCACGCCCTCGTCCAGCTCGACCTCGCCGAAGCCGTAGGGGCCCTGGGGGGACAGCCGGTTGTCCGCCGTGGTGGGGGCGGGCAGGATCACGGTCTTGAGCCAGCCGTGGCCGCTCAGCTCGACCCACTCGGTCGCGTGGTAGCCGCAGGTGTTGCAGGCGTAGTGGGGCGGGAATTCGATCGCGCCGCACTCCAGGCAGCGGCGGCCCCAGATCTTGCCTTCCTCGAGGCCCTCGTAATACCGTTTAACGATACGTTCCAGTTCCATCGTGCTTCTCCTCTCTCAATCCACGGTGCGCAGGATGATCGCGCGCACGTTCTGACCGCCGCCGAAGCCGCGGATGAAGGTGGTCTTCGGCAGCTTTTTGACCTGGCGGACGCCGGCCTCGCCGCGCATCTGGGTGACCGCCTCGAAGATATCGGCGGCGCCGGAGGCGCCGAAGGCGTGGCCGTAGGAGGTGCGGCCGCCGTTGGTGTTGATGGGCTTGTCGCCGTCGAAGGCGGTGCGGCCCTCGAGCACGTATTTCCAGCCCTCGCCGCGGGGCAGATAGCCGACTTCCTCGGCCGCCAGCAGCTGGGAGCCGATCATGAAGTCGTTGATGAACAGCAGGTCGATCTCCTCGGGCTTGACGCCGGTCATCTCATAGACCTGGCGCGTGGCCTCGGCCGTGGCGGTCTTCTCGAGCTGGGGCACGCTGAAGTCGAGGCAGGAGGCGCCGATGCCGAGCACCTCGATGGGCTTGGTCTTGAACTTCCAGGCCATCTCGGTCGGGGCGACGATGAAGCAGGCCGCGCCGTCGGCGGCGGGGGCGTTGCCGGTCACGCGCAGATACTGGGACACTTTCGGGTTGAAGGGGGAGCGCAGATACTCCATCGGGTCGTCGTAGCCGTTGTCCTTGGCGACCTGCTCGAAGGGGGTGCGCAGCAGGGCGCGGGGGTTGAGCGCGGCGGCGCGGCGGCCGTGGTAGGCCATCGTGATCAGGGTGTCGTCGATCTCGCGGTCGGTCAGGCCGTAGGTGCGCACGTACAGATCCAGCCAGTTGTCCGAGCCGACGCTGGTGCCGCCGATGATGGAGCGGGCGTAGGCGCGGTCGCCGATCTTGACAAGGTCGGGATAGATGTCGTCCGTGGTGATCTGGCGGCGGAAGCAGGCGGGCTTCATGCCGTCGGGCAGGCCGGTCGCCATCTCGGCGCCGCCGGAGAGGACGATGTCATACGCGCCGCTGGCGACGGCCAGGACGGCCTCCTCCAGGGCGACGTAGCCGGTGCAGCAGGCCTCGGAGTGGTGCACGGAGCCTCTGCCGCGCATGCCCATCCATTCGGCGACCTGCATGTTGGGGGTGACGCAGTAGTTGAAAAACGCGGGGTTGGCGGAGCCGTGATAGAAGAATTGCACGTCGCGCGGTTCGATCCCGGCGTCCTCCATGGCGGAGAGCGCTGCGCAGCCGTACACTTCGCCCTCGGTCAGCCCCTCGTGTTCCGGATCGCCGTTGATGTCCATGAACGGGGTAGCGCCGACGCCGAAGATGGATACGCTGCGCAGGTACTTGCCGATCTTGCTGTGTGTCATAACGCGATGCTCCTTTACTTATATTGTCGTCTTTCCGGATAATTCCACTTTCTCTTCTTTATAATACAGGCAATCCCGGCCCTTGTCAACATTTTTTAGAATCTTTTGTAAATAACATTAAAAAGCTCTTGACAGCTTCCGTTTTTTATTGGATAATAGGTTTGCGAAGCTGCTTTGCGCGGCTTTCGCGACTATGAAAAAACACGAGAGGAGAATTTCCCATGGCTCTTACCCGACTGCTCCAGATCTGCGTCGTCGTCGAGGACGTCGAGAAGGCGAAGAGGATCATGACCGACGTATACGGCTTCAAGGGCTGGAAAGAGGGCGCCGAATTCGGCGAGCCCATCACCGACTACACCATCAACGGCGAGCCCGCCGTGCTGGACAACAATTCCCGCTTCTGCTACTGCTTCGGCCTGGAGTGGGAGCTGATCGAGCCCCATTCCGGCCCGCTGAAGAAGTGGCTGGACGAGCACGGCCCCGGCATCCATCACCTGGCCTTCAAGAGCGACGACAGCTACGAGGACTTCTACAAGACCGCCAAGGAGCTGTCCGGCAAGGACGTCTTCCTCAACGGCGTTTCCAAGAAGGTCGGCATGGATTACTCCTACTTCGACCTGACCAAGGAGATCGGCATGTTCGTCGAGGTCTACAACGAGGACAAGGCCTACGACACCGGCTTCCGCATCGACGCCAAGCCCGATCCCGCGGGCTGAGTCTCCCCTCTTTCTCCGGGTCATAAAACCGTTTCGTGCAGAGCCCGGAGCCGGGCTCTGCACGAAGCGTTTTCCTGATATCGATTATTCCGGATCGACCCAGCGCGGCTGGCCGGTATAGGTCTTGGCCTCCTCCTCGCCGTCGAGGACGCGGACGGCGCCGGCCGCCATGGCCTCCATCTCGAACTCGCCCGGATAGGCGGAGACGGGCGCGATCCACTCGCAGTAGCTCTTGAGCTCCTCGACCATGTCCTGGTTGTGGACCATGCCGCCGCCGAGCAGGATGCCGTCCACCTGGCCCTTGAGCACCGCGGCCATGGAGCCGATGTACTTGCCGATCTGGTAGATCATGCCGTGCCAGGCGAGCCAGGCCTCCCGGGAGCCGGCCTCGGCAGCGCCGGAGACCGTCTGCGCGGACGAGGTGTCCAGCAGGCTCACGAAGCCGCCGGCGCGCGAGCAGAGGCTGCGCACGGCCTTGAGGTCGCCGTTCTGCTTGGCGACGTAGGCCAGCAGCTCGCTGACGGGGATGCTGCCGCAGCGGGTCGGGGCCATGGGGCCCTCGCCGGCGACGATATCGTTGCCGTCGACCATCTTGCCCTTGAGGTGCGCCGAGATCGACACGCCGCCGCCCAGGTGGCAGACGATGAAGTTGCAGTCCTCGTATTTGCGGCCGATGCTGTGGGCGTGGCGGATGGCCGTCTCCTTCAGGTTCAGCGCGTGCAGGTGGCAGTGGCGGTACACGCCCTTGATGCCGGTCACGCGGGCCAGGTCCTGGTACTCATCCGTATCGGGCGGGTTGACGACGAAAGAGGGCTTGCCGTAGGTCTGGGCCAGGGCCAGCGCGATCTGCGGGCCGAGCGTCGCCGGATGGATGACGCCGTTTTTGCAGGTCTTCGCATGGTCGAGCAGGACGTCGTTGATGACGTAGGTGCCGCCCTCGATGGAGAGCAGGCCGCCGCCGCGGCCGACGTAGGCGTCCACGGTGGCCAGGTCGATCCCCTGCTCTTTCAGCAGGTCGAGGATCATCCCCATGCGGTACTCGAGCTGCTCGTTGAGCGAGCCGAACTTGGCCAGATCCTCCGCCGCGTGGCTGATGTTGCGGCCGAAGAGGCATTCCTCGCCCTCGAACAGCGCGATCTTGGTGGAAGTGGAGCCCGGGTTGATCGTAAAGATGCGATAAGCCATGGTTGCGTTTCCTCCCCGTTATTACAGTTGGTTTTCTTCTGTGGCCTGTTTTAAAAGCTGTAAACAAATCATCTCATACCACCCCTGTTTTGTCAAGCGCAAGCCCGTATTTTTGGGGCGTCCCGGGGACGGGAAGCAGCCCCCGAAACCAAAGAGAGGAGCCAAATCAATGAAGCACGGAATCAGTCTGCAGCTGGTTGACACCCACAACCAGCAGCCCAACCGCAACCGCCGGGAATGCAAGTACTACTGGGACGAGCTGTACACCCTCGTCGCTGCCGGCGGCTTCCATGAGATCGAGACGCCCTACGACCCGATGTGGGCCTTCGGCGGGCGCGCCGGCGTTCCGCTGGTGTACGGCAACATCAAGGCCAAGGACGGCACGGCCGAAAGCTATCTGCGCCGCCTGAACGCGGCCGGGATCGAGCGGGTGCTCGGCGTGCACTATATGCCCGGCATGTTCTTCAACGGCGCCAGCCCCACGAGCCCCGGCGCGAACCTGGACGGCTACGTCGGCGCGCTGCTCCACTTCGGCGAAGAGGCCGTGGACTATGTGGCCGATATCGGCGGCGATTACGTCACCATGTCCGCCACCCCGAAGATCGGCGACCTCGAGCACGCCTACGGAGCGGACTTCGAGGCCGGCTGCGCGGCCGTGCTGAAGGCCACCGCCGCCGCCGTCGAGAAGCTGGCCGAACGCGCCAACGCGCGCGGCGTAAAATTCTGCCTCAAAAACGAGTTCTGGGGCCTCCTGCGCGGCGAGGCCGTGGTCGATTTCGTCAAGGGCCTGAACGAGAAGGTCTGGCTCGACCTGGACAGCGCGGAGCTGGCCATCGCGGGCGTCGATCCCGCCGCCTTTGCCCGCGCGCACGCGGCCGAGATCGGCGTGGTACACTACTCCGACACCGCCTTCGTCGACGATCAGGCGTGCTACCGCCAGCGCAACCCCGAGTTCCCGGCCGTGCGCGCCAGCAAGGTCTACCGCGACCTGGGCGACGGCAAGCTGGACTTTGCCGCGCTGGAGCGCGCCCTGACGGAGGGCGGCTACGCCGGCGCCGCGGTGGTCGGCTGCCGAGATTCCTACGACGTCTGCCGCTCGATCCTCCGCGCCCGCAGCTATCTGAACACGCGGCTGCCCGAGCGCTGAGGCCTCCCCGCGAATCTGATCGGAAAGGACAGGAGAAGATTATGGCTAATATCAAGCTTTCCCACATGAACCACTGGAAGACCATCCCCTATAGATCCATCGACAACTTCCGGGAGTATTACTACGAGGACCGCAGCAACAACGTCTATTTCCAGGACTGGGACCGCATCCTGCGCTACCACAAGGCCCTGGGCTACGACGGCATCGAGGTCGCGCCCTGGGATCTGAACGAGATCCTGGGCCTGTTCGGCAGCATCGCGGCCTTCCGCGACTACGTGGCCGGCCACGGCCTGGCCGTCAGCGGCATGTTCCACGGCGTGGAGCGGGCCCATATCGCCGGCTGCTTCGAGCAGAACCTGGCCGAGGGCAAGGCCGCGGTGGACATGATCGCGGCCCTCGGCGGCGAGACCATGGGCACCTGCCCCGGCAGCGACTACTACAGCGCTCCCGGCCCCCTGACCGAGGAGGGCATCCAAAATACCGCGAAGATCCTCAACGCCATCGGCGAGTACGCCGTGGACCACGGCGTGAAGCTCGGCATCCACAACGAGTTCTTCTGCGCGATCAACAAGGACAACCATCGCCACCTGCTGGAGATCACCGATTCCCGCTACGTCTTCTACTATCTGGACACGGCGCAGATCTCCATCATCGGCGAGGACGTGGTGAAGTTCTACGACGACTACCACGAGCGCATGTGCGGCTTCCATCTCAAGGACACCGCCGACCCGAAGCTGCCGGACGCGGTCCGCTACGGGCCCAACGTCGAGATCCAGGACGACGGCCACCGCTGGTTCTGGGAGCCGGGCGAGGGCGTGATCGACTTCGAGAGCCTCTGGAAGCTGATGAAGAAGCACAACTTCCGGGGCTGGGTCTCCGTCGAGGACGACGGGACGCCCGACCTGCTGGCCTCCATGGCGCTGTCCTCCTACTACGTGCACGAAAAGCTCAAGCCCATCTACTGGTAAGCCTTCGCCTTAAAACAAAAACCGCCTCCCCCGACGGGGGAGGCGGTTTCAGACTGCAGACAAACCCATACGGCAGAGTCTGGACCGGCATGGGGTGATTGTGAAGAGGGGATGGGAGTCCCCTCTTCACGTTCAATCTCTGCCAACACGGGAATGATCCCAGGAGTTCCCGTGTTGGCTTTTGAAGCTGTCGACAAAGTGTCGACAGTTTCAAACCGCCTCCCCCGACGGGGGAGGCGGTTTTATGCGTTTTGCGAAAGATCTCAGTCGTCGAGGGAGTCGAGATAATCCTCGAGCCCGTCGCCGGCCAGACGGCCGCTGTTGACGGCAAAGCCCATGGAGTTGCCGGGCAGCTTGAAGTTGTAGCTGTCGCCGTAGATGGTGTTGGCGTCGGTGCCCGCGGCGTAGAGGCCGGGGATCGGCTTGCAGTCGGCGTCGAACACCTGCATCTTGGTGTTGACCTTCACGCCGCCGATGGTGCCATAGGCGCCGGGGCGCAGCTCGACCGCGTAGTAGCCGCCCTTGCCGTTGAGCGCGTGCATGTCCTCGTGCTCCTTGCCGAACAGCTCGTCGTAGCCGGAGTCGCACATGTCGTTGTACTCGTCGAGCGTCTCGGCCAGGACATCGGGATCGATGCCGATCTTCTCGGCCAGCTCCTCGATGGTGTCGGCATGCCACAGGGTCTTGAGCCCGTCCTCCTCGGCGGCCTTCAGGTCGGAGAGGATGTTGACGTGAGACTCGGTGCCGTGGACGATGCTGATGTGCGGGTAGCCGTACTTCTGGTAGCGCTTGGCGGCGGTGCCGTCGATGATGGAGTAGGCCACGCGGCCCGGCTGGTCGATGACGGCGTTGCCGAGGAAGGTGGTGTTGTACATGTCGGACTCGCACATGAAGCGGATGCCGTCGCGGTTGACGAGCAGGTCGCCCTGGGAGAACACCTCGCCCAGCGAGCTGTACTCGCCGCCGCGGACGGAGCAGACGACCTCGAAGTTCAGGCCGTACTTCTGGGCGCCCGCCTTCCACATCATCTTCAGCCCGTCGCCGACGACGCCGGGCACCATGAAGGTGAACATGTCCTTGTTGAGCTCGAAGCCCAGCTCTTCGCGGCTCATCTCGGGGCTGGAGCCGAAGCCGCCGGTCGCCACGACGACGGCCTTGGCGCGGCAGACGATCTCCTCGCCGTTCTTGTCCTTGGCGAGGACGCCGCAGACCACGCCGTCCTCGACGATCAGGTCGGTCACGGGGGTCTCGGTCAGGATCTCGCAGCCGAGCTCGATGGCGTGGTTGGTCATGGCCTTCGCCATGCCGCCCGCGGCGCGGGGGCCGATCTTGCCGTTTTCGGGCTGGACGACGTGCCAGGTGGCGGCGGAGTCCTTGAAGTAGCGGTAGGAGCCGGCGAACTTCACGCCCATGTCCTGCAGCCACTCGACCGTGTCGGCGGACTTGCGGAAGTAGGCGGAGACCAGCGGGCCGTTCACGCGGTAGTGCGTGTAAGCCATGTGCTCGCGGAAGGCTTCCTTGAAGCTGATGTCGTTGAAGTTCTCGCGCTGGATCTGCGTGTCGATGCCGAGCACGCCCATGCCCATGTTGGCTGCGCCGCCGGTCGTGTTGCTCTTCTCGAACAGCACGGTCTTGCGGTCGTTCTCACAGGCGGTGATGGCTGCCGCCAGTCCGGCGGGGCCGCCGGCGACGACGGCTACGTCGACTTCCATGGTTCTCATATGACATTCCTCCTAAATAATGATCGTATCCCAGCGGTTCGTCCGCTTATTTACGGAATCTGCCGACCTTGGTCAGCTTGTCCGGCAGCTTGGGCAGTCTGCCGGTGGCGAACTGGATGGCCTCGTTTTCGCAGGCTTCGATGCATTTGCCGCACTTGGTGCACTCAAACACGTCGATCATGCTGATGTAGCCGCGCTTGCCCTCGATCGCGTCGACCGGGCAGACGTCCATGCAGTCGCCGGCGCCCTCGCACTTGTGGGGGTCGATGTAGATCGTCGAGAAAGCGGAGCACTCCCCGGCGGGGCACTTGCCCGCGCTGTGGGCCTCCAGCTCGCCGCGGAACAGCTCCAGCGCGCTCAGCACCGGCTCCGCCGTGTCCGCCCCCACGGGGCAGTTGCAGCTGTCGGACATGGCCGCGGCGATCTCCTGCGCCAGCTCGAGCTCGCGCTTGTCGCCGCCGGGCTTGGTCAGGTTGCCGAGGCAGACCGAAAGCTGATACGCACCCTCGCGGCAGAAGGTGCAGATGCCGCAGCCGGCCGCGCGCAGGGCGTCCAGCTCGCGGAGCGCGGCGCAGAGCACGCAGCTTTTTTCGCCCAGCACCCGGATCTTGCCGTTGGCAAAATCAAAGCTCTCGTCCAGCGCCCTGTCCAGGATCTCCGGCAGGAAGAAGCGGTGGCCGACCTGGACGGCCTTGACCTTGTCGCCCTTCACGAAGTCGCCCAGCCTGCCGCCGGCGGGGAAGGCGAAGTCCCCCTCCGGGCCGTGCAGCGTGATGCTGCCGTCTTTCCATTCCGCGCGGTCGATCAGCTCGGCGTCGTAGCAGCCGATCTCCTGCATACGGACGATGACTTCTTCTCTCGTCATGGATCAGCCCTCCTTCTGTGCCGCGTCCTGGTAATTGGTCCAGGGCCGGGCCGGATGGATGTCAAAGCGCAGGTCGCACTGCAGGCAGCGGCCGGCTTCCGCGCAGGCCGCGCCGCACAGGCCGTCCGACACCGGGCGGAAGGAGTCCTTCCGCTCCTCGGGCGCGACGAAGTGCACCGCGTTGCGCTTGATCTTCGCAAAGCCCTCGCGCAGGCCGATGTTCGGCTTGTGCTCGGCGTGCTCGACCAGGGACTCGCTGATGTCCCCGTCGCCGCCGAGATACCGGTCGACCTCGGAGGCGGTGTCGCGCGCGGCCGCGATCGCCAGAATCACGGACTTGGTGCCGGTCACGACGTCGCCGCAGGCGAACACGCCCTCGAGCGAGGTCATGCTGCTGCCTTCCCCGACGGCGGCGGAGTTGGCCTTGCCCAGCTCGAAGCCGCACTCGGGCGTCAGCGTGCTACGCTGGCCGACGGCGAAGATGACCGTGTCGGCCGGGATCGTCTCCTGGGAATCGGGCACCTTTTCGACGATGTTCTTGCCCTTTTCGTCGGTGTAGGTGCGCGCGATCTTCGACACGACCATGCCCTCGGCCCTGTCGGCGCCGGCGATCGCGTCAAAGCTGCGCCCGTCGAAGAAGACCACGCCCTCTTCCTGGGACTGCTCGATCTCCTCGCGGTCGGCCTTGATGGCGCTCAGCGGCTTGCGGCAGACCAGGGAGACGGACTTGGCGCCGAGGCGCACCGCAGTGCGCGCGCAGTCGAAGGCGACGTTGCCGGCGCCGAGCACGACGATGCGCTCGCCCATGCCGGTGTCCTTGCCCTCGGAGGCGTTGCGCAGGAATTCGGTGCACACCAGCACGCCGGGCAGCCTGCTGCCGTCGATCGGCAGGCGGGTGCCGGAGTGCGTGCCGGTGGCCACGACCACCGCGTCATAGTCCTTCCTGAGCGCGGCAAAATCGGTCACGGTCGTGTCGCACTGCACCGTCACGCCGATCTCGCGCGCGTAGTCGCACTCCTTGTCCACGATCTCGCGCGGCAGGCGGTAGGACGGGATGCCGTACTGGAGCTGGCCGCCCAGCTTGGGCCGGGCCTCGAGCAGCGTGACGGCGTGGCCCTGCTTGCGCAGGTAGATCGCCGCCGTGACCCCGCCGGGGCCGCCGCCGACGACGCAGACCTTCTTGCCCGTGTCGGGCAGCTGCTTGGCTCTGGCCTTCCAGGCGAAGGTGTCCGTCTCGGCCGCGGAGCGCTTGACCTCGCGGATGGAGACGGGCTCGTTCACCTCGCCGCGGCGGCAGTGCAGCTCGCAGGCGTGGCTGCACACACGGCCCAGGCTCTCCGGGAAGGGCAGCTTCTCGCGGATGACCGCGGCGGCGTTCTCCAGATCGCCGAGCGCGGCATAGCGCAGATACTCGGGGATCTCCGTATGCGCCGGGCAGCCGTCCACGCAGGGCAGCAGCGCGGCGCGCTTTTCGGTGGCGTTATAGTTGACGATATCGCGGATCGCGCCGGTGGGACAGACCTCGGCGCAGGCGCCGCAGAAGCGGCAGTCGGAATCGTTGAGGAGCTTGTTGTGCAGCGTGCCGACATAGCTCTCCATGCCGGCCTTGTTGTAGTGCAGCACGCCTACGCCGCGCAGGTCCTTGCAGGCGCGCACGCAGCGGCCGCAGAGCACGCAGCGCAGCATCTCATGCTGATAGAGCGAATCGCCCTCGTGGGCGGGCACTCTCTTGACGCGCATGTGCATGCGCGTCGCGGTCGCGTCCATGTACTGGATCAGCAGCTGCAGCTCGCAGCGGCCGTACTTGGGGCAGCCGACGCACTCGGCCGGATGCGCCGCCAGGATCAGTTCCATGGCGAGCTGCCGTCTCGCGTCGATGGTCTCGCTTCTCGTGCGGATGTTCATGCCCTCCTCGGCCTGCAGCATGCAGGAGGGGGTGGGCTTGCCGTCTCCGGTATCCACCAGGCAGAGCCTGCAGGTGCCGAGTTCCGGCAGATCGGGGTGGTGGCAGAGGTGCGGGATATAGATCCCGTTCTGCAGGGCCGCCTCGAGCACGGAAGTCCCCTCCCGCACGGATACGGCCTTGCCGTCGATGGTCAGATTGATCATATCGTTTCCCTTTCTTTCGGCCTGAGCCGGAAGGAGAAAAGGGACGCCTCCCTCGTTTTCTCCCTGGCCGGTATGGGACCGGCATATTCTGCGAAAAAAGAGACCGGACCCCGCCCGGAGGCCCCGCGGGACCTCCGGGCCGGGCCGGATGCTGCGCTGTCTTATTTCTTGACGAGCATGGTGCGCTTTTCGGGCTTGTCGGAGACGATCTCGTCGAATTCCTTCATGCGCTCGGCAATGGTATCGGCCGCGGCGGCATATTTTCTGCCGAAGCCGGCCATCATGTCGTTGATCTCCTCGTGATGCTCGATCAAGCCGCCGATGCGGTAGCGGGAGCGGGCGATCTCGGCGGGCGTGTAGCTGATCTTGAGCTTGCCGTCGACGACGCTGACCTCGCCGATGGAGCCGCAAACCGTGCATTCGACCTTGGCGCCCTCGCCGCGGTAGGTGAGCGTGGTGCCGTGGCAGACGGGGCAGACGCCCTCGCTGTCGCCTCTCCACTGCATCTCGGTGTTCTTGAGGCCGCACTGCTCGGCCACGTTCTTGCCGAGCTGGAAGACGCGCTCCATGTAGGGCTCGTCCAGCACGGGGTTCATGCGGTCGCCCATGCCGTAGCCCTCCATCGCGTCGACGGGGACCATCTGGTTGGACACGCCCAGCAGATGCATCATCGGCAGGCCCATGCTCGTCCAGCCGGGCGTCCTCGCGCCGCCGACCGGGATGTAGGCGACCGGACGGTCCTTGAAGAGTCTCGGGTCAAGGCGCATGCCGCCGCTGGCCTCGCGCTCCTTGTCGGCGTCGATCATGGCCGCGCGGTCATGGGAAGCGCCCATGCGGTCGAGCAGGTTCTTGTACTGGCCGGTGACGCCCACGGAATAGACGGGGGCCACGAAGATGCAGCCGTCGGCGTCCATGATGGCGTCGCGCACGAAGCGGAAATCGTCGGGGCGGGTGCAGAGCTTGGCGTCGGCTTTGCCTGCGTCAAAGAGCTTGTCGCAGGCGCCGCACATGGTGCAGCGCTCGATGATGAGGTTGTCGGTGTTGATGAAGCGGATGTCAGCTCCGGCGGCCTTAGCGCCCAGCAGGGCCTTCTTGGCAAGGACGTCGCAGTTGCCGCCGTTGCGGCCGAAAGAGATCGCTAATACTTGCATCGAGGTTCCTCCCTTTATGTTCCTGTCGGTTCAGGATACGGTTTTTTAGGCGGGCAGATCGGCCCGGATTTCGCGCATGATACCTCTTCTATTATGCTTGACGGGCCAACTTTTGTCAAGCCTTTTACTATTCCTGACCAAAAGCGTTTTCAGCCCGGCGCCGCCCGTTTTTCCGCTCGCAGGGCCTCTTGCCAACCGGCCGTTTTCAGTGTATAGTGGAGGGGCAAAAACCTGAAAAGGAGGCTTCCCCATGTCTTATCCCCGTATCCTCACCATCCAGGATATCTCCTGCGTGGGCCAGTGCTCGCTGACCGTCGCGCTTCCGATCCTGTCCGCCTGCGGGCTGGAGACCTGCATCCTGCCCTCCGCCGTGCTGAGCACGCACACGGCAGGCTTCACCGGCTACACCGTGCGGGACCTCACCGAGGACATCCCCGCCGTCGCCGCCCACTGGAAAAAGGAAAACATCCGCTTTGAGGCGGTCTACACCGGCTACCTCGGCAGCACCGCGCAGATCGCCTATGTAAAAGATATCGTCGGCTCGCTCACCGTCCCCGGCGCGCACAGCATCGTGGACCCGGCGATGGCCGACAACGGGAAGCTCTATCCCGCCTTTGACGAGGCCTACGTGGAGGCGATGAAGGAGCTCGCCTTCTCGGCGGACATCATCCTGCCGAACATCACTGAGGCCTGCTTCCTCTCCGGCGTCGCCTACCGCGAGCAATACGACGAGGCCTGGATCGCGGCCCTGCTCGACCGCCTGACCGGGCTCGGCGCGAAGACGATCGTCCTGACCGGCGTGGGCTACCGCGAGGGGATGACCGGCGTGGTCGTGCAGGAGAACGGCGTGCGCCGCTACTACGAGCACCGCCGCATCTCCAAGGGCTGCCACGGCACGGGCGACGTCTACGCCTCCGCCTTCGTCGGAGCTCTGCTCCGCGGCCGCGACGCCTATGAGGCCGCCGTGATCGCCGCGGACTACACGGTGCTGTGCATCGAGCGCACGCAGGGCGACGCGGACCACTGGTACGGCGTGAAGTTCGAGCTGGAGCTGCCTGCGCTGATGAAGCGCCTGGGCCTGTAATATCGAAAAGGCCCGTGCGTTCGGCATGGACGCGCGCGGGAGGGGATCGCGTATCCCCTCCCGCGTTTCCTGTCGTTGCAAAGGGGACCTTCCGGTAAGGATCCCTTTTTCGCCATTACCGCAGCAGCGGCTGGAGCTGGCGGCCGGCCATGGCCGCCTCCAGCGTCTCGCCCAGCAGGGAGAAATCCGCCTGCAGGGAGTTGGGCTTCTTTACCGGGTCGTCCTGCCCGAAGGGCACGAACCAGACGTTCTTCCGGTTGAGCAGCCGGGCGATGTTCTCGGCCGAGCCGGAAAGCCCGTCGTTGGTGGACAGGGCAAGCACGAGCGGCCGTCCGTTCCGCAGGTGGGCCTTGGCCGCCATCAGCACCGCGCTGTCGGTGATGCCGTGGGCGAGCTTGCCCAGGGTGTTGCCCGTGCAGGGCGCGATCAGCAGCGCGTCCAGCGGCGTCGCCGGGCCGAAGGGCTCCGCCTCCGCGATCGTGGTGGCGACCTTCTTCCCCGTCAGCAGCATCAGCCGTTTGATGTGCTCCGCCGCCGTGCCGAAGCGGCTGTCCGTCTCGGCGGCGGTATCGCTCAGGATGGGGAAAAGCTCATAGCGCTCCGCCAGGGCCGGCGCCGCGTCGAAGAGCTTGCCGTAGGTGCAGTACGAGCCGCAGAGTGCCAGCCCGATCCGTTTTTTCTCCATGCTCATGCCTCCTCACGATCCAGAGCCTGCAGGATCTCCCCGCACATCAGCTCCGCCGCTGTCAGCGGCGCGCTGCGGCCGGGCAGCCCCGGCGCCGCGAGCGTGCGCAGGCCCATCTGTTCCGCCGCCGTCCGATCGAAGCCGCCCGGCGGCGAGGCCAGCTCCAGCAGCAGCGCGCCCTCGCGCAGGCAGCACAGCAGCGCTTCGTCCAGCACGCGCGCGGGGACGGTGTTCACCACATAGTCGAAGCCCCCGGCCAGCTCCGGCAGCTCCGGATAATCCGCGGCCCGGCAGCCGAGCGCGCGGGCCTCGGCGCGCTGCTCCGCCCGGCGCGCCGCGACCGTCACCCCCGCGCCGAGCGGCGTGAGCCGCGCCGCGAGCTGGCGGGCGATCCGGCCCCAGCCGCACAGCAGCACGCCGCTGCCGAAGAGCGTCCGCTCGCTCTCCTGCAGCAGCAGGCCGAGCGCCCCCTCGGCGGTGACGGCCGCGTTCATCGTCACAAAGCCGGGGCTCTCCATCAGATCGAGCACGCGCAGCCCTCCGCGCTCGGCGCCCAGGCGGCTCTCCCGGCTGAAAAGCCCGCCGCAGAGCAGTTGGCCCGGCCAGAGCGCGGCGAGCAGCTCCTCCATCCGGCAGGGGAAAGCGGCCCCCGGCGCGTTGAGCAGGCCGCCGCGCTCCGCGGGCACGGGCAGCACGACGCAGTCCGCGCCGTAGAGCGCGCCCTCCAGGCAGCCGGCCTTGGGGATCTCCTCCGGCAGCTCCGCCCGTTCGAGCGCATAGGTATGTACCCGGTGTCCGTCCTGCGCAAGCAGCCGGCAGAGCAGGACGGACCGTCTGTCCCCGCCGATCACGGCAAATTTCAAGCGCACCACCTCCGACAGCCCATCCTATTCTCTTGCGAAGCGGAGGGTGCTGTGGTAAGATAGGAAAAACAAGAAGCGCGCCCCGTCGGGGCGCGGCAGGAGGCGTCATCATGAGCAGAGCTGACGAGATCTTCATCCAAAACTGCCGGGACATCCTGGACAACGGCGTCTGGGACACGGACCGCGCGGTGCGCCCCCGCTGGGAGGACGGCGCCCCGGCCCATACCGTCAAGAAGTTCGGCGTCGTGAACCGCTACGACCTGTCGCAGGAGTTCCCGATCCTGACGCTGCGGCGCACCTACTGGAAGAGCGCCATCGACGAACTGCTCTGGATCTGGCAGGCCAAGAGCAACAACGTGCGCGAGCTGCGCACCCGCGTCTGGGACGCCTGGGCCGATGAAAACGGCTCCATCGGCAAGGCCTACGGCTACCAGCTCGGCGTGAAGCACCACTACCCCGAGGGCGACATGGACCAGGTGGACAAGGTGCTCTGGGATCTCAGGCACAACCCGGCCTCCCGCCGCATCATGACCAACATCTACACCTTCGCGGACCTGAGCGAGATGGCGCTCTACCCCTGCGCCTATTCGATGACCTTCAACGTCAGCGGGAACAGGCTCAACGCGATCCTCAACCAGCGCAGCCAGGACATGCTGGCGGCCAACAACTGGAACGTGGTGCAGTACGCGGTGCTGACGATGATGTTCGCGCAGGTCTCCGGCCTCGAGCCGGGCGAGCTCGTGCATGTGATCGCCGACGCGCACATCTACGACCGGCACGTGCCGGCCATCGAGCAGATCATCCGAAACGAGCCGAAGCCGGCGCCGAAATTCCTCATCGACCCGGAGGTAAAGGATTTCTACGCCTTCACGCGCGATTCCTTCCGGGTCGAGGACTATGCCTACAGCGAATTCACCGGGAAGATCCCGGTGGCCGTATAAGGAGCGGGGACGATGGAAGCGATCGTGGCGGTCTTTTCCGACTGGGGCATCGGCGCGGCGGGCACCCAGCAGGTGGTCCTGCACGCCGACAGGGCGCATTTCCGCGAGAAAACAAAGGGCGCGGCCGTGATCGTCGGGCGGAAGACGCTGGAGGACTTCCCCGGCGGGCGCCCGCTCAAGGGGCGGCACAACATCGTCGTCACGCGGCGGGCGCTCGAGCTCGAGGGGGCCGAGACCGCGCACACGACGGAGGAGGCCCTGGCCCTCGCGGCCAAATACGAGCGCTGCTTCGTCATCGGCGGCGCAAGCGTGTTCCGCCAGTTTTTCCCCTATCTCGACCGGGTGGAGATCACGAAGATCGACCTCGCCCCGGCCTCGGACAGCTATTTCCCCGACCTTGACGCCGAAGCGGACTGGGTCTGCGCCGCGCAGGGCCCCTGGCAGGAGGAGGACGGCGTCCGCTTCTGCTTCTGCACTTATGAAAGAAAGAAGGAACGCACGATGGACGAAAAGCTGAGAGAATACGCGCGCCTGCTCGTCGAGGTGGGCGTGAACCTGCAGCAGGGCCAGACGCTGGTGCTCTCGTCGCCGGTGGACTGCGCGCCCTTTGCCCGGCTGTGCGTCGAGGCGGCCTACGCCGCCGGCGCGCGCGAAGTCGTCATGAGCTGGAGCGACGACGCCGTGGCGCGCCAGCGCTACCTGTACGCCGCCGACGAGCTCTTTGACGCCGTCCCGGAGTGGGTAAAGGTCTTCCGCAACGGCTACGCCGAGGCGGGCGCCTCCTTCCTCTCCGTCGGCGGCGGCGACCCGGAGGCCTTCAAGGGCGTCGATCCCGACCGCATGCTGCGCAGCAGCCGCGCCTACGGGAAGGCGATGGAGCCCTTCCGCACGCGCCTGATGGCCAACCGCAACGTCTGGTCCATCGGCGCGATCCCCGTGCCGCAGTGGGCGAAAAAGGTCTTTCCCGGCTGCCCGGAGGACGAGGCGATGGAAAAGCTCTGGGACGCGATCTTCCGCTCAGTGCGCGTCAGCGGCGCGGGCGACGCGGTGGAGCGCTGGCGCGCACACGTCGAAACGCTGGGCGCGCGCGTCGACAAGCTCAACGCCTGGCGCTTCGAGAAGCTGCACTATACCAATTCGCTGGGCACCGACCTGACCGTGCGTCTGCCGGAGGAGCACCTCTGGGCCGGCGGCGGCAGCAGGACGCCGGAGGGGCTGTTCTTCATCCCCAACATGCCGACCGAGGAGATCTTCACCGCGCCCCTGCGCGAGGGCACGGATGGCGTGGTCTGCGCTTCGATGCCGCTGGTGCTCAACGGCAACCTCGTCGAGGGCATCCGTTTCGTCGTAAAGGCCGGGAAGATCGTCGAGGCGCACGCCGACAGGGGCGAGGAGTTCCTCCGGACCGAGCTTTCCGTGGACGAAGGCGCCTCCTACTTCGGCGAGGTCGCGCTCGTGCCCTACGACAGCCCGATCCGCAATCAGGAGATCCTGTTCTACGACACGCTCTTCGACGAGAACGCCGCCTGCCACATCGCCTTCGGCGAGGCTTATCCCGAGTGCGTCTGCGGCGGCGAGGAGATGAGCAAAGAGGAGCTCGCCGCGGCGGGCCTCAACCGCTCCGACACGCACGTGGACTTCATGATCGGCACCGCCGATCTCTCGATCGTCGGCACGACCCGTGACGGCGGGGAGATCGAGATCTTCCGCGACGGCAACTTCACCTTCTGATCCCCTCAGCCGCTGAGCCTTTTGCTTCAGGCAAAAGGCTCAGCGGCGCTTCTTTTTTGGCAGTCTTAAGCGGCGCATCCTTTTGGATGCGCCGCCTGTTCATCCCTCCAGCGCCGTCCCCGGATAGTAGTGCGCCAGGATCTCCGCGTAGTCCGCGCCGCCCTCGGCCAGCGCCTTCGCTCCGTACTGACTCATCCCCACGCCGTGGCCGCTGCCCGTGACCGTGAAGGTGAAGACGCCGTCGGCATATCCGAGCTCGAAGGCCGTCGAGCGCAGGCGAAAGAGCGCGCGCAGCTCCGCGCCGGAAAAGACCGCGCCGCCCAGCGTGACGGCGGACACGCGACCGCTCCCGTCGCGCTCGACCGGGCCGAGCCAGTCCTCCGGCGCGCCGGTGAAATCCGCCTCCGGCCGCGCCGAGAGCAGCGTGTCCCGCAGATCCAGCGGCAGGCACTGCACCGTGCTGACGTAGTTGGGCACCTCCGCGGCCGTCTCCGGGCTGCTGACGCTCACGAGATAGGGCAGCGCCCGCCAGAGCGCGCCGCTGTCCTCGGTCGCCCCGGCCGAGGAGGCGTGGAAGGCCGCGAAGATCGGCCGCCCCTCCCAGCTCAGATACTGCCCGGCGGTCGCCTCCACAGCCGCGCGGATCTGCGCGCGCCGCTCCTCAAAGTCCGCGCCCCATTTGTCCCGCAGCTGCGCCTCGCTCTGCCAGGCCTGACAGCAGCCGGGGTCCGTGCAGACCGCGGCCTCGCCGTGCTTGTCCGTCTGCGCGCAGTAGAGCGCGTAGGTCCGGGCCGCCACGGCCTGGGCCTTCAGCGCCTCGGCCGGGAAGGAGGCCGGCATCTCCGCCGCTACGACCCCGACCAGATATTCCTCCGCCTCCATGCGCACGACGCCCTCCGGCGTCAGCACCGCGAGGCTCTCCGTCGCGGCGGCGGGCGCCGGGACCGGGCTCGTCTCACCCGGCGCGGCGGCGGGGGTCGGGGCCGGGCTCGTCTCCGGGGGGACGGCGGACACGATCGCTCCCGGCGGGTCCGCGGCCTCCGGTGCGGACGCGGCGGACGCGCCCTCCGCGCGCAGGAAGGGCAGGCCCAGCGCGAGCAGCAGCGCAAGATAGGACAGCAGGATGGTTTTCTTCACGGCGGGACCTCCGATTTGGCTTGACGGATCAGCCGTTTCAGGGTAAAATAGTTTAGTTGGAGTTCTTCGTCCGCCCCGCGGCGGACGGGCTCTGCACCATCCTATGGAATCGAGAGACGTGTTATGCCAAAATCTCCATTGCAAAACGGCGTGTTCCTGTGCGCGGCGGGCGCCTTCGGCGTCTTCTTCCGCTGGATGCAGCTGCAGCTCGCCTTTGATGACGCCGGGCTGGCCGGGCCGAGCGTCTGGAACGTCATCGTGCCGCTGAGCATCGTGCTCGCCGCCTGGCTCTACCGCCGCTTCGTCCGGCAGTACGAAAAGGCCGCGATGGAGCTGCCCGGGGATCTGTACCAGGCGCTCCGGAACGACAGGCTCCTGTACGCGATCGCCCGCTGGACCTTCGGCGGCCTGATGTGTCTCGGCGCGCTGCTCCTGCTGGCCAAGGCGGAGACCGACAAATACGCCGGCTTCCTGCGGCTGCTGTCCCTGCTGGGCTTTCTCACCGGGCTGTCCTTCCCGTTCCTGCTCGGGGAGGCCAACCGCGCCCCGGAGGACCGCCGCCCCTGGCTGTGCATCCCCTGCGCCGTGATGCCGGTCCTGTTTTTTGCCTGGTGGCTGATCTGCTGCTACCGCCAGAATTCCATCAACAGCGTGATCTGGTCCTACGCCGTCGACGTGCTGGCCTTCAGCGCCGCCATGTTCGCTTTCTTCCGCGCGGGCGGCTTCGCCTTCCGGCAGCCGACGGGCGCGCGGGCCATGACGGCGTGCATGTTCGCCTCGTACCTGTGCTTCATGTCGCTGGCGAGCGAGCGCTACATGGGCATGCAGCTGATGCTGTTCGCGGCCGCGATGATGCTGGTGCTGTACGTCTGGATCATGACCGCCAACCTTCTGCGCGGGCAGGTCGAGGAGCCGGAACCCCAGACCGGCGGCTTCGAGCGCCTCTGAGCCCCCGCGAGACAGAGAGACGGAGGGGAGGAACCGCCATGCCCTTGGACCCGGAATTTTTCAACGCGATCCGGCTGGATCTGATCAAGAAAAAATACTTCGACGCCAAGACCGTCATCGCTCTGCTGGAGGATATCCGCATGCAGGCGCAGACCCTCAACGCGGAAAACCGGCGCCTGCGCTCCCAGTCGAGCGATCTGGACCTCCGCAAGGACCAGATCGGGGACACCCTGCTGTCGGCCAAGACGATCTCGCAGCAGATCATCCGCGAGGCGGAGGCCGAGGCCGCGAAGATCCTGGACGAGGCCCGTGCCGAGCGGGAAAAGCTGCTGCAGATCGGCACCGAGCGTGAGGAGGCCGCGCGGCGCGAGACCGGCGAGCGCCTGGAGCGCATCCGCGGGCGTCTGCTCGACTGTGCCGAGGACATCAGCGCCGAGTGGCAGGATCTGACCGACGGGGCGCAGACGCCTCCCGCGGATCTGGAGCAGAAGGTCGGCGCCATCGCCGAGCAGCTCTTCGGGAAAGAAGAATAAGACCAACACGATAAACAGGCCCCGCGCCGTACCGGCGCGGGGCCTGTTCTTTTGTGTGCCTTTATGTTGCAAGAAGGCCGGCCTCGCCAAAGAGGCGGCGGATGCGTTCGGCATAGTCCCGGACGGGACCGGCCTCCCGCGGCAGGGCGAGGACGAAGCGCCTCCCGTCATGGGGCAGGCCCGTCAGCACGTCCCACAGCGCGTCCAGGTTCTCGCCGTACCAGTCGGCCCAGCCCATGCCGCGGCGCAGCACGGCGTAGAGCCCGCCGCGGTCGGCGCAGCCGGCGAAGTCGAGGACCGCCGCGCCCGTCAGCGCGCCCAGCAGCCCTTCGCAGCCCGCGGCGATATCGTCCCAGGCCGCCTCGAAATCCCGCGTATACCAGGGATCGGCCACAGACTGGCCCGGCCGCCCGGCATAATCGAGCAGCAGCCGGAGCTTCCCCGCCGGGTCGGCGCCGAAGACGCGGCCCATGCTGCGCAGGTTATAGGCGTCCATGCCGATCAGCAGGTCATAGTCGTCGTAGTCCGCGGCGCGCAGCAGCCGCACGGTCTTCCCGCGGCAGTCGATGCCGCGCGCGTCCAGCAGGCGGCGCACCGGCGGATAGACGCCGTTGCCCAGCTCCTCGGTGCTCGTGGCGGCGGAGGCGATCTCAAAGCCGCCGCCTACGCCCGCGCGCTCGCAGAGATCCCGGAGACAGAATTCCGCCATCGGGCTGCGGCAGATGTTGCCGTGGCAGACAAACAGGATTTTTGTCATATCGTAGCTTCACCTCGATAATCGTGGTTTTTCTTGATCTTGCAAGGCATTCCAGGCTTTTGGCTCCGCAAGACATTTCGGCTTATCGTCGCCTTTCGGAGCCTATCGTAGCCCGAAAAAGTAGTAAAATCGGTAGTAAAATCTCTGCGTTTACTACTGGCCTTCTTAGGCCTCCGCCACCCGGTTCAGCTCCTCTTTGGCATCCTCAAAGCCTACATGGGAGTAGGTGTTGAGGGTGACACTGATATCGGAGTGTCCCATGATGTATTGCAGAGTCTTGGGATTCATTCCGCTCTTGGCCATCTTGGAGCAGAAGGTGTGGCGGCAGACATGGGGCGTGATCTTCGGCATTTGCACCTTGTAGATGCTGTTATACTTCTCAAGGATGTGTTGAAAGTATTTTTCCCAATGCAGCGCAACCATCGGCATTTCGTTCTTGTCCAGAAACAGGAAGCCAGTGTAGCCGTCGATCATCGGTTCAACCCTCGGCTTGGGACGATTGACAATAATACGTCGGAAGCAGTCTGCTACCTCTGTCGTCATGGGAACCAGTCGTGTGCCGCTGGAGGTTTTGGTGTCCTCAATGACATACTCCATGTTCCGCTTGCGCTGCAACTGATGGTCAATGTTGATCCGCATCTCCTTGAAGTCAATATCGCCCATGGCCAGGCCGCAGAACTCAGAGATCCGAAGCCCGGTATTAAACAGGATGTAGATTCCGTCATAGTATTTACAGAAGTGTTTGTCCTCTTGAATGAAGCGGAGGAACTCCCGCTCCTGTTTTCTCGTGATGGCCTCTCGGGTAACACTGTCGTTGACAATGACCGAAGCCAATTCAAAGGCGAAGGGGTTCTTGCGGATCAGATCATCGTCCACAGCCATTTGAAAGGCCGGCCGAACCACACCGCGTACCGAATGGATGGAGCTATAGCCTCTTCCGTCCTTTTGCAGCTTAATTAACCACGCCTTGGCATCCGACAGATGTACCTTATCGATCCGCATCTTGCCGAAGTCCTCTTTGGCAATGATATTGGTCACAAACTTATAGTTGGCCTCGGTGTTATGGCGAACGCCGGTTTTCAAGGATACATATTTCTTGACCAGTTCCAGAACAGTCAGATTCCCGCCGTTGGAGACGATGTGATCAAACAGATCATGCTCAATCTGCTTCTCTTTTTCCCGCAGAGACAGCTCCCGTCTCTTTCCGGCAGGCGTGCGGTCATTCTTGTCCAGCCGCCAGCTGTACGCGAATTTGACTTTGCCGTCGTTGTCTTGATACTTGAATTGATAACGTCCGTCAGGACGCTGGCTCTCTCCGAAGCGCAGTACGCGACCGCGACTGTCGCGTCTCTTTTCGCTCATTTTTGAACTCTCCTTTCATAAAAGAGAGCCTCAGTATGACAAGCTCAATATATCATACTGAGGCTCATAAATCTACTGAAAAAACTGCCGAATTCCACTGGCATGACTCATACAGCCGTTGCCGAATCCAGGAATCTCTCGAAGCTTTTTCTTTTGATCATGGCGCGGTTGCCATTCATGATGATAAAGTCTGCGCCTTCATTTTCTTCCACGATCTGCCGCATCTTCTTTTCTCCAATGTGAAAATACTCTGCCGCTTCACGGATCGTCAGCATATATCTCTCCCAAAAGGGAATTTCCTGCATAGAATCTCTCCTTTCTCCCGAATCGCTTCGGGCATAAAAACAGAGCGTGAGATGAAATGGATTTCTCACGCTCTTTCTCATGCCACTCACATAGTCGGCATGTTGTATGTGACCTGTTCTTCGTGATCGTCCGGCTTCTGTCCCATGGCGATCTTCTTTTCCCGGATCTTCCGGCGCTCCTTGCTGTCGGTATGACCGTGGCAGGTGGTGCTGTCGATCACAGTCCCATCGTTTATACTGCGCTCAAGATCACGCCCAAGGCGTACCAGACCACCCACAGCATTCCGAGGAATGACAGGGGCAGTACGATCCATCCCCAGTCCAGATGAATGCTCGGCAGGTGCCAGCGCCATCGCCAAGTATGCTTCTCTTTCTTCTTCCCAGCCGGTGGCGTCATCATGCTCCGGACCGCCGTCAGCAGCTCCCGCGTCTGCGTCTGCTCCGTCCGCGTCGCCAGACCATCCAGCTTCTGACTGATCGTTTTCAGCAGACGGACGATCTCGTCCTGCCAGTCGAGCAGTTCTTCCAGAATCTCTCCGTCCATCGGACATTGGATCGTGATCGGCGTGGGCTGCTTCGGCGGCATGTTCATCTGCCGAAGCTGCTCCAGTGAGTATTTGGTTTCGGATTCTGAACTCATGTTCCATTCTTCCTTTCCGGTATTTTTCTTCGTGTAGATTTTTATCCCGGCACAGTTTGCCGCTCGGTGTAGTGTAGGTAATATACTTTCTCCCGTCCTCCCAGCGCACGTCATAGCCTTCGCTTTGCATCAGGCGAATGAATTCCTCTCGATCCCCGGCGTAGCGCATGCACTCGTCGATGGTGTTCATCAGCCGCAGCTTCCAGCTCTGCCCCTTGACCGCGGCTCGGTACTCTCTCCGATCCGGTTCGCGCCCCTTGCGTTCATGATTCTTCGGCAGTACCGAGAGATCATATTTCATACAGAGGCCGTCCGAGAGATCCCGGAGCTGCTGCAAGGTGTTCGGCCCCTGCCGGAGCATCTTGCCGCTTTCATGACAGACCGCGTTCACAATGAAGTGCGAATGGATATGCGCGGCGTCGATGTGCGTAGCAATCAGCACCTCGTTCTCCGGCCAGGCCTGTTTCGCAAATTCTTTTGCGATCCGATGCGCCAGCTCCGGCGTGACCTTCTCCTTGGGATGGAAGGACTGGGTGTAGTGATAGAACCAAATGGGACTGGTCTTGCGGTGCGCTTCCCGCGTAGCGTTGAATTCCCGGAAGGCAAGCTGCGGGAAGCAAGCCTGACCGCTGACCAGCTTCAGACCGTTTTTCATCAGAGTCTTCTCTTCCTGCTCCACATACTTCATCACCCGCCCGAGCGATCCGCGCGACTGCGACTTGCTGGAGATGAAGTTGACCGTCGCCATCAGCGGTTCTCCATGGTCATCAGCTCCGCGAGCCTCCCATAGATCTTTTCCAGCGCTGCGGTGATGCCGGAAAGATCCACACGACTGATCTTGCCTTCGTGTGCAAGAATCACGAGCTGGTTAAGGTTTCTGCCGATGCCCTTCAGCTCATGGGTCAGCTCCTCGATGCCTGGGATGACGACGATCTTGTGACGCATCCCGGCCGCGCGGAGGAAGGCGCTGGGCGACATCATCGCCTCCGCTGCTTTCTCACGGATGCTCTCGTGCTGCTCCGGCGAGAGCCGGACAGTAATTCGTTTATCCTTGGTGCTTTTCATTTTAGTCCTCCGTTCTTTTCAAAAGTGGGTCCGGGCTTCTGCCCGGAATGATTGGCCGGGGGTGGGTCCCGGCCAAGTGCCGACCGACGAAGTCGGACAGGCGCTCTGCTTGCCTCCCCAAAGGGGAGACAATTCCGACAGCCGTAAAACGGCTGTCTTTTCGCTTTCGGTCGCAGACTTCTTCTAACGCTGTGACGATTTAGACCGTCATGGAATAATAATCGTCATGCAGATTTCCCAGCGTTCTCAACGCTTTCCGGGATCTGTGACGATTCCGCTTCCCCGCGCAGCGCAATCGTCATATCGTCATAGTAGCTGAGATACCGCAGAAGAAGAGATCGCTGCTTTCCCGTCCTCGTGGGCGAGAAGGAGACTCTTGACCGCAACAGCTCCTGTCGGTATCGACCGATCTTCCGCGAGAGGATGTTCGGCTGAAGCTCCAGCTTCAAAGTCTCTACCAGCTCTGATGCTGTTCCTTCAAAAGAACGCTTCTCCCGGAGATACTCAACCACCTTGAGCAGAGCAGGTTCCTTTTCTAAGGGATTGGCAAGCGGCACATCGCATTCCGTAAGAATCCACTCGCCGAGTTCCTCGTCTCGTTCCAGAGTGAACATCTTCTCCTCGAGATCACGACCGCGCACATAAAGGTTTGCCTCCCTGTCTCCGGGTCTCTCCTTGCAGAGAACATAGCTTCCGTCGGCTGCGCCAACCAAACCTGTTGTGCCGGAGATCATCGTGTGCGGATCGCTGGACTCTCGCTTGCGAAGATGATGCACGAGAACAATCGCGATCTGGTATTCATCCGCGATGCGCTTGAGCGTGCCAATGTCCTGGTAGTCGCTGGCGTAGAGATTTCCGTCGCCGGTATTGCCGCGAACCTTTTGCAGGGTATCTATGACGATCAGGTTCGTATCGTCATGCTCCTCCAGAAACTCAATCAGCTGATCGCAGAGACCGTCGGAGAGAGATTTGGAGAAGGTTGCGAGGTGCAGGGCATCCGGTGGCTCGTCAGTGAGCTCCGAGATGCGCTGCTGCAGTCTGGAGAGGTTGTCCTCCAGACAGAGGGCAAGGACGGTGCCTTGCTCTGTGCCCAGGTCCCAGAACGGTGTGCCGGAGGCGACGGCCAGTTCCATCTGCAGCAGTAGGCGACTCTTGCCGACCTTCGGCGGCCCTGCAAAAACGTGCAGACCCTGCGGCAGCAATCCTTCCACCACGAAGCGGATAGGCGGCAGCTTCATGTCGTACAGTTTTTTCGCGCTGACAGTTTCGATTTTTTCCATATGCAATCTTTTTCCTTCTGAAAAATTGTAAGGATGAAAGCCTTGCCTTCACCCTTCGACAAATTATTCTTTGAAAATAGATAAAATAAGATTGTCGCACGACAGCGCAAAAACACATATACGACAAGGAGAAAGAGAGATGCCCCTTGGAATCAAACAGAGCAACAATCTTACCAAGCTGACGGTGGATGTCTGGGACGACAAGATTTTCTTCAACGAGAAGGAGTACCTTGCCGGGTTCTTTGCAACGGCGGTTCTCAATCGCAGCCTTGAGGAGAACGACGATCTGCTCGGCATCGGCGGGACGATTATGAAGCACCTGATGCTGTTGAAGCAGTCCGGCATGATAGAGCCGCAGCTTAAGCAGTGGGTCAATCTGTTTTTCGACCAGTTGGCGTCCATCCCGCCCTTTAGCCTGATAGACTTCAGCGGCGAGAGGGAAATGCTGGATCTCTTTTTCACAGACGGCGTCTGGCAGGAGGTGTTGGCAGCGGAGCCAGGAGCTGACGATCTGGTCATAGATATGCTTCGTAACTTCCCGCGTATTGCTCAGGGCATCGTGAACTATGGAACGTTTGGCATCAATTTTGAACACTTTTTTCTAAAGAGGCTGCGGAAGAGAAATGAAACTCATTTTTCCGCCGCGCTCAACGATTTCTTTAACGAGACCGATTTCATGGAGGCGCTGCGGGAGTTTGAGCTGACGCCCGAAGAGAGCTTTTCGCCCTGCCCGCAGATGGAAATGAGTTATGTGTTTGCCCGGCATCCCAAGCGGGAAGAGGAGACCGTGTTTGTCTCCCGCGTGTCGTTTCAACGGGTCGTGGATTTCTATACCTTTGATTTCCTGAACGGGTTACACCACGGGCACTCGCCCTGCCGATGCGAAAACTGCGGGCGATATTTCCTTGTGACGAGCGGCCATATGCCGAAATACTGTGACGGCGTTGCGCCGCAGGGCAACGGCCTGACCTGCCGGCAGATTGGCGCGAAGATACATCAGAAGGAAAAGAATTCTGAGCACCCGGTTTACCGTCTTTTTAAGACCCGCTCCAACACGATCCGTAAGCACCATGAGCGCGGTAAGATCAACGATGAAATTCGGAGCGAGGCTCTCCGCCTGGCAGAGGCCGGCCGGGATCGAGCACTGATGGATGATACCTATGCTTCGGATGGGTATGCAAACGATATGGAATTGGACAATCTCTATGCCACAGCAAGAGAGAGGCTGAACGCAAATGCTGTGTATTGAAGAGAGTGTTTCCATCAGCAACGAGGATCTCGTCTTGCGGCTGCAGTCCAGGACGGAAGATTTAGCGGAGCAGTTGATACGCCAAAATGAAGGTTGGATCTCTAAACTGGCAATGGAGTTTTGCACTCAGTACGACCAACCTGATCTCTATGAGGATTTGCAGCAGGAGGGAAGGATCGCCCTGCTGGAATCGGCGCGGTCTTATGCAGCAGAGCGGAGCGTAAAGTTTCTAAGCTATGCGGGAAATGCCATCCGGAACGCAATGCTGGATTATGCGGCGCAAAACTCCACTGTCGTTTCTCTGCCTCCGGCTCGCTTTCATCAGCTGCGAAGAGTTTCCTACTTATGCGCAACTGCGCCTGAGGATAGTTCTCCGGCGCAGTTGATGGAGCGGCTTTGTCATGAAATGGCGGTCTCACCAAAGGTCGCAGCCGCACTGCTGATGGAGAACTATGCTGTTAGCGCATGCGCGAATCTTGGCGACGGGGTATCCCTCATCGGCTGCGGAAGAGACCCTGCAAACGTCTATGAGACCAACCTAAAAGTCACGTCTTTATTCCATGCCCTGGAGCGCCTCAGTCCACGGGAACAGCTTCTGATCAAGCAACACCTCGGGATCGGAGCGCCGGATGGCAAAGGCATGACTTTCGAAGAGCTCGCCATCCGCCTGAACTACAATGATCCCTCCGGTGCGGAGAAGGCTTACAAGGCCGCCATTGCGCGACTGCGCGAACTTGTACTCGGCAGCAAGTACGGAGATTGGCTCTCGGCCAAGCGAGCCGTGCGGGAAGCGGAAAGGTAGCTCCTGTAAGCATAACAAAAGGCAAGAGCCTCTTTCACAGCTCTTGCCTTTTGTATTCTCTATTCAGTTGTTCCAAACGCCGACCCTCAATAGATCGCTTTGATTATTTTAGGAATTCATACTCAAATAGAACAGGGACGATTTCAGTATTATAATAATCTTTCACCAGGGTCTTCAACCCCGCAAGGGCTGTATGTAGCTCGACATTATCCCAAATCGTGTCTCCCGTCGTCTCGTCAACATGCGAGGTATCCAGTTCAGCATAAATCTGATAAACACCATACGTCAACACATGGATATAATTGTCGGTCTTCTTTGCCCATTGCAGAACCGTTTCCCATTGCTTCAAAATAGCCTTTTCCTTTTCACCGAGAATAAGTCCCTTTATATCTCGCAGGGCAAGGGTTTCTCCGTTCGTCCCGTCAAGGCAAAGCTCGTTGCGGTAAAACCGCCCATCGCTGCCCGTAAACGTGCGCATGTGGTTTTGCATTTCTGTACAGGTGAACAACAGGCACTTCAAAAGAAACTGCGCGAGTTTTCCTCTTGCAACGTCCGCGTTGTATCTGTCTGCTCCATCTGCTGACTTCATAATCCGGGCGCGTTCTGTCCACGCCCTGTTATATGTGATATACCGTGAAGCGCAGAACATGGGCAACTTTTCAAGGTAGTTGTCCGAGCGCAAATAATAGCCGTGTCCTTTGTATAAGCCGCAACGAATAAGAACCGACATTAAATCGGGATTGTCAAAATTGGAACCATCAATAACCATATATCCAACAATGTTTTGATTGAATATCGGTTTTAATGATGTTTTCACCCCATCCCTTGCAGGTGTACCATCATAGCCGAGCAAAACAGTTCCGGCAATGTCGCTGCTCTCAATCCTCTTGTCATAGTACACCTTGCTATAAAGCGTATAGATGCGGTGAACATCTAATATGCCGCACGAAACAAAGCTGTTCGTTTTTTCATCAATGTCAAGCGCTTGTAAATGTATTTCGTCTATTTCTGCGTCTGTGTTCGACCATAAAGCGACCATAATACAAGCGTCGATGTTTGTATGAAAATGCCGTCTGTTGAAAGCAAATCCACCCAAAAACTCTTTGTCAATCAAGTGCTGTGCTTTCCAATACTTGACGGGGGAATACACAATAAAGCTGTCTGTAGGCTGGCGCAGATAATACTTGAAGCCCGACCAAATAAAGGCGTTGCCTAAATCATTAGACGCCGTTCCTTTTACTTCTTTTTTCATTTCAGCGACGACAAAGCTTTGTTTCCACGATGAAGATTTAGCTCCCACACCTTTCTTTTGATGTTCAACGCTTGTCGTTTCTGCATAAGGCGGATTCTCAAACAAAATAATCGTGCATTTCGGATTATCAACATATTGCTTGATAATCGGGTTTTCTATGTATTCTCGGCTCAGAGCATCTGCTTCTGTGACAAGTCCGGCGTTAAATGTTTCCGCCGTTTCAATGGGCGGAATAATATGGCGAACCTTTGCGCCGATCAATTCTTGCAGCACTTTGTATTCGTAGTATTCGACCGTTGAAACAATACAATGGGATAGTTCTTCGTCTGTAAGGCCTGTTTCAAGGTTACCCGTTCCGGCACATCTGTCTAAGACAATATAATCATTTCCAGCGGGGACACGGGCGATTGCAGCACGTACCAGTTCGAGAGACTTTTCGGCGTAAAGCTGATGCGTATAGAATGCGCCGAGATTTTTCTTTTGCAGGGTATCATTTAGCTTGTCCATCAAGTAATTAAACTTGACGTTTGTCTGCCCCGTATAAGGATAGATGTATTGTGCAAAATGAACTGGCTTTCTGATTTCTCCTATCGTTTTATGCTTGCCCGTATCGTCACCGAGAAAATCTTCTTTCCGTGCCGTGGGAACAGCTTTGTAAAAGGAGGTCGCCCAACCGACAATGCAGTTTTCGTCGATGTGAATCTTAGTAAAGTTGTTCTCTTTTAGCAAGGCAACAATACTTTCCACGTCAAGGGGCTGGTCATAATGCAGAACAGTTTCAGCGTCCCCACCGATAAAGCCGCTATTGTCCTTTGACGCGCCGCCGGAATACAGCTTTTCAATATCCGCCAAATATGGCGCGGAACGGTACAGCCATACCGTGGCTGTGTTTACGTCGATAATCAGAATGTTTGCCGGAACGGGCTTCCCTTTGACGCGTAGAGCGGACAGATATTTGATGCACTGGAAGAGGACGGCGTTCAAATCGGTAACGTGCAGCTTGAATTCCAGCAGATTGCCGTTGATAACCCCGTCGTTATTGTCAGCAAGGATTTCGTCAATGTCTAATGCGGGATTGACGCGAGGCAGAAACACCTTGTAAAAGTCAAGCTGTCCATCTCTTTCTAACAAATACTTGTCCATACCTTACCTCCCAGTCCTTCCATGAGGCTTCATATCCGGCAAAGTATCCCCATCAAACGCAAAAAGGGGAGGCACTTCTCCGAAAAACGGAGCATATGCCTCCCTTCTTACGCTATATATGCGCGTAAATGGGTATACCTTCGGCACCATGCCCCGGAAACCTTGATACATAACGGTTTTTCCTTAAAACGACTCAATTTACTATACCAAATCTGGAGGTAAAAGACAAGTAAGGTCTGGGGACACAGGTATACTTTTTTCCAAATCTGCACGAATCCACTTCAAAAAGGTTTTGTGTGCTACGCGCAGTCTACTTGCTGCTTCGCGAGCAGATATCTCTCCATGCTGCCAAACGACTTTGACGGCTTCATATTCCGGCGGTCGCTCCAAAGGCTTCCGCCCAAATTGGACTCCTCGCTCTTTTGCTGCAGCAATCCCTTCCGCTTGCCGCTGGCGGATAAATTCCCGTTCCGTCTGAGCCACATAGCTCAGAAGCTGCAGAACAATGTCCGCGATTAGCGTCCCTGTCAGATCCCGCCCCTGCCGGGTGTCCAGCAGCGGCATGTCCAGCACGACAACAGCGGCCTGTTTTTCTTTCGTAATGAACCGCCATTGTTCCAGAATCTCATCATAATTTCTGCCCAGCCGGTCGATGCTCTTGATGATCAGAGTGTCGCCCGGCTTTAGTTTTCGCAAAAGCCGACGATAACCGGGACGGTCAAAGTCCTTCCCTGACTGCTTGTCCATATAAATCCGGCCATCTTCGACCCCGGCCTCTCGCATAGCGATCCGCTGCCGATCCTCATTCTGATCTCGCGACGATACCCGAATATAGCCATAAATGATATTACTCATATGATATCCTCCAATCTGTTTTGAGACTATTATGCCCCTGATCAGAGGAAACCTGATACTTATATTCAGTTTTCAGTTTGAGTTGCGCTGATTATTCTTTTTCATCTCCTGCAGAATCTCATCCCGCAGTTCGATGTGCTGTTGTTCCAACGCTTTCCAGTGCCGGTCAAGGTCTGCGAAATCCAGGTAGGCTTGTTTCATCTCATCAGAGTTATAGGGAACTCCCTGTTCTACCAGTTCTTTGAGCTTTGCCCGCGCCGCCTCCAGATCTACGCCCATGCTATATAGCCTTGCCGCAGACGCCAGAAGCAAATCCTTTCTGTAATCCATATCTTTACCACCAAACGCTATTTAGGCTATGTGTAGCCTAAATAGTAGCATGGATAGCCTACTTTTGCAAGCAAAAATCTATATGCTTACAGATGAAGGGATGGCGATGTTATGGATTCATCTTTCATGCGCCGCCCTCCGTTCCGGTAAAGCTGAAGTTATACCGCCGCACCGCCCGCAGCGAGAGGAAGAAAAGCAGGGCGGTCAGCATGAGAAAGATCACCACCGTCTGCCACAGGCGCGGCAGCAGATCGTAACCGAAGTTGTGCATGTGGTAGGTGGCTTGATTGAGCGGTGAGAGCCAGCCCACCGCCACATTGGCCTTGTACATCCATTCGTCGGGGATCTGAAAGATCGTTTGAATTGTCTTGGGGTTTAAGAGAAAGCCATAGAGCGAAAAGCCCAGCACGCCGATTACGCCGCCGAGCTGCCCGAAGCGGAGATTGCAGAGCAGCATGAGGAACATCAGCAGCAGCGTGTACAGGAGCATCAGCGCGAAGATCCACGCGGTGCAGGCGTAGGGCAGGCTCAGCTCCAGCGTTTTCACCAACGCCGGGAGCGCCACGGCCTGCCCCGCGCCGGAATAGCCGAGAATGGCTGCGGTCTCTGACCATTGGTTGCCGAGAAAGCTGCGAGACTGGCAAATAAACGAAGTGGACAGGAGCACAAACAACAGATACACCGTGGTCGCCGCGACGATGTAGAGCGCCTGCCCCAGCACCCAGGTCTTACGGTCGATGCGCAGCAGCATAAAGGGGGTTCCCGCGCTGATAAAGGGCATATCCGCAAACAGCAGGATCAGCAGCAGGGAGGACAGCAAAATCGAGTTTGCGTCTCCGAAGGTCCAGATGAAGGGCTCGAGGATCTGCATGATGCTGCCGTAAGTCTGGGAAAAGCGCACGGCCTTGTCCGACAGCAGAAAGCACAGGATAAAGGCCAGGCAGAAGCAGAGAACGATGCGGGGATTGCGCCGCCATTGCCGGAAATTGTAGGAGGCGACCGCAATGATTTGACGCAGTTTCATAGCTGCCGCAGCCTCCTTCCGGCGGTGACGAAAAAGCCGAGTGAGGCCAGAACGGTAAGCTCGCTCACCAGCAGCAACACGCCGGTGACACCAAACTGCCAGTGTGCGGAGGGCGCGATCCACTCCTTGGGATAGAGGATAAACAAGTCCGGCAAGTAGCGCTCGTGCAGGATGATGAGCACATAGTAGAGGACAAAGGGCGAGGCATAGGCCATGTACTTGCTTCCCGTCACGGTCCCCAGCAGCAACCCGACGGCTGACCACAGCGCCCCGGAGCAGGCCATCAGCTCCAGCGTCTGGCGCAGCTCACGGATGAGCTTCCCGATCAGAGCGGGATCGGTGGGTGCCCGCTCCAGCGGAAGAAACAGCAGCACCGCGACCGCGTAGGCGAGAAACACGCCGAGGCAGAGCGCCAGTGCCCCGGAGAGCAGGCAACCGGTGATCCGGCCAAGCAAGTACCCTGTCGGGGTGGTCCGCGGCAGGTATTCCTTGAGAAATCCGCTTTTCAGGTCGTCCAGAAAAGCCGCCGTAAAGGGCAGTGCGGCCAGAAGCGGCAGTGCCAATGTCATGCCGTCAGAACCCAGCGCTGATGCGATAAAGTCATGGTGGTAGCCGAAGACTAGGAGCGTTTCGCTGCGGAACGCAGTGACGATAGCCTTGATGGAGGAGAGGAAGATCACTGCCGCCGTGCCGCAGAGCGAAAGCAGAAAGCCACGGCCGCCCAGCGCTTGCCGGATGCTTGACCAAATGACGCGGGGCATAGAAATCCCTCCTTCCTCAACAACTGCCGATATTGTAGGCCACCCGGGAGGAATTGTCGTTACCGAAACATTACCGAAATATTACCGTTACACAGGCAAGAAAAAAAGCGCGGCTGCCCGCGCTTTTTTCATGTGTGAACTTAGTAGCCTAGTTCCCGGTCGATCATGCTGCCGTCGATGGCGTTGATGGTGAGAAGGATTTCCTCGCCGAAATCACTGGTTTCACCCTGCCATTCCCAGACGGAGTGTCCCCAGAAATCCCAGACCGGCACCAAAAGGCCTTCGTCGAATGAGCCCTTGGCCCTGATGCGCATGAGGCCGAGCTTAACCTTGGTGATCTCGTAGTTTCGCACGGTGTCAAATCCGTTGCTCTCGTTGACAAGCTGTACATCGCTGTTTTTCACCATAACCATCTTGGCAAATATACCCGCGATCTGGTCAAAGGGCATCAGCTGTGTGTCCTCCACCTGCAGTACCGGCTCCGTGTGCGGCGAAATCCACTGAAAGCAAACGAGGCCATCCTCTGTAATGTCCAGCGTGATGAATTCATACTTCCAGAGGCTGGTAAAGCTCTCGCCTTCCGCGATCCCTCCGCCTTGGATCGTCGTATAGCTGATCGGAAAGTCGCCGAGACAGCGCACATACTGCAACTCGTATCCAGTGGCAAGGATTGCGTTTTTCCATTCCTCCTCAGTTGGCTGCTCATGAGCAATGGTTGCTGTCATATCGGTAAAGAAAATCGGATAGACAGCGTCGCAGATGACATGTTCAAAGCCCAACTCCTTGATCAGCTCGTCGCCCTGCCGGATGGCGTCCTCCATGGGGAAATTTACTTCCAACGGTTCGGACAGGGCATCCTCCGGAATGACGGAAAGAGGCGCGGCATAGGAGGTGTTATAGTCTCCGTAGCCGTCCACATAGACGATGGCGTGATCCAGAAAATCCCTCAGATTCTGGATAAAAAGGGTCATTCGCTTCCCGTCTACCTCTGCATAGCCGTGAAGTTCTTCCATCCGGTCACCCTTTGGGACAAATTGAGGAGTGGCCGGGATGTGTTCATCGCCGTCCGGCGCGGTGCGGGCGTATTCCGCCCAGCGCTCGATAGCTCCCGGCAGTGCTTCATAACCGCCGTCCAGATCTACGGGGATCTCACCCCGCTGCATAGCCTGCAGCTGCTCCAGACGCTCCAGCGCCTGCTGCTTTGTCATACCCAGCTCTTCGTAAAGCGTGTTGCCCTTGAGCAGCACGCGCATCAGATTGTCCGCGTCCTCCTGGGTGAAATCCCGGCGTCCGATGCTGCCGGTGGGGATCTTGTCCGCGTTGGGGAGAATGATCTCGGCATCGGCGGTGACATGCACAAAATCGTTCACACCCGTCCAGTCCCCGGTAAAGCGCTCAGGCACCTCCAGCGCGGCCAGCAGCGCGGAGTTGTCCTTGCCTTGCTGGGCTGTTTGGAGCATCTGCTCCTGATCCTTCTGGATCACTACCGGGGTGTCCGGCGTCTTCTGGCAGCCAGCGAGCAAGCCGAAAGCAAAGCAGGCAAGAAGGAGCAAAGAAAGAATCCGTTTCATGCCGAACCTCCTTAGTACCCGAGTTCCCGGCTGATCATGCTGCCATCAATGGCATTGATGGTGAGGACGATCGTTTCTTCTAAGGGCACATCCATTCCGTCCCTCTGATAAATCTCCGTCCCGTAAAAATCCCAAACAGGAATCAGCAAGCCCGTGTCCCTGCTGTTTTTTGCTTTGATCCGCATGAGACTCAGCCTGACCTTGTCGATCTGAATGCGTGGGCGGGCGTCGCCGCCGTTGTCGTTGATCGTCTGAATGTAGCTGTACTTGACCATGATCATTCGCTCAAAGACGGACGCAATCTCATCAAAGCTCATGAGCTGAGTGTCCTCCAGCTCCAGAACAGGGGCTTCGGTTGGCGCTCTCCATTTGAAATACACGACGCCGTCTCTCGTAACGCAGACCTCAATCGTTTCATAGGGCCAGACAGACGCATAGTTTCCTTCTTCCACGTTGATCCCTTCGACGCTGGTATAGCCAAGCGGGAAGCCGTTCAGGCTCCTGACATACTGCAGCTGAAAGCCTGTGTCGAGGATAAAGCGATCCAAATCATCCCAGCGGGAAGCATAGTAGGATTCCGCGTCCTCCACACTGACCGCTCCGCGTAGCAGCATTGCATCGGCAAAGTAAACGGGCGTGGTCTGATCGCAGACGACGTTTTCAAAGCCAAGCTCGGCAATCAGGGTGTCTCCCATCTGAATTGCCTCTGAAACAGAGAAATCCGGCTGGAACGGTTCTTTTGCAATGTCGTCCGGGACAGAGGTGCTTGGTTGGCAATTACTGTTGTTAGGGTCGCCATAGCCCTGTACATAGTAGACGGCAGAATCCCAAAAATCAGGATAATTCTGCACCCAGAGATGAGCCTTTCTTCCATCCACCTCTGCCCACCCGCTCATTTTTTCGAGAGGGCCATCGGAAACAAATGAAGTGGAGGCCATCCGAAGCTCTCCCTCATCCGGCGCGGTACGGGCTTGCTCCGCGTAATACTCGATGACATCCGGCAGCTTTTCATAAGTGGCATCTCCTGACAAAGGAATCTCGCCGCGCTGCATGGCCTGAAACTTTTCCAGCTGCGCCATGGCCTCTTGTTTGGTGAGATAGACCTCCTCATAGACGGGCTGACCCTTCAGAAAGACTCGGAGAAACGTATCGAGGTCTGCCTGCGTAAAATCCCGGCGAGCGATACTTCCGGTCGGGATCTTGTCCGCGTTTGGCAGCACGATCTCCGCATCGGCGGTAACGTGCACAAGTCCGTTCACGCCCGTCCAGTCCCCGGTGAAGCGCTCAGGCACCTCCAGCGCGGCCAGAAGCGCGGAATTGTCCTTACCCTGCTGGGCTGTTTGGAGCATCTGCTCCTGATCTTTTTGAACCACTACAGGGACATCCGGCGTTTTCTGGCAGCCGGTGAGCAGGCCGAGAGCGAAGCAGGCAAGGAGGAGCAAAGAAAGAATCCGTTTCATACCGATCCCTCCTTAATAGCCTAAATCCCGGTCAATGACTGTGCCGTCGATAGCGTTGATGGTGAGACAGATTCCCTCATCCTGTACATCTCGGTCGGCGGAATAATCCCGGATAGCCCAGAAGTCCCAGACCGGAACCAGCAGGCCCTCGCCCCGGGTGTCCTTGGCCTTAATGCGCATCAGGCCGAGATGAACACGATGGATGAGATAGGTGCTGCCGTCCGTGTCCTCCAGCCAGCTGTTTTTCACCATGATCATTCGTTGGAAAATGTCCGTGATCTCCGCAAAGCTCATCAGCTGCGTGTCCTCCAGCTCAACTGTGGGCTCATTATAGGGCGCTTCCCAGGAGAAATACACCACACCGTCGGCGGTGACGCAGACCTCGATTTCTTCATATCTCCATGCCGCATCGTGGTCAGAGTCGTGCTCTACAGCGCCTCCTCTCTCGGGAGTAAAGCTGATGGGAAAGCCGTTCACGCAGCGGACGTACTGCAGCCGATAACCTGCATCCTCAATCAGCGCGTCCGGGTCCATATCCGCCCAGTCGCCGCGATCCTCGCCGCCGTTCAGATAGGTTTCGTTAAAGAAGAACACCGGCTCAATCCGATCACAGATCACATCGTCAAGACCCAAGTCCTCCATCAGCGCATCGCTCATCTGCCTGGCTTCTTCCTCGGAAAAAGCCGGAAAGATGCGGTCACGAGGCAGAGAGTCCTCTTTCCCGGACGAGGGAATCGTGAAGCTGTAGTTCCAGTCGCCGTAGGGCGGAACATAAGCTACCGCCTTGTTGAAGCCACCGTCGTCCCAATGGATGACCTGTAGATGGACCTCTTTTCCGTCTACCGTGCCCCAGCCATTCATCTCCGAACGAGAGTCCTCGCTGACAAAGGTAGTAGGGGCAAGGGTTCGTTCATCCTCGGAGGGGGCGGTACGGGCATATTCAGCCAACGCTTCAATCATATCGGGTAGATCCTCATATTCGATCCCACCGAAGGGAGGTTCGTCGCCCCGCTGTACGGCCTGCAAGCGTTCCAACAGCTCCAAAGCGTACTCCTTCGTCATCTCCACGACCTCATAATAGGGCTGCCCCTTGAGAAAGACCCGCAGGAAGTTGTCCAGATCGTCCTGCGTAAACTCCCTCGCGGTGACCCGTCCGGTGGGGATCTTGTCGGCGTTGGGGAGAAGGATCTCCGCATCGGCCTTTACCGTCAGCTTGCCGTTCAAGCCCGTCCATTCGCCAGTGAAGCGTTCGGGCACCTCCAGGGCCGCAAACAGCGCGGAGTTTTCCCGGCCTTTTTCGGCAGTTTCCAGCATTTGCTCCTGATCCTTAACGATCACGGCCGGAGTATCCGGCGTTTTCTGGCAGCCGGTGAGCAGGCCGAGAGCCAGCACACCCGCCAGCGCCAGGGAAATTGTCTTCTTCATCGTGTGTACCTCTGTTTCTTAAGATTGCACCCACAGCATAGGCGCAAACGAAAGAAAAGTCGTTACCGAAAGATTACCGAAATATTATTGTTGCAGCAGCACCCGCACCGTTGTACCCTCTCCGACTGTGCTTTCAATCTCCAATCTTCCGCCGTGAGCCTGCACGATCTCCTTCACCAATGCAAGGCCAAGTCCCACGCCGCCCAGCTTCTTGCTGCGGGAACGGTCTACCATGTAAAAGGGCTCGGTAATGCGGTCAATTTCCTCCTGTGGAATGCCGCAGCCCTGATCTTGCACGGCAAAGCCGGTCTCGTCTGCGGAGAGGGTCACGGTCTGCCCTTCGCGGGATGCTTTGCTTGCGTTGTCCACCAGATTCACCAATACGGACTGCATTAGATCGGCGTCCAGCTTCAGCGATTCCATGCGGCAATCTGTTTCCAGAGAAACGCTCCGTTTGTTGAGTGTGTCCGCAGTGCTCTCTCGCACACGATCCAGCAGATCCGGGACAGAAACCGGCTGCAGCTCCGGGCTTTGATTCAGTGTAATGAGCTTGAGGAGCTTTTGCACCAGCCGCTCCAGCCAGCGGGTTTGATGCTCTATCCGCGCGAGAGCCGCGCTGCGCTCCTCCTCGTCCAGATAGGTGTTCTGCAGGGAATCCGCGTTCAGCAGCAGCGCGGTCAGCGGCGTCTTGAATTCATGGGTCACGCCGCCGATAAAGAGCCGCTGCCGCTCCGCCGTTTCGGTGAGTTCTTCGATGTGCTTCTCCACGGAAGCGGCCATCACATTGAAATCCTGCGCCAGTGCGCCGACCTCATCGGAGGAGGTCACGGCTGCACGCTCAGCGTAGTTGCCTTCCGCAATATGGGCCGCCGCGCTTTGCAGCTCCTGCAGCGGGCGCAGAGAGCGCCGCACCAGCAGGGCAATCAGCAAAAGACCAAGCCCAATGCACACCGCGCCGATGACGACGAATTGCAGCGTGAGCGTGCGAATCTGATTATAGACAGGCGTAATGTCCTGCACGATATAGACTATGCAGCCGAGCCCCTCACGATTGTGCGTAAAGGCATAGGGCAGCCTTGCATCGCCGCCCACGATCAGAAGCTGCCGCCCGTTTACCGCGCCGGTATAACACTGGGGCGTGTCGCTGTCCTCTGGCAACAGATACTCGCTGGGATCGAGGGAGAGGGAGGAATAGAGCGTTTCGCCATCCAGCATCAGCGCGGCCTCGCTGTCGGCATAGTGGGTGAAGCAGTATTTCATCAGCGAGCGGGTCGCCGCCTCACTGTCCTGCTCCTCGTGGTAATACAGCAGCATGTTGTTGAAGGATCGCACCAGCGCCTGCTGCTTTTGCTCAGCGTTTTGATAGGTGAGATTCAAAATCTCGTCTTGGGCTTGCGTGATGAGAAGAACCGTGCACGCGCCCACGACCAGCACCAGCACCAGGCTGCACAGTAAGGAAATCTTTTTCCATAGCTTCATTTCCGCCGATCCTCCAGCCGATAGCCGGTTTTGGAGATCGTGCGGATCTCGTCGCCCAGCCCCAGCTTTTTCCGCAGGTTCGCCACGCGCACGTCCACCGTGCGGATGTCCCCGAAATAATCCTCGCCCCAGATCTCGTTCAGAATGCGCTCGCGGGAAACGGTGCGGTTTTTGTTCTTCATCAGAACAGCAAACACATCAAACTCCAAGGGCGGCAGGTCGATGGGCTCCCCGGCGCGGGTCAGTGTGCGGTTTTCCGCGTCCAGAGTAAAGTCCTGGAAGCGGTAGACCTGGTTGAGCCGCCCGGTTCGAGAGAGCACCTTTTCGATCCGCACCAGCAAGGTCACGATCTCGAAGGGCTTGACGATGTAATCCTCCGCGCCCTCCTTGAGCCCGCGCACTTCCGATTCGCTGTCGGTCTTGGCGGTCATGTAGATGACGGGGATGTTGTATTTCTCCATCAGCGCAAAGAGCTGGAAGCCGTCCATCCCGGGCAGCATGATGTCCAGCAGTGCCAGGTCAAAGGAATGATCTTGTTCCAAAGACGCGGCGGCAATTGCCCCGTCGTCGAAGGCGACGACCTCATACCCCACGGTTCGCAGGTTCAAAGCCACTGCGTCCGCGATGGCGTGGTCGTCCTCCACAAGCAAGATTCGATTTTCAGCCATAAAGAATCCCTCCGATCCACGGTGCATTGTACCATAGATCGGAGGGAAAAAGTTTACCGAAATATTATTGTTGGGAGTGCAGCAATAAAGTGCAAATACCCTGGCAGGCAGATGAAGCGCAAAAGAAGTAAAGGCTTACCGCCGGCAGCACCTAACACGATGTATTTGCTACGCGATAAAAACAGCGCCTGAAAACAATCAGGCGCTGTATAAGTGAATTGCCGTGTGAAACCCATCTGGCACATGGGAGTGCCCACGGGATTAGCCCTTTGGTGGGCAGGGGTCGTTTCCGTAAGAATCTTTAGCGCGGATTCTTCCGTTGTTGCCATGAATTAACAATTCTGAGTGTTGGTTCTTGGCGATGCCTTTTGCAATGGTGATTGCTTCCGCTTGGGTCGTAGTGCGTACGGTTGCCCTTGAATTCCCGGCACCTTTAACCTGCCAGCCTCCGGCTGGATGCCGTGTAACATGCTGATTTTTTCCCATATGACTCACCTTCATTTATTCACGCGGGAGACTAAGCAGGTTATCTTTGGTCGATCCATTCGGCGATGAGCGAACATATTTTTCACCGCGCGAACTAAGAGCGGGGATTACATCGGGATACGGAAAGATTCCTACTTCGATCGCCCCTGGATTCTCCTTCAAGAAATCATAGAGAATAGCTTTCTTGAAGAAGCCGGGATTGCTGCAGCCATCCACATATATTTCGTCAATTTCCAGAAGATTATCAGAATAATAACAGTTGGGAAGCATTTTTATTTTTCTAGCATACATCATTTGACTGTCCTCCAAGTCTAGTCAATCATATTGTTGTTGTTACGAACATCTATATTAACAGACAAGAAGAAACCTCGTACAAAAACGGAAGTCAGACTTTGGATATTATTCCATCTTGAGCTGAACTCAAAATCGTGATATATTACTGCTAGTGAAAGGAGTAGCGCTATCGAGTTTTGAATTCGAAGCTCTGTTTGGCACGAGATGCAGCGTGATGGGTACCAGCCGTCGCGCTGTTTCTTTTGTCTGGAATCGGAGAAATCTCACAACTTTTGTTCTTGAATGATTACTTGTATTTACGGCCTCCTTGCTAACTCTATAAGGTCGATAAAGTAATATACTTTATTTCGCTTCTTGTCATTTCCTTGAAGAATATGATGAGACTCTAAAGTATCCAAGTACCGTTTGGCCTGAGAAACTGTTACATCCAAACGATCCGCAAGGTAGGTGGATGTCAGAACTGGATGGGTAAACAGGCATTCCGTAATCATATCATATTTGGGACTATTAATGATGCCTTGAAGAGCTCTCTTCGTTTTTTCATACAGTTCATTAAGCGAGTCAATATATCGGATGAGGTTTTGCGCCTGAACGGTGCATTTCTTCAAGAAAAACTTGATCCATTCGTCATATGAGCTCGAGCGTGATTCTGTCAATTTGTTGTAGTAGACTCGCTTATCTTGACTGATTGCCTCGCTCATGTAGAAGAACGGGAAATTGATAATTCGCGATTTGTATAAATACAGACTAATCAGCAGCCTTCCTAATCGCCCGTTCCCGTCATCGAAAGGATGTATAGATTCGAACTGCGAATGTATGATAGCGGCTTTTATTAGTGGCTGGATCCCGTCGTTCTGGTCGTTCATGAACGCAATTAGTTCATCCATGTATTTCTTCGTCTCGGTATGGGACGGGGGAGTAAAGATAACCGTTCCTGCGCTGTTTACGATTTTATTGTCTTTTTCCTTATACCGTCCTAGGCCTTTCTCCTTAGCAGGAGGAACGATGTCGGTCATTATTTCTTTATGCAGAGCCTTAATAAACGAGTGGGAAAAGGGGTTGCTTCGTAAGTATTCGGAGCCGTATATTATGCTTCGCGTGTGGTTGTGGACTTCTTGCATCACTTTATCTGTGCTCGGCTGGGCTTTTATTTCATCCTCAAAAACATCGCTGATCGTCGTCTGAGTACCCTCGATGTACATTGTAGAGAGGGCCTCTTTTTTGTGAAGAAGCGGTATGAGAATGCTGTCGAATTGATAGCTGCTGATTTTTGCCTCCAAGATTCCGAGGTACTTAGAAGCGTCTGACAGCTCGTTGATAAAACAATTCGCGTTATAATCGTTCTGGCGTTCTTTTAAGTATTTGAGCATTTTTTCACCTCCATTACTCCTCTCGCCAAGGATTATATGCGGTTCCCCCAAAAAAGTCAAGCCTGTTACGCGCGTTTTTTTATAAAACATGCGCGTAACAGGCCTTTATGCTATTAAAATCATATTAATTTTATCATCATTTATGCTTATAGAGCGTCGCTTTCGCTGCACGCGAACAGAAAGCAACCGTGCCGTCAAGGGCCTTGGTGTCTTATTCCTTTAAGCATCCAATCGGAACGACATACACGCCGTCCTCTCTGCGGTAGGCGAAATCACCCAGACCGGTGAGCACCATAAGGAAAGCCGGGTTTTTCATTTTTTCCGGGTCAATCTTATCGCAGAGAGCTTTCAAGCTCTCTGCTCCTTCCTCAATCAGCTTGTCGCCGCCCAGCTTGATTTCGATCAGGCCATAGGAGCCGTTGCGAAGGTGCACGACCGCGTCGCATTCCAGGCCGTTTTTGTCCCGGTAATGATAGACTTCGCCGTTTAGCGCGTCCGCAAACACGCGCAGATCCCGCACACAGAGCGTTTCGAAGAGGAAGCCCATGGTATTCAGGTCCCCGATCAGATCATTCGGCCCCGCGCCGATGGCCGCTACTGCGATGGACGGGTCGACATAGTAGCGGGTGTCGGCACTCCGAATAGCGGTTTTTGAGCGGAGATTCGGATTCCACGCAGGCATATCCTCCACCACAAAGATTTTTTTCAGGGCGGAGATGTAGCTTGCCACCGTTTCATCTTCGATCGTCGTTCCATCATTTGCCTTGATATCTTCGGCAATCACGGTGTTGGCGATCTGCTGCCCCTGATTGCGAGCCAGGGAGCGCATCAGACGCTTGACGCGCTCCGGGTTTTTGCTGACGCCGTCGGCTCGGTTGATGTCGGAATGGACGACCGCATCATAGTAGTCCATAGCCTGGTCCAGCGCGATTTCATCCCGCAGATCAACCGCTTGAGGCCAACCGCCGCGGCAAATTAAGAAGGCCAATCGATCCAGATCAATCGCCGCCGTTCCGTCTATGGCTTCCGGTGAACCGAACAGCTCACGCAGGCTGACCTCCCCGGTCGAATCTCCGGATTCGTACAGGCTCATGGGCCGCATGGTCAGCCAGGTAAAGCGGCCGGTGCCGGAGTGCGTGATTTCTTTCGTGTCTGCCGGTACGGCCGAGCCGGTCAGGACGAACTGTCCCAGCTCGTGTCGGTGATCCACCTCAAAGCGAACGGCGTCCCAGAGCTTTGGCGCAAGCTGCCACTCGTCAATCAGGCGGGGCGTCTCGCCGACCAGCAGACGCTTGGGGTTCAGGCCGGCCATGGTGATATTCTGTTCCTTCGTCTGAGGGTCGTCCATATAGAGGACGCTGGCTGCGATCTGCTCGGCGGTCGTCGTTTTGCCACACCACTTGGGACCCTCAATGAGTACGGCGCCCTTTCCTTCGAGCTTCCGCAGCAGGATCGCATCCGCAATTCTTTTCCGATAGTTCTTCATGGAGCACCTCCGTTTGGTAGGATCATACCACAACTTCCGTGTCGAATCAAGAAAAACCCGATACTTGGCCGATAAAAAACCCGAAGCTTGGCCGCATATTCCTCCGGAGATTGGAAAAAAGCCACCGGCGAGAGCGTCCCTGATCAGGGAATTCTCTCGCCGGTGGCTTTGTCATACTGCGGCTCTATATTCAGTAGTAAAACGGTAGTAAAAATCAGACTGTACCGTGGTTTTTCGTGGTGAAACGGGGCAAAACAGGGTCGGTTAGTTCCCTGCCGTGGCACACAAAAAGTATCTTTGTCAAATGCGATCAGCCTCCTGAAAAGCCGTATTCTGCCCCGTTTTGCCGCGATTTGCCGGGCAGAAAAAGTTGTTAATAATCTGTAACTCTGTCACGGAAAAAGCAAAATACGGCAAAATGCGGCAAGTCAATGCCGTCAATGGTAGTCAAATGGTAGTAAAACTAAGGGGTTCTTACTACCGTCGGGTGAAGGGGAAGGCGGGGAGATAGACTGGAATCACCAATCAATTTTCTCGCCGCAGTGAGGACAATGCTCATAATTGGCTATATGCAGAAACTTTCCACAATTAGGACATCTGCCATACATGTGCCAAACGAAGACTGTAATAGCACCGACGGCAAGGCAGATATAGCATAAAACAGGACGCTGTAAAATCATAAATAAAGCAAATAGCACCACAGAAACAATACACCCAATGTAGAGGAATCTTTTTGCAGATCTGAGATTCATATCGATTTCCTCCCTCGAATTCCGCCGAATGAGATCTTTTCGTCACACCCGCAAAATTAAGTAGTTTATTATACACCATCACCACGGATTTTTCCACTATAAAAAAACGGCACTCTGCTGCGGCAGAGTGCCTTCATTCCTCCGTACACAACGGCCGCATACTCAAAAACTGCTTCTAACCTGTGCCAGAAACCTTTCTGCGATGGGCGTAAACGCCTGATATCGATTCCAGATCAGATAAAGCTTCGTCTCTAAAGTAGGAAAAAGAGGACGAAAGGCCAGTCCGCTGTTTTCCGATACGTCAACAAGATTACGAAAAGATAATTGATAGCCAAGACCTTCCCGTACGAACATGGAGGCGTTGTAAGCCAAACGGAAGGAGCCTTCCAGATGCAGTTCATTGAACCGTTCTCCCGCCCATTCCCTAATGTCGCCTTCCCAGCCTTGCTCGGAAGTGAAGAGCGGCAATCCGACCAGATCATCCATTCTGATTACATTTTTTTCAGCCAATGGGGCATCGGCAGGAAGGATCAAGCCCCATATGTCCCCTTCCGGGAAGACGATAGACTCGTACTTTCTCTCGTTGGGCGCATCACAGATAACGGCGAAATCCAGCAGCCCCTTGTCCAGCTTCTCCGTGACCTGTTCCGTGTCGCCGCTCGTAATATGGTATTGAAGGCCGGGGTACCGCTGCTTCAGAACGCAAAGCTCCCGGGCGATGTACCGGATCTGGTAGGACTCCGCAAGACCGAAATACAGATCGCCGCCCGTAAGATCGTCCAGCGACAGGAATTCTTTTTCGATCTTGTCCGCCATCGTGACAAGATCCTCTGCGCGATCCCGAAGAAGCGCGCCTTCTTCTGTGAGCGCAATGCTGAAACTGTGACGGGTAAACAGCTTTTTACCCAGTTCATCCTCCAGAGATTTCAGCGCCTTGGAAAGCGTCGGCTGTGTAACATGCAGCATTTCGGCGGCTCTGGTCATATTCTCTTCCCGTGCTACTGCGAGAAAATATCGTAAGATCCGGATCTCCAAAAATCAACACTCCCTTTCTCGCGATATTCCATATTGGAATTTCATGATATTCATTATAACCATTGGCGCATGAAAAAGCAATCCGCTATAATGTTTATGCAGAAAGGAAACGGAGGAATCAGATATGGACGAAAGAATCACCCTTCGCAGTCGAATGGAAGATGCCGGATGCGATGAATCCAGCATTGCAAGGGCCGAGGCGCTCTACGCCTCCGGCGCGAAGGAGGATCTGGTCCGCTGCCTGCGCAGCTGCCGCTGTGACCAACTGGACGCGCTGCATGTCCGCCAGAAGCAGTTGGACCGTCTGGATCTGCTCATCCGGAAAGCACAACAGATGTGAAGGAGAACGAATTATGCCGTTGATCACCATGAAAATTGCCCCGCTTCCGAAGGAACAGAAAGCAGAGCTGGCACAGAGAATGACTCAGCTGGCGTCAGAGATCACGGGGATTCCCGAGCCGGCCTTTACCATGTTCGTCGAAGAATATCCTACGGAAAACATTGCCGTAGGCGGCAAGCTCCTGAGCGAGCGCAAATGAGAGAAGGAGAGCGAGCATTATGATGAAAATCGAAAATCTGAAGCTGACGCAGGAGTGGGACAAAACCTTCCCGAAGAGCGAAAAAGTGGATCATTGCAAGGTAAGCTTTGTCAATCGTTACGGGATCACGCTGGCAGCCGACATGTATGTGCCGAAAAACACGGAGGGCAGACTTCCGGCGATCGCCGTCTGCGGCCCCTTCGGCGCAGTCAAGGAGCAGTGCGCCGGCCTTTACGCGCAGACCATGGCGGAGCGCGGCTTTTTGACGATTGCCTTTGACCCGTCCTTCACCGGCGAGAGCGGCGGCAACGTGCGCTATATGGCTTCGCCCGACATCAATACCGAGGACTTCATGGCTGCGGTGGATTTCCTCTCCCTGAGCGACAGAGTTGATCCTGCCCGTATTGGCATCATCGGCATCTGCGGCTGGGGCGGCATGGCCCTGAACACCGCAGCTCTGGACACCCGCATCAAGGCGACGGTGGTCTCGACCATGTACGACATGACTCGTGTGAACGCCAAGGGCTATTTCGATGCCGAAGACAGCGAAGAAGCTCGTTATGCCAAGCGCGCTGCCATGTGCGCCCAGCGCCTGGCTGATCTGAAGACCGGAGAATACACGCTCGGCGGGGGTGTCGTCGATCCCCTGCCGGAAGACGCGCCCTACTTTGTAAAGGACTACTACGACTACTACAAGACCCCGCGGGGCTACCATGCCCGGTCCCTCAATTCCAACGGCGGCTGGAACGTGATCGGATGCGAATCCTTTATCAATCAGCCGATCCTGCAATACTCCAATGAGATCCGATCTGCAGTCCTTATCATGCACGGCGACAAGGCACACTCCTGTTATTTCGGCAAAGACGCCTATGCTGATATGGTGAAGGACAGCAAGTACACTGACAACAAGGAACTTTTGATCATTCCCGGCGCTTCCCATACGGACTTGTATGACGGCGGCGGCAAAGGAGCGATCCCCTTTGACAAGCTTCAGAGCTTCTTTGAGGAATACTTGAAATAATCTATTAGGGCGGAGGCAGATCATGAACAGGAAGAAACGACTTGCGGTATTTGTGGCATTTGCGCTTGTTCTGATCTGCCTGTCTGCCTGCCGGGCAGCGGTACAAGCGGGTTTCACCCCGGATACGGAAGTTCAGAGCACACTCGATATTACACGTACAGAGGAGCCCGATGGAACAGCGTCTATGGAGAGTCAGACGACTGTTGAGAGACGTACGGGTGTTTTTGATTTTAAGAGGAGAACGGTTTTGTTGAACAGCGGATATACGATGCCAATCATGGGGCTCGGTACTTACGCCCTCGATCACGATGCCTGTGTCAATTCTGTCATGGCACTGCTGGCAAACGGCGGAAGGCTGATCGATACCGCATATATGTATGGAAACGAAGAGGCTGTGGGTGAAGGCGTTCGGCAGGCGATGGCTGAGTACGGCATTCCCCGTGAGGACATTTTTGTGATCACCAAGATTTACCCGAATCAGTTTCATGACCCGGAAGCAGCAATCGACATGGCGCTGGAAAAACTGGACATTGGGTATATCGACATGATGCTGCTTCACCATCCCGGAACAAACGACGTAAAGGCGTACAAAGCTATGGAGAAGTATGTGGAGCAGGGAAAGATTCATTCACTCGGTCTCTCCAACTGGTATATCGAAGAATTGACCTCTTTCCTGCCGCAGGTAACGATCACACCTGCACTGGTGCAGAATGAGATACATCCCTATTACCAAGAGCAGGAAGTAGTGCCGTTCATCCAGGAAAAAGGAATTGTTGTGCAGTGCTGGTATCCGCTGGGAGGCCGGGGATACACAGCGGAACTTCTGGGAGATGAGATCATTTGTGCAATCGCGGAAGCTCACGGAGTATCTTCCGCCCAGGTCATCCTCCGCTGGGATCTGCAGCGAGGCATCGTCGTGATCCCCGGTTCGAGCAATCCCGATCACATCAGGGAAAACCTCGACCTGTTTGGTTTTGAACTGACGGACGATGAAATGCAGCAGATCAGCCAGCTTGACCGGAACGAAAAGCACGACTGGTATTGAGAAAACGGGTGGATACGATGAGAATATTAGTTCTGAATGGGAGTCCCCGGCCTCATGGCAGCACAGCGGAAATGGTGGCTGTGTTCAAAGAAAGCGCAGAGAAAACAGGGCATGAAGTATCAGTCATCAATGTTTGCAGAAAGAACATCAAAGGCTGTCTCGCTTGCGAATACTGTCATGGGAAGGGACAGGGCAAATGCGCGCAGCAGGATGATATGCAGGAGGTCTACAACCAGCTGAAGCGTGCAAACATGCTCGTTCTGGCTTCGCCGATCTACTATCACGGGTTCAGCGGGCAGTTGAAATGTGCTGTCGACCGGTTTTATTCCGTGCTTTATCCCAAAGCGCCGGAGACGCTTCAGAAGGTTGCGATGTTCCTGAGCTCCGGTGATTCGGATATGTATGATGGGGCGAGATTCTCCTATGAGGGCGATTTCCTTGGATATCTGGGATTGGAAGATATGGGGATCATCACTAATCATGATAAAGATTATTTAAAGACGATCATGAAAATGGCGACCACTCTGTAAAAACAAACATGAGCATCGGATTGATTCGTTCATCAGCGGCTCTATGCCTTTCTCGCGGAAACATGTTACTCGATGGATATGAAGCTTAAAGCAAAAGGCGCTCCCACGAAGCGGATCTCGCTTCAAAGGGAACGCCTTTTTGCTTTATAAAATGTCATGACGGGCTTGGTGTGTTGATACAAAAGGTGTAAAACTTACGGTTGGTCTTTGAAGGAATAGAAAAAGATAGGTTTTTCAAGGCATTGCGGCTTTGCTCAAATGCTGTCAGATATTATCCAGACATACTTACATTTCCAATGGCAAGACGAACCTGTTTTTCCCAATTTTTCCCGGGCCCGCAAGGTGCAAACGGGGTGTAAACTGCGTGAGGGATGGTCAAAAGTGCTTGATTTTACAGGGAAAATCGGCTCTTGTTAGAGGCTTGCCGTGGCAAACGAATAGGATCCTGGTCATGTCGCTCTCGTCCGCGAAGTCAGCCCAGCGGGGCGGGGCGCTCGCAGCTGGTCTGCATGGGATGCGGCAGCGCGAAGCCCTCGCTGCCGTCGAGCGCCATGACGGCCTCGGTCACGTGCAGGCAGAGATCGGCGCTCACGCGCGGCGGACGTCCCTCGACGATGGCGGCGGCCAGGTCGGACACGCCCAGGCCGCGCTGGTTGCCGCGTGCCTCTCCCACCGGCTCAAGCGGCGTGAAGTAGCGCTCCATGCTCGGGTCGTTGGCGTAGATGAGCACCATCTTCTGGAAACGATCCTCCGTGGCGTCGATATCCTTCATCAGCGGCCCTGCCTGCATCAGCTTGAGCGGCCCGCGCAGGGTGTTGGGGTTCGGCGCGTAAATGACGCCCTCCGTGCCGTAGAGCTCGAAGGCCGGCTGGCTGTTCTTCCAGATGTCGTTGGAGAAGCAGACGCTGCCGACGGCGCCGCTTTTGAACTTCAGCACGCCGCAGAAGTGGGTCGGCACCTCGACCGTGCAGTCGTGGTCATGGACGCGGCGCACGTCCCAGGCGCGGTTGGAGTAGGCGAAGACCTCCTCCACGGGGCCGAGCAGCGAGATGAGCGCGGTGAGGAAATAGGGGCCGATGTCCAGCATCGGGCCGCCGCCTTTCTTGAACAGGAAGTCGGCGTTCGGATGCCAGAGGTTGGAGCCGGGCCAGCAGACGTTGGCCGTGAAGGCGGTCACGCGGCCGATCTTGCCCTCGTCCAGGGCGCGGCGCACGGCCTGCAGCTCCGGCGTGAGGAAGGTGTCGGGCGCGCAGGCGATATACAGGCCCTTTTCCTTTGCAAATTTCGCCAGTTCCGCGGCCTGGGCAAAGGTGGCGGCCATGGGCTTTTCGACGTAGACGTGCTTGCCGGCCTTCAGCGCGGCCATGCCCAGCGAGTAGTGGGAGCCGGGGGGCGTGATGATCAGGGCGATCTCCACCTCGGGATCGGCCAGCAGTTCCTCGGTCGAATAGGCCTTCGGGATGCCGTACTCCTGTGCGACGGCCTTCGCCCGCTCCACGTCCAGATCGGAGCAGCCGACGACTTTGACATTTTGGTAGATCTTGCCGAGCGTGTTCATATAGGCCGACACGAAAGTGCCGCAGCCGATGATGCCGACGCCGGTGATGTGTTCGCTCATTTCCATACCTTCCTTTATTTGTTTTTTGAGTTCCTTTCTCTTCCATTATCGCCGATGCGCGGCCAAAATGCAAGACGCTTTTTGGCCGCGTATCGGGGGAAACGCGGTTGACAGCGCCCGGGATGTGGTTTATTCTGGACGCAACCAGACATAGAGGAGGCTCAACCATGAATCTTCTGAACGTACTTCTGAAAACCCTGCTGAGCAGCGATTCTCTCTCCGCGCTGATCAAAAAGACCGGGCTCAGCGGCAAGCAGCTCAAAACGCTGATCCCGCTGGCGATCCCCCTGCTGCTCAAATTCCTGACCAAAAACGCGTCCTCCGAGTCCGGCGCGCAGGCCCTGCTGGGCGCGCTGGGGCAGCACACCAGCCAGAAGAGCATGGCTGAGCAGCTCGGCGAGGCGGACGAGGAAGACGGCGGCAAGATCGTCGCCCACATCCTGGGCGAGGATTCCGACAAGGCCATCGGCGGCCTGGCCGCGCAGAGCGGTCTGAGCAGCGCCCAGGTCAACAAGGCGCTCAGCGGCATCGCCCCCGCGCTGCTGAGCAGTCTCTCCTCCGCGACCGGCGCGGCGGCCAAGAAGGTCGATCTGAGCGACGGGCTGGATCTGTCCGAGCTGATGGTCCTGCTCGGCGGCAAGGGCCAGAGCCAGAGCGGCGGCCTGCTGGCCGGCCTCTTCGGCCGCAGGCCGAAGGAGGAGGCCGACAGCAGCGCCAACGGCACCGCCCTGCTCGGCATCCTGAGCTCTCTGATGAAGTGACCGCCCGGCACCATGCAAAAAGGACAGGCTTTCAGCCTGTCCTTTTTGCATGGTCAGAACCGCTCCCGCAGCCCGGCGAAAAGCGCGGCGAAGGGCGAGCTCTCGCGGTAGAACACCGCGGGATAGCCCAGCGGCGCGGGCACGGTCACGTCCCCGCCGCCGCAGGCTTCGCCGCTCCAGAGGTGGACCCACTCGTCCCGCGGCAGCCAGAGCGTCCGCTCCGTCTCGCCCTCGTGCCAGACCGGGGCGATCAGCAGGTCGCGGCCCAGCAGGTACTCGGTCTGCTCGGCGGCGGCGCGCGGCTCGTCCTCATAGTGCAGCAGCAGCGGCCGCTGCACCGGGACGCCCCGCTCGCTGTTCTCGCGCACGGCCTCGCGCAGATAGGGCGCGAGCGCGGCATACAGCCGCGTCAGGCGGCCGAAGCGCTCCATGCAGTCGTCCTCGTCGTAAAACTGGAAGTTCTCGTCCGGCCGGTTGCCCTCATGCGTGCGCATGACGGGGCTGAAGGCCGCCATCTCCGCCCAGCGCAGAAAGAGCTCCTTCGTGCGGCGGCTGCCGAAGAGCGAGGTATAGCCGCCGATGTCGCTGTGGTTGAGCCCGCAGCCGCACATGGCCGCGCTGAGCGTGCCGCAGACGGCAGAGATCAGCCCGTCGTGGCGCGAAAAGTCCACGCTCTGGTCCCCGGCCCACAGCAGCGGGCAGTATGTCTGCGTGCCGCTGCCGCCGGCGCGCATGAACACGAGCGCCTCGCCGAGCATGCCGGTCTCCCGCAGGGCCTCATGGTTGCACCGGGCCCAGAGCACCGGCCAGGCGTTGTGCGCCAGCATCGGGTCCTCGCCGCTGTGCAGCACGACGTCCGTGGGCAGATATTCCCCGAAATCCGCCATCCAGCCCTTCAGGCCGAAGCGGATGAGGTTTTCCCGGATGATCCCCTTGAACCAGGCAAAGGCGGCTGGATTGGTGAAGTCCACGACGCCGCAGTCAAACTCGCCGAAATCCACCAGATAGATCTCCCCCGCCGCGTTCCGGGCAAAAAAGCCCTTTTCCGCGCCCTCGCGGAAGAGCTGCCCGCCGCGGACCAGATAGGGGTTGACGTAGCCGAGGAAGGCAACGCCCCCGGCGCCGTATTCTTCGATCAGCTCCGGCAGGCCGGGATAGAGCGCCTCGTTCCAGCGCCAGTCCCACTGCAGGCGCTTGCCGAAGCTCGTCACGCGCCGGCCCTCCCAGTCCTGGCACCAGACGCCGGAGACGGCGATCCCGTGCGCGCGGGCGCGCTCGACGATCCCGCGCACGCGGTCGGTGCCGCCCTGCAGCCCGAGCACCGCGCCCCGGTAGACCCAGTCGGGCAAAAGCGGCGGACGCCCGAAGAAGGCGCCGATCTGCCGCACGCTCTCCAGCGCGCTCGACCCGGTCTGGATGCGGATGCGGCGCGGGACGGCCCAGAACTGAAGCTCGTGGAACGCGTCGTGCCGGAAGTCGAAATCCGCGTAGGCCGTGCAGTCGGCCCAGCACCAGTAGTGCCGGGAGGAGACGAACAGCGGCAGCGGGAAATTGGTGTTGTAGTAGTCGCCCCCGGCGCGGTTCTCCACGTCGGAGCGCCAGGTGACATAGGTCGTCTTGTCGCGCCCGACGCCCGGCTCCGAGGTCCAGAGCGGGAAATGCCGGCCGCGCAGGTCAAAGTACGACATCTGCTCGCCGCAGCCCCAGCAGTGCTCGTCCGCCTCGGCGGGCAGGCGCAGCCAGAGGCGGTTGACGCGCTCGTCCAGCGCGGTCAGGCGCAGCTCCAGCGTGTCGCCGTCCGCGGCGAGCTCAACGCGCAGCGCGTTTTCGAACACAAGGGTGTTTTCCGCCTCGACGCTGAACCGCCGCAGGGGGATGCGCTCGGTCACATAGTCCTCGATGCGGAAATTGCCGCGGAACATCTCGACCGTCTCCTCACCGCGGCCGACGTACAGCATCGGCGTCTCCGCGCCGTGGCGCAGCAGGAGCCTGCCGCCCTCGCACACGCGCAGGGCGTTTTCTTCCAGCCGGATCTCCATATCAGTACGCGTACACCGCGAAGCCGAACATCTCCGCCAGCGCGCGCAGCGCGGCGGCGTGGCGGCCCCTGACGACCGCGAAGTGCGGCTCGAAGCCATCGCGCACGCTCTGCTCCACGAGCCGGCGGCTGGGGCTGTCGGTGCGGATCACGACGGAGGTGCCGATGAACTGCTTGGGCTTGTCGAGCGCCTCGCCCTCGGCGATGAAGAAGCGGAAGCTGCCGTCCGGCTCGCGGCCGACGCGGAAGATCGTGGCCTCGGGAAAGGCCTCGCAGCCGAAATCCATGGCCGGGCCGATCTTCCGGTTGGGGTGCACGCCCACGACGGCGCCGGTGTCGCGCCGCGCCAGCGAGCAGGCCGCCGCGCCGCAGTGCCAGAAGGTGAGGGTGTTCTCCCCCTCGTCCAGCGACACGGGGTCGCCGAAGAAGACCGGGGCGCCCGAGAGCTGCATGCCGATCCACATGCTCAGCGCGCCGCAGACGTCGGCCTCGCAGGCCGCGGCCACGCCCTCGTCGTTTAAGAGGCTCAGCACCGTGCACACCGGGGTGCCGTAGGAGGTGAAGAAGTCCGGCCAGCAGCGGCTGGCCAGCGCGCCGATGCCGTGCGCGCGCGCATACTCGCGGTAGGCGCGGTAGAGCCTGGCGTGGTCGAGACGGTTGCGCTCCGGGGTCCGCTCCAGGCCGCGCGTCGCCTCCTCGCTGTGCTTGAGCTCGCCGGCGCACTCCGCGTCGCCATAGCCTTTGGCCAGCTCGATCAGCTCGCGCGCCTCGACCGACTCCAGCTCCACGCCGAAGACGCTCATCAGCTCGCTGTCGAGCGCGCGGCCGAAGCCGAAGCCCTGCGGCGTGTGGCCCACGGCGGCCAGCTTCAGGCCGCGCATGGCCTTTTTGACGCGCGCGGCGGCCGTGACGGCGCGCACGGCGGAGGCGACGGCCTCTTCCTCCGGCGCGCCGAAGGCATAGGCGAAGGGCCGGCCGCCGAAAGCGCGCAGCGTGTTGGCCGCGGAATAGGCTCCGGTCAGGGAGTTGAGGCGCAGCCTGCCGCCGTCGATCACCGGCTCCCGCAGCGTCCAGAGCAGCACGGGGCAGTCGAAGCGGCGCAGCACCTCGCTCATGTAGGCCGCGTTGGCGAAGGTCAGGTTCTGGAAGACGATCAGATCCGGCCGCAGCGGCTCGAGATAGGCGCGCAGCGCGTCGACGCTCAGCAGCATTTCCTCCGGGCAGACGAAATCTCCGTCCACCGCGCGCAGGAGCTTCACCGAGCGCACGAATGCGTCCTGCGCGCTCTCGAGATGGAACGTGGGCACGCCCACGGGGATATAGACAGGCTGAAAGCTCATGGCGGATCCTCCCGTTTTCTCTTGATTTCACGGCCTTCATCATAGCCCCGCGCCCCGCTTCTGTCAAGGGAGAATGGGCGCCGGCGCTCTTGACAAAGGCAGGGGCGTGGGATAATATGATTTAGGTTATACCTTTTTACAAAAGAAGAGGAGGCTGTATTCCATTGAGCTACGACCTGAAAGAGATTTGCAAGGATATCCGCTGTGATATCATGACATGCATCGGGCACCTCGGCGTGGGCCATATCGGCGGCTGTCTGTCGATCGTGGAGGCGCTGGCCGTGCTGTATTTCGAAGCGATGAACATCGATCCGGCGCAGCCGAAGATGCCCGGCCGCGACCGTTTTGTCTGCTCCAAGGGCCACGCCGGCCCGGCGGTCTACGCGGCGCTGGCCAACCGCGGCTATTTTGACAGGAAGGATCTGCTGACCCTCAACCAGAGCGGCACGAACCTGCCCAGCCACTGCGACATGCTCCGGACCCCCGGCATCGACATGACGGCCGGCTCGCTGGGCCAGGGCTTCAGCTGCGCGGTGGGCGTGGCGCTCGGCTCCAAGCTCGAAAACGACGGTGCGACCATCTACGCCATGGTCGGCGACGGCGAGAGCCAGGAGGGCCAGATCTGGGAGGCGGCCATGTTCGCCGCGGCCAAGAAGCTGGACAACATGATCGCCTTTACCGACAGCAACAAGCTGCAGATCGACGGCCCTGTGGAGGAGATCAACGGCGTCGCGCCGCTGGATGAGAAATGGGCGGCCTTCGGCTGGAACGTGATCGACGTGGAGGACGGCAACGACGTCGAGCAGGTGTCCGAGGCGGTCAAGCACGCCAAGCTCGGCCTCGGCGGCGGCAAGCCCACCATGATCATCCTCAACACCGTCAAGGGCAAGGGCGTCAAGTGGATCGAGGAGCTTGGCTCCGGCAACCACAACACCAACATCAGCGAGGAGCAGGCCTTGGCCGCCATCGCGGAGATCAGGGGGGAATAAGACATGGCAGAAATGAGAGCTGTTTACGCCGAATGCCTGGCGGAAATGATGACGGCGGACAAGCACGTCGTCGTGCTGGACGCGGACCTGTCCAAGGCCAGCGGCACCCGGAAGCTCTATGAGCGCTTCCCCGGGCAGATGTTTGAATGCGGCGTGGCCGAGCAGAACATGGCCTCCATCGCCGCCGGTCTCGCGAGCTACGGCTTCAAGCCCTGGATCGAGAGCTTCACCCCCTTCGCCACCCGCCGCATCTGCGACCAGATCGCGATCTCCATCTCCTACGCCAAGTCGAACGTCAAGATCGTCGGCACCGACCCCGGCATCTCCGCCGAGCTCAACGGCGGCACCCACATGAGCATGGAGGATATCGGCGTGCTGCGCTCCATCCCCGGCATCGTGATCTTCGAGCCCGTGGACGAGGTGCAGCTGCGCGCGGCCCTGCCGGTCATCAACGACTATGTCGGCCCGGTCTACATCCGCATGTTCCGCAAGAAGACCCCCGTCGTGTTTGAGGAGGGCTATCGGTTCGACCTGTTCAAGGCCGACCCGCTGAAAGCGGGCAGAGACCTGTCGATCTTCGTCAGCGGCATGCTGACGGCCGACGCGCTCGAGGCCGGGAAGCTTCTGGCCGCCGAGGGCATCGACGCCGAGATCCTGAACGTCCACACCATCAAGCCCATCGACCGCGAGAGCGTGCTCGCCTCCGCGAAAAAGACCGGCGCCGTGCTGACCGTGGAGAACCACAACGTCATCGGCGGGCTGCAGTCGGCTGTGCTCGAGGCGCTGGCGCAGGAGAAGATCCCTGTGTGCGCCGTCGGCGTGCAGGACCGCTTCGGCGAAGTGGGCAAGATCCCCTATCTGCGCGAGGCCATGGGGCTGACTGTGGAAAACATCGTGGCCACGGCGAAGAAGGCCGTCGCCCTCAAGTAAGACAACCGAAAAAACAGAGAGAACGGGCGGCCGACGGTCGCCCGTTTTACAGGAGGAAAACAAGATGAAAATTGCCATCGGCAGCGATAAATCCGGCTTTGCCGTCAAGGAGGCCGTCAAGGCGTATCTGACCGAATGCGGCGCGGACTTCGATGACCTGGGCACCGTGGATCTCAACGAGGTGCACCCCTACTATCAGGTGGCCTCCGAGGTCGCCCCGCTCGTGCAGCAGGGCAAATACGACCGCGCGGTCCTGATCTGCGGCACGGGCGCGGGCATGTGCGTCGTGGCCAACAAGTTCAAGGGCGTGTACGCCGTCGCCTGCGAGGGCGTGTACGCGGCCAAAATGGCCCGCGCCATCAACAACGCCAACGTCCTGGCCATGGGCGGCTGGATCGTCGGGCCGGAGATGGCCGTCGAGATGGTCAAGACCTTCCTCGCCACCGAGTGGTGCCAGGATCTGGAGGACTGGCGCGCGGCGAACATGCACAAGTTCGCCGTGCAGGTCAGCGCGATCGAGGACGGGATCTATGGGGCCTGAGTTCCTTTACGCCCAGCCGGTGCGGATCCGCTTCGGCGAGGGCGCCTTTGACCGGCTCGGGGATGTCCTGGCGGAGCTCGGCGTGAGCCGGGCCGTGCTGGTCTGCGGCCGTCACTTCGCGCCGCGGGCGGAGGCCCTGTGCGCGGCCGATCCCCGCTGCGCCGCGGTCTTCTCCGAGGTGGAGCAGAACCCGCGCCTGAGCGGCGTGGAGCGGACGGTGCGCCTGGCGCGCGAGACCGGCGCGGACGCGGTGGTCGGCATCGGCGGCGGCAGCGCCATCGACACGGCCAAGTTCGCCGCGGCCGTCGCGCCGAACGCGGGCGAGGCCGTCGACTACTACCGGGGCGAGCGCGCCTTCGACGCGAAAAGCCGCCTCGTGATCGTGGCCGTGCCCACGACCGCCGGCACCGGCAGCGAGGTCACGCAGGTCTCCGTCGTCAGCCACGGGGCGGAGAAAAAGACCATCAACGACCCCGCCTTCATGCCCGCGGCCGCGATCGTGGACCCGCGGCTGAGCGCGACGGTGCCGCCGCGCACGACGATGAACACCGGGCTCGACGCGCTGGCCCACGCGCTGGAGGGCTACTGGAGCGTCAACCACCAGCCCATCTCCGACCTGATGGCCGCCGAGGCCGTGCGCCTCGTGCTGGAAAATCTCGAGCGGGCGTATCGCGACGGGAGCGACCGCGAGGCGCGCGCCAACATGGCCTATGCCGCGCTGCTGGGCGGGCTGAGCTTCGCCCTGCCCAAGACCGCCGCCTGCCATGCCTGCAGCTATCCCCTCTCGGAGCTGTACCGCCTGCCGCACGGCGAGGCCTGCGCCTTCACGCTCGACAGCTTCGTGCGCCTCAACGCAGACGCCCGGCTCGAGGCGCTCGCCCGCAAGGTCGGCCTGCGCGATACGGCGGAGCTGGCCGGGCGCATCCGCGCGCTCAAGGCCCTCGGCGGGCTGCGCACGCGCCTGAGCGAGCTCGGCGAGGTGGACGTGGACGCGCTCGCCGCGGCCTGCGCCGTGCATCCGCTGATGAAAAACAACCCCGTCAGGCTCGACGCCGCCGCGCTCAAGGCGATGTTCGAGACCCTGCGCTGAGGGCGAGGCCATGACGGACAAGCTCGCGGCCCTGCGCCGCGCCAATCCCGCCCTGCCCCTGTACAGCGTGCACGACCCCGCCTTCGCCCCCTACGGGCGGGTGCTGGCCATCCCGGACGCCGCGCCTCTCTCCGCCGCCCTCGCGGCGACGGAGATCCCTGCGGAGGGCAACCGCTATCTGGCCTCGGACCCGGGGCTCGAAGCCTGTGCTGCGCTGGACGCCCCGCGCCGGGCCGTTTTCGGCGGCCTGGACACCCAGTCCGGCTTCTGCAACGGCCGGGGCTTCACGCTCAACGCGCTCGAATACCACAAGGGCAGCGAGCTCAACTACACGACCACCGGCCTCGTGCTGCTGCTGGCCCTGCCGGAGCAGCTCCGGGACGGCGCGCTGGACACGGCGGAGGTCGCCGGCTTCTGGCTGCCCCCGGAGACGGCGGTCGAGATCTTCCCGCGCACGCTGCACTTTGCCCCCTGCCGGACGGACGCGGGCGGCTTCAACTGCTTGGTCGTGCTGGAAAAGGGCGTGAACGCCCCGCTCGACAGCGTGGACCCCGCCGCGCCGGGCGAGGAAAAGCTCCTGTGGATGCGCGGCAAGTGGCTGCTCTGCCATCCCGATTCCCCGCAGGCGGCCAAGGGGGCGTACGTCGGGCTGCGCGGAGAAAACCTGACCCTGAAGCTATAAAAAAGCGGTTCCGATCGGACGGATCGGAACCGCTTTTTCCCTGTGCGCTTACCCGGCCAGCAGGGCCGCGGTCTGCGCGGCGAGGCGGGCGTTGTTCAGCACGAGACGAATGTTGCTCTCCAGGCTGTCGCCGCCGGTCAGCTCGACCACGCGGGCCAGCAGGAAGGGCGTTGTGTCCTTGCCGTGCACGCCCTGCTCGGCGCATTCGCGCAGCGCCTGCTCGATGGCCGCGTCGATGACGGCCTTGTCCATGGCGTATTCTTCCGGGATGGGGTTCGTGACCAGCATGCCGCCCCTGAAGCAAAGCGCCCGCTGGGCGCGGAACATGGCCGCCAGCTCCTCCGGGGAGTCCGCCCGGTAGTCCACGCCGAAGCCGCTCCGGCGGGTATAGAAGGCGGGCAGCTCATCCGTGCCGTAGCCGATCACGGGCACGCCCTTGGTCTCCAGGTATTCGAGCGTCAGGCCGAGGTCGAGGATGGACTTGGCGCCGGCGCAGACGACCATCACCGGGGTCTGGGCCAGCTCCTCGAGGTCGGCGGAGATATCCATGGTGGTCTCCGCGCCGCGGTGCACGCCGCCGATGCCGCCGGTGGCGAAGAGGCTGATCCCGGCCATGTGGGCGATGATCATGGTGGTGGTCACGGTGGTGGCGCCGTCGGCCCCGCGGGCGACGAGCGCGGGCAGGTCGCGGCGGCTGGCCTTTGCCACGCCGCGCCCGGCTTTGCCCAGGTATTCGATCTCCGCTTCGCTGAGGCCCGCCTTGAGGCGGCCGCCGATGACGGCGATCGTGGCGGGCACGGCGCCGTTGTCGCGGATGGTCTTTTCCACGAGCAGCGCGGTCTGCACGTTTTTGGGATAGGGCATGCCGTGGGAGATGATGGTGCTCTCCAGCGCGACGACGGGACGGCCCTCGTCCAGGGCCTGCTTCACCTCGGGGGCGATGTCAAGATAGGGATTCATATCGTTCTCCTGTCGATCCGGGTTTTCATGCGCGGAGGATATGGACGGCAGTCCATATCCTCCGCCGTTTTTTTCTGTTTGCAAGACTCACTTGGCCTTGAGGTAGGGCTTGCCGTTGGCCGCGGGCACGCGGGAGCGGCCGACGAAGAGCACCAGCACGATGACCGTGACCACATAGGGGATCATGGAGATCAGCTGCATGTCGATGCCGGACGAGCCGCCGAGCACGACCTTGAGGCCCGAGCAGAAGCCGAACAGCAGGCAGCCGAGCAGCGCGCCGTGCGGGCGGAACTTGCCGAAGATGACCGCCGCGATGGCGATGAAGCCCTGGCCGACGATGGAGATCGGGCGGAACTGGTTGGAGATGGCCATCGTCACGCAGGCGCCGCCGAGGCCGGACAGGAAGCCCGAGATGCACACGCAGGCGAAGCGCATCCCGATCACGTTGATGCCCAGCGTCTCACAGGCCTGGGGGTGCTCGCCGCAGGCGCGCAGCCGCAGGCCGAAGCGGGTCTTGTAGAAGACGAACCAGACGATCAGCGCCGCCAGGAAGACCAGATAGGTCGAGGCATAGTTGGCAAAGACGTTGTCCATGAAGCGGCCGAAGACCGTCGCCGTGTCGAACACGCCGCGGAAGAGGCGGGGGATCTTCATGGTGGCGTCCAGCGGGATGGTGTCGGTGGAGTTGAACATGACCTTCGCGATCATGATGACGATGCCGGGGCCGAGCATGTTGATGGCCGTGCCGGCGATGGTCTGGTCCGCGCCGAGGTTGACCGTGGCGATCGCGTGGAGCATGCCGAAGAAGGCGCCGGCGAGGCCGCCGCAGAAAAAGCCGATCCAGGGGCTGCCGGTGAAATAGGCCACGACCGTGCCGGTGAAGGCGCCGGCGGTCATCATGCCCTCGATGCCGATGTTGACCACGCCCGAGACCTCCGAGAAGCAGGAGCCGAGCGAGGCGTAGAGCAGCGGCGTCATATAGATCAGCGTGGCATACAGCATGATGCCGAGAGTGTTCCAGAAGGTCGTCATTTCTGCTGCTCCTCCTTTGCTTTCCGGGCGGCGTTCTCCGCGTTGCGCCGGGCGCGGCTCCGGATGCGTTTGAGATTTTCGAAAATGACCGAGATCGCGATGAAGAACACGACCGTGCCGACGATGACGCTGATCAGCTGCGTCGGGGCGCCGACCAGGTTGAGCTTGCTGCCGCCGTAGGTCAGCGCACCGTAGAACAGGCCCGCGATCAGCACGCCGAAGGGGTTGGAGCAGCCGATCAGCGCGACCACGATGCCGGCAAAGCCGAAGCCCTCCTGGCTGGAGAACACGCTGATGCGCCCGCCCATGCCCATGAGCTGCAGAGCGCCGCCGAGCCCGGCGAGCGCGCCGGAGATGCCCAGCGCCGTCAGGATCGAGCGGTTGACGCCGATGCCGCCGTATTCGGCCGCGAACTTGTTGGAGCCGACGGCCTTGAGCTCATAGCCGAGCGTGGTCTTTTCGATGATGAACCAGACGAGGATCGTCGCGGCGATCGCCACAAGGATGCCCCAGTTGGCCGTCGGGCAGAGGCCGGCGCGGTTGATGAAGGCCGTGGGCAGCAGGGTGCTGGCGTTGGCGGAGATGTTCTTGGTCGCCTCGGCCGTGCCGTCGGAGTGGATGGCGGGGATGCCGGCGATGTAGTTGGACAGATAAAAGGCCACCCAGTTGAACATGATCATGGAGAGCACCTCGTTGATGCCCCATCTCGTCTTGAGGAAGCCCACGATGATGCCCCAGACCGCGCCGCCGATCATGGCCGCCAGGAAGCACAGGGGGATCAGCACGACCTTGGGCAGGCCGCCCGCCAGGATGGCGACCACGGCCGCCGCCATCGAGCCGACGACGAACTGGCCCTCGGCGCCGATGTTGAACACGCCCGTCTTGAACGAGAAGGCGACCGACAGGCCGACCACGATATACGGGATCGCGTACACGACCACATAGGAGAAGCCCTTGAGCGAGGTGACGCTGGTGATCAGCCGCCCGTAGGCCTCGCCCACGGACAGGCCCATGATCGCGAGGAACACCGCGCCGACCAGGAAGCCCAGCAGAATGGAGATCAGGATGTGGAGAAAGCGGTTCTCCGAGACGATCTCGAGAAAGGTCCTTTTCTTTGTCATGCCTTTTTCCCTCCTCCCGCCATCATCAGGCCGAGATCGTTCTCGTTGGCCTCCCCGCCGGGGATGGAGGCGACGATCTGACCGTCGAAGATGACGTCGATGATATCGGACAGGCTCATGATCTCATCGAGCTCGAAGGACACGAGCAGCACCGCCTTGCCCTTGTTGCGCTGGTCGACGATGTATTTGTGCACGTACTCGATGGCGCCGACGTCCAGGCCGCGGGTCGGGTTGACGGCGATGAGCAGATCCTTGTCGTTCTGCACCTCGCGCGCGATGATGACCTTCTGCTGGTTGCCGCCCGAGAGCGTGCCCGCCGCGCGCTTTTCGCTGCCGCCGGGGCGGATGTCGTACTTCTCGATGGAGTCGGTCGCGTGCGCGAAGATGGGATCGCGCTGGAGGACGCTCTTTTTGGAATAGGGCTCCTTGCCGTAGTTCTGCAGGATGAGGTTGTCCTCGATGGAGAAATCGAGCACCAGGCCGTGCTTCTGCCGGTCCGCCGGGATGCTGGACACGCCGTTTTTGAAGCCGAAGTTCGGGGCCTTGTTGAACACGTCCACGCCGTTGACCAGCACCTGGCCCGACGTGCCCCTGCGCAGTCCGGTGATGACCTCGACCAGCTCCGTCTGGCCGTTGCCGTCGATGCCGGCGATGCCGACGATCTCGCCGCGGCGGACCTGCAGATCCAGGCCGCGGACGATCTCCACGCCGCGGTAGTCGAGGCAGTGCAGATCCTTGACGTCGAGCACGACCTCGCCGGGCTCCTGGGGCGGCTTGTCCACCTTGAAGGTGACGTTGCGGCCGACCATCATGCTGGCCAGGTCGTTCTCGGTCACGGTGTCGACGTCGACGGTGCCGATGTACTTGCCCATGCGGATGATGGTGCAGAAGTCCGCCGACTCCTTGATCTCCTTGAGCTTGTGGGTGATGATGATGATGCTCTTGCCGTCCTTGACGAGGTTGTGCATGATCGCGATGAGCTCCACAATCTCCTGCGGGGTGAGCGAGGAGGTGGGTTCGTCCAGGATCAGGATATCCGCGCCGCGGTAGAGCGCCTTGAGGATCTCGACGCGCTGCTGCATACCGACGGAGATGTCCTCGATCTTCGCGTCCGGGTCGATGGACAGGCCGTAGCGCTCGGAGATCTCGACCACGTTCTGGCGGGCCTTGACCATGTCGAGGGCGATGCCCTTCCGCGGCTCGGTGCCGAGGACGATGTTCTCCGTGACGGTGAAGGGCTGGACCAGCATGAAGTGCTGATGCACCATGCCGATGCCCGCGTCGATCGCGTCGCGGGGGTTGTTCATCTCGATTTTCCTGCCGTTGACCAGGATGTCGCCGGAGGTGGGCTTCAACAGGCCGTAGAGCTGGTTCATCAGCGTGGACTTGCCGGCGCCGTTTTCGCCCAGGATCGCGTGGATCTCGCCTTTGTGGACCGTGAGATTGATGCCGTCATTGGCCGTGAAATCGCCGAATTTCTTGACGATGTTGCGCATCTCAATGACGGGCGTGTTCATGTCCACATATTGTTTTGACAAATAGACCGCCCCCTGTATTTCAGATTGATTTCTTCTCTTCAGTCGCCGAGGATGCGGAAGAAAGCCTCCGCCTCCGCCGCATGCCGGCCGCGGCAGATGATATGGTGGTTGTTGATGGGCTTCGTGAGGAAATAGGAGAAGTCGTCCAGCTCGACCTTGATCTGCGTGCGGCAGAGCATGTCGCTCCAGGGCATGCCGACGATCCGGCCCTCCTGCGCGTGGAAGCGGCTGAGGTCGCCCTCGCACTTGAAGATCGTGCAGTCTCCCTCCTCGAAGTCGCCCTGCACCGCGACGCCGATGCCGGACTCGAAGTGCGTGTTCAGGCAGAAGCTTTTGAGCATCGTGACGGGGATGGTGCAGTGGGCGAAGACGGCCTCGCCCGCCTTCGTGTCGAAGCGGCTGGGGTTGCAGAGGAAGAGCGGCTCGCCCGTGATGCTGCCGAGCACGGCCATGCTCAGCAGGGCCGGCACGTCGCCCTCGCAGCCGCCGTAGATGCCCTCGGCGTTCAGGATCGACAGGCCCAGGCAGCCCGTGCTGCGCACAGTGTCCAGCAGATCGAAGCAGCGCACGGTCACGCCGCACAGCCCGTACCTGTCGACCAGGCGCCGGAAGGCGCCATAGACGTACAGGGCCTTTTCGATCTCGGCCTTGTCAAAGGCCTGCTCCCGGAAGAGTGCGGTCCATTCGTTCGGCTCGTAGCTCTCCTTCGCGATCTCGGCCAGCAGCTCCTCCATCGGGATGGAGACGAAGCCCAGCCCGAGCTTTCGGAGCATGGCGTCCTCGGAATAGCTGCTCGCGATGAGCCAGTCGGAGGGGGCGCCGATGCAGCCGAGCCTTTTGCCGCGCAGCGCGGCCTTCGCCCGGTGGGCGCGGCTGAGCGCGCGGATCTGCGCGGCCACCTGCTCCACGTCGCCGTGGAGGATCTCCCCGCTGCCGCCGTGCCTGCGCAGGAAGCTGAGGATCTCCATGGACGCGGCCAGCGAGTTCGATTCGCCGCTCGTGAGGATGTAGCAGTGGCGCGCCTTGAGCTGCTCAAAGACCTCGAGGAAATAGCCCTCGCTGCCGCCGGAGGCGACATAGAGCAGCGCGAAGTCGTCGGCCAGATACTGTTCGAGGGTGACTTTTTCCAGCTCTTCGCCCAGCGCGTCGGACAGAGCGCGGACATAGCGCTGCATCCGTTCCTCGGTGATCTGGGAGAGCGGACTGCGGATCTGATAGAAATCTGCCATAGGGCTGCTCCTTTTCAAAAAATTGGGTGCAAAAACAGATGTTATTATTTTAGCATAGGCCTTGTCATTTTTCTACTGTTTCTTCGGGTGTTTTTCAAAAAAGAACACGGCTCGGAGAGCCGTGTTCTTCCTGTGTTTTTGTTTCTGCGGATCAGCCGAGCTCAAACTGCGGGCACTCGGCGGTGGTGGTGGGAACGGTCTTGGTGCCGGCGATGATCGCGGCCTTGGCGGCCTCGACCTTCTCCAGGACGTCGGCGGGGATGTGATCGCGGGTCGGGGCCAGGTCGACGCCGCCGTTGGACAGGTCATAGAGGTGGACGCCGGGCGTGAAGGTGCCGTCGGCGACAGCCCTGGAGATGTCCTGAGACGCGATGTCGACGCGCTTCATGGCGGAGGTGATGACGTGGTCGGGAGCGAGGATGGACTGGTCGGTGTCAACGCCGATGGCCCAGATGCCTTCCTCGTTGCAGGCCTCGATGACGCCCATGCCGGTGCCGCCGGCCGCGTGGTAGATGACGTCGGCGCCCTTGGTGATCATGTCCTTGGCCGCGGTGGCGCCGCCGGCGGAGTCGCCGAAGTTGTTGGCGTTGTACTGCAGGACGGTGGCGTCCGGGCAGGCCTCAAGCACGCCGGTGATGTAGCCGATGCCGAACAGGTTCATGGAATCGGAAACCATGCCCTGGACGTAGCCGACGGTCTTGGTCTCGGTGACGTAACCGGCGACCAGGCCGACCAGGTAGGATGCCTGCTCCTGAGCGAACATCAGGCAGGCGACATTGGGCAGATCGGCGCAGGACGCGTCGTCGATGATGGCGAACTTCTGCTCGGGATTGGCCTCGGCGGCCTCGCGGGTGGCGTCAGCCAGCATGTAGCCGACGCAGATAATCAGGTCGTAGCCCTCGTCGATGAATGTGTTGATGTTGGTCTGGTAGTCAGCGTCGGTCTTGGACTCCAGGTAGTTGACCTCGAAGCGGCTGTCCTCGGCGGCCAGGGACTGCAAGCCTTCCCAGGAGGTCTGGTTGAAGGACTTGTCGTTGACGCCGCCGACGTCGGTGACCATACCGATCTTGATCTTGGCGGAGCTGGCACCGCCGCTCTGGCCGCAGGCGCAGAGGGCGAAGACCATGCACAGCGCGAGAACGAGTGCGAGAATCTTTTTCATTTGTTTTCCTCCAAATAAAATTTTTTCCTCTTCAGTATGACCCTTTGCTCATACCTAATTGATTATAGCACGGGCGGGCCGCACTTTTCAAGGCGCATCTTACAGAAATCGTCCCAAACCGCGGCGGCAAAAACTGTCTGCTTTGTACAAAGGCCCGCCGGGCTCCGGTTTGGGCTCAGAGTTTTTCCATTTTGACCGCCGTATCCAGTGCGATCTCCATCATTTGCTTGAAGCCGGTCTGGCGCTCCTCGGCGCTCAGCTCCTCTGGCTTGTACAGGTGGTCGGAGATCGTGCACAGGCACAGCGCCCGCTTGCCGGCGTAGGCGGCGTTGGCATACAGCGCGGCGGCCTCCATCTCCACGGCCAGCACGCCCATGCGCTTCCAGTGGTCGTTTCCGTTGGCGCCCTCGGCGTAATAGAAATTGTCCGAAGAGAGGATGTTGCCGACGTGCAGGCGCGCCCCGTGCTCCCGCGCGGTCTCCGCCGCGGCGGAGAGCAGCGTGAAGTCCGCGATCGGCGCGTACTGCCCGTTGAGCCCGAACTGGTTGATGTAGTTGGAATTGGTGCAGGCGCCCTGGCCGATGACGATATCCATCAGCTCGATATCGTCCTGCAGGCCGCCGGCCGAGCCGATGCGGATGATGTTCTGCACGTCGTAGAAGTTGAACAGCTCCCAGCTGTAGATGCCGATGGACGGCATGCCCATGCCGGAGGCCATCACGGTCACGGGGACGCCCTTCCAGGTGCCGGTGTAGCCCTGGATGCCGCGCACGTTGTTGACGAGCACGGGGTCGGTCAGGAAGGTGTCGGCGATGAACTTCGCACGCAGCGGATCGCCGGGCATGAGCACGGTCTTGGCAAAATCCTCTTTTCTGCCGGAATTATGGGGGGTAGGAATGGGCATGAGCTTGTCCTCCTGTCGTTTTGATCTGTTTTTCATTATAGGGGCGGAAAAGGCAAAAGTCAAATTGAAACCGGCGCGCGGCTGTGCTATGATAGGAAGCGAAAGAAAAACAGGAGGCGCGGCATGAACGACATCATGGTGCTCGGTATCGCCGGCGGGACCGGCTGCGGCAAAACGACCATCACCAGGCGCTTGATCCAGAACTTCGGCAAGGACATCTCGGTCATCCATCACGACAACTACTACAAGGCGCACCACGACATGCCCTACGAGCAGCGGGCCAGGCTCAACTACGACCATCCGGACTCCTTCGACACGGATCTGCTGATCCAGGCCCTGCGGGATCTCAAGCAGGGCAAGACCGTCACCTGCCCGGTCTACGACTACTCCATCCACGACCGCACGGACCAGACCATCACGATCCGGCCCACCCGCGTGATCGTGGTCGAGGGCATCCTGATCTACGCGAGCCGGGAGCTCTGCGACGAAATGGACATCAAGATCTACGTGGACACCGACGCCGACGTGCGCATCCTGCGCCGCATCGTGCGCGACGTGCGCGACCGCGGCCGCAGCCTCGAGAGCGTGATCGACCAGTATCTCACCACGGTCAAGCCTATGCACGAGCAGTTCGTCGAGCCCAGCAAGCGCCGGGCCGACATCATCATCCCGGAGGGCGGCCACAACCAGGTCGCGCTCGAGATGGTGATGGAGCGCGTAAACGCGCATCTGAACCGCTGAGGAGAAAGGCGGGAAACCGGCCCCTCATCCGTCAGCTATGCTGACAGCTTCCCCCAAAGGGGGCCGGCCGCGAGATTCGGCCCCTCATCCGTCAGCTGCGCTGACAGCTTCCCCCGGAGGGGGAAGCCTGTAAGGAAAGGATTGTTATGGCAAAACTATATTTCAAATACGGCGCCATGGGCTCGTCCAAATCGGCCCAGGCCCTGATCACGCAGTTCAACTACGAGGAGCTGGGCATGACGGTCTGGCTCATCAAGCCCAGCACCGACACGCGCGACGGCGCGGACGTGATCCGCAGCCGCATCGGTCTCGAGCGGCGCGCGCAGGTCATCACCCCGGAGCAGGACATCACCGCGGAATACCGCCGCGCCGGGAAGCATGACGTGATCATCGCCGACGAGGCGCAGTTCTTCACGCCGGAGCAGATCGACCAGCTGCGCGCGCTCGTGGACGAGGAGGATCTGCCGGTGCTGTGCTTCGGTCTGCGCACGGACTTCCTCACGCACTTTTTCCCGGGCGCGCAGCGCCTGATGGAGCTGGCCGATTCTCTGACCGAGATCAAGACGGTCTGCGCCTGCGGCCGCAAGGCCACGGTCAACGCCCGCATCGACGCCGCGGGCCGCATCGTCACCGAGGGCGAGCAGGTCATGCTCGGCGGCAACGACAGCTATATTGCCATGTGCCACCAGTGCTGGACGCGGAAGATCCGCGAGCAGAAGAGCGCGCGCTGAAGCGCGGGCAGGCGGAGCGCCGCCGGAGCAAAAGCTCCGGCGGCGCTGTTTTTTCTTTATTCGGCCTCTGTTTTCTGCTGGGTCTGTACCTGCTGCGCCTGCTTCTGCGCGGCGGCCTGCGCGGCCCAGCGCGCGGCCTGCTTCCGCTTGCTGCGCTTGTGCAGCTTTTTGACGACGAACACGCACAGCCACACGAGCGGCACGAGCACCAGCAGGGTCGGCAGCAGCTCGGTGAGGCCGATCAGCAGGTTCTTGAAGAAGCGGCCGACGGCGTTCAGGCCCTTGGTCAGCGCCAGGGCCAGCTGCTGGCCGTAGCTCATCGCGGCCTCGGGCGTGTAGACCGTGACCTCCTGGACGCTCACGTTGACGCTGCTGTAGCTGACCTGGCGGTCCCAGCCGTTAAGCGTGGTCTGCAGGCTTTCGATCTGGTAGCGCAGGTTCGAGAGCCTGTCCTCGATGACGATGAGATCCGATACGGTCTCCGCCTGCTCCATCATCTCGAGCAGCCGCTCCTCCTGCGTGCGGCAGGCGTTGAGGCGGGCGCGCACGTCGTAGTACTGGGCGCTGATGTTCTCGGTATAGGTGTAGGACCAGGGGATGTTGCCCAGGGTGTTCAGGCTGCTCATCAGCTCCCCGAAGCGCTCGCTCGGCACGCGCAGGCAGTAATCGGCGCTGCGGGAGGAGCTCCCGCCGCGGGCCTGCGTGTAGTAGTTGTTCCCGCTGCGGCTGCTGGACTCGATGAAGCCGCCGTATTCGGCCACCATCGCCTCCAGACGCCCGATCGTCCCGTCGAAATCGGTGGTCTCGACGCTGACGGAGGCGGAATAAATGATCTTCTCCGGATCGATCGCCGGCAGCTCGCCGCCGCTCCCGCTCTCGGGCCGGGGCTCGGCGGGCGATTCGTAATAAGCGTCCTCCGTCTCGATAGCGACGGCGTTGTCGCTCATGGCAAAGCCGCCGTACTCCCCGGCCGCGGTGCTGGGCGCGGCCTGCGGCGCGGCGGCGGTATCGTTCGCCGACTTCGCGCTGCTGCCGCAGCCGCACAGGCACAGCAGGAGCATCAGCGCCAGGGTCACAGACAGGATCTTTTTCATAGGGTGTCCCTCCTCATTCGTTTTGTCCTCGCTGGTCTTGACGCCTCCCCGGCAAAAAAGTTCCCGCGCCCCCGGGATTTTTTCGTTTTCCCGGCGGCGTTTCCGTGGTATACTGGAAAAAAAGGAACAAGGAGGCGCGGGATATGGCATACCGTATCGCGGCGGTGCTGCTGAGTCTGGGCTGCGTTCTCTGCGGCCACTGGTACATGAACGCGACCCGTGCGAAGGATTACAAAAGCGCCTTTCCGCGCAAGGGCCTGGCCGGGCTGTGCTTCGTGGCGGCGGGGCTGTGCCTGCTCCCGCTCTGTCCCGACCGGGGCTTTGCCCGGCTGGTCGTGGCCGGGCTGTGCTTCGGTCTGCTGGGCGACCAGCTCCTGGCGCTGCGCTTTTTGACCGGGAAGCGGCACGACCTGATGTTCGCGCTGGGCGCGCTGGCCTTCTCGGTCGGGCACGTGTGGTATCTGCTGGCGCTCTGCGGCCGCGGCGTCGGGCTGCTGCGGCCCTCCCTCCCGTTCCTGGTCGCGGGGCTGGCCGCGGCGGCGCTCTACGCTCGGCTACGGCGGATCGACCCCGGCAAATTCCGCTGTGCGGCCCTGGTCTATATCGCTCTCGTGGTGTCCATGGCGGCCGCGGCCTGCGCCCTGGCGGCGCGGCGCTTCTCGGCGGGGGCGCTTCTGTTCGCGGTGGGCGGCGTATGCTTCGCCGTCAGCGACAATCTGCTGCTGGCCCGCAGCTTCGGCGGCGTCCGGACCGAGGGCATCAACAGCGCCATCCATATCAGCTACTACGCGGCCCAGCTCCTGATCGCCTGGAGCCTCGCCTTTCTGTGAGCGGCACGCAAAAAAGGATGCGGAACCGAAGTTCCGCATCCTTTTTTTCTGTCTTATTTCCCGGCGAGCCAGGCAAAGGCGCCCAGCCTGTATTCCGGCGTGATGGTCTCCAGCCACGCGCTGACGGCCTGCTCCCGCAGCTCGTCGCGGGCCAGGATGTTGCTGTACGGTTCCCCCTCGCCGACGAAGTAGATCACGTGGTAGCCGGCGTAGGCGCCGTTCGTGCCGAAGATGACCGTCGTATCGCCGTGCTGGTGCCCGCCGAAGCAGAAGGCGTCGAAATCCGGGACCATCTGGCCGTGGTAGACATCCTCGTACAAGCCGCCGACGGTGTTCGAGCCGGTATCGGTGGAGTACTGCTCGGCCAGGGCGGCAAAGCTCTCCTCCGTGGCCTCCCCGGCCTTCCACTCGGCCAGGATGCGCTCGGCCTCCTCGCGGGCGGCGGCGTCGGCCTCCGGCGTCCAGGTGCCGTCCTCGTTGCTCTCGATCTCGATCAGGATGTGGCGGACAGAGACGGTGTTGTAGTGGTTGTCGTCGCGGCCGAGGAACACGACCACGTAGTAGCCCTTGGAGGCGGAGTCCTCGATGACCTCGATGTCGCCGACCTTGCGCGCGGCCGTCATCCACTCCGCGAGATCGCCCAGGCTGCCCGCGCTGACGTGGGTGCGCACGGTGGCCTCGGCCACGTCGTCCTCAGCCTCGATCGCGGCGTTCAGGCGCTCGGTCGGATCTTCGGTGTCGCGGTCGTCCTGATAGGACGTCCTGATCGCCTCGGCGGTCATGCGGGCCTCCAGCAGGGTCATCTCGTTGGGCTCGGCGACCTCGCCGCCGTCGGCGAGCATGGCCTCGGCCTGCACGTAGTAGTAGGCGTAATCAAAGAAATCCTGGCTGCCCTCGAAAGCGGCGTAGGCCGCCTCGAGCTCCTCGTCGCTGTACTGGAGCGACTCGGTGTACTGCGTCCGCGCGGCGTCGGACAGGGAGATGTCGCGCAGGATGCCGCGCAGGGAGCGCGCGGTCACGCCGTCGCCGAAGTTGGCCTCCAGGTAATGGTCGGCGGAGGAATAGCCGTAGACCTTGGCCATGAGCTCGATCTGCGAGATCTGCGCGTCGATCGCGGCAAGCTGCTCCTCGGAGAGCGTGATGCCGTTTTCCCCGGCGTAGTCCAGCAGCCCGGACATCTGCGCGATGCCCGCGCAGGCGGAATCAATAAAGAAATCCCGCCAGGTGTGGCCCTCTTCCATCATGGGGCAGGGCTGATCCTTCAGGCCGAAGGGGCCGGCCTCGGTATCCATGCCGGCTATGGCCGCAAGGTTGCCGTAAGTGCTCATCCAGTTCTGGTAGGAGCTGACGTAGTGATAATTCAGCGCCGCCGGGGAGTAGCGCCGGGCCCCGGCCCTGACGGCCGTGGTCTGCGTGTAGAAAAAGCCCGTGCTGAACAGGATGGCCAGCACGACCAGCACGGCCACGACCGCGGCGGCGAGCCCGGTGCGGCGTCTGGATCTGCTGCGCTTTTCCGCCGCTTCCTTCTCGGCCAGGATCTTCTTGTCCGTTCCGGCCTCGCGGGCGGCCTGACGCTGTTTCTTTTCGGTAGATGCACTCATAACGATTCTTCTTTCAGCAATAGAATAAAAAGCTTTGCTATTATATCGCAACCGTTCCGGCGTTTCAACATTTTTCTGAAAAACGGTTCATCGCCGCGCCCTGCGCGCATAGTCTGAGGGTATGGGGAAAAACGGGGAGGTGGCGGCGACGGTGGAAACGGATATCGACGATCTGATCTTCGGGGACGAGGACCCCGGCCCCAGCGGACGCTGAGCGGGCGCTCAGCCCGCGGCGCGCTGGGACAGGAAGGCGTTGATGAAGCCGTCCAGATCGCCGTCCATGACGTTCTGGATGTTGCCGGTCTCATACTCGGTGCGCAGGTCCTTGACGAGCTGGTAGGGCATGAACACATAGGAGCGGATCTGGCTGCCCCATTCGATCTTCATCTGCACGCCCTTGATGTCGCTGATCTTTTCCAGGTGCTCGCGCTCCTTGATCTCGGCCAGGCGCGCGCGGAGCATGTTCTTGCAGTTTTCGAGGTTCTGGAAGTGGCTGCGCTCGACCTGGCTGGAAACCACGATGCCCGTGGGCTTGTGGATCAGGCGCACGGCGGAGGAGGTCTTGTTGACCTTCTGCCCGCCCGCGCCGGAGGAGCGGTAGACCTGCATCTCGATGTCCTCGTCGCGCAGTTCGATCTCGCCCGGATCGGAGATCTCGGGCATGACCTCGACCGCGGCGAAGGAGGTGTGCCGCCGGCCGGCCGCGTCGAAGGGGCTGACGCGCACCAGGCGGTGCACGCCGTGCTCGCTCTTGAGGAAGCCGTAGGCGTTCTCGCCCTCGATCAGGATGGTCGCGCTCTTGAGCCCGGCCTCGTCCCCGTCGAGGTAGTCCATGACCTTGACCTTGTAGCCGTGGCGCTCGGCCCACATGTTGTACATGCGGTAGAGCATGCTGGCCCAGTCCTGCGCCTCGGTGCCGCCGGCGCCCGCGTGGAAGGTCAGCAGGGCGTTGTTGGCGTCGTATTCGCCGGTCAGGAGCGTGCCCAGGCGCATGGCCTCGGCCTTTTCGGTAAAGGCGGCGTACTCGCTCTGCAGCTCGGGCAGCAGCGAGTCGTCGTCCTCCTCGATGGCCATTTCGCACAGCGCGTACAGGTCGTCCCACGCGGCGCTGAGCTTCTCAAAGCCCTCGACCCGGTTCTTGAGCTGCTTGAGGCGCTTCTGCACCTTCTGGCTCTTTTCCACGTCGTTCCAGAAGCCCTCGCGCTCGCTGGCCGCCTCCAGCTCCTCGATCTCCTTCCGCGCCGCCTCGAGCTTCAGCGCGCCGCGCAGCATTTCGAGCGTGGGCCGGGCGGCGCTGAGTTTTCCCTTGTATTCTTCAAATTCCAGCATACGGATCTCCTTCAAAGCATCGGCCGCGCATCGCGGCACAGTAAACATTATTATATACAAAACCGGCCCGCTTGTAAATGTGTTTTTTCATAGTCTTTTTTGGGAGGCGGTCCTTTTCTGCCTCTTCCCTTCCATGGGCAACTGTGCTATACTGTAGATGTGAGAATATGCTCTGCCGGAGGGCGTCCCTCCGGCGGCGAGAAAGATCATCGGAGGGTAAAGGATTATGATCGCACACGGCAAAGAGATCAAGGTCTTCACCGGCAACTCCAACCCCGCGCTGGCGCAGGAGATCTGCAGCCTGCTGTACATGAAGCTGGGCGACAGCAGCGTCGGCCAGTTTGCCGACGGGGAGTGCTCCATCTCCGTTCACGAGCCTGTCCGCGGCAAGGACGTGTTCATCGTCCAGTCCACCTGCAACCACGTCAACGACAACCTCATGGAGCTGCTCATCATGATCGACGCCATGCGCCGCGCCTCGGCCGGCCGCATCACCGCTGTGATCCCCTATTTCGGCTACGCCCGCCAGGACCGCAAGGCCAAGAGCCGCGATCCGATCTCGGCCAAGCTCGTGGCCAACCTCATCACCGCCGCCGGCGCCGACCGCGTGCTGACCATGGACCTGCACGCCGCCCAGATCCAGGGCTTCTTCGACATCCCCGTGGACAACCTCATGGGCGCCCGGATCTTTGCCAAGCACTACACCAAGATCTTCGGCAAGGGCAACGAGAACGTGATGGTCGTCTCGCCCGACGTGGGCAGCACCGCCCGCGTGCGCAGCTTCTCCATGAGCATGGGCCTGAACATGGCTATCGTGGACAAGCGCCGCGAGAAGGCCAACCAGTCCGAGGTCATGAACCTGATCGGCAATGTCGAGGGCAAGACCTGCATCCTGCTCGACGATATCGTGGACACGGCCGGCTCTCTCTGCGGCGCGGCCCGTGCCGTCAAGGAGATCGGCGGCGCGAACGAGGTCTACGCCTGCGCGACCCACGGCGTCCTGTCCGGCCCGGCCATCGAGCGCATCGAGGAAAGCCCCATCCAGGAGCTGCTGCTGCTCGACACGATCCCCTATCCGGCCGGCAAGCCCAAATGCGACAAGATCAAGTACCTGTCCACCGCCTCCGTTTTTGCCGAGGCGATCCGCCGCATCTACGAGGAAGTTTCCATCGCCAGCATCTTTGACACCTGATCGGAGAGGCCGCCCATGTTGTTTTCAAGCGCCGGCGGCGTGAGCTGGCTGGTCGTCTGTCTCGGCAATCCCGGCCCCCGTTATGCGGGCACGCGCCACAACGCCGGCTTTCTGACGGCGGACGCGCTCGCGAAGGCCGAGGGCGTCCGGATCGACCGGGCCCGTTTCCGCGCCTTGACGGGGGTCTGCACCGTCGCGGGCGAACGCGTGCTGCTCATGAAGCCGCAGACCTATATGAATCTCTCCGGCGAGGCGGCGGCCCAGGCCGCGCGCTTCTACAAGATCCCGCCCGAGCGGGTGCTGGTCGTCTCGGACGAGGTCTCCCTGCCCGTGGGCAAGCTGCGCGTGCGCAGCAAGGGCTCCGCGGGCGGGCACAACGGCCTCAAGAGCGTGATCGCCTGCCTGGGGACGGAGGACTTCCCGCGCATCCGGCTGGGCGTCGGCGCCCCGCCGCACCCCGACTATGACATGGCCGACTGGGTGCTCACCGTGTTCAAGGACCGGGACGCGGAGGAGATCGCCGCCGCCGCCGCGCGGGCGGCCCAGGCCGTGGTCTGCTACATCGCCGAGGGCCCGGAGCAGGCGATGAACCGTTTCAACGGATAAAAGATCCGCCAGGATCTTTACGGATAGTAATACATCAACAAGGAGGATTTGTATGAAGAAGAGCTGTATCGCCATGCTGTTGGCCGGCGGACAGGGCTCCCGTCTTTATGCGCTGACGCAGAAGGCGGCCAAACCCAGCGTACCTTTTGGCGGGAAGTACCGCATCATCGACTTTCCGCTCTCGAACTGCGCCAATTCCGGCATCGACACCGTCGGCGTGCTGACGCAGTACCGTCCGCTCCAGCTCAACAGCTACATCGGCAACGGACAGCCCTGGGATCTGGACGTGGCCGACGGCGGCGTCTACATCCTGCCGCCCTACCTCGGCGCCAACGAAAAGGGCTCCTGGTTTTCCGGCACGGCCAACGCCATCTACCAGAACCTCAGCTTCATCGAGACCTACGATCCCGACAACGTTCTGATCCTCTCCGGCGACCACATCTACAAGATGGATTACGCGAAGATGCTGCGCGAGCACCTCGAGAAGGATGCGGCCTGCACCATCGCGGTTCTGCAGGTCTCCCTCCAGGAGGCCACCCGCTTCGGCATCATGAACCTCGGCGAGGACGGCTACGTCTGCGAGTTCGAGGAAAAGCCCAAGCAGCCCAAGAGCGACCTGGCCTCCATGGGCATCTATATCTTCAACTGGAAGAAGCTGCGCGAGTACCTGATCGCGGACGAGGCCGACCCCCTCTCCAGCAAGGACTTCGGCAAGAACATCATTCCCAAGATGCTCGCCGGCGGCGAGAAGCTCTGGCCCTACCGCTTCCAGGGCTACTGGCGCGACGTCGGCACCATCGGCAGCCTCTGGGACGCGAACATGGACATGCTGAGCTCCACGAAGATCAATCTCTTCGACCCCAGCTGGCCCATCAATTCCCGCAGCTCCGTCTGCCCGCCCCATTTCACCGGCGAGCAGGCCGTGATCCGGCACTCCATCGTGACCGAGGGCTGCGAGGTCGAGGGCCATATCGAAAACTCCGTGCTCTCCTCGAACGTCCGCGTGGGCGCGGGCGCGCAGATCCTGTACAGCGTGCTGATGCCCGGCGCGGTCGTGGAAAACGGCGCGACGGTCGAGTATGCCATCGTGGGCGAGAACACCGTCGTCGGCGCGGGCGCGCACGTGGGCGCGGCGCCCGACGGGAGCGAGAGCTGGAGCGTCGCCACCTGCGGCCCGGACATCCGCATCGGCGCGGGCGTCACGATCCCCGCCGGGGCCATGGTCTACGAAAGCAAGGAGGTTTGAGCCATGCTGGACTTTCACGGAATCATCTTCGCCTACCGCACCACGCCCGCCCTGGGCGAGCTGGTCAGCAAGCGCACGGCGGCGTCGCTGCCCTTTTGCGGCCGCTACCGCCTGATCGACTTCGCGCTCTCCTCCCTGATGAACGCCGGCATCCGCGACGTGGGCATCATCCTGCAGCGCGACTACCAGTCCCTGCTGGACCACATCGGCAGCGGCAAGGTCTGGGACATGAGCCGCAAATCCGGCGGCCTGCGCATCCTGCCCCCCTTCGGCCTGCCCGAATACCACACCGGCAACTACTCCGGCACGATGGAGGCCCTGATCGCCGTGGACGAGTACATCCGCGACATCCCGCAGAAGCACGTGGTGCTGATGCTGGGCGACCTGGCCGCCAACATCGACCTGGCACCCGTCCTGGAGCAGCATGTGCGCAGCGGCGTGCCCATCACCGCCATCTGCAGCGACCAGCTGCCCAACGGCCCCCATCACCGCTACCTGCCCGGCGCCGACGGGCTGGTCGACGGCGCGCTCTTCTATCGCGACGGCGACGCTGAGGGCGTGCCCTCGCTGGAGGCCTATATCGTCGACAAGGATCTTCTGGTCGAGATGATCGACGGGAGCGACGCGCGCAACCTCCACCGCTTCCACAAGGACGCCATCGCCTACTACCTGGAAAACGGCGGGAAGATGGGCTGTTATGTCCACAAGGGCTACGCGCAGGTCGTCCGTTCGGTGGAGGCCTACAACCGCTGCAACATGGACATGCTCGATCCGGCCAAGCGCCGCCAGCTCTTCCCGGCCGAGCGCCCCGTCCGCACCAAGACCCACGAGGGCGTGAGCACCTATTACGGCGTCAACGCCGTCTCCCGCAACAGCCTCGTGGCGGACAACTGCATCATCGAGGGCGAGATCGAAAACTGCATCGTCTTCTCCGGTGTTCGCATCGGCGAGGGCGCCAGGCTCAAAAACTGCATCCTGATGCGCGGCACCGAGGTCGGCGCGCACGCGCGGCTCAACCACGTGATCGCGGACAAGGAATGTGCCTTCTCTGTCGGCACCGAGCTCACCGGCAGCGAGAAGCTGCCCGTGGTCGTGCCCAAGGGCATGAAGATCTGAACTTTTTCCGTGCTGCGGAGCGCGGGAAGGCCCGCGCTCCGCAGCACGCCCATTTCTGCAACGGAGGACAAAGCAATTGATGATCGGACAGATTTCAAGAGACGAAGTCAGAAGCGCAATCGAAGATAAGCTCTGCGCCTATTTCAGCGTCACCGGCGAGGACGCTACCGACGACCAGATCTTTCAGGCGACCGCCATGGTCATCCGCGAGATCATGAGCCGCCTGCAGGTGGCCGAGGATCCGCGCCGCGAGACCAAGGAGATCCACTACATGTCGATGGAGTTCCTGATGGGACGCAGCCTGATGAAGAACGCTTTCAACCTCGGCATCTCCGAGGCTATCATCGGCGCGCTCGAGGACATGGGCCGCTGCGCCGCCGATATATTCGAAGAGGAGCCGGACGCGGGTCTCGGCAACGGCGGCCTCGGTCGCCTGGCCGCCTGCTACATGGACAGCATGGCCACGCTGGGCCTTGCGGCCACGGGCTATTCGCTGTGCTATGAGCTCGGCATCTTCAAGCAGAAATTCGTCGACGGCCGGCAGACCGAGGTCGCCGACAACTGGCGCAGCTCCATGGAGCGCTGGCTGATCCCCCGCTACGAGGACGAGGTGGAGGTCCGTTTCGGCGGCCAGATCTCTCCCCATTGGGACAACTTCGGCCGCTACTACGCCGAGCACACCGGCTACACCGCCGTGACCGCGGTGCCGCGCGACATGCTGATCGCAGGCTACGACGGCAGGAGCGTCAACGCCCTTCGCCTCTGGGAAGCCCACAGCCCCAATTCGCTGGACATGTATCTCTTCTCCGAGGGCGAGTACGTCAAGAGCCTGGAGCAGCGCACCATGACCGAGGTCATCACCAAGGTGCTCTACCCGGCCGACGACCACACCGAGGGCAAGACCCTGCGGCTCAAGCAGCAGTACTTCTTCGTGTCCGCCAGCGCCCAGGACATCGTGCGCAAGCATATCAAGAAGTGGGGCGACATCCGGAGCTTTGCCGAGCACCACACCATCCAGATCAACGACACCCATCCGACGCTCATCATCCCCGAGCTGATGCGCCTGTTCATGGACGAGCACGGCCTCGGTTGGGACGAGAGCTGGGAGATCGTGCGCCGGAGCGTGGCCTACACCAACCACACCGTCATGAGCGAGGCGCTGGAGAAGTGGCCGCAGAACCTCATCCAGCAGCTGCTGCCCCGCATCTGGGAGATCCTGTGCGAGATCAACAAGCGCTGGGTCAGCTATCTCGTGGCCAGCTTCGGCCAGGATGAGCGCGTCGGCCGCAACATGATCATCCGGGACGGCCAGGTGCACATGGCCAATCTGGACCTTGCCACCTGCTACAAGGTCAACGGCGTGTCGCGCCTGCACGGGGATATCCTCAAGCGCGACCTGTTCCGCGACGTGTACGGGCTGCGCCCCGAGCGCTTCACCTATGTCACCAACGGCATCGACCACCGCCGCTGGCTCGCCCAGATCAACCCCGGCCTGCACGGTCTGATCTGCGAGCTGCTGGGCGGCGACGAGTACCTGCTCGAGCCTGCGCGGCTCGAGGAGCTGATGAAGTATGCCGACGACGCCGGGGTGCGCGCGCGCGTGCTGAAGATCAAGGCCGACAACAAGCGCCGCTTCGCGGACTTTGCCAAGCGCAACGACGGCGTGACCTTCAACACCGACGCCGTCATGGACGTGCAGGTCAAGCGTCTGCACGAGTACAAGCGCCAGCTCCTGTGCGCCATGCGCATCGCTTCGCTGCAGATGCAGCTGCACGACGACCCGAACCGGGACTTCGTCCCGCGCTGCTTCGTCTTCGGGGCCAAGGCCGCCGCCGGCTACAAGACCGCCAAGCGCATCATCGAGCTGCTGCTGAGCATGCAGCAGGATCTCAACAGCGACCCGCTTTGCAGGGACAGGCTGCAGGTCTACTTCGTGGAGAACTACCGCGTCTCCGCGGCCGAGGCGATCGTGCCCGCCGCGCAGGTGTCCGAGCAGATCTCCACCGCCGGCAAGGAGGCCTCCGGAACCGGCTGCATGAAGCTGATGATGAACGGCGCCGTGACCATCGGCACGCTCGACGGCGCGAACGTCGAGATGTATGAGCGCCTCGGCGACGAGAACATGTTCCTCTTCGGCCTGCACACCGAGGAGATCGAGGAATGGCGCCGCGGCGGCTACAACCCGATGGGCATCTATGACCGAGACGGCGAGCTGCAGCGCATCATGGCCCGCTTCCAGCACGGCTTCTCCGACGGGAAGAGCTATTCCGACCTCGTGTCAGGCCTGCTCTACGGCGGGGACCCCTACATGCTGATCGCCGATTACCGCTCCTACGCCGACTGCCAGGATCGCCTCTACGACCGCATCCGCGACGAGAACGAAGGGGCGCGCCTGTCCCTCGTGAACACCGCGCAGAGCGGCTTCTTCGCGGCCGACCGCGCGATCGAAGAATACGCCCGCGACATATGGGGCGTGAGATAAGCCGAAAAAAGCTCGCCGTCATCGGCGGGACCAATCTGGACGTCAGCGGCAGCCCCCGGCTGCCGCTGCGTCTGCATGACTCCACGCCCGGCCTCGTGCGCCTGCGTCCCGGCGGCGTGGGGCGGAACATCGCCCACGCGCTGCGCCTGTTAGGCGCGGAGGTCTCCCTTGTCACCGCGCTGGGGGACGATCTCTTCGGCGAGAGTCTGCGCCGCAGCTGCGCCGGGCTCGGCATCGACCTGAGCCTGGCCCTGACCGTGGAGGGCGCGCGCAGCTCCTCCTACCTCTACGTGACGGACGCTTCGGGCGACCTGCTGGCCGGCATCGCGGACATGGACGTCGTCGCGGCGCTGACGCCGGAACGTCTGGCCGAACGGATCGGCCGCATCAACCGCTGCGACGCGGTCGTCGTGGACGCGAACCTGAGCGGGGACGCGCTGGCCTGGCTGGCCGAGCACTGCCTCGCGCCGATGATCGCCGACCCCGTATCCGCCGCCAAGGCGCCGCGGCTGGCGCCGCTGCTGCCGAAGCTGCTGGCGATCAAGCCCAATCGGGCCGAGGCCTTCGCCCTGACCGGGGAGAGCTCGCCGGAGGCCGCGGCGCGCGCCCTGCTCTCGCGCGGCGTGCGGCGGGTCTTCATCAGCCTCGGGGAGCAGGGCATGCTGGCCGCCGAGGGGGACGCCCTGCTGCGTCTGCCCTGTCGGAGCGGCCCCGTCGTCAACTCGAACGGCGCCGGAGACGCGGCCACAGCCGCGCTGGCCTGGTCCTTCCTGCGCGGGCTCGACCTGGGCGAGAGCGCCGCGGCGGCCCTGGAGGCTGCCGCCCAGGTCTGCGCCAGCGAAGAGACGAGTCCGCCCGAGCTGAAGCTGGACTGAAGAAAACGAAAAAACAAAATCCCCGTTCCTCATGGAGGAACGGGGATTTTTGACCGGATTCGAGCCGCTTACTTGAGCTCGACGGTGGCGCCGACAGCTTCGAGCTGGGCCTTGAGGGCCTCGGCGTCTTCCTTGGAGACGGCTTCCTTGATCTTGGCAGGCACGCCCTCGACCAGAGCCTTCGCATCGGCGAGACCCAGGCCGGTGATGCCGCGGACTTCCTTGATGACCTTGATCTTCTCGGCGCCGAAAGCAGTCATGACGACGTCGAACTCGGTCTTCTCCTCGACGGGAGCGGCGGCGGCGCCGGCAGCGGGGCCGGCGGCGACGGCGGCGGCGGAAACGCCGAAGGTGTCTTCCAGAGCATGGACGAGCTCGCTCAGCTCAAGAACGGAAAGAGCCTTGATCTCCTCGATCATGGCAGCGATTTTTTCACTCATGAGATTTTCCTCCTAAAAATTTTTTACGTGGGCTGCGATCATTCCGCAGCGGCTTCTTCGGCAGCGGGGGCCTCGATGGAGCCGCCCTTCTGCTCGAGGATCTGACCGAGGCAGACGGCCAGGCCTGTGATGGGTGCGATCATGGTGCCCAGGACCTTCGCGTACAGAGCGTCCTTGGAGGGCAGCTCCGCCATCTCGGCGATCTCGCTCTCACTCAGGACCTTGCCCTCCATGAAGGCGGCCTTGATGTTGAAGCGATCGTTCAGCTTCTTGCTGTACTCGCTGAGGATACGGAAAGGTGCGATGGGATCCTTGACGGCGGTGGCCAGAGAGGTGGTCCCGTTGAGGACGTGGTCGAGCTCGTTCATCCCGAGCTTGTCCAGGGCCTTTCTGGTCAGGGTGTTCTTGACGACGGTGTACTCGACGCCCTCCTTGCGCATCTCGGTGCGCAGCGCGGTATCCTCGGCCACGGTGATGCCCTTGTAGTCGACCAGGACGCCGGCGCCCGCGTTCTTGATACGCTCGGCAAGCGCTTCCACGATCGCCTGCTTTTCGCTGAGAACCTTTGCGTTCGGCATGTGTGTTTTTCACCTCCACACAGATGATCTGCGCCCAAAAAAGAAACCCTTGCGGCAGAAAGACGCAAGGGCACAAAAACAATCATATCGAAGGAGATGCTTGTCGTTGTCCTCGGCAGGATTTACGGCTCACGCCACCTGCTGTCTTTGGAGCGCTCACATAATATACTAAAAAAGCCCGGGGATGTCAAGGCTTTTTTTCGACGTCCCCGGGATTTTTTGCGCGAAGCGCGCGCAGCAGCGCGTCCGAGGCGCCCAGGCCGCGGATCACGAGCGTCTGCGCGGCGGTCATGATGAAAAACTGCGGCACGCGCGACGACAGCAGCACCGGCAGCGACAGGTCGAAAAAGACCACGAGCATCGCCGTGTTGAGCAGCAGCGTCACGAGCAGGCAGTTGAGGAAGGCCGCCAGAAAGGCGTTGCCCCAGCGCACCGGCCGCCGGTACAGGCACAGCCCGAAGAGCAGCCCCGTCAGCGCCGCCGTCAGCGTAAAGCCGGGAAAATAGGCCCCGGTCGGGAACAGCAGCGCCCCGACCAGATCGCCCAGCGCGGCGACCAGCGCCGTCCAGGCCGGGCCGTAGAGCATCGCGCACAGCGCGACGGCCGCGAAGCCGAAGCCCAGCTTCACCAGCGTGCCGTTGATCGCCAGCAGCCGCGTGAATACCACGTCGAAAGCCAGCAGAAGCGCCGACAGGACGAGCTTTTGCAGGGGGAACGGTTTTTGTCCGGACATAAAAACACTCCTTTCGTCTCTATCACAAAAGGAGCGTGCTCATTCCGTGACAGCGGACGCGGGAGGCACCGCAGCGGCCCGGAGCCGCTTTCGTCCGGCGGCGACATCCCATCCGCCGGCACTTGACGCGCCTTTCCTACTCTGTCAGATTCGAGTGACAGTGTATCACAGCCGCGCCGGAAATGCAAGCGCCCGCCGCCCCGAGGGGCGGCGGGCCGTCTTGGCTCCGGGGCTTATTTTTCTTTCTTTTCCGCGACGAAGCCGCGGCGCTGGATGCTGCCCCAGGAGGATTTGTTCTTCCGGTAGCCGAAGGTCGCCTCGACCTTGTAGATGCTGTTGAGCTGGCGGTAGCCGAAATTGTCCAGGATCGCAAAGAGGTAGAGCTTCAGGATCTGCCCGATGCGCGGGTACTTCCGGAAGGTGTTCTCCTCCATCAGCAGCGCGCCGACGGACAGGATAATCCCGTAGAGCACGGCGACCAGGAAAAAGCTCAGCATGAAGTGGAGGTCCACGACGCCCAGGATGCACGAGATCGGGACCGTGATATAGCCCAGGACCTCGAACAGCGGGCCGATCAGCTCGAAGATCCAGAAATAGGGCAGGCAGAACAGTCCGATGCGCCCGTAGGACGGCCGGAACGCCATGTCGCGGTGCCGCAGCAGCGTGTCGATCAGCCCGATATGCCAGCGCTTGCGCTGCTTTTTCAGGTCCCGCAGCGTGTCGGGCGGCTGGGTCCAGCAGACGGGGTCGGGCAGGAATTTGATCGTGTAGTCGCGCTTGCCGCGCAGCATGTTCCCGTGGAGCTTGACGACGAGCTCCATGTCCTCCCCGATGCAGCGCGGGGTGTAGCCGCCCGCGTCGATGACGGCCTGTTTGTTGAACGCCCCGAAGGCGCCCGAGATGATCAGCAGCATGCCCATCTTGTGGAAGCCGATGCGGCCGGTCAGGAAGGCGCGCAGGTATTCGTTGGTCTGGAGCATCAGAAGGGGCTTGTCGGACAGGTTGATCTCCCGCAGCTCGCCGTCCACGATCTCGCAGCCGCTGGCGATGCGGATGATCCCGCCCACGGCCACGCACTTGGGGTCGATCATGAAGGCGTAGATGATCTTGGCCAGCGAGGAGCGCTCCAGGATGTAGTCGGCGTCGATGGAGACGAACACCGGGTACATGGACAGGTTGATCCCCGCGTTGAGCGCGTCGGCCTTGCCGCCGTTCTCCTTGTCCACCACGACCAGGTTGGGAAAGTCCGCCGAGCGGTACACGCCCCGGACCCCCTGGGTCGCTATCGCGCGCTTGTAGGGCTGGTCGATCGGGATCAGGCGGAAGGCGTCCTTCAGCAGCTCCAGCGTGTTGTCCTTCGAGCCGTCGTTGACGACGATGACCTCATACTGCCCGAAATCGAGCGAGAGCAGGTTCCGGGTGTTGTCCACGATGGTGGCCGACTCGTTGTAGGCCGGGACGAGGACGCTGATGGGCACCATGTTGTCGGAATAGACGTAGCGGGAATAGTCGGTGAATTTCAGCGAGCGGACGTACTCCTTCAGCCCGATCGAGGCACTGACGAGCTGGACGAAGTAGATCGTGCTGATCGTCAGGACATAGAACAGGGACACGTAGTTGACGGCCCTGACGATCGTGTACAGGACTTCTCTCGTCATGCGCTCACCTCCCCGCCGAGCAGCCGGTTGCGCTCCAGGATGTAGCGCGTCATTTCAAAGGCGAAGCGGTCGTTGAGCGCCTCGGCGTCCTCCAGAAGGGTCTCCCGCCCGGGGATGGTGCAGAGCGCCTCCGCCGCGTGGAAGCGGACCCACCACTCCCGGTCGCAGAGACAGCGCAGCAGATCCTCGCGGCAGTCGTCCGGCGCGATCTGCGCCAGCGCGGTGGCCGCCGCGCTCCTCACGCTCCACACAGGGTGCGCGGTGTGGGCGCGGATGCTCTCGGCCGCGGGCGCATAACGCAGCAGGCCGAGCGTGCGCACCGTGTCGATCAGCAGGTTCGTATGATCGCCCTGCAGATACGGCAGGATCGTTTCGCACAGGCTCTCGAGACGCTCCGTGCCGATCCCGCGGATGCAGGCGCGGATGACGTACTGGTCGCAGGGCAGCGCCAGCAGCTCCCGGAAGAGCGTTTCGTGGTCGCCGGAGTAGCAGGCGAACAGCTCCTGCAGGGAGCGGAAGGACAGGATCAGGTGAAAGGCCGGGTCGGAGAACAGCCGGATGAGCAGCTCACCGCAGCCGCACATGAACAGGGCCAGCAGGCCGATCTCCTGGTTGTCCGCCCGCTTCGGCCAGCGATACAGATTTGCCAGGACCTCCTGCTCGAAGCCGGGCAGCTTCAGCTCCGCGATGAGCTTGGTGAACACGCCGGCCAGATCATAGTTGCGGGAGCGCAGGGTCTTGCGGATGTGCTCCCGATACCATTCGTCGCGCAGGATGATCGAGCGCAGGAGCTCTCTCTGCTCGTCCGAGACCTCTTCGACGACGATCGTCATGGCGACGGTCCCGCGCGCCGAGGAGATGCCGCGGATCTCCCGCAGGCTCTTCAGCGGGCTGTCGGGGTCGAGCACCTGATAGATCTGCCCGCGCAGGTATTCCAGATCCTGGCTCACGCTGAGCATGCGCAGGATGCGCTGCTTGATCTTTTCGACCCGCTTGCTGTTCGAAGTCGTAATGACGTGCAGCACGATCAGCCCCAGCGTAAAGAGCAGCAGTATGGACGACATGACGACGATCAGGACGTCGACGACCGTCTGTATCCACGCGTGCATGTTATCCCTCCTCTCCGTTTTGTTCCGCAAAGTAGTCGCGCAGAAGGCCGTAGGAGGCCTTCAGGCGTTCATGGAAGACGGGCTGCTCCCATTCCTCCCAGGTAAAAAGCTCCATCTGCACGGTCTCCGTGCTGCCGGGCGCCGCGACCCCCAGCCGCACGCCCGCCGACGGGACGGCTTCGATCGTCCGGCCCGGGTAAAGCGGCCCCATGACCTGCCGGGTCGAGGGATCCATGAAGCCCAGCATCTGCCAGGGCAGGCGGAGCTCCGCGAAATGTTCCCCGGCGCAGAGGTCGGCCAGGGAATCCTCCCGCACGCTGCCGTAGTGCAGCCGTCCCGTCTCAAAGCGCATGAATTCCGTGACCTCCCCGGTCTCCGGCAGCAGCATCGGCCGGTTCATGGCCAGCCAGATCGGGTCGAAGCAGCCGGAATCGGTCTCGAACTGTCCGGGCGCCGGCTCGAAGAAATCGTGAAGATATGCATAATCGAACAGGAACACGTCGTAGGCGGCGTCGACCGTGAGCACGCTGTCGTCCCGGCCGTGGAGCCTGAGCAGGAATTCAGCCCCGTCCGAAAAGCGCAGCCCGCCGAAGCGGGTGTTGCCCTGCCCGTCCAGGACGCCGATCGGCAGATACAGCGTGTCGCGCTCGAAGTCGTAGTCCTCTCCCCTGACCAGCAGGTACAGATACGCCGCGTCGGCGCGCGCATACACGGACAGCCCGCCGCTGCGGACAAGGGCTTCGTCGCCCCGCCATTCGCCGTCGTCCCCGTCCACGAGGGCGGCGGGCGCTTCCGCGCCCGGCTCAAAGGCCAGCAGGCCGAAGCTCTCCTCCGGGCTCTGGGCGTTGAACCAGAACGGCCGCCGGTCCGCCAGCTCGTAATCCATCGTGTTCCAGCTGCGCTTGAACCACTCGTCCTGCCAGGCAAAGATCAGCGCGCCCATGCAGCCCGCGCGGCGGATGTCCCGGTTCATGGCGATGATCCACTCCGCCTGCCGGCGTTCGTCGGCATGGCCCTGCGACATGCCGGTCACGGCGTTGGCATGGGCGATGCCGCGGGAGCTCGGGATGCCGTATTCGGCGACCAGGACCGGCATGCTGTGGTAGGCTGTCAGCTCTTCGAGATAGGCCAGATACGGGTCGGGATCCTCCCCGGTGAGGTATTTCCCGTCATAGCTGAGGAATTCGGGATAATAGGGATAGACGTGGTAAGAGGCGAAAAAGCCGGCCGCGAACGCCTCGGTGGCCAGGATATGCTCGGCGTCGATGACCGCGCCGTCCTCCATCTCGGGGTTCGGCTCGTTCGGGTGCTCCAGCGGATCGGTCGTGCACCAGTTGCACAGGGCCACGGGCCGCTGCGTCCCGTAGGACAGGTCCCGCGCGACGGCCGCCTCCGCGGCCTCCGCGAGGAACACCTCGAAGGGAGAGGCGTCCTCCGTCCGGACGAAGGCTCCGGAAAAGGCCGTTTTGTCCGGGTGCGCGGCGTTGACGGCGTTGACGAGTTCGGCGTCCCATTCGATGCCCAGGAGCCAGCCGATCACCCAGCGCGACACGTCCGCGGTATAGACGCCGCCCGCGTTGCCGGGCCGCTGTTCCACCTCGGCGGCGCCGTGGATCATGTCCACCGCGTTGACGATATCGTCAAGAAAGCGCTGCCGGAAGTCTTCCTGAAACACGTCCCGATGCTCCGCGAGCAGGTTTTCGTCGGCGTAGACGCCCTGGATCAGATACAGCGGCTGCGCCGCGCTCCGGTTGTGCTCGGCGAGCGCCTCGTAAAAAGCAGGGGTCTGGTTGACGTACACGCGGACGACCCGGACGTTCATCTCGCCGATCCAGCCGAACCAGCGCAGATAGCTGTCCTTGTCGACGGCGAACTCGCCCGGGAAGTTCCCCGCCGAAGCCGCGCCGAGATTGACGCCGTCAAGAAAGACCTCCTCACGGCTCCCGTCCGCGTTCACCAGGAGAAAGCGATCCTCCTCGATGCAGGCGGGCATGCGGCAGTCCTCTCCCTCCGCGGCGTTCGATCGACCGCAGCCGCCGAGCAGAAGCAGCACGGACAGCAGCAGACACCCCATCCTCTTATGCGTGTTTTTCCCCATACGCCCCACCATTCCGAATGAAATGTCGTTTTGTTTTATTGTAACTATTTTCCATCGACCGGGCAAGCCTCTCGTCGTCTCTGCATCAAATTTCCCGCGGCGGGAAATACTAAGTCCACTCTTGTTTTCGGGGGTGGCGTTTTTTGATACAGGGAAAAGTCGAGATCTGCGGCGTCAACACGGCCCGCCTGCCGGTGCTTAAAAGCGCGGAGACGCGCGCGCTTTTGGCGAAGGCCCACGCGGGCGACGCGTCGGCGCGCGAGGCGCTGATCGCGGGGAATCTCCGGCTGGTGCTCTCGGTGGTGCAGAAGTTTTCCGGGCGCGGCGAGAGCATGGACGATCTGTTTCAGGTCGGCTGCATCGGCCTGATCAAGGCCATCGACGCCTTCGACCTGAACCAGAACGTCCAGTTTTCCACCTACGGCGTTCCCATGATCGCCGGCGAGCTGCGGCGCTTCCTGCGCGACCACAGCGCCCTGCGCGTCTCGCGTTCGCTGCGCGACACGGCCTACAAGGTGCTGCAGGCGCGGGAAAAGCTGACCTCCCGCGACGGGCGCGAGCCCTCCGTAGACGAGGTCGCCCGCGAACTCGGGCTGCCGAGGCAGGAGGTCGTCTTCGCCATGGACGCCGTGTGCGAGCCGCTGAGCCTCTACGAGCCGGTGTTCGCCGACGGCGGCGAGAGCTCCACCGTCATGGACCAGATCGGCGACCCGAAAAATACGGACGAGAGCTGGCTGGAGCAGATCGCGCTGGAGCAGGCCGTACGGCGCCTGAACCCGCGGGAAAAGCGGATCCTTGCCCTGCGCTTTTACGACGGGCGCACCCAGATGGAAGTGGCCGGGGAGCTGGGCATCTCGCAGGCGCAGGTGTCTCGGCTGGAAAAGACGGCCATCGGCCGGATCAAAAAGGAGCTCTCCGGCGCCTGACCGGATCGCCCGGGCACGAATTGCGTGCCCGGGCTTTTTCGTCCTCCTTGATTTTTCCCCGTCCGCTGGTATAATATCTTGTTGGAAAAACGATCGATCGGAGGCCCCTTGATGAAAAGACTGTCTGCCCTGCTTGCCCTTGTGCTGACGGCCGCGCTGCTGCTGTCCGCCTGCGGCGGCCGTTCTTCCGGCGCCGCATCTGCCCCTTCCTCCCCATCGAGCGCAGAGGTCTCGGCGCCCACGCCGGTGCCGACAGCCAACCCCGACGGCCCGCAGGGCCGCCCCGTGATCCCCGCGGCCGGCGCGCCCGCCGCCATCTCCCCGCTCTCCGCGGGGGCCGAGACGGTGCTGGCCTCCCTTCCCCTGCGCGTCGAGATGCTCTACGGGCGCCTCTCGACCGACGCCTCGGTCGACGAAAACCAGTTCCCGAAAACGATCGAGTTCGATTCGGAATACTTTGACGGGATGCTCGGCAGCAAATTCTGGGTCTTCGGCGCGATCCTGAGCAGCTTCCCCAACATGGGCGAGGCTGTCGTCGAAGGGGACCGTCTTTATCTCCTGCCCTTCTCAAGCTACGAATACGGCGAGGTGGGGCACATGGTCAACTGCGCCTACCGCGGGGACGTCATCGAATTCGGTCTGCAGGCCGTCCCCAACGGCTTCATCCTCACCCGCGACGGCGAGAGCGTCCGCTACAGCTTCGACGAGCTGCCTGCGCTGGACAACGGCTGGGGCGTGCATTACTGCTGCCATCCGGACTATCCCGTCTTTGAGGGCCTGCAGGAGCTGTACAAGAGCCCCTTCCAGCGCGACGGCGCGGATCCCCAGCCCGGCTACGTCGACTCCGAGCTGCGCGGCGACGGCGTCATGCACCTGGAGTGGCTCGACGCGGGCCTTCAGCGGCGCAGCGCCGATCTCGTCTATGCCGTGGGCCGCGATCTCCTGCAGCCCACCTATGTGTTCTTCACCGACGGCCGGCAGCTCTACTGCTACGTCCGCTCCTACATCTACGATATGATCCGCCTCTCCTCCAACCTCGACCCAGAGCAGCAGCTCCTGCTCACGGATCTGAGCGAGGACGCCGTCCAGCAGCTGGCCGAGACCCGGACGGAGCTGCTCGACGAGCTCTGCGCCGCTTTCGACGCCTCCGGGCTCGCCGTGAAGGTCGACCGTGACACCGGCGCCGTCGCCGTCGACTCGGCCCTGCTCTACGCCACCGACGCCTACGAGGTCACCGACGAGGGCAAGGATTTCCTGCGCGAGATCTTCTCGCTCTACTGCTCCATCCTCAGCCAGGATAAGTACCGCGACTTCATCGCGGAGATCCGCGTGGAGGGCCACACCGACACCAGCGGCGCCCACGACTACAACCAGGAGCTGTCCGAAAAGCGCGCCGAAGCCGTCCGCGCGTTCTGCCTGTCGGAGGAATGCGGCCTCGAGGATCTGGCCTGGCTGGAGCCGCTGCTCACCGCCGTGGGCTACGCCGACGACCGGCCGATCCTCGCCGCCGACGGCAGCGTGGACATGGACGCCTCGCGCCGCGTCGAGCTGCGCTTCCTCATCGCGCTGCCGTGACCGCCCCGCCCCGCCCATCGGGGCCCGACTCGAAAAAACATCATGAAAACGAACGAAAGGCCCTGCCGGCTGATCGCCTTCGATCTGGACGGCACGGTGCTGGACAACAGAAAACGCCTGTCGGACGGGACGCTCGCCGCGCTCCGCGCGGCCGGTGAGGCCGGGGTCCAACTGGTCCCGGCCACCGGGCGCATCCCGGCCGCCCTGCCGGAGCCGCTGCGCGGCCTTCCCGGCCTGCGCTGGGCGATCCTGATCAACGGCGCGCTGCTGTACGACTGCGCCGGGGAGAAGATCGTCGAGCGCGAGGAGCTCCCGCCCGGCGACGCCCTGCGCGTGATCGACTTTTTGGACGCGCGCGGCGTGCTCTACGACTGCTATCAGGACAACTGGGGCTACATCGACCGGCGCTTTTACGAGCACGCTTCGGACTATATCGACGACCCCGGCGTCCTGGACCTGCTCGCGCGGCTGCGCACACCGGTGCCGTCCCTGCGCGCCTTTCTGGCGGAAAGAGGGGAGCCGGTGCAGAAGCTGCAGCTGCACACGAAGGACGCGGCCCTGCGCCTGCGTCTGTCCGTGGAGCTGCGCGCGGCCTTCCCGGAGCTGTCGGTCACATCCTCGATCCCGACGAACCTGGAGATCAACGCGGGCAAAGCCAACAAGGGCGACGCGCTGCTTCGTCTGTGCGCGCGGCTCGGCGTCGCGCCGGAAGAGACGGCCGCCCTCGGGGACGGCACGAACGATCTGAGCCTGCTGCGCGCTGCCGGGCTCGGCATCGCGATGGAAAACGCCGACCCCGCCCTCAAGGCGGCGGCCGATCTGGTGACCGCGTCGAACGAGCACGACGGCGCCGCGCTGGCCATTCGCGCGATCCTGAAAGGAGGCTGCGCATGAGTTCTCCCGTTTTATCCTACGCGCTGTGCGCGCTGGGCGGCTATCTGCTCGGCAGCCTCAGCCCCGCTTATCTGATCGGCCGCCTCCGGGGCTACGACGTGCGCCGGAGCGGCTCGGGCAACGCGGGCGCGTCCAACACCGTCATCATGGCCGGCAAGCGGCTCGGCCTCGTCGTAGCCGTGCTGGACATCCTCAAGTCCGCCGCAGCCTGGTGGATCGCGGCGGCGCTGCTGCCGGACGCGCCGCTGGCCGGCCAGATCGCGGGCGTCGGCGCGCTGCTGGGGCATATGTTCCCCCTTTTCCTGCACTTTCGGGGCGGGCGCGGCCTGGCCTGTCTGGGCGGGCTGGCGCTGGCCTCCGGGCCGCTGGTGCTGCCCCTGATGCTCGGCATCGCCCTCATCCTCGGCGTGATCACCAACTACGTCTGCATCGTCACGGTCTGCATGGCCGCGATCTTCCCGCTCTACTACGGCTGGCAGATCGGCCCCTGGCAGGCCGCCGCCGTGCTGGCCGTTCCCTTTCTGCCCATCCTGCTCAAGCATCTGACCAATTTCTGGCGCATCCGGGAGGGGAAGGAGCTGCGGCTGAGCTTCGTGTTCAACAAGGACAAGGAGCTCGCGCGCATCGGCTACACCCAACCCGACCCCGACGATGGGGAAGAGGAAGTCTGACCCTGCGGGATACCTGGCGGCGCCCTCCGTTTCGGGAGGGCGCCGCTTCTTTCTGCACCGCCGCTCCCCGCCGCGTATAGAATGGAGCGATGGGAGGAAGACCAATGTTGCTCGTACAAAAATTCGGCGGCACTTCGCTTGCCGACGTTCATAGACTGCGCCGGGCCGCGGAGATCAGTCTGCGCGCCCGGCGGGAAGGGCAGGACGTGATCGTGGTCGTCTCGGCCATGGGCGAGAGCACCGACGAGCTGCTCCGCCTGGCGCAGGAGATCGATCCCTCGCCCTCTCCGCGGGAGCTGGACGCCCTGCTCAGCACCGGGGAACAGCAGTCCGCGGCGCTGTTCGCCATCACGCTCGAAAGCCTGGGCCAGCCGGCCCGCTCCTTTTCCGGCTGGCAGGCCGGCCTGATCGCCGCCGGCGACCACGGAAGCGCACATCCCGGCTGGCTGCTGCCGGGGCGGGTCACGGCCGCGCTGCGGGAAGGCAGGATCGCGGTGGTCAGCGGCTTTCAGGCCGTCAACGCCGCGGGCGATCTCGTCACGCTCGGTCGGGGCGGCTCGGACACGACGGCCGTGGCGCTCGCCGCCGGGCTGCACGCGCCGCGCTGTGAGATCTACACCGACGTCGACGGCGTCTACACCGCCGATCCCCGCCTGCTCCCGGAGGCGCGCCGGCTGGAGGAGATCGACTTCCGGGATATGCTGGCTCTCGCCCGCGCGGGCGCGCAGGTTCTGCACGACCGCTCCGTCGAGCTGGCTATGGCTTCCGGCGTGGAGCTGCAGGTGCTCTCCGCCTTCGCCGAGGGCGAGGGCACGGCGGTGCGGTCGCTGCCCGAGGCGCGCCGTCCCGCCTTTGCCGGTCTGACGAAGGACGCCGCGCGCGCCTCGCTCTCACTGGCGGGCCGGGCCGCGGACGCCGCCGCGCTCTCGGCGGCCGTGCTGGCCCTGGCGGAGCGCGGGATCGCCGTGCTCGGCGGCGGTCTGGGCGAGAACTGCCTGACGCTGCGCGTCGCGCCGGAGGATCTGGGCGAAGCGGCGCATCTGCTGCACGCCCTGCTGCTGACATAAAAACCGCCCCCGAACACTGGCTGTTCGGGGGCGGATCATCTCTCTTTTTTTCCTTTTCAGCGGGGTCGGCTCACGCTGTCGGCGATGGCCAGGATCTCCTCCCGCGTCAGCGGCGCAGGCTCGCTTTCCTCTTCCTCCGCGACGTCCGCATCGGCGATCTCCGCATCCGGCAGGACCCTGCGCCGCCGTTGCTCGCGCACGGCGAAGCTCACCGTGACCGCGGCGAACACGGCCCCGATGCCGATCGCGCGCACCCAAGCCTCGATCCGGGCGTAGCCGTCCCAGCAGAGCGGCAGCACGCAGTCCGCGACGCCCAGCGCGAGCGCGCCGATCGCGAGGGCGGACAGGCTGCGCCGGTTCAGGATCTTTTTGAGCGGCAGGTCGGGGAAGACCGTTTTCGCGGCCAGCAGGAACGCGCCGACGAGCGCGGCGATCAGCAGCAGCCAGCCGAGGGCCTTGCCCAGCACCGGGCCGAGCAGGAGGCTCCACAGGGCCGTCGCCCCGGTCTGGAGCAGCCAGCCAAGCGCCCAGAGCGGCAGCGCCACCAGCAGCCGCAGGGCCAGCGGCAGCTGCAGGATCTTCTGGCGCAGCCGGGCGCGCACGCCCGTGCCTGCCTGCTGCTCGTCCTCTTCCTCCCCGCCGTCGGTCTCTTCGAGCTCCTCCTCCGCGTCGTCCCCGGGGCCGGGCTCGGCGTCGTCGGAACAGACGGGGCCGGCCAGGGGCTCTTCCTCGGTCAGCAGCGCGTCCGGCGTGCCGAACAGCCCGCCGATCAGCAATCCGGCGGAGGCGGTCACCGCCACGGCGGCCGTCGCGGCCTTTTTGCGGCTCTCGCTCTTTTTTTCTTTATCCTTGTGCTCTTCGTTCTTCATGGTCGATCACAGATGGTAGGGCATGTCCAGGTTGTCGCGCATCTCCCGGTAGCTGTCGTCGTCGCGCCAGGGACGGTTGACCGAGGACATGTCCTCGTAGTAGAAGAGGATCTCCGTGTCCGGCAGCGATTCGCGGATCTGCTGCTGTTCGTCGCCGCTGATCCAGGGATCCATCCACCACAGCCGGTCCAGCCAGGTCATCTGGCAGACCTGCGAGACGTCGGAGCGCGTGCGGCTGATGTTGAGATGCTTGAGGCTGGTCTTGTCCATCAGCGGGCTCAGATCGGTGACCTTCGTGATGAACATCTCCAGATAGTACAGCTCGTAGCAGTTCTGCAGCGGACTGAGGTCGGAGACCATCGTATCCCCGATGATCAGGAAGCGCAGGTGCGGCATATTGGCCACGAAGAAGATGTCGTCGATCTCCATGTGGCCCAGATCCAGCGTGACCATGTCCGGGCAGTACTGCAGCACCGCCACCTGCTCGTTCGTGATGCGCCCGTTGTGATCGGGCGCGCGCACGATGAAGTTGTCGGAATCGGTACGGCAGGGGAACTCCTTGACGTACACGGTCCAGACCACGCGCACGTCCTCGAACCTGTCGTTGAGCGCGGCCATCTCCTCGTTGCCGATGCCGCAGTCGCACATGACGACCTTTTTCAGCGCCGCCATGGAGCCGACGGCCCGGTCCACGTCCGAAGTGTCCGTGATCGGAAGCCCGCTCAGATCCAGCTCCTCGGCCAGGGAGTCCGTCTCCACGCCGTAAAAGCGCAGCCGGCAGTGCACCCGCGCGCCGCGGAAGGCTGCGCGCAGGGCGATGATCTCGTCGGCGTCGTAGAGCCCGTCGCCGAGCTCGATCTCGCGCACGTCCGGCAGCAGGGGCGCCCTCACGATCAGCTCCACGAGCTTTCCGGCGTCAAGCCCCGGAAAGCGCAGCGCCGTGTCGGCGCTGTCCACGGTCTGGCCCAGCAGCTCGAAGCGCCGCAGGAACCGGATCTGCGGGAAGGTCTGAGCCAGCTGCAGGACCTCCGCCTCGTCGGCAAAGCGCGCCTCGTAGAGGTCGAGCTCCTCCAGCTCCGGCAGGAAGGGCAGCCGCTCCGCCAGCAGCGCGGCGCCGGTCTCCCCCGTGACGGCGGCCGTGCGCGCGTCGTCCGGGGCGCTCTCCGTATCGGACAGCGGAACGGTCCAGCGCACCGTCAGCCCCGGGTACATCGCGCGCAGCGCAAAGAGGGCTTCATAGCTTGCCGAGCCGCTGCCGTCCACGGTCTGCAGCCGGTCGAAAAGCGCGAATCGGCTCAGCTCCTCCGGGTCGAAATCGCCCACGCGGATGCTCTCGGCGTGCACGTCGTAGCTCTCGCCGCCGATCGTCACGCTCCAGACCACGTCCGCGTCCGGGTGCTGCCCGGCCAGCGCCGAATAGGCGCCCGGCTCCGCCCCGGCGCTCAGATCCACGGCCGCGCCGCGGCGGAAGACGTGCCCGTCCACGACGGTGAACCATCTTTGGAAGCCGAGCGCGGCGGCCGCCAGCAACAGCACGACGAACACGATCGTCAGCGCGCCGCTCTTTTTCCGGGCCTTGCGTCTCTTTCTTGCCATGCTTTCCTTCCCGTCAGGCGGCGGCGGTCACGCTGCCGCTGCCCGCATGTATCGTATAATTCGCCCCCGCCGCCAGCTCCGGAGAGCTGAACAGGACGGTGGTGTAGGCGTGTCCCGCGTCCAGCGCGGCCAGCTCCGCGCCGCCTTCGTCCGTGACGCGCAGCCGGTCGCCGGCCGTGCCGCGCGCCGCGGCGGCCAGGAAGGGCTGCGTGCTGGCGGCCGAGAAGCTCTTGAGCGTTTTGGAGCTGCCGCAGGCCAGCACCGTGCCGCCGGTGACCAGCAGCTCCGCGCGCGCGTCGATGGGGTCGTCCCCGGCGGAGACGAACACCGTGCCGCCGCTGATCTCCACCCGGCCGACGGCCGCGGCGAAGCCCGTGCCGCCGGAGCCAGCCCGCAGGCCGTCCTCCCCGGCGCAGACCTCGAGCTGTCCGTCCGTGATGGACAGGGTCTGCTCGGCCTTCACGCCGATATCCGCCGCATCGATCCTGATGACGCCGCCGCTGATGATCAGGTCGGTCTTGGCCTTCAGGCCCTTGCAGCTTACGCTTTCCGGATCGCCCTGCGTCCGGATCGTGATCTCCCCGCCGCCGATGCGCAGCTCGGTCTCGGCCGAGATGCCGTCGCCGCCGCAGTCGATCTCGATCGTACCGCCGAGGATCTCGACAAAGCCCTTGCCCTCCTTGGCGGCGGAGGTGGTCTTGATGCCGTCGTTGCCGGCGCTCACCGTGACGCTGCCGCCCGTGACGCTGACCGATTCACTGGCGCGGATGCCGTTGTTGGCGGCGAAGACCTGCAGCGTGCCGCCCTTGATATCCAAATCATCCTTGCAGGTGATGCCGTTGTTGAAGTAGCCGTACACCTCGAGCGAGCCCTCGCCCTTGATGTCCAGGTCGTCCTCGGCGTAGATGGCCGCGCCCGAGGCCGTCAGCGGATCATACGCCGCAAGATCGGCCTGCGTGCCGGAGACGACGCGGTTGACGCTGCCGGGCGCCAGAACGAGATCCACGTTCCGCGCCTGCGCCACATAGATGGCCGAGTCCGTCAGACAGGTGATGTCCGCGCCGTCGAGCGTCAGGATCACGTCGCCGGGGTTTTCGCCCGTGTTCACGATGATGCGCCCGTCGCTGAGCGTGCCGCGCAGGATATATTCGCCCGGGGCCGCGATCGTGACGACGCCGCCGCTGACCGAGACGCCGCCGCCCGGATAGCGGGCGCTGTCACCGTTGAGGCTGATGACCCCGGCCTCGCCGGAGTCGGCCGTGCCGGCGCCGGTGCTGCCGTCATGGGCCGCGCCGATCACCACGTCCCCGCAGCCGGCCAGCCCCGCCAGCAGCGCGGCGGCCAGGAGAAGCGCAAACAGTTTTTTCATCACAGCATCTCCTTGTCGGCCTGCTGGGTGCAGCTGATGTTCAGGTTCCCGTTGCGGCAGCGGATCTCGTCGATGAACTTCTTGCTCACGCCCGTCCCCTTGATGTGGATGTCGTAGGTCAGCTCATAGAGCGTGCCCATGTTGGTGGTCTTGACCTTCACCAGCTCATGCCGGGTGGTGTACTTGGCGAAGAGATCGTCGAACAGGCCGTCGTACTCCAGATTCTCCGGGATGGTGATCCGGAGCTGCCGGTAGCTGCGGCTGATCTCGCCGAAGCGAAGGAAGCTCATCAGCAGCACGAAGACCGCCATCACGATAAAGAACAGCGCCGCGATCCCCACATAGCCCATCCCGCAGGCCAGGCCGATGGCCGTGGCCATGAACAGGGCGACGATGTCCCTGGCGGTGCCGGGCGCGCTGCGGAAGCGCACCAGCGAGAAGGTGCCCGCCACGGCAAGGCCGGCGCCGATGTTGCCGTTGACCATCATGATCACCAGCGTCACGATCGGCGGCAGCGCCGCGACGGCCAGCACCAGCGAATTGCTGGGCCGGCCGCGCACGGAGAAGACCAGCGCGGTCAGCACGCCGAGCACGATGGCGCCCAGCAGGCAGATCAGGAAGGCCGAGAGGGTCATGGCGGTGGGAATTACGCTATTAAACACAGGAAATCACTCCGTTAAAGTAGTTTTCCAGAATGTCCTTCTGGTAGCAGGTGCCGTATTTGGAAAAGCTGCGCGGGAAAAGCTCCAGCTCGCTGAGCAGATGCGCCAGCCACAGGGGCGCGGCCCCGGGCAGCTTGATCTCCATCAGCACCTGGCCGGTATCGAGCAGCGGCTCCCCCGCGTCCCCCGCGGTCAGGCTCAGGTCCCGGGCGCGCCAGCGCATGTCCTCGTCGAAGGTGATGCGCAGCTCGGGCTCGTCCGCGGCCACCCAGGCCGTGCGGTCGCAGCCGATGAAGGCCTTGGGCGACACGGCGTGGCTGCGCAGGAAAAAGTCGATCTCCCGCGAGATCTGGCTGTCCTCCGGCGCTCCCGCGCCGCCGGCGAGCCAGGCCTCCGCCCGCGCCGCCGGCATCACAGCGCGGCGCTTGTAGACGATGCCCTTGTATTTCTTCTTCAGCTCCACGAAGACCTCGTCCTCCGGGCCGGGCACGCCGTAGCTGCGCAGCCGCAGCTTCTCCTTGTACACGGGCTTTTCCAGCGAGTGACGGATCAGCGAATATGCGTCGTCGTCGTAGTAGACGCTGCACACGGTGCTTCGGAAATAGAGGTCCGGCAGCAGCCGGTCCTTCAGCTTTTCCCACAGTGCGTCGTACTGCTGCGCGGAGAGGAGGTATTTCTTTTCGTATCGCTTGAAGGTAAGGACGGTGTCCTGCACGGTTCCTCCCTCCTTCGCTCCATAGTTTTACATCTTATCATACTCCAACCGGCGCTTTTTTTCAATCACTATTTCTCCCGCCCGGGCGGCCGCGGCGTTTGCATATTCCTTCCGTCCTTGGTATAATGGGGACATCACCGGAACACGGGAGGCGCGAACGATGAAACACATCCTCATGCTCGGCACCGGCGGCACCATCGCCTCGGGGATGACGAGCGAGGGCCTGAGCCCCGAGCTCACGCCGGAGCAGCTGCTGCGCTGCGTGCCGGCCATCTCGTCGCTGGCGGAGGTGGACTGTCTGAACCTGTTCAGCCTTGACAGCACCAACATCACGCCCGACCACTGGTGCGCCCTGGCGCGCGCCATCCGCGACAACTATGACCGCTACGACGGCTTCGTCATCAGCCACGGCACGGACACCATGGCCTATACGGCCGCGGCGCTGTCCTACCTCGTGCAGGGGGCGAAAAAGCCGATCATCCTCACCGGGGCGCAGAAGCCCATCCACTTCGACTCCACCGACTCCAAGATCAACCTGACCGACGCCTTCGTCTGCGCCTGCTCGGAGAAGCTGCACGGCGTTTGCATCGTGTTCAGCGGCCGGGTCATCCTCGGCACCCGGGCGCGCAAGACCTGCTCCAAGAGCTTTACGGCCTTTTCCAGCATCAACTACCCCGACCTCGGCATCCTGCACGACGGGAAGCTGCTGGTCTATATCGAGCCGGCCTGGACGGAGACGCCGGTTTTTTCCGACGTGCTCAACACCTGCGTCGGCCTGGTCAAGATGATCCCCGGCACGGACTACGAGCTGCTGGACTTCATGCTCTCGCAGAAGGACGCGCTGATCCTCGAATGCTTCGGCGTGGGCGGGCTGCCCTCCTACGGCGGCGACCGGCTCTTCGAGACCGTGAACCGCTACGCCGCCTGGGGGCGCTATCTCGTCATGACCACCCAGGTGCAGAACGAGGGCTCGGACCTCTCGGTCTACCAGGTGGGGCACCGGCTCAAGGGCGACCCCCATGTGCTGGAGGCCTACGACATGACGACGGAGGCCGCACTGGCCAAGATCATGTGGATCCTGGCGCAGACGCGCGAGCCGGCGGAGGTGAACCGGCTGTTCTATACGCCGGTCGCCCATGACATCCTGGATCGGGGCTGAGCGTATGGAACAGGTGATCGTGATCGGAGGCGGCGCCTCCGGAATGATGGCGGCGCTGCGCGCCGCGGAGGGCGCGGGCAGCCGCGTCCTGCTGCTCGAGCGGCAGCAGCGCCTGGGCCGCAAGCTGCTGTCGACCGGCAACGGCCGCTGCAATCTGACCAATATCCACGCCCGGCCGGAGCGCTACCACGGGGAGGACCGGGACTTCGTACGCCCCGCGCTGGAAAAATACCCGCCCGAGGCGGTGCTGACGCGCTTTCACGCGCTCGGCCTGCTGACCGTCACGGAGCCGTCGGGCCGGGTCTATCCCCTGTCCGACACGGCCGGCAGCGTGCTGGACGTGCTGCGCTTCGCGCTCGCGCAGGCGGGCGTCGAGGTGCGCACGGCCTGTCCGGCGCGCGAGCTCTGGCGGGAGGACGGCGGCTACGCCGTGCGCACGGAGGGGGAGCTGCTGCACGCCGACGCGCTGATCGTCGCCTGCGGCGGCGCGGCCGGGGAAAAGCTCGGCGGCGTCATGGACGGCTACGAGCTGCTGCGCCCGCTGGGCCACAAGCGCACGGCGCTGCGCCCGGCGCTGGTGCAGCTGCTGACCGAGCCGGACTACCCCCGCGCGCTCAAGGGCGTGCGCGCCGACGCGGCGCTGCTCTTGTGCGCCGGGGAGGAACGCCTCGCCGGGAGCGAGGGCGAGCTGCAGTTCACCGAGCGCGGCGTCTCGGGCCCGGCCGTCTTCGACCTGAGCCGTCAGGCGGCGGAGGGCCAGACCCTCCGCGCCGACTTTCTGCGCGCTTACGAGCCCGAGGCCGTCCTCGCCCTGCTGCGGCAGCGGCGCGCGGCCCTGCCCGATCTGGAGGCCGGGGAGCTCCTCACCGGCATGCTCCACAACCGTCTGGGCAAGATGCTGCTCAAATACGCCGCGCTGGATCTGCGGCGGACCATCGGCAGCCTGAGCGACCGGGAGCTCGGCCGCGTCATGCACGCCTGCAAGGATTTCCGCCTGCCGGTGCGCGGCACGGAGGGCTTCGACCATGCGCAGGTCACCGCCGGCGGCGTCCGCACGGCGGGCTTTGACCCCGGGACGCTGGAGAGCTGGTTCATGCCGCGCCTGTTCGTCTGCGGGGAACTGCTGGATATCGACGGCGACTGCGGCGGCTTCAACCTCCAGTGGGCCTGGGCCAGCGGTCTGCTCGCGGGAGGGCTCGGCAGATGATCCTGCTGCGTGATCTGAAGCTCCGGCCGGGCGAGCCGGAGGCGGCGCTTCGCACGCTGGCTGCCGCGCGGCTGCGCCTGCGCGAGGCGGAGATCCTCGAGCTGCGGCCGCTGCGCCGCTCGCTGGACGCGCGGAAAAAGCCGGAGCTCTATTGGATCTGGAGCGTGGCCGTGCGCGTCGGCACGGATGAGGAAAAGCTCCTCGCGCGGCTGCGCGACAAGCGCGTCCTGCCTTACGCCGAGCCGGTCTACGACGTCCCGCGCCTGGCCGCCGCGCCGGTGGCCAGGCCTGTGGTCGTGGGCTTCGGCCCGGCCGGCATGTTTGCCGCGCTGCTGCTGGCCCTGGCCGGCGCGCGGCCCATCGTGCTCGAGCGCGGGCAGGATGTGGACGCGCGCACGAAGGCCGTGGAGGCCTTCCGCGCCGGAGGGCCGCTCGACCCGGAGAACAACGTCCAGTTCGGCGAGGGCGGCGCCGGCACCTTCTCGGACGGCAAGCTCAACACCGGCATCCACGACAAACGCCTGTTCTGGGTGCTGCGGCAGTTCGCCGCCCACGGCGCGCCGGAGGAGATCCTCTACGACGCCAAGCCCCACCTCGGCACCGACGTGCTCGCCGGGGTCGTGCGCCGCATCCGCGAGGACGTGATCGCGCACGGGGGCGAGGTGCGCTTCGGCAGCCGCATGGAAAAGCTTGTACTCCGCGGCGGCGCTCTCCGCGCGCTCGAGGTCGCCGGGCCGGAAGGCCGCTATACCCTGCCCTGCAGCCGGGCGATCCTGGCCGTCGGCCACTCGGCGCGCGACACGGTCGAGACCCTCTTTGCCCAGGGCGTGCCGATGGAGCCCAAGCCCTTCGCGATGGGCGTGCGCATCGAGCACCGGCAGGCGGCGGTCGATCTGGCCCAGTACGGCCGTGAACGGGGCGCTCTCCCCGCGGCGGATTATTCGCTGCACGTCCACCTGCCCGACGGCCGGGGCGTGTTCAGCTTCTGCATGTGCCCCGGCGGCGAGGTCATCGCCGCCGCCTCGGAGTCCGGCGGCGTCGTCACCAACGGCATGAGCCGCGCGTCGCGCGGCGGGGACAACGCCAACGCCGCGCTGCTCGTCGGTCTGGAGCCGGCTGACTTTCCCTATCCCGGGCCGCTCGGCGGCGTGCGCTGGCAGCGGGAGCTCGAGCGCGCGGCCTTTCTCTGCGGCGGCGGGGATTACCGCGCCCCGGCCCAGCTCCTGGGCGATTTCCTGTCCCGGCGGGCAAGCGACGGCCCCGGCGGCGTGACGCCGAGTTACCGCCCCGGCGTGGTCTGGACCGACCTGCACACGCTGCTGCCGCCGTCGGTCGCGGAGGCGCTGGCGGCCGCGATCCCGCTGTTCGGCGGGAAGCTGCGCGGCTTTGACGCCCCCGACGCGGTGCTGACCGGCCCGGAGACACGCTCCTCCTCCCCCGTGCGCCTGCCTCGGGACGCGGCGTTTTGCTCTCCCGTCGCGGGGCTCTATCCCTGCGGAGAGGGCGCGGGCTACGCCGGCGGGATCTCCTCGGCCGCCGTGGACGGGCTGCGCTGCGCCGAGGCCGTCCTGCGCGCCATTGACGCGGAAGCGTCGGAGTGATACAATAAGGGCACGGTTTTTTCGACCTTACACTACAAGGAGGCACATCATGGATTTCAGAAGCCTGACCGTCAAAGAGTGCTTTGACAACCCCAAGACCGCGGCCATCGTCAAGGAGCTGGCCCCGAACCTGACCAAGTACCCCATCAAGCTTTTCAACAAGAAGAGCTGCGGCGAGATCTTCGACCTGGTCGTCAGCAAGAAGATCCTGCCCAAGGAGACGGCCGAGAAGATCGAGGCCGAGATCAACAAGGTCCTCTGAGCGTAAAAAAGCCGGGGCGCCATGCGGCGCCCCGGCTTTTTACATTTTTTACGGCTTTTCCTCCGTCTCTCTCCCGCTGCGCCAGACCTCCCAGAGGAAATCGTGCAGCGGCATCAGTTCCGCGTAGCAGTCGGCCAGCACGAAGGGCAGGGTCTCGCCCAGCGCCTCGCCGCCGAAATCGAGTTCATGCCCGACGCTGACGCTGCGGCGGTTGTACCAGCGCGCGATCGGCTCCGGCCTGTCGGCCTTGGGCCGCTTGTACGCCGCGCCGTACATCCGGTATTTCTTCCGCTCGATCGGGCGGATCAGGCGCTCGAAGGCGGCGGGATTGGCGTCGATCCGGCGCCGGTAGGCCTCCATCTGCGCGCTCGTCGCGTCCCAGAAGCCCAGCCCGTAGCTGTATGTGGCCGCCCCGAGCTCGAACCAGAAGGCCGGGCCGCCGTCGTGCAGTCCGCCGCTGAACACCGTGAACCACAGATGATCCTTGTACGGCCCCCGCCCGAAGAGCCGGCGCGCATCCCGGTAGATGCGCGAGACGTGGCCCTGCAGCTCCCGCTCGGGATATCGCTGCCGCATCAGCGCCAGCGTGTCCGCGGCCAGAGCCCGGAAGGGCCTGTTGAGCACCGTCTCGAACTCCTCCTTGTGGTCAAGGAACCACGGCCTCTCGTTGTGGAAGCTCAGCTCCCACAAAAAGTCGCTCGTCTGTTGGCAAAAACCCCGAAATTCCATCTCCGCTCTTCCTTTTCTCCGTTTCGGCGTGTCCCTTATCCTATCACAGCGCCGCGTTTTTGGCAACTGTACAAGGCGCGCGGACTGTGCTATAATGCAGTTTTGGAAAAAGAAAACCTGTCGAAAGGGGCCTTTTCTATGAAAATCATCGTCGCCGGCGCGGGCAAGGTGGGCTTTTCCGTAGCCCGGATCCTGGCCGGCGAGGGCCATGACGTCACCGTCATCGACCGCAGCGGCAGCGTCATCACGCGCACCTCCAACGACCTGGACGTGATCTGCGTGGAAGGCAGTGCCACCAGTCCGGAGACGCTCCGGGAGGCCGGCGCGGCCGAGGCGGATCTGCTCGTGGCGACCATGGCGCAGGACGAGGTGAACATGATCTGCGGCATCGCCGCGCGCAAGCTCGGCACGCAGAACGTCATCGCCCGCGTCCGCGATCCGCAGTATCTGCAGCAGACGGAATTTTTGCGCGAAACGCTGGGTCTGTCCGTCGTCGTCAACCCCGAATACGAGTGCGCCAGGGAGATCTCCCGCATCCTGCGCTTCCCCAGCGCCGTGCGTGTGGACATCTTCTCGCGCGGCAGCGCGGAGATCATCGAGTACCGCGTTCCGGAGGACGGCGCGCTGGCCGGTACCGCGCTGCGCGACCTGCCCCGGGTACACGGCGCAAGGGTCCTGGTCGTCGTCGTGGAGCGCGGCGGCGAGGCGCTGATCCCCAACGGCGAATTCGTCCTGCAGCCGGGCGATATGCTCTCCGTCAGCGGCCCCAGCCGCGAGCTCCGGCGCTTCTTTGAGGCGCTCGGGCAGTATCGCCGCCCGGTGCGCCACGCCATGATCATGGGCGGCGGCCGCATCGGCGTGTACCTGGCGCGGCTGCTGCAGGAAAGCGGCATCGGCGTCGACGTGGTGGAGCGCTCCCGCGAGCGCTGCGAGCTGCTCTGCGACCTGCTGCCGGACGCGACCATCCTCTGCGGCGACGCCACGCGCAGCGAAGTGCTGCTGGAGGAGGGCATCCGCCGTACCGACGCTTTCGTGGCCCTGACCGGCGACGACGGCGACAACATCATCACCTCCATGTACGCCAAGCGCTGTTCCGTGCCGAAGATCGTCACCAAAGTCAACCGCGAGCACTACGCGGAGATCCTCGAGAGCTACGGCGTGGACAGCGTTGTGGCGCCCAAAGAGCTCGTCACCCAGCAGCTCGTCCGCTTCGTGCGCGCGATGGACGCCTCGTCGGGCAGCAGCATGGAGACGCTGCACAGCCTGGCCGACGGCAAGGCCGAGGCGATGGAGTTCAAAGTGGCCGAGGGCGCGGCCTGCGTGGGTGTGCCCCTGCGCGAGCTGAAGCTGCGCGAGGGCGTGCTGATCGGCGCGATCATCCGCGGCGAGGAGAGCATCGTCCCCAACGGCGCCGCCGTCATCCAGCCGGGAGACCACGCGGTGATCGTCGCCGCGGCCGGCCGGATCAAGCGGCTCGATGAGATCCTTGAGGCGGCGCAATGAATCTGAAAATGATCGCCCGCATCCAGGGCTATGTGCTGCTGTGCCTGGCCGCGCTGCTGACGCTGCCGCTGCTGGCCGGGCTGTGCTTTCACGAAAACGTGAGCTGTTTTCTGATCACGATGGGCGTCGCCGCCGCGCTCGGCACGGCGCTGGTGCTGTGCTTTCGCCCCGCCGCCACGGATCTCTACGCCAAGGAGGGCTTCGCCTCGGTGGGCCTGGCCTGGATCCTGATGAGCCTGCTGGGCGCCCTGCCCTTCGTGCTCAGCGGAGACATCCCCAACTATATCGACGCGGTGTTCGAGACGGCCTCTGGCCTGTCCACCACGGGCGCCTCGATCCTCAAGGACGTGGAGAGCCTGAGCCGCGGCGGCCTGTTCTGGCGCTCGACCACGCACTGGATCGGCGGCATGGGCGTGCTGGTCTTCCTGATGGCGGTGCTGCCGCTGGGCGAGGGCCGCGCCATGCACATCATGCGCGCCGAGGTCCCCGGCCCCACCGTGGGCAAGCTGGTCCCCCGCGCCCGCAAGACGGCCGTGATCCTGTATCTGATCTATCTTGGGCTGACCGTCTCCGAAACGATCTTCCTGCTCTGCGGCGGCATGAGCTTTTACGACGCGCTGCTGCACGCCTTCGCCTCGGCCGGCACAGGCGGCTTCTCGACGCGCGGCGCGAGCATCGCCGCCTTCGACAGCCTCTATATCGAGATGGTCATCTCGGTCTTCCTGATCCTGTTCGGTATCAACTTCAACCTGTATTTCCTGATCCTGATCGGCCGGGCGAAAGACGCCTTCAAAAGCGAGGAGCTGCACGTCTATTTCGGCATCCTCGTCTTCGCCACGCTGACGATCGCCGCCAACATCTGGCGCATCTACGGCAGCTTCGGCACCGGGCTGCGGCACGCCTTCTTCAACACCTGCTCCCTCCTGACCACGGCCGGTTTCGGCACGGAGGACTTCACGCGCTGGCCCGGCTATTCGCAGGGCCTGCTGGTGACGCTGATGTTCATCGGCGGCTGCGCGGGCAGCACCGGCGGCGGCCTGAAGCTCTCGCGCGTGATGCTGCTGGTCAAGACCGCGATCGCCGATCTGCGGCGCATGATCCGGCCGCGCAGCGTCACGCGGGTCCAGTTGGACGGGCGGCGCGTCAGCCGGGAGACTACGGACGCCGTGTACTCCTACTTCGCGCTGTATATGCTACTGCTGCTCGGCTGCACGCTGATCCTGTCGCTCGACGGCTACGATTTCGCCACGAACTTCACGGCCTCGCTCTCCTGCATGTCGAACATCGGGCCGGGCCTGAGCCTCGTGGGACCGAGCGGGAACTACAGCATCTTCTCGCCGCTGTCCAAGGTCGTCATGACGGTGATCATGCTCTGCGGGCGGTTGGAGATCTACGCCATGCTGATCCTGTTCATCCCCTCGACCTGGAAAAAGCGCTGAACGGCGGTCAAAAAAAGAACGGACTTGAAGGTTTATCAAGTCCGTTCTTTTTCCGTTTTTCCGATCTCCGTGACCCACACCGTCCCGGCGTCCGCGCGAAAGGCGATCTCCAGCCCCGCGAAGCTCAGCCGGTAGACCCGCTCCGGGTCGTGCTGATAGCGCGGGCGCGGGTCGTTCGACAGCACGCCCGTCAGCGCGGCGCGCTTGTCCTCGGGCACGGCCTCCGCGACCCCCGGCGCGTAGCACACGGCGAGCCGCGCGCCGCCGTCGGGCGCAAAGCCGCCCGCCGCGTCCGGCCGACAGTCGGCATAGGGCAGATAGGGCTTGATGTCGAAGATCGGCGTGCCGTCCACGAGATCGGCGCCCGCCACACGCAGGACGGAGCCCAGCTCCGGATCCTTCTCCACACCCAGCAGGCGCACACAGGACAGGCCCAGCGCGTTCGGCCGGAAGGGCGAGCGGGTGGCGAACACGCCGAGGCGGGCGTTGCCGCCGAGCCGCGGCGGCCGCACCGTGGGCGACCAGCCCTCGCGCAGCGCCACCGAAAACTGCCAGATCAGCCAGATGTGGCTGAAGCCCTCCAGCCCGCGCAGCGCGTCCGGATTGCGGTATTCCGGCTCAAAAACGACCGTCGCCTCCAGCTCTTCGACCAGCCCCGCCTGGCGCGGCACGCCGAACTTTTCGGGGACGTCGCTGCGGATGCGGGCGATGGCCCGGATCGTATGCTCCATCGTCTTCACCCCGCGGCCGAGAGCGCCCAGATGGAGACGGCGTTGTTGAGCATGTGCAGGAACACGCAGCCCCAGATGCTGTCCGTTCGCTCATAGCAGCGCGCCAGCACGAGCCCGGCCGGGACATACTGCAGCAGATACAGCAGCGCCTTCACGTCGTAGATCACGTAGGCGTACACGTGGCCGACCCCGAACAGCAGGGTGCTGACGATATAGGCCGCGGCGCGGTTCCTGTGCCGGATCGAGCCGAAAATGCCCGCGCGGAAGAGGCTCTCCTCCACGATGGGGGCCAGAAAGATCGTCAGCGCGGCCACCGGGCCCATGCTCTGCCTGGCCAGGTCGATTGCGGCGTCGTTGTTGGGGTTGTCCTCCAGGCCGAACAGCCTCAGCGCGGCGGACACGAGCAGGTTCCCCGCGATCAGCAGGCCGTAGCCCAGCAGCACCTCGCCCAGGACCCGGAGCGGCCGCTCGCAAAGCGCGTCGAAATCCCGGCGGAAGAAGCTGCCCAGGACCAGCAGCAGGAAAAGCGCGCTCGCCGCGTAGACCAGCACGTTGACGCCGACCTCGCCGAGCAGGCCGCGCTGCCACAGCAGCGCCGCGCCCAGCGGCAGCACCAGCACGTGCACCGGCAGCCAAACCAGCGCCGCGACCGTCTGTCCGCGGCTCAGGCGGCTGGTAAAGGGTCTGTTTTCCCGCATCTCAGCCTCTCACCTTCTTCTGCAGCTCGCTCAGCAGCAGCATGGCCTCCAGCGGCGTGCAGTGATCCAGATCCGCCGCGCGCAGCGCGCGCAGGGCCTCCTCCGCGCCCAGGTCGACCATGCTCAGCTGTCCGCTCTCCGCCCGGGGCGCACGCTCCGGCGCGGCGGCCTTATCGCTCAGCTCCTTGAGATGCCCGCGGGCGCGGCCGATCACGATATCCGGCAGCCCGGCGAGCTTGGCGACCTCGATGCCGTAGCTCTCGTCCGCCGCGCCGGGGGTGATCTTGCGCAGGAACACGAGCTGGCTGCCCATCTTCTTGGCGGCGATGTTGTAGTTGCGCACGCCGGGCACCTGCCCCTCGAGCGCCGAGAGCTCGTGGTAGTGCGTGGCGAACATCGTCTTGGCGCCGAGGCGCTTTTTGTCCGCGCAGTATTCCAGCACCGCGCGGGCGATGGCCATGCCGTCGTAGGTGGAGGTGCCCCGGCCGATCTCGTCGAGGATCAGCAGGGAGCGGTCCGTCGCGTTTTTCAGGATATGCGCCATCTCGGTCATCTCGACCATGAAGGTACTCTGACCGGCGGCCAGGTCGTCCGAGGCGCCGATGCGCGTGAAGACCCGGTCGACGATGCCGACCGTGGCGCTCCTGGCCGGGACGAAGGAGCCGATCTGCGCCATCAGCACGATCAGCGCCGTCTGGCGCATGTAGGTGGATTTGCCCGCCATGTTCGGCCCGGTGACGATGGCCACGCGATCGTCCCTGTCGTCGAGCGTGGTGTCGTTGGGCACGAAGCGCACGTCCTGCAGCGTCTGCTCGACGACGGGATGCCGCCCCTCCACGATGTGCAGGCTCTTCGAGGCGTCGATCTCGGGCATGGTGTAGTTGTTGCGCACGGCCACCTCGGCCAGGGAGCAGAGCGCGTCCAGCCGCGCCACGGCGGAGGCCGTGGCCTGCACGCGCTCGACCTGCGCCGCGGCCTGATCGCGGATCTCGCAGAAGTAGCGGTATTCCAGCTCGTTGACGCGCTCGCGCGCGCTCAGAAGCGTCTCCTCCAGTTCCTTGAGCTCCGGCGTGAAGTAGCGCTCGTTGGCCACCAGGGTCTGCTTGCGCACGTACTCCTCCGGCAGCTCCGCGGCTCCGGCGGAATTGGGCACGTCGATATAATAGCCGAAGACCTTGTTGTAGCCGACCTTCAGCTTTTTGATGCCGGTCCGCTGCCGCTCGCGCTCCTCGAGCTCCCGCACCATCTGCGCGCCGTTGTCGCGCACACGGCGCAGCCTGTCCACTTCCTCGGAATAGCCCTCGCGCAGCACGCCGCCCTCGCGCACGGAAAACGGCGGCTCGGGGTCGATGGCCCAGTCGATCCGCTGCCCCAGATCCTCGAGCAGGTCCATCGCGGCGATCTCCCGCAGCGCCTGGCTGCGGAAATCCTGCAACTGCGTGCTCAGCCGCGGCAGCGTGCGGATGCAGCCCTCGAGCGCGCGCAGATCGCGGCCGTTGGCCGTGCCGTAGACGCAGCGGCCGATCAGCCGCTGCATGTCCCCGATCTCGCGCAGGGCGCGGATCAGCTCGCCGCGGCGCACATGGTCGTTTTTCAGCTCCTCCACGGCGCTCAGGCGGCGCCGGATCGCGATCGCGCTCAGCAGCGGCCGCTCCACCCAGGCGCGCAGCAGCCGTCCGCCCATGGGCGTTCTGGTCTTGTCCAGCACCCAGAGCAGCGAGCCCTTCTTTTCGCCGCTGCGCAGGGACTCGGTCAGCTCCAGGCTGCGCCGCGCCGTCCAGTCCAGCTCCATGTAGCGGTCGCCCTCCAGCCGCTCGAGGCTGCGCACGTGGCCAAGGTCGAACTTCTGCGTCTCGCGGATATAGGCCAGCAGCGCGCCGGCGGCGCAGACGGCGCCCGCGGCGTCGCCGAGGCCGAGCGCGTCCAGGTCGGACGCGCCGAACTGCTCGCACAGCAGCGCCGCACAAGGCATGAATTCAAAGCGGTCGCCGCCCTTTTCGGGCAGCGCGCCGAGCTTTTTCAGCAAAAACTCCGTCACGGCGGCGTTTTGCTCCGCGCCCTCGCTCAGCAGCGCCTCGCGGGGCGTGAAGCGACCCAGCTCGTTGAGCATGTGCTCCGCCGCGCCGTCCGGGTAGTCGGCGCAGCAGAATTCGCCCGTGGAGATGTCGCAGAAGGCCGCGCCGCCGGCGCCGCCGCTGAGATACAGCGCGCAGACGTAGTTGCTGCGGCCCTCCTCGAGCATGGAGCTCTCGGTCACCATGCCGGGGGTGACGATGCGCACGATATCGCGCTTGACCAGCCCCTTCGCCAGCGCCGGGTCCTCGGTCTGCTCGCAGATGGCGACCTTGTAGCCCTTGGCGATCAGCCGCGCGATATAGCTCTCCGCGCTGTGGTAGGGCACGCCGCACATGGGGGTGCGCTCGTCCGGGTCCTCCACGGCCCGGTCGCGGGTCGTCAGCGCGAGATCCAGCTCCTTCGAGGCGACGCGGGCGTCCTCGTCGAACATCTCGTAAAAATCGCCCAGACGGTAAAACAGCAGACAGTCCGGCACCTGCCGCTTGATCTCCTGATATTGCCGCTTCATCGGCGTCAGCTCAGCCATAGCGAACTCTCCGTTTCTCTAAAAACTCAATTCTCCGTACAGCGCCCAGGTGTTGCTCGCCGTGATCTTCACGTCCCGGAACTGCCCGATCAGGGCCGGGTCGCCGTGCAGATGCACGAGCCGTCCCCCGTCGGTGCGGGAGGAGAGGTTATACGCCTCGCGCCCGGTCTCGCCGTCGATCAGCACGCGCAGCGTCCGGCCCTCGTAGGCCTTGTGCTTCTCGCCGGAAATGCGGTTGGCCAGCTCCGTCAGCGCTTCGAAGCGCCGCTGCTTTTCCTCGCGCGTGTAGGGATCCGGCATGGCCGCCGCGGGCGTGCCGACCCGCTTGGAGTAAATGAACGTAAACATCGCGTCGAAGCGCACGGTCTCGCAGAGCTTCAGCGTGTCGTTGAACTGCTCCTCCGTCTCGCCCGGGAAGCCCACGATGATATCCGTCGTCAGCACCAGGTCGGGCATATACCGCCGCGCCAGCGCGACGAGCTCGAGATAGCGCGCGCTGTCGTAGCTGCGGTTCATGCGCTTCAGGACGCTGTCGCTGCCCGACTGCACCGGCAGATGCAGCTGGCGGCAGCATTTTTCGCATTCCGCCATGGTGCGCAGCAGCTTCTCCGTGGCATCCTTGGGGTGGCTCGTCATGAAGCGGATGCGGAAATCGCCGGGGATGTCGTTGATGGCGCGGATCAGGTCGGCAAAATCCGTCTCCTCCGCCAGATCCTTGCCGTAGGAGTTGACGTTCTGCCCCAGCAGGGTGATGTCCTTATACCCCGCCCCGACGAGCTCCCGCGCCTCGCGCAGCACGTCCTCCGGCAGGCGCGAGCGCTCCCGTCCGCGAACGTAGGGCACCACGCAGTAGGTGCAGAAATTGTTGCAGCCGTACATGACCGACAGCCAGGCCTTCACCGTGCCGTCGCGCCGCTGGGGGATGCCCTCGGCCACGGCGCCGTCGGAGCTGTCCGCGGCGAACACGCGCTTACGCGTCGTCATCGCGCGCTCCAGCAGCTCCGGGAAGCGCCAGAGCTCGTGCGGGCCGAAGACCAGATCCACCACCGGGTAGGATCTTTTGATCTTTTCGGCCATGTGCGGCTGCTGCACCATGCAGCCGCAGACGGCGACGAGCTGCCCCGGCCGGGCCTTTTTCGTGTGATTGAGCGCGCCGACGTTGCCGAGCACGCGCATTTCGGCATGCTCGCGCACGGCGCAGGTGTTCACGACGATCACGTCCGCCTCGAATTCATCCTGTGTAAAGCCGTAGCCCATCTCGGCCAGATACCCGCGCAGCTTTTCGCTGTCGGCCTCGTTTTGCTGGCAGCCGTAGGTGTCCACGAGGGCCAGCGGCCGCTGTCCCCCGGCGGCCGTGCGCGCGAAGATCCGCGCGCAGATCTCCTCCTGACGGCGGATCTCCCCGGCCGGGATGACCTGTCTTTCCTTTGTCATGTCTGCACTCCCGGAGTCTGTCGTTATTCATGGTATTTTAACACAAAACGGCTGGAAGTTTCAACTGCAATCCTGTATAATACAGGACGGCGCGGTGTTCCGCCGCGCCGTCCTTCGAAATCATCCGACCCGCAGGAGGTGTCCCCATGCCCGTGATCCAGATCCTCGATCCCCATCTGGCGGATATGATCGCCGCCGGCGAGGTGGTCGAGCGCCCGGCCTCCGTCGTCAAGGAGCTGCTGGAAAACGCCTTTGACGCCGGGGCGCACAACGTCACCGTGGAGATCCGCGGCGGCGGCGCGCCCTTTATCCGCGTCAGCGACGACGGCTGCGGCATGTCCCCCGAGGACGCGGGCGTCGCCTTCCTGCGCCACGCCACCAGCAAGCTGCGCGACGAGCGCGGGCTCGAGAGCATCGGCACGATGGGCTTCCGCGGCGAGGCGCTGGCCGCCGTCTCCGCCGTCTCCCGCGTCGAGCTGACGACGCGCAGGCGCGGCGACCGCGAGGGCACCCGCGTGCTGCTCGAGGCCGGCGACATCCAGGAGATGCAGCCCTGCGGCTGCCCCGAGGGGACGTGCATGACCGTGCGCGACCTCTTTTACAACACGCCGGCCCGCCTGAAATTCCTGAAATCCGACCGGAGCGAGGCCGCGGCCTGCCAGCTTGCCGCGCTGCGCTGCGCGCTGGGCCGCCCGGAGGTCTCCGTCCGCTTCCTCCGCGACGGGAAGGAGGAATTCTTCTCCCCCGGCGACGGGCGCGCCGAATCCTGCGTCTACACGCTGCTCGGGCGCGAGTCGGCCGCGCAGCTGCTCGCCTGCCGGGGCGACGGGGCGGGCGTGACCGTCTCCGGCTACGTGTCCTCGCCCTCGGCCGGACGCGGCAGCCGCCGCGAGCAGTACTTCTTCTGCAACGGCCGCTTCATCCGCTCCGCCCTGCTGCAGAGCGCGCTGGAGCAGGCCTACAAAAACACGCTGCTGACGGGCAAATACCCGGCCTGCGTGCTGTATCTGGACGTCGCGCTCTCGCAGGTGGACGTGAACGTGCACCCGACGAAGGCGGAGGTCAAGTTCTCGCAGGAGAAGGCGCTCTTCGACACGGTGTATTACGCCGTGCTCTCCGCCCTGCAGGGCGAGGACCGCGTCGCCCAGATCGCGCTGAGCCCCGCGACCCGGCGCCTCGCCCAGCCCCGCAAGGACTTCTTCCAGAGCATGAGCGCCGAGAGCTTCCGCATCGGCGGCCGCGCCCCCGCGCCCGCCCGGAGCGAGCCCCGGAGCGCGGCGGAGCCCCCCGCGCCGGGCGTCCTGCGCAGCGACCCCGTCCCCTACCAGCTGCGCATGGAAGAGCCGCCCCGCCCGATTTCGTCCGAAAAAGCCCCGAAACCCCAGGCGGCGACAGGCTTTTCCGCCCCTGCGGGCAGCCGGATTGTGGAAAAGCCTGTTCAAAATGTTGAAAGTCCGGTCATCCCCGACCACAAGATACTGGGGGAGGCCATGAAGACCTATATCCTTGTCGAACGGGGGGAGGAGCTGATCCTGATCGACAAGCACGCCGCGCACGAGCGCATGAATTTTGACCGTCTCCGCGCGCAGGAGCGGCACCTCAGCTCCCAAACCCTGCTGACGCCGGTGACCTTCCGTCCCGACGGGGAGGACGCGGAGCTGCTGGAGCAGAACGCCGCGCTGCTCGGCGAGCTCGGCTTCGAGCTGGAGGCCTACGGCGCGGAGGATTTCGTCGTGCGCGCCGTGCCCTCCGGCCTCGACGAGGGGCAGATCCCCGCCGCGCTGGAGGAGATCTGCGAAAAGCTGCGCCGCGGCAAAGGCCCGCAGGCGCAGGACGTCTGGGACGAGCTGCTGCACACGGTGGCCTGCAAGGCTGCCGTCAAGGCCGGCTGGGACACCGGGCGCGAGGAGCTCGAGACTCTGGTGGACGCCGTGCTCTCCGGCCGGGTGAAATACTGCCCCCACGGCCGTCCGGTCTCCGCCGTCGTCACGCGCAGGGATCTGGACCGGCTCTTCAAACGCATCGTATGAGCGCGCCGACCGTACTCGTCGTCTGCGGCCCCACGGCCGCGGGCAAGACGCGCCTCGGCATCGAGCTCGCGCTCCGGTACGGGGGCGAGATCGTCTCGGCCGACTCCATGCAGATCTACCGCGGCATGGATATCGGCACAGCCAAGGCCACGGCGGCCGAGCGCGCCGCGGTGCCGCACCATATGCTGGACGTTGCCGATCCCGCGGAGGAATACTCCGTGGCCCGCTATGTGGCGGAGGCCTCGCGCTGCTGCGACGAGCTCCTCTCGCAGGGGAAGCTGCCCGTGATCGTCGGCGGCACGGGCCTGTATATCGACTCGCTCCTCTCCGGCCGGGATTTTGCGGAAACGGAGGGCGACCGGGGCCTGCGCGAGCGTCTCGGCTCGGACTATGACGCGCTGGGCGGCGAGCGCATGCTCGAGCGCCTGCGCGCGGTGGATCCGGCGCGGGCCGCGATCCTGCGCGCCGGCGACCGGCGGCGCATCGTGCGCGCGCTGGAGGTCTTCGCGCTGACCGGCGAGACCATCACCGCGCACGACGAGCGGACCCGCCGCCTGCCGCCGCGCTACGAGGCGGCGCGCATCGTGCTCGGCTATGCCGACCGCGCCGCGCTCTATGCGCGCATCGACGCGCGGGTGGACGAGATGCTGCGCCGGGGGCTCTTCGAGGAGGTCGAGCGCCTTCTGGCCGCGGGCCTCTCCCCGGACTGCACGGCCATGCAGGCCATCGGCTATAAGGAAGCCGCGCTCGCCCTGCGGGGCGAGCTGAGCCGGGAGGAGGCCGCCGCGCTCATCAGGCAGGCCAGCCGCCGCTACGCCAAGCGCCAGCTCACCTGGTTCCGGCGCGCGCCGGACGCGCTGCGCCTCGACTGGGAAGGGGCGCCCGACTTTGCATGGGCCCGACGGCTTTCGACCGATTATTTGCGTGCTCACGGCGTATCATAGGGCAGAAATCCCAATGATACAAAGGAGTACAAAGACCATGCAAAAAGTACAGAACCTCCAGGATCTCTTCCTCAACCAGGCCCGCCGCGAGCGCTCCACGATCACGATGTTCCTGATGAACGGCTTTCAGCTCCACGGCATCGTCCGCGGCTTTGACAGCTTCACCGTGGTGCTCGATTCCGACGGCAAGCAGCAGCTGATCTACAAGCACGCCATCTCCACCATCGTCCCCTCCCGCCCTGTCGCGCTGGATGCGGAATAGCTGGCTGCGGCTGCTGCCGGCGCTGCTGTTCCTGGTGCTCGCCGCCTATCTCGGCGCGGCGCTCTGGGGGCTTCTCCACCGCCTGCCGGCGGGCTCTCCGGACGTCGCCGGAGAGGCGCCGCTCCTGCTGCGGGGGATCGCCCTCCGGCGGGAGCTCGTGCTCGACGCCCCGGCCGGGACCTTTGCCGACGGCGCGCGTCTGCCCGCCGGCACGGAGCTGGCGGAGGGCTTTTCCGCCCCCTGCTCGGTGCTGGTCTTTTCCGGGTCGGACGGGCTGGAGACGCTCTCGCCCGAGGACGCCGCCGGATGGGACGTCCCGGCGCTGCGGGAGCTGCTGGATACGCCCCTGCCCGCCTCGGCCGGAACGGCCCGGCGCGTCGTCACGGGCTTTGACTGGGCTTTTGCGGCCCTCTGTCCCGCCGACGCCGCCCCGGAGAGCGGCGAGCGCCGCCGCCTGCGCTTTTCCGGCCGGGAAGAGAGCGTGGACGCCCTCGTCCTGTCCGTCAGTCCGGCGGAGGACGGGCTGTGCGCGGTCGTGTTCCGCCTCACCGCGGGCGACGACGCTTACTGGAGGCTCCGGCTCTGCACGGCGGAGCTGATCTCATAAACGCGAAAAGAGAGACGAACGCCATGGATATCGAAGAAAACGTAGCGCGCATCAAGGCGGAGCTGGCAGAGGCCGCCCTGGCCTCCGGCCGGAGGCCGGAGGAGGTGCGCCTCGTCGCCGCGAGCAAGATGAACGACGCGGAGCGCGTGCGCCGCGCCATCGCCGCGGGCGTGGACGCCTGCGGCGAAAACCGCGTGCAGGAGCTGCTCGAAAAAAACGCGCAGGGCGCCTACGCGGGCGCGCCGCTGCATTTCATCGGCCACCTGCAGAAAAACAAGGTCCGGCAGCTTGTCGGCCTGGTCTCGCTGATCCACAGCGCGGACAGTCTGGAGCTGCTGCGCACGATCGACCGCGCCGCGGCTGCGCGCGGTCTGACGCAGGACGTGCTGCTGGAAATCAACATCGCGGCGGAGGCCACAAAATCCGGTTTTTCGCCGGAAGAGCTGCCCGCCGTCCTGGAGCAGGCGGCCGCGCTGTCCGCCGTCCGCGTACGGGGGCTGATGGCAATTCCTCCCATTTGTGTTTCCGGCGAAGAAAATCGGCCATATTTTATAAAAATGAAACAGCTTTTTATTGACAATGACGAAAAAAAATACGATAATATATCTATGGATTTTCTGTCCATGGGCATGAGCGGCGATTACCTCACCGCCGTTGCCTGCGGCGCCAATCTGGTTCGGCTCGGCACGGCCATCTTCGGCGCCCGCCACTACGGATAGCGGGAGGCACTGCCATGGGTTTCATGGACGAACTCAGAAAACTGACACAGCCCTATGACGACGATGACGACTTTTTTGAAGGCGCGGACACCGGCGCCGCAGCCGTCCCCGCCGCGCAGGTGAGCGCTGCGCAGATGGCCTTTGAGGACGCCTTCGCCGATGAACCCACCACGCCCGAACCGGCGCAGCGGCCCGCCAGGCCGCAGGGCGGCGAGAGCGGCCTTCTGGGCGCGCTCGGCGTCAAACGCGCCGCCCGCCCGCGGCCGCCCCGGCGCGAGCGCACCGTGAGCTTCGACGGGAACGAGACGCAGGTCATCCTCTTCAACCCCAAGACCTTCGACGAGGCCGGCGAGCTGGTCACGCACCTCAACCAGAACCGCTCCGTGGTCATGACGCTCGAGGGCCTGCCGACAGAGAACGCGCGCCGGCTGCTGGACTTCCTGTCCGGCATCACCTTTGCCCTGCAGGGCAAGATCACGCCGGTCTCCGCAAAGACCTATTTTGTTACCCCGCAGAACGTGGATCTCGTCGCGCCGCAGGCCGAGCAGCCTGAGACGGACAGCCAGTACTTCTAGGGTCGAACATAGATAGAGATTTTATGAAAGGTGGAACCAAGATATGATTACCGCTCAGGATATCCGCGAAAAGACCTTTGAGAAAGCCCGCATCGGCGGCTATGACATGAACTCTGTCGATGATTTTCTGGAAGAACTTGCCGATGAGATCACCGCGGCGCAGAAGGAAAACGCCGTGCTGAAGAGCAAGATGAAAGTCCTTGTGGACAAGATCGAGGAATACCGCGCCAATGAGGAAGCGCTGAACCTGGCCGTCCTCTCCGCGCAGAAGCTGGCCGTCCAGATCGAGGGCGACGCCCGCACCCGCGCCGCCGCCATGATCGCCGACGCCGACCGTCAGGTCAAGGCGCAGCTCGGTTCCATCTCCGACCAGACCGCCGCCGAGGAGAAGCGCCTGGCCGCCGCGAAGGACGCCACCGCGAAGTTCTTCGAGACCGCCCGCTCCCTGGTCAACCAGCACCTGGAGAATCTCGATTCCATCAGCCGCGGCCTGATCCCCGAGCAGCAGCACGCCGCGTCCGCCCCCTCCGTGGACGACGCCGTGCGCAGCATCGAGAGCAGCGTCTCCCGCCTGCAGCCCGAGGCTTCCGTGAACATGAATCTGGATCTGGGCCGCGAAAGCGAGGCGCCGGGCGCGTCTCCCTTCAGCAGCACGCAGACCTTCTCCCTCTGATCTTTCCTCTGCGATATTTTGAGGCGCGCGCAAAGGTGCGCGCCTCTTTTCATAAGGAGTACCGTAACCGATGTCCAAAGATTACAACGCCACTTTGAACCTGCCGAAGACCGAGTTCCCGATGCGCGCGGGGCTCCCCAAGCGCGAGCCCGACATGCTCCGCGCCTGGGAGGAGGCGGACGTCTACCGCGAGCTGCTGAAAAAGAACGAAGGCCGGCCCCGCTTCTCCCTGCATGACGGCCCTCCCTTTTCCAACGGCAACATCCACATGGGCCACGCCCTGAACAAGTGCCTCAAGGACTTCATCATCCGCTCCTACGCCATGCGCGGCTACTGGACCCCCTATATCCCGGGCTGGGACAACCACGGCATGCCGATCGAGAGCGCCATCATCAAAGAGCAGAAGCTCAACCACAAATCCATGTCCGTCGCGGACTTCCGCGACGCCTGCCGCGCCTACGCGGAGACCTACGTCGACCGCCAGCGCGAGGGCTTCAAGCGCCTCGGCGTGCTCGGCGACTGGGAGCATCCTTATCTCACCATGAACAAGGGCTTCGAGGCCGACGAGATCCGCGTCTTCGGCCGGATGTACCGCAAGGGCTACATCTACAAGGGGCTCAAGCCCGTCTACTGGTGCGCCCATGACGAGACCGCCCTGGCCGAGGCCGAGATCGAGTATCAGGACGACCCCTGCACCACGGTCTACGTCAAGTTCCCGATGCACGACGACCTGGGCCTGCTCGGCCATCTGGACAAGAGCAAGCTGTTCTTCCTGATCTGGACCACCACGATCTGGACCCTGCCCGGCAACCTGGCCATCGCCCTCCATCCGGACGAGAGCTACGCCGTGGTCAAGGCCCCGAACGGGGAGCTGTATATCCTGGCCGAGGCGCTGGCCGACCAGGTCATGCGCATCGGCGGCTTCGAGAGCTTCGAGATCGTCGAGACCCACCCCGGCTCCTTCTTCGAGAATATGCTGGCCGACCATCCCTTCCTGCCCAAGACCTCCCGTCTGCTGCTGGCCGACTACGTCACCATGGACTCCGGTACCGGCTGCGTTCACACCGCGCCCGGCTTCGGCGCCGAGGACTATCAGACCTGCCTGCGCTACGGGATCGAGATGGTCGTCCCCGTGGACGACCAGGGCCGCCACACCGCCTATGCCGGCAAGTACGCCGGGCTCGGCACGGAAGAGTCCAACCCCGTCATCCTGGCCGACATGAAGGAAAGCGGCGCGCTCTTCGCCTCGGAGGAGATCTCCCACAGCTACCCGCACTGCTGGCGCTGCAAGAAGCCCATCATCTTCCGCGCCACGCCGCAGTGGTTCTGCTCGGTCGACGCCTTCAAGGAGGACGCGGTCGCCGCCTGCGAGGACGTGCGCTGGCTGCCCGCCTGGGGCAAGGAGCGCATCGGCGCCATGATCCGCGAGCGCAACGACTGGTGCATCTCCCGGCAGCGCCGCTGGGGCCTGCCGATCCCCGTGTTCTACTGCGCCGACTGCAAAAAGCCCGTCTGCACGGACGAGACCATCGAAGCCGTCGCGACGGTCTTCGAGGCCGAGGGCAGCAACGCCTGGTTCGACCGCGAGGCGGAGGCTCTCCTGCCGGAGGGCTTCGTGTGCCCGCACTGCGGCGGCACGCATTTCACCAAGGAGAGCGACACGCTCGACGGCTGGTTCGACTCCGGCTCCACCCACTTCGCCGCCATGCAGCGCGACCAGGGCTTCTGGCCGGCCGACATGTATATCGAGGGCGGCGACCAGTACCGCGGCTGGTTCCAGTCCTCCCTGCTCGTGGCCGTCGGCGCGCTGGGGCAGGGCGCTCCGTACAAAGAGTGCCTGACCCACGGCTGGACCGTTGACGGCGAGGGCAAGGCCATGCACAAGTCTCTCGGCAACGGCATGGATCCGGCCGACCTGATCCGGGAGTTCGGCGCGGACATGGTCCGTCTCTGGGCCGGCTCCGCCGACTTCCATGTGGACGTGCGCTGCTCGCGCGACATCATCAAGCAGCTGAGTCAAAACTACCTCAAGTTCCGCAACACGGCGCGCTATTGCCTCGGCAACCTCGACGGCTTCGACCCGAACGCGCTCGTGCCGCCGGAGGAGATGCTGCCGCTGGACCGTTGGGCCGTCACGAAGCTCAACGCCCTGATCGACAGGGTCGCCGACGCTTACGGCGACTATGAGTTCCATGTGATCTCCCACGCGATCAACGACTTCTGCGTGGTCGAGCTTTCGAGTTTTTATCTTGACATAATTAAAGATAGGTTGTACTGTGAAGAGAGAGCCGGTCTCCCGCGCCGCAGCGCGCAGACCGCGCTGTTCCTGATCCTCGACAGCATGACCCGTATGTTCGCGCCGATCCTCGCCTTCACCTGCGACGAGATCTGGCAGGCCATGCCCCACCGCGCGGAGGACGATGCGCGCAACGTCGTGTTCAACCGCATGAACGCGCCCTTCACCGACTACGCCCTGTCCGAAGCGGAGCTCGCCGCCTGGGCTCGGCTGATCGCCGTCCGCGACGACGTCAACGGCGTGCTGGAGACGGCGCGCGCGGCCAAGCGCATCGGCAAGCCGCTCGACGCCGCCGTGACCCTGCGCGCGCGGGATACCGCCGCGCGCGAGGCGCTGGATGCCGTCGAGGGCATGGATCTGGCCGACCTGTTCATCGTCTCCCGCTGCCTCATCGCCCCCGACGGCGAGGACGAAGCCGAGGCGATCACCGGCCGCGGCGCGCAGAACCCCGGGCTGGAGATCTCCGTGATCGAGGCCCCCGGCGACAAGTGCCCGCGCTGCTGGCGCCACTCCGAGCAGGCCGATCCCGAGACCGGGCTGTGCCCGCGCTGCGCCGCGGTCGTCGCCGCCCTGAACTGAAACGCCCCCATATCCTCTGTGCCGGAAGGTACAGCGGGCCGGAAGACAGAACAGACCGGCCCGGGAAATTCGTGGCCTGGGGCTTTGCCCCGGCGGAATGGAGAAAGATATGCTGTATGCCATTGTAGCCCTGCTGATCATCATCCTTGATCAGTGGACGAAGTACTGGGTCGCCGGCAATATCGTGGTCAACACCGGCGTCAAGGAGTTGATCCCCGGCTGGATCAGCCTCGTCAACATCCACAACGAGGGTGCGGCTTTCGGCTTCCTGGCCGGCAAGCCCTCGGTCATCTTCGTCGCCATCGCGGGCGCCTTCACGCTGTTCGTGATCATCGCGCTCGCCACCAAGCTGATCCGCGGCCAGCTGGGCCGCTGGAGCGCCATCTTCGTCATGGCGGGCGGCATCGGCAACTGCATCGACCGGGTCCTGTACGGCTATGTGCAGGACATGATCAAGGTCGACTTTGTCAACTTCGCCATCTTCAACGTGGCGGACGCCTTCATCACCATCGGCTGCATCCTGTTCATCCTGTTCCTGCTCTTCGGCGGCAACAAGCGCGCCCGTCGGCGTGACGAGCTGGAGGAAGAGGAGTACGAGGAAGAGGAAGAGGCCTTCGAGGACGACGACGAGGAAGAGGACGAACCCCGTCTTTCCCGCCGGGAGCGCAAGGCGCTGGCCCGGGCCGAGAAGGAGGCCGAGCAGGAGGCGAAGGCCGCCGAGAAGGCTTCCCGCGCCAAGGGCCGCCAGCCCAAGTACGAGAAGGATTACGAGGACTTCAAGGCCCGCCGGGAGGCGGCGCAGCCCGCCCCCGCGCTGCAGAGCCCTCCGGCCGTGAACCCCGCCGATCCCTTCGCCGAATGGGAGCGTGCCCAGGCCGCCGCGCAGCCGGCCCAGAGCCCGGCGCCCGCACCGGCTCCCGCACCGCAGCCCGCCCCGGTCCAGCCGCCTGTTCAGGCGCCTGTTCAGGCGCCGGTCCAGCGTCCCGCGGCCCTCGCGCCTGCGCCTGCGGCCGAGACCTTCAGCCTGGAGGACATTCTCAACGAGTTCAAATAATCCATGGACGAGATCCTGAATCTGTGCGCAGAGGAGAGCGGCGATCGTATCGACGCTCTCCTCGCGCGCCATATTGCGGGTCTTTCCCGCAGCGCCGCCCAGCGTCTGCTCGAGGGCGGCCTTGTCACGAAAAACGGCGCGCCCATCCGAAAAAACTACCGCTGTGCCGCCGGTGACCGCTTTGAGGTCGTCATCCCGCCGACGGAGGAGGTCCCCCTGTTGGCGCAGGAGCTGCCGCTCGATATCGTCTATGAGGACGCGGACCTGATCGTAGTCAACAAGGCGCGCGGCATGGTCGTCCACCCCGCGCCGGGACACCCGGACGAAACGCTCGTCAACGCGCTGCTCTGGCACTGCGGGGATTCGCTCTCCGGCGTCGGCGGCGAAAAGCGTCCCGGCATCGTCCACCGCATCGACAAGGACACCTCCGGCCTGCTCGTCGCCGCCAAAAACGACGCGGCGCATCAGGCCCTCAGCGCGCAGCTGGCCGATCACAGCCTGTACCGGGAATACGAGGCCCTGGTCCGCGGCTCCTTCCGCGAGGACAGCGGCGTCGTGGACCGGCCCATCGCCCGGCACCCGACGGACCGCAAGCGCATGGCCGTCGTTCCCGGCGGACGTGAGGCCGTCACGCACTGGCAGGTTTTGGCGCGCTATCGGGGCTATACGCATCTGCTCTGCCGTCTGGAGACGGGGCGCACGCACCAGATCCGCGTCCACATGGCCAGCCTCGGCCATCCGCTGCTCGGCGACGGGCTCTACGGCGCCCCCTCCCCGGACAAGGGGCTGGAGGGCCAGTGCCTGCACGCCCGGCGTTTGCATTTCCTCCACCCGCGCAGCGGGGAGCGCGTGGAGCTCTCCTGCCCGCTGCCCCCGTATTTTCTCGACGTGCTCGACCGGCTCGGCCCGGCCGTCGGATAGAAAGGAGTCTCCCATGAAGAACAAAGGCCTGGTTCCCACGCTCTGCATCCTGCTGGTCGTCATTGCCGTGATCGTCGTCGTGATCCGCCTCGCCTCCGGCGTGTTCAGTCTCCTCCACGGCGCGCTGGACGCCGTCGTCGGCGTCGTGCTGATCGTCGCGCTGGTCGTGCTGGTGGTCTGGATGTTTGCATACGCCTCGAGAAAAAAGAAATAAGAAAAGACGCCCGGAGCAATATGCTCCGGGCGCCTTTTTGTTTGCCGATGACCGGCGGCGTCTTTACTCCGCCGGATGTGCCTCGATCCGTACGGTGCCCGTCGCGCTCTCCAGGCAGGTCACGCGGACAAAATACGTCCCCGCCGCCATCGTCTGCGACTGGCTGTCCGTCAGATGGATGTCCGCCCGTACGACGACGTCGTCCAGCGCCGGCACCTCCTCTATCGTCTGAGCTTCCGGCGCGAGGATGAGCTCGATCCGGATCTCGCCCTTTTTCAACTCTCCCGCGATCGTGACGAGGTCTCCGTCTGCGACGACGAGCGTGCCCGCCGTGAAGAATGCGTCCTTCTGCGCGTTTTTCGCCTCGACCGTCAGGCTCGTCTCCGCATTGTGGACAAGTCCGAACACCGGCTTCCCGCAGCCCGCGAGCAGGAGCATCAGCAGCGCCAGAAGGCCTGCCGTAAGGATCCGTTTCTTCATTCGTGTGCCCTTCCTCTTCGTGTCTGCGCTCCGCCGCCCTTCCGGCGGCCTTCGCTCAGTAGTTCTGCTCCCGGACCTCGAAATAGGCCTGCGGGTGATTGCAGACGGGGCAGACCTCGGGCGCCTGGGTGCCGACCACGATGTGGCCGCAGTTGCGGCACTCCCAGACCTTGACCTCGCTCTTGGCAAAGACCTGCGCGGTCTCGACGTTGTTGAGCAGGGCGCGGTAGCGCTCCTCGTGCTCCTTCTCGATGGCGCCGACGCCGCGGAACTTGGCCGCCAGCTCGACGAAGCCCTCTTCCTCGGCCTCCTTCGCCATGCGCTCATACATGTCGGTCCACTCGAAATTCTCGCCGGCGGCCGCCGCCTCCAGGTTCGCGGCCGTGTCGCCGATGCCCTCCAGCTCCTTGAACCAGAGCTTGGCGTGTTCCTTTTCGTTCTCCGCCGTTTTCAGGAACAGCGCGGAGATCTGCTCGAAGCCCTCCTTCTTCGCCTTGGAGGCGAAATAGGTGTACTTGTTCCTGGCCTGGGACTCGCCCGCGAAGGCCTCCCACAGGTTCTTTTCGGTCTTGGTGCCAGCGTATTTGTTCGCCATGATTCTCTTCTCCTTTTTGCAGTTTTCAAGGGGTATCATACCCCGAATGTACGTCGTGTCAAACGTCCTCGTCCTTCGGCAGCGTGAAATACGGCCGCTTCGGATGCCAGAGCAGATAGGGCGTGTCGAAGCCCACGTCCTCCATGTCGATATGCGGGCGGAATTTGCCCGCGGCCTCGTCCTTTTTCAGCATTTCCTCGAAGGGCTTGTGCCGCACGCCCTTGTTCTTCATGGCGTGCTCGATGCCCGGCGGATCCATCTCGATCGCGCCGGTGGGGCAGAGCATGAAGCAGAAGGAGCACTCGTGGCAGTCGTCGCACTTGAAGCCTCGGTTGCCGAAGCGCTGCGGCTCCGCCTCGAGGTCGATATAGCCCATGGGGCAGTTGTCCATACAGAGATGACAGGCCGGATACGCGCATTTCTCCGGGTCTCGGAGGAAGTCCCCCTGGGGGTTGACGGGCTCGGCCAGCATGTTGGAGCAGATCAGCGCCTGGGTCATGACCTTCTCGTCCAGCGGAGGATCGGGATAGATGAGCTCCGTCTCGCCCGCGGCGATGCGCGCGGAGTTTTCCACCATCTCGCGCCCGAAGGCCTCCGCTTCCGCGAAATCCTGCTCGTCCGGATGTCCGAAGGTATAGTAGGGCTTGGGCATGCCGGGCATGGTCACGTCGCCGTACCAGTCGTTGTAGCCGATCGGCAGCAGGCCGGCGTTGCGGAGATTCGGCAGCGTCACCGGAAAATAGAGGTGCGGCAGCGTGCCGTGCGTGTTGAAGGCGAAGCAGTGCTTGCCCTTCTGGTCCGGCATCTGCGTGATGAAGTGGTGCATGTTCGGCGTGGCGACCTTCCAGACCGGGCTGCCGAGCCCGATCAGATCATAGCCGTCCAGCATCCCGTAGCTTGCGTCCTTCAGCTTGACCACGTCGGTCTCCGCGCCGGCGGCGCGGCAGCCCCTGGCGATATGCCCGGCGATGCGCATGGTGTTTCCCGACTGGGAATAGTAGATGATCAGGACTTTCATCTCGTCTCCTCCCGATACTGGCTTCCCGCTTATCATACCACAGCCGCGCGCCCGCGTCGAGAGGCAAAAAAAAGAACCGCTCTATAAGAGCGGTTCTTTGATGTTGGCGTTGACCTATTTTCCCGGTCCGTCTCCAGACAAGTATCGTCGGCACTGGTGAGCTTAACTTCTGTGTTCGGAATGGGAACAGGTGGACCCTCACCGTTAAAAACACCAACTGCTTCAGGGTTTTTTGTACCCTGAAAACTGAACAGAGGGGGAAGCAAGGAAAACCTGCATGGATTCGAGCTTGTAGGTCAAGCCCTCGGGCTATTAGTACCGGTAGGCTGAACACATCACTGTGCTTACACCGCCGGCCT